>Ga0265797_10002118_pt1 | contig 33949 bp, 24 predicted proteins | sample P2T30metagenome_FD_192433 | JGI IMG/M metagenome (GOLD analysis project Ga0265797, IMG submission 192433) | Plant litter microbial communities from East Loma Ridge, Irvine, California - P2 T30 | ecosystem: Environmental > Terrestrial > Plant litter > Unclassified | place: USA: California...
CTAAATATAGCTTAGTAGCTTCTAATCCTTATCGATTTTCTGCTTATAGCTTTCTACTATTATTGCTTTCTATTATACGTAATTCTATAAATATTACTTATATTTTATTAGAACTAATACTAATAATTTTACATTTTATTAGAGCTATATAACGGCTCTACTATTACCTAACTTTAGGATTATTTTCTAAATCTAGTCTACTCTAAATCTAGTCTACCTACTCTAGACCCCTATAAAACCTTATTTATATAGACGTCTAAATATAGTTAACTAATACTAGATTAAACACTTTTAGATCGATCTATTTAGGAACTTAAATAATAGAGCTTAGTAATTCTTATTAATACTATTAAGCTAGCTTATACTAGAATAAAAGATAATACTAGCCTAAGAGATTAATCTTAATTAGAGCTCTAGATCTTTTTTAATTCTAGTATTAGTTTTAATAAGCTATATTCTAAGATCTTTATTCTAAATCTATAGCTATATTATACTATTATATAGCTTAATAATAGTATTTATATTCTATTTATTATTCTTATATATAGTCTTATTATTATTATATAGCTATATATATAAAATATATACTTTATTATTAATATTAGAATATTTATAATAAATAATAATAAGCTTTATATAAAGAGATATATAATCTATATTAATAGCTATATTCTCTTTTTATAGATTAATATACTTAGTATATTAATCTATAATAAGAGAATATTATTAATATTTAAAAGCTTATATTCTATATATATAAGAGCTATATTTTATATCTATAAATTATTATTCTTAATATATAAAGCTATAAATTCTATATTAGCTTCTAAAAGCTTATACTTAATAATCTTAAAAGATACAATATATTATTCTTAGCTAGTATTCTTATTATATAAAATAGAAATATTATTATTAATAATAAAAAGCTAATACTTAGTATTAATAAGCTTTATAATAATTAAAATCTATTTAATCTTAAGAATAGCTTTCTATTCTTATATAATATCTATTTTATTTTATAATTATATATTCTATTTACTAAATACTTTTATATAATCTATAATCTAAGAGAATAAGCTTTATAGCTTAGAAATACTTAACTATAATCTAACTATCTATTATTTAGCTAGATTAAATTCTCTATAAAGAAATATATACTCTTATTTAAGCTAAGCCTTATTATCTACTAGCTCTAATATATATTTAGTATCCTTAGCTTACTATTTAGTAATAGATACTACTTATTTATATAGATTATTATACTTATTAGAATACCTATTAAGTAAAGAGTTAGTATAGTATCTTAGATATTATATAGGCTTATAATCTAGCCTTAACATCTATATTACTTATTATACTACTAAGAAGGTATTATAGAGTATAAGTCTAGACTATAAGTTAGGATAGACTTACTAGTAATTATTAATTAGCTTAAGTAAAGTATTTTCAAGCTCTTATATAAGCTACTCTTTCTCTTCTTTTAGAGAGGTAATACGCTATTCTAGAGAGGCGATTATCGTAGCGTTTCTATCTTATAATCTCTATAAAGCCTCTAGTTTAGCTACTATAGCTACCTTTTTAGATACCTATCTTTTAATCTTAGCTCTAAAACCTACGACTTGTACTCGCTACTCCTCGAAGTATCGCTATATCTGCTAATAGCGCTGCTCCTGCTCCTCTCGCTACTACTCTATAGTTAGACTTAAGGACATTGTGGCTAGCGTATAGTAGATTGGAGTGAGGTGAGTCGTAAGACTCCTTTGCGGGCGGAGTATAGTGAGTCGGAAGACTTCGAGGAGAGAACGAATTCGAAGGGTTTCAGGGTAGTAGAGACTGCCGAATCATTGTAGTAGTATACAATTTGAGGGACGCTATGCCTTCCTTGCTCTTTTGGTTCTCTAGTGATTGCTGAGATGTCTAAATCAAATCAGCTGCTGTCTAGGATGTCATGCGCTGCTGTATCGTTCATCTGAGCAAGGCGCCTAGTCGTATAGTTGGCGTACGCTGCCCACACCAGAGGACGTTCGTGTGCAGCACATCGAGTCGCGATACGGCTACATTCCCGAGTTAGGTGAAGAAGCTCCTCGATCTGCGGAAGATGGAAGGATAAGCTAAGTAGTAGCCGAAAGTTAGTGAAGCTCTCGAAGTGCAGTCGACAGCTCGACAGAAGCACATTCATGTAACCATGTTGGGCTTTCAAGTCCGATTCCGCAGTCTTGTCGCTAGAGTTCAGCACCACAAGTACACAAGCCGCACAGCCCTAGGGAAATAATAATAACATGGTCTTGAGAATAATCTACTTCTATATCTGTCTCTGCAAAGACAGTTCAATGATCATCCGCACTTTTGGTGTTCGCCGCCGCCTGCAAGCAAAGTTAGCACATCTGATCTTACAGTAGAAAGCACTTTCGGGTCGATGCTTACCTTTTACCATCTTGGCAATGGCCTGCATCAAGCTGATAACCATTACGATACAACCAAACGCAATGCACGCATAGGAAGCATACGTCTCCCATGTCTTCCGCTTCGTGAGCTTGACGAAGCAAAGCGGCGGCAGAATGTACGCCAGCGCACACGCGCTCGTCGCACCGACGAGTTCGAACACAACGCCGATGTCGCACGTGATCAACGACAGTGTCATCGCCGACACGACCAGCGACGTGGTGAAGATGAGGTGGCGGTTGGGATTGTGCGGCTCGCCGGGGAAGTAATACTCGGTCATGACTTCGCGGCAGACGAAGCACTCCAGCGGCAGCGTGGTGATCATGTTCAGCCCGAAGCAGAGGCGCGCGATGTTGACCATGACGTTGTCGGTGGGAAAGTTGTTGAGCACATTGCCCTTGGTCATGTCGCCGAAGGTGATGTAGCCGCCCAGCGCCATTGACAGGCATGCGACCATGGAGATGGCCGTGGAGTAGTGCGTGACGCGCGCAAAGCGGTCCATGGTGGGCTTGCGCAGGGATCCGTAGATAAGGAGGCTGTTGTGGTGGCAGACGAAGGCGAAGGAGATGACGCCGATGGCTTGGAAGACTCCGTCGTTGATAAGGAGGCTACCTCGTAGTTGGCCGCGCATGTCAGCTGGGAGCCTCGGACCTTGTGTTAGGATGGTGATCACAATGACGCCCATGCTTACGAGCGCGAAGGTACTGGCTTTTGACAGCTGGAGGATGTTAGCCAGGTGCAATCGAAGCAGACTTGAGTATACGTACCATAGCGATGTCTCTGTACAACGAGAGTGGGTATGACATTCCTAGCACAAACAAGACAATGATCGCCCTCCGATCGGTGAGCAGCCAAAGTACAGAAGTCTGTGGCAGCGACGGGAACACAGCCGCAAGGACATGTGGTATCGTGTCTCCAATGATGATGCAGAAAGCAACCATCCCGCCAAAAGCAAAAGCCCACTGCGCGACAGAAATCGCAACGAGTCCAGACTTGCCGAAGCAATGCTGCATAGTCTCCTGGAACGAGTTCGTCCCGCTCAGCTTCGAGTTCGTGACAATAAGCCGAATCGTCCAATCCACAGTGACGGTCAAGGCCACAAGGAGGAACACGCCAGTGAGCAAGCCCGCTTGTTTGAACGCATATGGTTGTCCAATAATTCCAGCGCCGATGATACTGTTCGCCATGTTCATGAACGCGCTCTTCATGCCGCTCTTTGGGCGCGCGGACTCAAGAAGGTCGTTCGCATCGAACTCCTCCGTAGCCAAGGTCACGCTCGGCGCCTCGATATCCGTCAAGAGCGGTACTCTGTGTCCTGTATCGCTCCTCGCGCCATGATCATCCGACAAATAATCCTCCTCCTCAATCCATTCCCTCCCATTGACGGAGCCATTCGCTTCAGGTGCTGCTCGCGGCTCAGCCATGTCGAATCGTACACGGTTGGAAGTCCTCGGTGTTCCGTCCGCCCTCGGTCGGGCAAACGAGGACTGTCGCCTCAGCGGTGGTTGTTTTCTCGGGGTAGCATTCTGGCCGCCGCCGTTTATAGGATCCGCATCTGGCGAGGCGTCCCTGTCCCTGGACTCCTGGAGCAGGCCGGCTGCTTCCTCCGCGTCGCCCTCTGCGGCAGCGTGGCCATTCTTTCGAGCGGTGCTGTTGTCTCTGGCCATAACATCGTTGCAGTCCCGCAGATCAATTCATGGTGCAAGAGAAAGAGTCGCGAGCAGAGTAAGGGTTGTTGCCGTAGGGCTGCCTCGTAACTCCACGTAATCGTCAGGGCGGCACATGCATTCCCGAAATAGCCGGATCCGGTCTATCACAAGCCAACAAAAAGCCTCCACATTTTATTTATTTATTATTATTAGCCACGTGGAGCTGCTGATTTATGCGCAAGGCTCTTTCCTTTCGTGAATTGTGCACAACGCAATACCCGGCAAAGATCATGGATCGGTGTTCAAAGGTAGCAGTATTGTGTATTCAGGCAAGGCAAAGGATACCTTAGCTGCTATTCTTCGAGCCGGCCCAATACGGTCGACTGTTTACCGTTGCAGGAGCAGGTGCACGGCCTCATGGTTTGTTCCTCATCGCGTCTTGCACATGTCCATCACTCGAAATTGCTTCACTTCCTTATGTTGGTATTTCATCTGTTCTGGAAAAATCTGTAGTCTGGTTGACACACTGCCTCCAACGATCTGAGTATCCGGGCCGTTCAGCACCATACCCGCTTCAGAGATGAGCCTCAGCAGCATGAAGGCGAAATCACTACAGCACATTGCTTTCCTCATAGGCGTCCCTTCCACCGGAACAAAATCACACATCTTAGAACAGCTTAATGGATCACTCCGACATGCCCGCATGCTGCAAGGCAAGACACGTATCCTCAGCGTCGACATGGGAATTCGAAATCTTGCTTACTGCGTGATCGACATGCCAGCGAATCGACATGCAACAGATGAGAAACTGCGCGTGCAGGCCTGGCAGAGGCTTGATCTTCTGGAGAAGATGCGACCTGAAGTCGTTAATCCGCTGATAAAACCTGCTCTCGAGCACGAGAACGTGGCAGATGCGCCGGACAATGTCGCCCAAGCTGTTCTGAAGAACTCTTTCACACCATCAATCATGTCTAAAGTTGCGCTACAAGTCACTCAGGATTTCTTGGCTCACAAGCCTGACATCGTACTCATCGAGCGACAGCGCTTTCGCTCGGGTGGCGGCTCGGCAATACAGGAATGGACCGTTCGTGTCAACACCTTGGAAAGCATGTTGTGGGCATGCTTCGAGACACTGAAAGCCAGCCAGGCCAGTTCCAAAAGTGACACGTTCCCAGCTGTCCATGAGGTGGCTCCTAAAAGAGTAGCAAGTTTCTGGACCGCCGCGCCCGGAGCACATCTTCCTCAAGCAGATCTCTTCGCACCAGACTTTTCGCCTCCAGAATTGAAGGTGTCCAGCAGCAGCACGGCGAAATCTTCCAACACAGGCAAGAAGGAGAAGATTGCCGTTCTTCGCTCGTGGCTTGATGGAAGTGGTGGCGTCTCGCTCGACTTTTCGGCTGAGACACAAAAGATTGCTGATGCATTCGCGCAAGGCGTCAGGCGCCGTAAGTCAAAGAGTGATGAAACTGGTGGAGTAGATCCGGCGACCGAACGCGAAACCAAGTTGGACGATCTTGCGGATTGTGTGCTCCAGGGTGCGGCTTGGGTGAGGTGGGAAGAGAACAGACGTGCCATTTTCGAAATAGTCAAGGTTACATGATTACCTTATGCCGCGGTGCGGCGACTTGCAGAAAAATCCCAAGGGAGATGCCTACAGAAGAAGTGAAGAGTTTTGGAAAACGCAAAGACATGCTTCACGTGATGAGATGTCCCAGACAAAGACGCGTTGTCGTCCAAGGCAGCAGTGTCGCTCCTTCCCAAGCTAAATGCAGCTTCCTACGCCACATCACCTCACCTCTACTCTGACACTTCATCCTTACACCAACATCTCGCCCATCAATACCAACGGCTCTACAACACTGCTCCAATGGCCGACACTCAAGGTATCCGCCGCAGCGGTCGCGCTCGCAAGGCCGTCAGCAACTACGCAGCAGAGCAGGCCAAACAACAGTCCACTGAGGCCTCAGCACCGGCAAAACGCAAGAAGCCTGCCGCCAAAGCCGCCAAACCCAAATCGAAGGGTGCGCCTACAGACTCTGCCTCACCGAAGCCTGACCCCGGCGATGGCGATGGCGAAGACCCGGAGCCGCCACGCAAAAGGATCAAGAAAGAACAGCCAACCGGTGAGGAAGACAGCATAGCTCAAGATCCCGACGCGCCTCAGGATGACGAAGACTTCAGGCCGGCGCCCAAGAAGGCGAGAAAGAAGCGCGTCGTTCCCATCGGCAAGCTTGATTCTGAAGGCGTCATGCGCCTTGACACGACCGAGCCGCGCCCTAAGGGTGAGAGGAAGCCAGGGCGAGTGTACGAGATCCCATCGAAGCCCAATAGCGAGAAGGCAAAGTCGAACATCAACCTCGCCGCGATCCTAGCGGAGTCGTTCGAGGATCGCTGGGAGCGCAAGGTCTCCAAGATCCCTCGCCTGGCGCCCGGTGCTCCAGAGGTTCGCCTGAAAGAGTGAGCTCTGTCCCGTGTTGTTTTCTCTTGCAAGCGCTGACGTGGAATCTAGCGATGTTTCCTACATGACCGACTCGTACAGGACCTTCCTTCAACGTGCCAGCTCCCAGCGGATGTTCGTCCTGTCGCGCACTCAAGGCCCTGAGGAGAACTGTCACGCCCACAACAACGACTGTCCGATCCATCAGATCAAGCTTGCCGGCTCCACTGGCAACGTCTACACGGTGATCATCTCGCACCTGCCGACTTGCAGCTGCCCGAACACGAGCTTCAAGCGGAACGACTCCGGTCAGGCCTTGTGCAAGCATGTGCTGTACGTGCTGCACTACGTGCTCAAAGCGCCTGAGCATCTCCGCTACCAAAATGCCTTCCTCACCTCCGAGCTCAAGGAGATCACGGACAATGCGCCTGCCCTGCCCACTGCTGTCATCGAGATGGAGGAAACACACGATGGCAACCGCAAGCCTGTCGAGGATGACTGCCCAATCTGCTGCATGGAGTTCACGAAGGATGACAAGGTAACGTGGTGCCGTGCTGCGTGCGGCAACAACATCCATCAAGAATGCTTTGATCTCTGGGCGAAGACCAGAAAGAACAACGTCACTTGTCCTTACTGCCGCACTCTGTGGCAGGACGACAAGCCGGCCAAGTCTGGAGAACAATCAGAAACTCTGGTGGACGTGAAGATGACGCAGCGCACTGGCGGCTACTTCAACGTGAGGGACCAGCTGGACTATGACTGAGTTACGGCGGAAAGCAGCAGCGATGAACTGTCGATGAGTAGTTCGAGCGCTGACATTTGAGCGACTGTCCGCTGCAACACTCTGCTGGCACATTCGGTGACTGCCTCGCTAACCGTTCACGATCAAGTGTATGTTTTATTAACGGCGGCTTCAGAGATCGGCGGCAACAACGTGGAGATGCTCAGACATAATCATGAAGGGATCAATACATTCGTTACGCTAGTGGGTTCTCGCTGAAATCAAAAACAAAATCCAATGCCTTTTCCGTGCGCCTTTCTTTTTCATTTTGGGCATGCATCACAATGCACCGCGATGCATTTACCACCAGTCACCCTGGTCGCGCATGGCAGCAGCAGTCTTGCTGAAGCCAGCAATGTTGGCACCGGCGACCAAGCTGGGGAACTCGCCCTCCTTGGCGGGCACGTACTCCTTGGCAGTCTCAAGGCAGTTGTCGAAGCAGTTCTTCATGATATCCTTGAGCTTCTGGTCGACCTCCTCGGCAGTCCAGGAGATGCGCTGGCTGTTCTGCGCCATCTCGAGACCGGACACGGCAACACCACCAGCGTTAGCGGCCTTGCCGGGAGCGTACCAGATGGCGGCGCCCTGGCTCTCCTTGCGGTGGGCCTCGAAGACGTCAATGGCCTCCTGGGTGCAGCCCATGTTGGAGCCCTCGGCGATGAACTTGCAGCCGGCGTCGATGAGCGCCTTGGCCTCGTCGCCGGAGACCTCGTTCTGGGTAGCAGAAGGAAGAGCGACGTCGACCTTGCCGGCGTGCACCCACGGGCGCTCGCCCTCGAGGTAGTTGAACTTGTCCTTGTACTCGTCCTTCGCGGAGAGCTCGGAGAGCTGCTTGCGGTTGACCTTGAGGTCGGCGATGTGGTTGATGATGTCGGCGTTGAAGCCGGCGTCGCTGGTGGCGATCAGCGCGCCCTTGCTGTCGGAGAGCGAGACGACGGTGCCGCCAAGTTCGATGACCTTGAGGGCGGCGTACTGGGCGACGTTGCCGGAGCCGGAGATGGCGACGCGCTTGCCCTTGAAGGACTCCTTGCCGCCGGAGGCGTACTGGATCATGTGCTCGACGTCTGGAGGGGGTTGTTAGTGAGTGCTCGAGTAAGATTAGCTCGGAGCTTTCTTCAACTTACAGTAAACGCAGCCGTAACCAGTGGCCTCAGGCCTGATCAAGCTGCCACCCCAGCTGCCACCCTTGCCAGTAAGGACACCCTCCCACTTGTTGGTAAGAGCGCGGTAAGCACCGAACATGTAACCAATCTCACGACCAGTAACACCAATATCACCAGCGGGCACATCAGTCTCCGCGCCAATGTGCTTGTGCAACTCCCTCATGAAGCCATTGCAGAAGCGGCGGATCTCGCTGTCAGACTTGCCCTTGGGGTCAAAGTCGGAACCGCCCTTGCCACCGCCCATGTTGAGGCCGGTCAGGGCGTTCTTGAAAATCTGCTCGAAGCCCAAGAACTTGAGCACAGAGAGGTTGACGGTGGGATGCAGGCGGAGGCCGCCCTTGTAGGGGCCGAGCGCGGAGTTGAATTGCACGCGGAAGGCATTGTTGACTTGGACTTCGCCCTTGTCGTTCTCCCACACGACGCGGAATTGGATGATGCGCTCGGGGATGGAGACGACTTTGAGGGCGTTGCGGTATTCGGGGTGCTTCTCGAAGAGAGAGCTGTTCTCGAGGGTGGAGGCAAGCTCTGGTGGGAATTGTTAGGAGGTTTGTTTCCAATGGTTGTTGCAAGGTTTGTTTCGATGTGGTCTTACCGTGGTAGGCCTGCTGGAACTCGGGCTCGACGGGGAGGTTAGACATTGTTAAGAGGTTCTGGGGTGTGTTGTTGATTGTTGTTGTTGTTGAGGAAGTTTCTGTTGTTTGCTCGCACTCAATGGGTATTTATAAGGATATGAAGAGCAAGATGGTGAATGAAGAAGAACAGGGACAAAACCTCGAAGTGAATGCAGAGGGAACAACGACGGTTCTTGTACGATCCGACAGAAGCTACCAGTGATTCCTCAACAAACACTTGGACACAAAAAGCACCTTAGGCTCGGACGTCACCCACGGCTACACTTTTCGGCCTCTCGATCGAGTAGCAGGCCAGTAAAACAACAGAAGCACAGCAAGCTCCCAGAGCTAACCTCCGTTCTCGCGGCATGGCAGGCTCCAGGGCCCATTTCGCATCCACAGATTGGCGACCCCGGAATGGCGCGTGTGGGTAAAAGCTGCGACACATGCTAAACAAATGGCCACCGCGCAGATATGAGTGAAGCTCGAGGGAATGAGAAGATGGATGTGGTCATTTTTGCTGCCCTGCCCTTCGTCACTGATAAGGAATCGCGGGCGCCTATTGGCTGCGCAGTGCAAATCAGACTTGCGGACCCTGTGCGAAGCGCGGAGAAGGAAAGCTTCGCTGCTGAACATCGATTTCCAGTGTTTCCACACGCCCGGTGGAACCGCGCGCCGTCGCCCTCGGTCGCCCTCCCCACCAAACTAAATCTCATCTCCCGACCCAGGCGACAGCTCGTGACTTTGGCACTAAAACTTGCAGCTCAGATCTTATCTTGAAGCTTCGCCGAAGTGCGGCTGCACTCTTGCCTCCGACACCGGCAGCGCTACGCTCCGACCGAGAGCCCTCCGCGTAGGGCTGCTGGGCTCGCGCGCTGTGGTGCTGACGAGGCGAGCGAGGCTCGCTTTCTCAACCGTTGTTGCGAACGAGCGCGCTACGCCCACGTTCTCTAGCCTGATTGCGCACCCCTCATGGTGGCGGGGCGGAAATGGTGGGCGGTTTCGCTCTCGGAGATGAGCGGAGTCTTCAGAGAGAGCAGAGTAGGCGGGAACTGGCCTACCTCGCCTGCCTGAGTTTCCCCTATCGTGTGTGGCTGCCAGGCTGCATGAGAGGTGACAACAGCGTTCAAGTCATGTTGTGTGAGATGCCCGCCTTGAGTTCCTTGGCTGCAGGGAGTGTACTCAAGCAGCTGGCGGTGTTACTCGATTGAATGTGAAATGGGTGAGGAGGCATGGGGGCAGGTGCACTTCATGGTACGATTCTCTTGATTGTTTTGCCGGATATGAGGTGTTGGACTCTGGACACATCTCTTTGACGGACGCCAATCCTGTGATTAGCCGCCAATGAGACTGGCAAGCCATTTCGAACTTGTTTTTGGGGTTGTTTTTTTTGCTGCCTGCACAAAACCATGGTCGACTCTGGAACGCTCTCAATGACCATCTGTGTCTGATGGACGAAGCCACCCAGGCGGCCAGGTTGTGATGGAGAGTCCTCGTGTAAACGACGTAGCAGTAGGTTGTGTTCCAAAGGCTTTCACATCACGACGGCCTGGTAGAGCATGCCATTAGGGGCGAATTGTGCAATGTAGCACCTAGTGAACAAGAAGAAATGGGAGTTGGCGTCGATTCGCTGTACCTCCTAGAATCTGTGGTGGCAGGTGTTACAGTAGGAACGGTCTGGCCCGACGCTGAGCCACTCTGGCGGTACTGATTTCGTGGAGGCCGAAGGAATCAGTATAAGAAAGTAGACTAGGTGCTCCCACCTATAAGATGTACTTTCTCGGTGTGCTTTGATCATCACGTGGCTGGGTACTGCTCTGTACTTTGTCGTGACCACTTCCTTCGGCCGCTCTAATAGGTAGGCAAGCGCATGAATCACTTCGATCATTTATTCACCTCTCTACACTTGCGCCAGGTAGTACGGATATGTAAACGTGCCTATGAAACAATGACAACATTCGAATCTTTATTGCAACTATTTCCATTCGAACACTGTGCTTTGAAGGTTTTCAAGTCCGACCCTAACTCTTACCCTTACTTCCAGCGTCGAGATCGAAGACATCACGTGCGCTCATCTTTTGCGAGCAAGATTGCCGTCATTCTGGAGTTTAACATGTATTTGGAAGCAACTTGACTTTCGTATCGAACGACTACCAAGTAAAAATTGTCTGGTTGGACCAGTGGGTCATGATCACAACTTCACCTCACATGGAAGATAGCGAAAACGAGGTCTGCGGCAACGTGTCACATGCCGGCACTCGTGGCAGCACAGAGCCCAATGACACCCACTTTGGACAACACATTACTTGACGCTTGCTGACTTGCTTCCCACGAGACGTTGCTAGATGCTGACAACGCTTCTTTAGCAAACACCACGCAGCATAGATGCCCGCTGAGAACGATCGATAGAAGAGAGGCAACTCGCAGACCCGGCACATGCTTGTGTCGGACAATTGTCCCTGCCATGCCATGAGGTTCGTGCACCATGCATATATATGCACAGTGCCATGCGGCTTATGGAATGCACCTTGCACGTGTATTTGTCCTGAGGTTTGAAGGCGACTTGGCAGCTTGCTACAATTGTCAAGCTGCTTGCTGCGCCACGCTTGATTGTCTTGGTATGGAGTCGTAAGAGCCTTGTTCGCATCTCCAAGACCAACGCGGTGTATCACATCAGGAAAGTGAAGCTCTTTGTCTTCGACGGTGCGTTTGTCCAGGCGCGGCAAGCCACGTCTTTTGACGCTTCCATCGCGCAATGCAGCATAGCTCGCGGTGACACAGCCTGGAACAGCCCCTCGCGTGAATGCACGCCAAGTTGGCATGCCAGTCTGCAAAGAACTCCCAGCAAACTCCAGCAAATAGTCGCATTTTGCCCAGACAATGCCATGAGCAAGGTCGACGCAGCAGCTCCACAGCAAGGCTTGTCCGCATGACCTGACGGCCACCATCCGACACAGCATAAGGTCCTATCCGTACCCCGCGCTGACCCTAACGATTTCCCTTTTCCATCTACAAGGTCTATTCCGGTATCGATACCGCTGCTTGTTGCCATCGATTTATGGAAAAAACCGTTCAGACTTCCGTGCAGCATGTTGAGTCCGGCTCCCAGACTCGACAGGATGGACTGCAACCGGCCGCTGAGGATGGCGGCAACGACCCTCCGCCTATACCGCACGCGAGCTCAGCCGTGCTCTTGAATGAGAAGCAACCGGCTGGAGCTCGCTCCCACAATCACAAACACAACCATGAAGTCAATGCGTTGGCTGTTCAGCACAGCCAGACTGTAGACAACGTCCCCGATTGGGCTCACACTGTGGCCTTTGATCACGTCGCTCGCCTTCTTGGCACGAATGTGCAGTAAGTATTGTTGCTTCGATGTGCATCCGACATGTTTCGCTGACTCAGTGCAGAGCAGGTCTGGCCACGAATGAAGCTGCAAGCCGCAGAGAGAAATATGGCCGCAACAAGCTTGAGACTTCTGGAGGCGTCACGTGGTGGAACATCCTTGTCCGTCAGGTCTCGAACAGTTTGACCCTCGTCCTGGTCATCGCCATGGTCCTCAGCTATGCGACACTCGACTTCATCGAAGGAGGTGTTATCAATGCAGTCATCATCTTGAACATCGTCGTCGGCTTCTTCCAAGACTACCGTGCAGAACAGACCATTCAATCGCTCCAAGCAATGGCTGCTCCTGTATGTAAAGTCGTACGCGATGATGGAACAATCTCTACGGTCAAGGCAGATGAATTGGTCCCGGGTGACATCGTCCACTTGACTGTCGGAGACATCGTCTCGGCGGATCTTCGCCTCGCTACCAGTACCAATCTTGCTACCGACGAAGCACTTTTGACCGGAGAGTCGAAACCTTGCAGCAAGAGTGCCGACAATACGATCAGTGAACTTTCCGCCCCTCTTGGAGACCGTCACAACATCGCGTACTCGTCTACCACTGTTACACGAGGCAGAGGTGTAGGTGTAGTCATCGCTACCGGCATGAGTACCGAAATCGGCAAGATTGCTTTCCTGCTTCGTGATAAGAAGCAGACAGCACAAGGCAACTGGCTCGCTCGTACTGGTGGACGAATCCTGTATGCTATCAAGAACGCTCTCGGCCTTGTCGGCACCCCATTGCAGGTCAAGCTTTCTTACTTTGGCTTGCTGCTATTTGGCCTTGCTATCCTTCTCGCCATCATCGTGTTCTCCACAGCTATGTGGGATATCGATGGCGAAACCTTGATCTACGGTATCTGCGTGGCTGTCGCGGTCATTCCAGAATCTCTGATTGCCGTCCTCACCATCACCATGGCCGTCGGATCCAAGGCAATGGCCAAAGGCAACGTCATTGTCCGCAAGATGGGCGCGCTCGAAGCCATTGGCGGCGTCACCAACATCTGTAGTGACAAGACCGGAACTTTGACGCAAGGCAAGATGCTCGCTCGTATGGCTTACCTGGCTGACGGAAGAACGCTGACCGTTGAGAACGAGACCAGCCCATTCGATCCGACTTCTGGCCACATCAGCATGGATGGCTTGACCATCATGCAAAGTTGCGTGCTCGGAGATGTAGCGCTCAAGGCTTTCTTCCAGACCATCTCGGTCTGCAACTTGGCATCAGTGTTCCCACCCAAGACTGAGGATGGTGCCACCGGAATGTGGTCCGCCACTGGCGAGCCGACCGAAATTGCACTCCAAGTCATGGCTATGCGTGTCGGTCACAGTAAAGCAGAAGTTCTGGAGAAGCGTGGCCTCCGTCTTGCCGCCGAACACTCCTTCGACTCTTCCGTAAAGCGCATGACTGTCGTCTACGAGAGTCAGGACCCCAGCCAAGGACTGTCTTGCTTCACCAAAGGAGCTACCGAAGTCATCCTCGACCTCATTGAAGGAATGGACGCGCCAACGAAGATGATCATCAACGCCCAAGCAGACGCTATGGCTACGCAAGGTCTGCGTGTGCTCTGTCTCGCGCGTAGAACGTTGCCATTGTCTGACCGCCCTTCTCTGGAAAGTCGTGCTTTCGTCGAACAGAAGCTGACCTTCGTTGGCCTTGTGGGTCTTTACGATCCTCCTCGTTTGGAGTCTGCAAGTGCTATCAAGCAATGTCAGGCAGCTGGCATCACTGTGCACATGTTGACCGGTGACCATCTAAAAACCGCAACCACCATCGCTCAAGAGATTGGCATTCTGGGCCCACAAGTCCCAGGCTCTCACTTGTCCTCGGCAGTGATGACAGCACCAGACTTTGATGCCATGACCGACAAAGAGCTTGACGAGCTGGAGACTCTACCTTTTGTCGTTGCTCGTTGTAGTCCGACTACGAAGCTCCGCATGCTTGATACCCTCCATCGTAGAGGCAAGTATTGCGTGATGACTGGCGATGGTGTCAATGATTCGCCTGCGCTGAAAGGTGCCGACGTTGGCGTCGCTATGGGTCTCAACGGTAGCGACGTCAGCAAAGAAGCTGCTGACATGGTCCTCACTGATGATAACTTCGCATCGATTGTCTCGGCCATTCGCGAAGGCCGCCGGCTGTTCGACAATATCCAGAAGGTCTGTTCGCTCCTGATACTGACTAATATCGACATGCTGACAGCGCTATAGTTCTTGCTCCATCTCCTCATCTCCAACATCGCCCAGGTTGTCCTTCTCCTCATCGGCCTCGCATTCCAAGACAGGAACGGCGTATCAGCCTTCCCACTCTCCCCCTTGGAGATTCTCTTCGCCAATCTGATCACCTCGTCCTTCCTCGCCATCGGTCTGGGCTTAGAATCAGCATCTTCAGACGTCATGACCCGACCACCACACAGTCTCCGCGCCGGCGTCTTCACCAAAGAGCTCATCATCGACAAATTCATATACGGCACCTGCATGGGCTCGCTCTGCCTCGCCAGCTTCGTCATCGTCGTCTACGGCGCAGGCAACGGCGACCTCGGCGACGACTGCAACCACAGCTACAATCCAACTTGCGACCTCCCCTTCCGCGCCCGCGCCACCGCATACTCGATCCTGACAGTCCTGCTCAGCATCATGGCCTGGGAAGCCAAGCACCTGACCCGCAGCCTGTTCAACATGTACCCCGAAGAAGACCCCAGCACGTTCTCCGTCTTCAACACCCTGCTCAAGAACCGCTTCTTGTTTTGGGCCGTCATTGTCGGCGTCTGCACGCCTTTCCCCATCGTCTACATCCCTGTTATCAACAAGGTTGTTTTCAGACACATGCCGCTTACGTGGGAGTGGGGCCTTGTCCTCGGCAGCGTGGTGTGCTTTGTGTCTCTTGTTGAGAGCTGGAAGGCTATCAAGCGCCGCATGCTCAGGAAGAGGGTTGTCAGAAGGCAAGGCGATGGTAGCAGCATTGAAGGCGACGATAAGAGCTCTATTGCGTGATCTCACCCTGTGATGGTTCGCACGACTCCATACTGGGATATTTCAACATAGCCAGGACTTTCAACAACATTACAGCGGACTGTAACACCGCGGAAGAGTTGGCGCTTTTCAACAAGCGTCTCGATTGCGATAGATTTCGAGGGAGCAGACGTGCTGGTTCATTCATTTCCAGCATGATCGGCTAGGCGTATTGATTTACAGATTACAGAATGGTTCGATTTCTTTTCTCTTTTAGTACATATCTTCCAAACGATACAATATTTTCAGCCTACAATGGAGCAACGAAGCTTCTTCAAATTATCGCGTTCCTCAAGAAAGAGTTCCCATATGATATGAAGTAGCTTTCAATATGTCTGTCATTTCGTTGCGGCGAGGTCCGGGCCTCTGTCGCAGACATGCTTGCGAAACAGAGCAGATCCTGCCAAATCTGCTTCGTGTGCTTGATATTGTGGGCAACTACCCGTCCTGACGACGATCTGAGCATGCAGTGTAATCATCGAGGTATTTCTGCAGTAGGTTACCAAAGTTCCCGTTTAGGTAGGCACTATGGGCGCACCTTCCTGTTTCGGTCAGGTGAGTAAGTGAAAACCTGTAAGTGAATACTTCGAAAGACCTCTCCCAGCCTTTGGTTGGCGTCTTCTCTATTAGTGTTGAGGTACATATAACATGTTGCCACAATCTCACTCATCGAACAACGATATCTTCGTTGATCCATCCGAATTGGTCTAGTGGCTAGGATTTGTCGCTCTCACTCATCGTAAGATGATCAGTTCCGACAAGGCCGGGGTTCAATTCCCCGATTCGGAAGACCTTCTTTTGCTTTTTGGATGATCGTCTATCATATCTGCTTCGCTTGTTTTCTAATGTAGGATGGAGAAGCGTCTTGCCGTTGCAAGGTTGTTCTTTTTCTTTTGAAAACGTATGGTACGTCCATGGCAAGTACAAGATAGCAGCTTGCAGCAATCCGGCAACTCGCGGAGTGCTGGTCGCCTGCGTCCAAGGAGCTGATTATAACCAAGCGAGGCATCCTCCAACACGTCTCCGAGAGGAAGTACGGGCAATGCACAAAGCCTCTTCCAGCGTCTGCCGAGAATCTTTGAGCAGACATGGTATATCCGAGAACAATACACGACCTGTTTTCAGCCACGTTGGCAGCGTCCAAAACTCTACTAGGTAACAACGACATAACATTACCATTCGATTATCTACTATACATCTTCCTCCAATCCCCTAACAGTCTAGGGTACGTATGTGACGACCATTCCCAGGCAACATCTGCTGACAGGAGAGCAATTTATGCCAGGGCGATGTGCCCGCCTCTGGGGAGGTTGCACTTGCCGCCTGTGTAACCATCCTGCAAACAACCTTGCTGGATCTTGTTCAGAATCTGCCAGACGTAGACGCAGTTTTGACCATTCTGAATCTCGCCACCAGTGGGGGAGTCGACGCCTCGGATGCAGGAGTAATTTTCGAGGCCGCAAATAATGCCATCGGCAGAGCCGGCGGATTTGAAGTTCTGACACTGGCTGCCCATGCGGTTGCCATTGCAGCAGCTGAGACCGGATTCCTTCCAATCTTTGATCTCGTTGATCAAAGCGGTAGCATCTTCGGTGGCGACACTTAGCTGCGGTACAAAGGTCGAATCATCAGCTGAGGTCGCGTGATTTCGACGCTACCGGCGGTTGCAGATGCATCAAAAGGGCGAAGAGTGAGTTGCACTTACATTGTCACACACGAGCTCGCACTGGTCGACCACGTCTTGGCCGGATTGGGCAAAGCTGCTGCCTGCGAAGAGCGCGGCAGTGAGAGTTGCGATGGTGATCTTCATTTTGATGAGAGGATTTGACAAGCTGACAAGTTTCGCGAAGATTGTAGTTGTGCCCAGAATGGAATGAGTTGCTTGATGTTTTGAGATTGACAGTCTTTCTTGTCAAGAGTTAGGAGGTTTATAGAGTCCTTCAGGTCTCCACTGCTCCCGCCTCGCCATATATCGACCAAAACACTGTTCCTTGGCGTCGACAAGGACAATGGGTTTCTATCGTCGATTAACATGCTCGGCAAAGTAATGCAACAAGGCAATTCGCGCAAGATGAAGCGCTCGATGGGTCACATTATGCGACTTTGCCGGACAAGCGTGCCCAGAAGACGCCGCAATCAATACCTCTGATAGTTGATATCCACTACAAGAGCACAAGACTGTGAACTAGCTCCTCCGCGGCACAGTTGCCTATATCTTGGCGCCGATCAATAGAACAACGGACTCTGCAAGTTGCACTAGTCGAATCCTTCGCTTGTGGCGACCGCAACAACATTATTTAGCCAGGTTGATTAGCGCTAAAGACCAAAGCTGACTGACACATATCACATCCTGTTGGGCAACCCACTTATGAGGGGTTACAATGAGAAAGTCTCGGCATGTTCGGGGGAACCGGCTTGTTTGCTAAAGGCAATCTGAACTATGACCTCAGATATTAAACTACTATTGATGTACTCGATACACCACATCAATAGGGATTGCGTTTAGCGATTGAACAGGCTGCTGACCTCTAAGTGATCGAAATACTGGATTGTGCCCTTCTATTTGCTATGCTCGAGGGCGTGCTGTCTCGGAACAAAACCGAGCTACATATATTCATTGACGAACATGTTTACGAGCAATGTGATTCTTCGAGAGCAAGTCTTCCGACGCTGGCTAACCAGCATTGTCAATTGCCTTTTGCCTTTTTGTTCGTAATCAACATGATCTGACGCTAAGAAAGCCAAACAATTACACTTCATACAGACAGTGAGCGTCAAAGTGTATATCATTTTGCAGTAATCGTTAATTTGCTTTGTTTGATATAACAATTAGAGAAAATAGATTTCCAGCTCGCATCTCCATGTGTAACAGGTCATGATCGAGCCTAAATTGGGAATGCTTTAGCAGCTAATGAAGTGATCATACATACGTCCGAGTCGGTACAGCGTGCCTTTCATTGCATGGACACGACTGGCGAAGACTTCTGAAAAACAAAGCAGAGAAAGGTAATCCGAATATCGGTTTCAAAACAAGTGGTATTCATCTCATTCCGATCTATTAATCGGGGCTCCAAGGCCACCAGTAGTGTGTATAAACAATCTATTCGTATCGCGAAACGCCAGTGCTAAAAGAAAAGACACATACGAAATTAGCAGCAAGAGATCGACTAGATCTAGCTAGACTTCTCCTTCTTCTGCTTCTTAGGCACACGCGCAAGCCAGTAAAGGCCGACAGCCGCGAAGACGTTGAAGACGATAAAGGCCCATAGGATACCAAAGTTGCGCCAGCGGTCGTCATAACTGCTGTTGATCTGGGTCAGGAAGTAATCAGTGTCGGAGTATGTGCAGAAAGAGCACCTATCGGTACTAGTCTCTGTGCCAGGCTCGAGATAGCCAGATGTGAGTGGGTTGTCGAAGTATGGTTGCATATACTGCTCACAGTTGAGACCTTCCGAAGGCGTAAACTCGATATATTCGTTCGCGGCGCAAGTGACTGGGTTGCCGGCGAGGCCGACGCTGAGCATTCCGGAGACAAGGTAGGTGAAGGGAGAGACTCTGTACATGAAGATCCAGAAGCGTGGGAATTGGCTTGGTGAGGCGATGACACCGCAGAAGATGAGGCAAAGAGAGAACATGAGGTTGGCAATGTTGCCGCCGGTCTCTGCATCGGCGATACCAGCGATGATCATGTTTGTGAAAGTGGACGCGAACAGGAGGAACTGTAGCGTGAAGAGGAAGAACAGTGCACCACGCTCGTGTTCTCCTCCGGCGTTGATAGCGTTGTTTTGGAGACCGATTGGGTAGTAGAAGCAAACGAAGATGATGACAGCCATAAGAGCGTTCCAGGGCAGTTCAACGGTGATGTTGGAGACCATGAATGCCACCCAGGAGTAGGTTCTGCTGGGACGCTCTCGAACTTCGTAAAGGGAACGCTGGGTGACGAAGTGAGGCATGATCTGCTGAACAAGTTGACCAAAGATAGTGAACAGAAGGAAGATTGAGAACATTTGGTTCTGAAGACCCTGCTGAGTGAGGGGAGCGCGGAAGAAGATGAAACCAATGAAGATGGAAGAACCAAGACAGAGTGCGGCCTTCGAGTAGATGTATGAGGGAGTGCGCCAGTACTGCTCGAAGACACGCTTGGTGACTTCCCAGAGCTGGAGACCAAATGGAGCAGCAAATTCGCGGTACGATTGCTTGTCGGCTTTGGCGTCGGCGGTGGTAGTCCTGGTGATTTGACTGGGGCGCTCATCTCTGAGGTAGTCGAGCTCACGTTGCACCTCCTGGTACTCTTTGCTTTCACGCCATGTCTTGTGCCAGTCGATGTCTGTGTGGGAACCGGGTGCAGCGCCAATGACTTCAAGCATCCATTCGGCAGGGTTGGCGGCAGGTGGGCACTTGTGGGCACCGTTGCGCTCGAAGTAGGCGGTGAGAATGTTCGAGTTGTCGCCAACTTCGCCGTAGTAGACTGTGCGGCCACCCTTGGCCAGGAAGAGAAGACGATCGAAGCGCTGGAAGAGCATAGCAGAAGGCTGGTGGATAGTACACAGAATAGCCTGGCCGGAGTTGGCAAGCTTCTCAAGCAAGTCGAGAATAGCCCACGACGTTTGCGAATCAAGACCAGAGGAAGGTTCGTCAAGGAACAGCAGGAGCTGTGGCTTGGCGGCAAGCTCGACACCAATAGTAAGACGCTTACGCTGCTCGACGTTGAGACCTTCACCAGGCACACCAACGACTGCATCGGCGTACTCCTCCATGTCCAGAAGTTTGATGACTTCGTTCACGTAGTCAAGCTTCTCTTGGCGAGGAACGTCGGCAGGCTGACGGAGGATTGCGCTGAAGTTGAGAGCCTCGCGGACCGTCGAAGTTTGAAGGTGCAAATCTTGCTGCTGAACATAGCCAGTTTTGCGTTGGAAAGATTCGTCGCGCTGACGTCCATCGACGAGCATCTCACCACCAATGACACCCATGGTAACACGAGTAGCGAGCACATCCAAGAGAGTTGTTTTACCAGCACCTGAGACGCCCATAAGCGCAGTGAGAGTACCAGGCTTGACCCATCCATCAACGTGGTCGAGAATACGCCTGTCTTCCTTCTTGATCTTGATGTCGTAGGTGACGTCCCTCCAGCTGAAGATGGCGGTCTGCTTCTGGATGATGTCCGTAGCCGAAGTGTAGCTCTCCTTCTTAGTGAGCGCCGCACCATTGCTGCCAGACTCCTCATCGCGAGCCTTCTCCTTGAGCGAAGCCGGGGTGTGACCCCTGCGGAAGACCAAGACCTCACCCTTCGACTTCTTTGCAGAGATGAATTCGGTGGCAGCAATGTAGAATGTGCAGAGACCGATCACAAAGGCGAACAGGATACCGACGTTCCTCCACTTGTGAGAGTTGTAGTATTGGAAAGAAGAATTGATGTAAGCGTCACCGTTGACGTATTGGTTGCCAGGAACAGCGCCGACAGTAGAGCAGACGCGCTCGCCAAGGGCCCAGTCTCCGTAATTCGGAACGTCCATGCTGCAGAAGAATTCACGGTTGTGGAACTCGTTGACCATGAGAGACTCGAAGGCGTAGGCAATTGGGTCTAGGTAGTTGATCCATCGACACCAACCAAGCATGTAGGGCACGGGAATGGCGAAACCAGTGAATGTAACAATGGCCAGAATGATGATCGCGGCAGGCGCCATGGCTTGCGAGAGTGTGCGGGACACCGAGGCAATCGTTCGGAACAACATTGACATAACCAGTGTCGCAATGAAGCTGACAAAGACGAAGAAGAAAAACGCTCCAGGAGTGCGTCGAAGGTTTGCCATGAAGTAGAGGACCAGATTGAAAAGAATCGCGTTCATGATCTTGTAAGGCATATCAGTGAGCATTGATGCCCATGCTTCAGCCGAAGGATGATAGAGCGCATATCTGCTGTGTTTTTCGACGATGTTTCGTTGAGCGTACAGGGTAAGAATTTCGAGAGCAGAACCGAAGGCGTTCATCAGAATAGCAAAGAAGAGGACCGCACCGCGTTGGAAGAAAGAACTGGTTTCCTGTGGCATGTTGTAAAAGACGGAGCCGATGATAAGTGCCATGATGATGTTGCCGAAAAGTTGAGTGAAGGTCAAACTGGGGTCACCCTTCAGACGCTGGAAGCCACGCCAGAGGCAGAGCTTGATCTGTTGGTTGTAGGAGAGCGTGTAAGGCGACTTGCGACGAGCATGCTTCGCCTGCTGGGCGCGACGAGAGTCGAGGAACTCCTGGGCCTTCTCGCCACCAATAGGGTTCTCTTGGTTGTAGACTTCGATGTCCTTGAGCAGTTGTGCACGCTCAGGGCTGGCCTTCCAGCGCGCGGCAAACTCTTCGGCGGTTCTGGGAACTTGGTTCTCCATTCCCTGGCGCACAACACGCTCCTGTGAGGAAGTCATAGATGTGAGGAAATCGGAGTCCGTTTGACGGTCAGGGCAGACGAAACCCATCTTCTCGAAGTAGCCGCGTGCCTCGGTAGTGATACCGAAGAAGATCTCGTAGCCCTCGTAGAGAACGATAACCTTGTCGAAAACGTCGTAGGCAGCCTGAGGAGCCTGGTAAATTGCGACCATAGCAGCCGACCCTCCGAGTTCGGTAGAGAGACGGAGAGTCTTGACGAACTCGATAGCGTTGGCGGAATCCAGGCCACGAGTACTATTGTCCCAAGCCTGCAGAGGAGCACCGCTAAGTGCTGCCTCTGCAATGGAGACACGCTTGCGCTCACCACCGGATACACCACGAACGAAATCGTTGCCAACCACTGTGTTGATTGTGTGGCTAATACCGAAAGTCGCCATCATCATGTCACGCATGTGCTCGGCGTAGACCTTCTTACTGACGCCACCTGGAATGCTCCTGGGAGCTCTCGCTCTGGCAGCGAAGTAAAGGGTGTCACCAACTGTAAGCATGGGGAAGTGGACATCGACTTCGGCGGTGTAGATAGCTTCACCACGGTGGTGGGTGTGCATCTCTTCAGGAGAAATACCCTGGTAGTTGACTTCAGAGCCCGAATCGATGTTGAAGCCGTGGGTCTCTCCTGTAAGGGTCTTCAAGAAAGTAGAGCAACCAGATCCAGGAGGTCCGAGAACAACAAGCATCTCACCGCTCTTGACGAGGCCCTCGAAGTCGCGGAGAATGTCAATTCTGCGCTGCTTGGCCAGACCGAGCGCGTTCTTGATAGGATCGGCGAGCTTCAACCAGACGTTTGCCACATCGGCTTGGTAATCGGTAGCAGCGCCGAAACCGTGAGCACTGAGGTTGCGGAAGGATACACCAGAGGTACGGCCGGGAGTTTTGTTTTCGTCGTGGTTCAGCTTGATCATGCTCTTCACCCATGATCGCGCCTTGAAGTTTGGTGATTTGGGGTCGAGCTCGGAATCTGCGGCAGCTTCGAAGGGGTTTCCAGGGATGTGAGACCAGGTGCTTTGCCTGCTGAGAGATCTTGCGAGCTCGTTGATAGTCTTGTCGGTCTGAATCTGGTGGTCCTTTTCCCGCTCTGCCTCGGAATCGCTCTCTGCGCGCTCAAGGCCAGCTTTCGACAGGTCGACTTCATCGAGGGTCTTCTCGAGTGCGGGAGTGGCACCCCTTGAGAGATGTGTGTGTGCAGTTTGGTAAGTCTCCTCACGGTTGGTGGCCGGACGATGAACTGATGATTGTGATGGTCTGCGGTTCCTGGATAATGTGCGAGCCAAGCTACCACGACGCTCCTGACGGTGGCTTTCTTGTACGGGATCCTGGTCTGTGATGTGCGACCGCGGCAGGAAAGCAGTGCCACCTTCTTGGGCACCACTGGTCTCTGCTGTGCGGTCATAGTTGCCAAAGGCAAAGTTGCCCACGAGGGACATGTTGGCGGTTGTTGTGAATTATGCTATGCCTGGAATGCGGTCTGTATTATCGAAATGGTGTTGTTGTGATCGAAGCCGTTTTAGAGAGGGTAGAGAAGATTAGATTGCCAACGGGCGAGTGGCGTCTGACCACGCGAAGAAATGATGATTAGAGCAATAGCCGCAGACTTTATCACAACGACGACCAGGGCGGAGGAGGAACTTATTTGAACGCCATGTGCAGAAATCGGCTGGGATGAGCAGTCCATTGCCCCGGGACACCAACTATTGGCGAGCACACCAGGCTCCAAACGTGGATAGCGCACATTTCGTACAGGTAGCCCTGGACCCGGCAACGCTGCATCCGCCCTCAAGCGCTTCGTTTATCTCGTTTTCTTGGCTTTCACGGAGGCTCGAAGATCCGAAAACGCCACACACGTGGCGCTGTCGATAATAGTCTCTTCTGATTGGTTGAGATGGCCTGGTTATGCACAGCATTTTATACTACTCATCTCACGGCTCAGGCTCTTCTCATCTTCCGCCCCGCAGGCGTCGTGTCAGGACCTCCTATCGTTAAGATATCGCCATCCGAGAACGTGGCCTCCCCATATTAGTGAGATAGATCACAGGTTTGTTACCGTAAGCATCAACGGAAGCGGACACGGACATGTTTCAGAGAACATTATCGCCGTCCAGCCCTGTACACGTTGACTCAGCCTTCTTTCGGAAGCGGATGTCTCCAGCTTTTGTGTGTTGCATACCATAACGCACATTTACAGTGGGTTTCTCTCCTTGCGAACGTTGACAGACTTGGCCTTTGTCAGGAGTTATTTTCAGCGGAGGTGGAGTGGGACGAGCGTAAGTGGCGCTGTACAAGAGCAACCCCTACCTCCTGTATGGATTGCTAGTCTTGCCTTGTGCTTTTTACGTTTGTAAGAATCGTTCGATGTCTTCTGGTTCAAGCATAAATCATTCGAGTTTCACGTAAAGTGCCCATCACAGCACTGGCTACTGCTCGTAAATCATAACTCGGCAAGATCCACCATGCAGGCATGGAATGATTTGGATCTGTATGTCAAACAAAAATAATTCCCCACGAGTCGGTTCGAGCAGGCATCAGCCACAATAATGAAATCCCAAATTCGGGTGCGTATCGATTGTCTCCCGAATTGTTCAAGAGAAAAAACGTTCCAGACCCGACCCGAACGACCCCCTTCGCTTGTGCAAAAGTGCGCTTTCGCATTACTGTACAACTTAGCTCCTTGGTAAAGCGCTCACTTCCGTGCGGTGATTCACCATGCACCATCTCGACGACAGCTGCATTGGTTCGCCTGGGCATGATGACGCGAGATGTCGCCGCGCAATTATCCCCTCCACCACTGTGAACCGTTACGGAGGTATGCATGTCTCACTCTCGCGTACTCCGGAATGCGGCGGGTACGAATGCGAACGATTTCTCGGACTCGCACGCGGATGTCAGGATCTTTCGTTACTTTGTACTGTGCATGTGCATGGAGGATGACTACTCTGCAGGTACACTTGTATTTCTACACACCAACAGCTACGGCTCTCCGATTGATATTGCCGCTCTTTTCTCTTCGCCACACCATTCCGATGTGCTGCTTTCCAGATGTTCGCCGTTTGCGACTTGAAACGCACCGCGCGATCGCAATTCGGCACTCATTTTAGAAAACCACGTTGCTGCTCCTTCAACGTCTCGTCTCGACTCATTGATTCCGATCACTTGGGTATCAAAAGTTACATGTAACTTTGGTCCAAACGGTTACCTTCGAAGGTTTCTTGACACCTTCGAGCTACGTCATGATCGCTGAATCGCTGTTGCTGTCCACGCGTGATTTTCTGGAGGCTTGTCCTGGCTTGTGTTATAATGCCCGGCCGGGCGCTGCCCCCGAGGTACAGGACATCAAGAACATCGCTACATTCACCATTTTACTACAGAAAACTCATACTGATCGATCAACGATTGACAAAGTATCGCTGAACGCTCAGTACATCTTGTTTGACGAAAACAGTGTTCTGCTCATTGAATTACAGGTGAGGTTGCAATTGTACACTAGTGCTAATCGGGACATGTGATGGCAGGGCATCGTAACGCACTCGGCTCTTTCCAGAGATGGACTGATCTTGACAGACCTTGACAGACCTCGACACACAATAAACGCAAACGCGTCGACCGCTGGCCAAGACAGCACAGGGAGCTCTTTAACATCCAAGGCGGAGACATCCTTAAGTTTCCTGCTGCCGTTCGTACTGATCCGACGGAGAACTCCTATACCTCGAACTCTCGCTCAAAGCAGCGATCTCACCAATACATCAACACAGCAAAAAGAAAAACAGAAAAAACTCTCCGGCATGCTCTTTAGGACTCCAGGCACCTACCTCCTCGACTGGCCAGGCTTTCCACGCTTTCCAGGCCGGATATCAACTGTCACCATACCCGCCGCCTCCTATGGCCCAAACGCCCGCTCAGACTGTGCAGACTGTGCAGACTGTGCAGACTGTGCAGACTGTGCAGACTGTGCAGACTGTGCAGACTGTGCAGACTGTGCAGACTGTGCAGACTGTGCAGACGACCTCTTCTTTGGCATTCCAGGCACGCACTCCGTCGAGCGGCCTGTATGACCCGGTAAACCTGACGATCGATCCTCGGCTGTTGGAACTTGAGCAGACTCCAGGTATCTCCACCTCCTCCTCTCGGCTCCAGACTCTCACTCCGTCCGCGAGCACCACGCACTCGTATCGCACTCGCTCTAGTGTCGGTCGAACATTGCCACCACCCCCACGACTCCCACACCGGCGAGACAACTCGGCAGGTACCTTGGCTCTGGAGCCAGTGGCTCTTCGAGACAGACAGCCGCCAGCACAGTCTTCACAGCTACTCCGACGCTCGGCCAACCAACAAACTTATCTGTTCCACCTGGCTTTCAGACGCAGCAGCTGTTGCCCAGGCGCCATGTATTCACGTTGAAATTTTCCAAGGTTTGGCGCAATGATACGACTGAGGATCCGCAGACCATTGAAACTCTCAAAAAGCAGCATGCTCGGCAGCACATCAGCACGGCGAAGAAACACGGCGTCCGCATCACTGTCGAAGATGTCGCCGCTGCCGAGAAACATTTCCTTGCCGCCTGTGAGGAAAATGATTTGAATCCATCGGAACCAAAGTCGCCACGTCGCGTTGGCTCGTTACGCACATCCTGCGTGCCCACGACAAGGTCGTAACAAAGTCTGAACCACAGGAATATTACGACTCCTGTCACTATCGCCACCTTGGCTTTGTCTGTGGTCACAATGAACATTCCATCGTTGGCGGCGCGGGTCGGTGTCATGGCCCAGTTGGTCGGCGTTTATACCATGCGGTACTCGGGGAAGTCCTCAGGTGACATTGCGGGCTGCCATTCGCATCGATTCAGCATCTCAGGGTGCACTACAGAACCTGCACCATCAATCCCAGCAATGCCGTGACCACCAGTCCGTCGCTCAAGGCTTGGTATGTGCATGCATTTGGGATCAATTTCAAATTCAACGACATCCCCACATATCTCGATAAAGCAACCTGGATGATCCAGGATGATCTTGTCGCACCAGAGCCGACATTCTCAAACTGGACATGGAAGAAGACATCGCCTACTGCCGCACTCTCAAATTGGCCCCGACTGTTGTCATCGTCCGCGACAGCGGATTTGCGACGGTTTCTTGGACTCCAAAAAAGGCGAAAAGCGTCGCCCAATGGATCAGACAGCACCGGGAGGTCTTCGGTCTCCAAGGTCGGGATTTCATCATGGCTATCCAGTGCTCATCCCAAGTATTCCCACTCGTGCCGTCCGAGGTTACCATCCCAATGCGCAGAAGTTGTACCGGCGGATCTGTATGTCGCACCCGTCGAGTCGCATGAGACACACGCCATTGAGACGCACTAGATGCGATGAACCCTGGAAGACGACATACGACCTTAAGCGCAAGTCGCCCACATCTTTGCATGTGCAGAGCCTTTGCGCTCACGTCGGTGTTACTCTCAATGGTAAGCAAGGTTATTCACTCTCTATGGCTAATAGTACCAGCATCCTGGCTTCTGAGATTGAAAGGTGCTGTGAGCAGTATCTCAACGGCGAGCACATACCTAAACAAGCCTGCGCTTGGGGGTACTCGCGTATAGCAATAGTAACAAAGCTGTAGCTAATGCTCGTATCTTACACAAACTTGTGCGTTGGTACTTGTAGAATTCACGTATATGTACATCATTGGTTCTTACTGCCACGTTTAGTTCAATACGACCATTTAAGAACATGGAGTAGATACGGGCAGATCATGTATAATTGAAGATAAACTATCATTCATGTATCACTACTACCAACATACATTGCTCTTACTCAAAATTTTATCTGTCACCTTGGTAATCGTTCAATACATGTAGTTATTTGTGGGAGGGGCCAAACATTGAACGCCTCCAAGCTACGTCATGATCGCTGAATCATGACCTTGGGTCTGTAACTTTTTGGAGACTCATCTCTCGGCTCTTTCCCTATCGCAAGGGTGGCTTGACATTTTTGACACTCACCTAGGCACGCCTTACCTACCTTCATCTGCGTCGATCTCCGAATCCCGTGACATTTGCACAACTGACTCGGCCCGTGAGCGCGTCCATACAGCACAACAATGTCGTCACGCGCCCTCCGCAAAGCCCAGCGCGAGCGCGAAGAGCAGGAACAGCTAGCAAAGCTTCAGCAGCAGGAAGAAGAAGAAGAGTCGGAAGAGGAATATGTATCGGTACCCGCGAAGAAAAGCGCTTTCGCCATGCTGGGCGAAGAAGAGGATAACAACGACGATGAAGATGATGAGGACAACCAAGACGAGGGTGGTGTCGCTGTCGACGAGGAGCCTGAGCCCGTGGTAGAAGCAGCACCCGCAAAAGCGCCCTCGAAAAAGAAGAAGAAGAAAAAGGCTAAAGGCAAGAGTGGTGGGGGAACTCCTAGCACGCCTGCTCAGCAAGGGTCTGGACAGAAAGATGATGATGTGGATGAGATTGACGCTGCGCTCAAACAGCTTTCTGCTTCTGGGAAGTCTGCGGGAAACACCACTGCTGGATTGAATGAAGCGGTCAACGAGAGCTCGAAGCTTCTCGCGATTGATACACACCACTTGCACGCGCAGAATGAGATGCGACGTCTGTTTGGCCGCGCTGCGCTGGAAGGAGGCGATGACGACGAGCAAGGTGCGCAAGCAGGTGGTGCGGGAGGCAATCGAAGGCAGCAGAGGAGAGGCCAGCAGGTTGGTCTAGCACAAGCGCTGAGAGGCCAGCGAGGACAAGGTGGACGGGCTGGTGGTCTTGGATCGCTTGGTCTTAGGCGCAATATTTTCATTCAGGGCAAGGAGGAGTGGCCGGTTGCTACAGGAGGCGGTCTCGGCATGGAAGTGGTTGAGAAGAAGGCTGATGGGACTGTGGAATACCGCTATGTGCACAATCGTGCTTACCAGGACGTGCAGTCGCAATTCGAGAGCTGTGTTGCTTCTATGGACCCAAACCGCTTGGTCGTCTTGCTCCAGCACAACCCATACCACATCAGCACGCTTTTGCAAGTCTCGGAGATTGCAAAGCAAGAGAGCGACCATGCCACTTCGGGTGATCTGTTGGAGCGCGCGCTCTTCTCGCTCGGCAGAGCAGTACACAGCACATTTGCGAAAAACCTGGCGGATGGCAAGGCACGACTCGACTTCAACAGACCTGAGAATCGAGAGTTCTGGCTGGCAAGCTGGAAATACATGCAGAACCTCAGCATGCGCGCAACCTGGCGGACAGTCTACGAGTGGGCAAAGCTGTTGCTGTCTCTGGCTCCAGAGCAGGATCCATACGCAATCTGGCTTGTCCTCGACCAATACGCAATCCGCTCGCAGCAATCCCTGGACTACCTCAACATCAGCCGCAACGCCACCTTCAAGACCGTCCACAACGACCTGCCAAACGTGCAGCTCAGCCAAGCTCTCGCAGAATACCGCGCCGGGAACAAGAGCAAGGGCCAGCAAGCTCTCTTTACAGCCATCGGACGCTTCCCCTGGGTTGTCGCACGCCTGATGCAAGAGCTCAGCCTCCAACCTCCACCCGCCGTCTGGGGCAAAGAACCACGCACCGACAGAGAGAAACTCCACGCAGAGCTCTACGCAGTCCGCGCCAAAGACCTCTGGAACACGCCTGAAATCTGCGAATTCCTTGAAGAAACCGCCAGCGCCGTGCCTCCCGAGATGCCCTCTGCGGCGCCTGACACATCAGCCATCACTATGAACGAAGCCCGCCACGTCCTCCTCTCAGAAGTCCCTGCGCTAATCGCCCACGTCCCGCGCGAATACACAGCACAGCTAACATCGACCGCCGACCCGCTCCCTCCAGCAACTTCAATCGCCTCCTACGAAACAACCGCCCAACCCCAAACCACCTCCGCACCGCGCGCAGTCAGCGCGTCCTCCGCCGCCGAAAACTTCCGCGAACTACAAGGCCTCTACGGCTTCTTCGCCAACCTCTTCCCCTGGTTCAACCCCACCGGCGCTCCCACCGATGGCACCACTGAAGCGCAGCAAGTCCAGCCGACCGAAGAAGAAATCGAGCGCCGCATCCAAGCATCTGGCCTGAACGAAGAGACCATCGTGCAAAGGACGCAGCGCATGATGGAGTTACAGGCTAGTTTGCTTGGGGAGGAGGATGATGTTGGAGGGCGAGGTGCGCGGGTTGAGGAGGAGAGGGAGCAGGAGCCTTTCCCTGAGCCGCCGCCTTACGCTGGGCCGCAGACGCCGCTTGCTCTTGCGCAGGCGGCGAGGGTGGCGGAGGCGGAGAGGTTGGAGGCGGAGAGGGCGAGGAGGGCGCATGTTGAGGATGGGGAGGAGGAGTGAGGTTATGTGTACATGTAGAAGATGGTGATGATGCTCTGAATTATGAATGGGAGAATACATCGGATGTGTACATGATATGTCAATTTTCTCCTCGTGTTGTCGTATTGTGAATTACATGGCCAAACAGCATCCGCTGCCGTCGAGCAGTCACAGGATACATCCAGTGTCGTCTTCGTTGTGAATAGCGCTGTCGGTAGGGTTCGGGTTGGGGTCGACAGCTGTAACATGTTGGTCGATATATCGAATTCCCAGAGCGATATTTGACCACTCTGAGCACTCCAATGTGTTCTAGATTGTGCCAAGATACTTATACATTGGTTTAGTATGCGTATACGCCATGGGTATCTAGTTGTACATCGAAAGCGCGATCGTTGCTGGCTCGAAGCTGAATGTGCACAGTGTACCGGCCGTACTCACTTGGATCAAGCTGTCACTCTGGCACGGAAGGTAACAAAACTTGATTCGTTGTGGTATAAATCATTAAACTGGGCTATAGGATCCGTCTTGTAGTTACGATATCGTTCTATGTATACATGTAATGTAATCATCTTCCCTACCAAAAAGTATTCTCGCCGTGATCGACAGCTCAACAAGGCAACGTCATAGTCCATCTCCAACGCCCAATCCACATGTGCATGCAGCATTGGAAACATCACAGACATCCAACTAAATGGCTAGCCCGCATTCTACGTAAACGACACACACCACCCTCTAGCATGAGCACACCATACAAACATCACGCCTCCTCCGTGGTCCCCGCCCAACTCGCCTTCCTCGCAATCTACAACCCCACCCTCGGTCCCACCGACGACACCTTCGCCGACCAGCTCGTCTTCTGGTACTCGCGCAAAGCAACCGAAGCCCGTCGCGCAGACAAAGAGAAAGCCAACAATAATAATGCCGCCGGCAACGATGCGCGCAGGAAGGCCGCGGACAGGGAGGAGGAGAACGAGCGGCTGAGGCAGATCGGGCTGGCGCAGGGCATGATTGGCTTTGCGAAGACGTTTTCTGATGGCGAGAGGCCGGTCGATTCGATTGAGACGGACAAGTCGCGGATTGTGCTGCATGAGCTGGAGAGTGGGTGGTGGGTTTTGGCGTCGATTGATCTTACAAGACTGCCGGCGGCGGCGACGACGCCTGCGGGCTCGAGTAAGAGCAAGGTTGACCCGAACGCGAAGCCTGTGATGGAGTATTCGTCGCGAGAAGTGAGTCCTCCGGCCTTGCTTACGCAGCAGTTGGTACAGGCTCACTGGCTATTCATGCTGCACCATGGGCCGACTCTGGACGAACTGTTTGTCAAGCTATCGCGGGAGAAGTTCTGCAGCACGCTGGAGCGATACTGGATGCGCTTTGCTCGGAGCTGGGATGTGCTGCTACACGGCAATCCGGCATCAGAAGTATTCGGAGGTATCAAGCTTGCTGCTGGCGGCGAGCTTGGCGTTGGAGTCGGAGAGGAAGAATGGGGAAGTAGTGAGAGGGAGGTGCTGGAAGATCTGACGAGGAGAACCGAAGGCCTGGTCGATGTTATTGTGTCCAGATTTGGTGAGCCTATGACCAAGGAGGAGAGCTCTGATAACGATGGGGAAGTGCTTCCGTGGCTTGGAAGCGGCAACGTACCTTCAGCTTCGGACGGAGTCATTTTTGGTGGCCTTGACAAGCTGAATCGACATTCGGTGCGGAGTGTCTCGCTTTGGATGCAGCATATCTACTCGTACGGAGACTACGCCTATGGTGTTAAAGACAACCCTCACCGAGAGCGACGAAAGAGACGAAAGCGCAATCCTCCGCCCCAAATGCGTGGCACGTCCAGTCCATCGACGAAGTCTCCAGCATCGACAATAAAAGACCCGAAACGGAAGGTACAGCAACAGGAAGGTGTCACAAGACCAGAATCACCCCTGATCGATCCGGACCTTCTTCCAAAGGACGATCGACCGCAAATGTACGACCGAGTAGCTTCGCACGACCACGCGACTGGTCAAATGACACCACAGAGCGCCAGTTATCCTGAAATACCCCCGCCAATCGTCTCAGCTGCTGAGCAGGCTCTCAACAAGGCGACAAAAGAAGCAGACAAGAAGTCCTCTGAAGTGCAACCAACAGAGGCAGATGATGGCACTACGATGGGTATACCGGACCAGTATATGAAGTACATGACCTTTGGCTTGAGTTCACTAGCGAAGTCATACAACAAAAAGCCGACAGAGACCGCAAAACCGACACCAGAGAGCCCAAGAAAACCGAAACCAGCCGGAAGCAACCGCAAACCAAAGGCATCGAAGCGGAGCGAAGACCAAGATGACGAAAAGCCTGAATTGTCACATGCCGACCCAATACCAGATGGCGAAGAGCTCCGCGCCAAAATTGCGCGGCAGATACATGATGAAAACCAAGGCCATTTTGTCGTTGGACTAAAAGGAGACCTCTCCGCGGATTCGTCTGCCAACTCCGACGAAGACGCAAACATGACCGAAGGCAGCCTTGGTGAAGAGTCAGGTGGTAGCCGCACTCTTCTTCGCACACTACAAGTCGAGCTCACGCCCAAAGTGCAAGATTACACCGACAAAGTGAACGAGGATCTGGAACGAGGCGATAATGCTAGCAACAAGACCGGCCACCTGCTGCCCGAGAATCCTGTCACGAAAGATTGTCGCCGCCTACGGGTCCTCATTTACGTCCACCGCCCGTTCATCTTTGCTTTCCTCTTCGAGCAACGAACCTCCTCCCTCAGCTACTCCAGCCTCTACAAATCCCTACACACCACTCTCGCCCCAATCCACAAACGCCTCCTCTCCTCCACCAGCCCCGAAACCGTCGCCCAACGTATCGATCTCTCCCACCACCAGCACCAAGCACAGCCATCCCCCAACAACAACAACAACGACCCAACCTCCCCATCAGACAACGAAATCTTCTCCCTCATCTACGACCCCGCCACCCTCTCCCTCCACTCCAGCATCCCCAACATCCCCCCTCCGGGCGGTTACAAGCCCTGGCCCCGCATCGACGCCCTCAACGTCCACGCCACTCTCCTCGCCAGCTTATCCGCTACCAGCGGCGCCAAAGGCGAAACCGCGCTGGAGCGCACGAGTAAGACCGCGCGCGGCTGGTGGGTTGTATGGCTGCGCATGCCACCCTCAATCGCTCTGGACGACGCTCGGCCTGGCCTCAGCAGCTCGGGATCCGAGGCCGGCGGCGACGACACGGCGGAAAGGGAAAGCAGTGGACAGGGTCTTGATTCGCAGGGCGGCGCGATCAGTACTCTGGGCTTAGCGAATTCGTTTACACCTGCTAAAACGGCGGGAGAGACGCATCGGGTCGCGTTTCTTGTGCGCAAGGCTGGGGAGAATGGGTCTGGGTCTGGGGCTTCGGCGTCGGGGGCTGGGCAGGGGAAGAGTAGGTTGGGGAGCTCGATGTGGAGTTCGCTGGGTATGAGGGCTGTGAGTGGAGGGGGAGGTGGTGGTGGTGGCTCGGAAGGAGAGAGTACTACTGCTCTTGGTGGCGGAGGGTTTGGGATTGACGCGAGGAGGTATGTTGAGGGATTGTTGAGTCTGAATCGGTAGGTAGATATCAATCATACGCCCTCATACCGGGAAACAAATCATTGCGTACCGCCTGTCGTTATACGTTCACTTGCTTAAAGAAAGTCCGCAAACCCATCCTCTTCCCTCGAGCCAACCACAACACAACAACCCTCCCCACTCCCCACCCCCCTTCAAACCGCACACT
>Ga0265797_10002120_pt1 | contig 33944 bp, 25 predicted proteins | sample P2T30metagenome_FD_192433 | JGI IMG/M metagenome (GOLD analysis project Ga0265797, IMG submission 192433) | Plant litter microbial communities from East Loma Ridge, Irvine, California - P2 T30 | ecosystem: Environmental > Terrestrial > Plant litter > Unclassified | place: USA: California...
AAGGAGGAGGGGGTGGCGAGGGTCGTGGGGGTTTCGAATTGGTGAGTTTTGTTTTTTCGTGTTGTGTTGTGTTGATGGATGGGTGGTGATGGTATCCGGAGGAAGTTGATGACGATTATCGCAGGACGCTGGAAGACTACCGCGATATCTTCGATGCCGAAGACCTGAAGCACGCTCCGCAGATTCACGAGCATGAGTTCAATCCTTTCTTGCTGCATGATCCTAAATTTCAGGAACTGCACAGGTATGAGGCTGAGCGGGGCGTGGTGCGCATGCGTATGTTTGATCTACTATTACACTGCGGCGCTGATCGAGATAATTTGACTGACTAACGAATCGACCAGACTATGGCCTCCTCACGGCTATATCAGGCCGTCTACCCTCAGTAAGCAACTCAGCGCTGGTGAAAGTGTTGGACGAGCAAGCACAGCGCACGGGAATTTCGACAGGCGATCTGCTGCTCAGCTGGGCGTACTATTGCCTTGGAGGTATCGTTGTGACGACTTCGACTCGCGCCGAGCGCCTTGAGAGCACGTTACGGCTCCTGTCATCGTCGGAGGCACCGGTTGGTAGGGACGTCTTCGATGCGATTGAGCAGGCTGCATTGGAGGATGGAGCGGAGGGTAAGGTGTTCTATGGGCATCCGCACGTGGAGAAGGCGAGGTTGGAGACCTTGAAGGCGCGTGGAGGATGACTGGGCTGGGGAGATGCGTTGCGATGTTTGAGGCAGTTGAGTTGTGGTGTGAACTAAGAAGGTCTGACCCAATTTGCTAGCTATTAACATGGCAGAATTTGGCGTGTCCTTCGACAGTCTCCATAGACAAGCCAGGAAAGTGCATTTGAGCCACCAAGAATTTCAGAACACTGCTGCTTGTGCATCTGTGCAATTCCGAGTGCCATTACGGACTACAAGTTTTCGTCCTTGTAAATCAACAAATAGTGCGACATTGAAGCACTCCACCAGTGTAGGATATAGACAGATGGCAAGCCCTTGACCCCGAAGCTTCCTTCTTCGCCGCCGCCGCCGCCGCGAGTCCGGATATTCGGATTGTAACGATTCCGAAGCATGTGCCCCATCTGCTCATGATCGTGGGGTAGCCCGACAAGATACGGGGTGCCCGATGGAGGCTGCGAGGCACTGTTCCAATCCATAGCTTGCGACGATCAAGTCAGATCGTCGAGAAATGAGGCCTAACAGTGGCACGACTACTTGTAGTACCTAACTTCCCATGGAGTGATCTAGAACCCACATTCCACCTCATCAAAATGTCTTCGAGCATCTCCAGCACCAATGACAACGAAAACACAAAGCCCCGTCAGATCAGGATCGCTATCATTGGAGCAGGACTCTCTGGTCTAGCTCTCGCCAATGGATTGCTGAAGGATCCATCAGGCAGATTTGACGTTCAAGTCTACGAACGCGATACCATTGCCTTTGACTCTGAGCGAGGTGGCTACCAAGTCCGCATCTGCTCCAACGGCCTGGGAGCCCTGAAGACTATAGCGGACGAGGAATTGTGGAAGTCCCTCCGCGAGGTGTGGGAGGGCGACGATGCAAAAGCTCCAGCGTTGGTCGATCCTAGCACTTTCGATATTCACCTTCGTCTCGGGGACCTCAAGATATACCCCAAAAGCCGCCCAGTCTCACGGATGCTTCTGCGACACGCTTTGCTGCGACCGCTTCTTGCCACAAAGCGTGTGCATCTCAGCCACAAGTTCGAGAACTTCACGCTCGGACAGGACGGTGGCGTGCAACTGCACTTCACCGATCGAGATTCCCAGAACGCCGACATTCTGGTTGCTGCGGACGGCAGTGGGAGCCAGGTCAATCGACAGGTCGGCTTGAACAACAAAACCAAGCTCAAGGACTGGATCTTGGTCCAATCGCGCGGGATCATCGACAAAGCGACCAGGGACAAATTGCCCAGGTCATTGCTCGAGTCTGGAGCTGTTATGACCATGGGCGGCAAGGGGATGAGTGGTTATGCATCTGTGTGCGCTGCAACTCCGGACCCCGACAACAAAGACAAGGAAGAATATAATCTATTCTGGTCAGCTGTGGTCCCGACAGCTCGAGGCGAACAGCTGCTGGAGAAGGCAGACCACGATCCCAAGAAGGTCGTTCCTCTTTTCGCCGATTACCTGCGGGAAGAACTCGGTTACGGAGAAATCCTCCCTTCTATTGTCAGGTCAGCCACCGATCTGCCGCGCACAGGAGTCGTGAGCAGCTCGGTGAGACCGAAGGAAGACTGGCGTAAAGGTATTGACAAGAACGCGCGGATCATTTTGTTGGGTGATGCTCTGCATCCAATGACGCCTGGCAGAGGCATGGGTGCCAACCAAGCACTTACAGATGCTGGTAATTTGGTCAAACTTCTCACGGCTGTCACTTTTGAGAAAGAAGTGCCGTCTGACAAAGAGCTTGCTACTTTGGCGCGTGAGTTTGATGCGGAGATGTATCCGAGAGCTTTCAAGATGGTGAAGGCGAGTGAGGATTTCCTGAACCTGGATCTTACGAAGGCCAGCGGTCGATTGTTCTTGAAGGGCGTGTGGCTACTTATGACCGTGCTGGGCTGGGGAGTTTCGGTTTTGGAAGCTGTTGGCCTGAAGACTCCGGTAGTATTGTGAAGCATGAAGGTTGTAGTCACATATCCAAACATTGATACTTTCTCTCAACGTAGTTTCTGTGTTCGTCCACTGTCTTGCACTGATACGATGAACTCGCATCTAGGTGACAACGTAGAAACCTCGCATGTGATAGTTCAGATCTCTTCGCTTCGGGATATCCGGCAGATTGTACACGTAATGTGCTACACATGCCTCGACTGGCACCTGGTGTCGAATCTCTCCGCAATGTGTATTCTCCACTGCGGAGGCCCCACAATCGTAACCCCAACATGGAATAGCCGACGTAGGCGAACAACATCATCCATGCTTCCGGAAATGGCAGGATCCGTTGCACAAACCGTTGTTGTTCATAGATACTTACCAGGCCGCCCAACTGCAATTCGAAACGCCGATCTAGAATATTGTCTCTAGCTATCCTCACCAACCCCCAACAGAAACAAACACCCGTCTTACAACATGGATCCAGATCAGAACAAGAAAATCCAGCCTGTCATCATCATCGGTGGCGGGCCAGTCGGTCTAACCAGTTCGATTTTGCTGTCACTACGCGGCATCGCAAACATCTTGTTCGAACGCCACCCCTCAACATCGATCCACCCTAAGGCCGCTGGCATCAATCAGAGAACGACTGAAATCTTCCGTGTCATGGGTATCGAGGACGAGGTCTACGCGAATGCAACTCCGGCAGAAGTCGCTGGCCGCACAGCCTGGTATACCTCACTAGGAGAAGAAGGCAGAGAAGTCTTCTCCAGGGATGCGTGGGGTGGTGGCCAGTATGAGGCAGAGTACGCCACTCATAGTCCATCGAAGTACTGTATCTTGCCCCAGATCCGACTGGAGCCGATATTGAAGAAACGCGCGATCGAGCTCAATCCCACGGGCATACGTTATAATCACGAGGTATCAAGCACTCGCGAAGATGAAGACTCAGTTGAAGTCACCGTGAAAGAACGGTTGTCAGGCCAGGTGTCTTTGCATCGTGCACAGTATGTGATCGTTGCGGATGGGGGCCGGATGTTCACCGACCAGCTTGGAGTGAAGTGGAGCGGTGAAGCAGACATTATGACCATGATCAGTGCCCACATCAGGGCCCCAATCAGATCTTTGCATCCTGACAATCGTAACTTCATGACCTGGTTTACGAATCCAGCTATGGGAGGAAGCACTCGGACTGGCTACCTGTACCAGTTAGGCCCATGGCCAGAAGCAATGACGAACCCTGATGCCGAGGAATGGATGTTTGTTTGCGCTCAGACAGAAGACGATCCTGACGTCTTCGACGCCGAAACCGCACTGGCTCGGGCTAGAAAGACCATCGGTATACCTGATCTTGACATTGAGGTGATCAGCATTTCACCCTGGACGGTCAATGCCATTTATGCATCGCAGTGGCGCGTAGGGCGCTGCTTTCTGGTCGGGGACAGCGCTCATCGTATTCCACCTTGGGGAGGTAAGTCTACTGGTACTTGCATGCTACGTTAGAACAAAACTGATCGTACATGTTGCAGCTTTGGGGATGAATTCTGGCATTCAGGACGCATACAACCTGGCCTGGAAACTGGTTTTGGCCATCAAGAACCCCGAAAAGTATGATGCTCTTCTAGATACCTACCACACTGAACGAGCAGAGGTCGGCAAACGAGTCGGTCAGACCAGTCTCAACAACATGCGCAGTCACTCAGGCCAGATCGATGCCGCCATGGGTGTCTGTGCTGCACAGTCAAAAGCGCAGAATCTTGCAGCTGCCGCAGCTTTCTTCGACGAGATTCATCCGAAATATGCACTGAAGCAGGCTCGCATCAAGCAAGCCTCACATGAGTTGGACACAGAGTTCAAAGCTCCTGGTTATGAAGTAGGATGGTTCTACCCGTCCGTGGATCTTGCCAACGAGGGCGGAGACACCCACGGAGGACAGCAACTAGCTGATGGAACGTTGGTGCACCACACATACTACATCTCTACTATCCCGGGGCATCATCTACCTCATGCGTGGCTACAGCGAGATGATAAAGTGGTTGCAATCCGCGACCTCTTGGATCTGGAGATCTTGACTCTATTCGTAGGAGCCAACCACGACACAAAGATCGAGGACAACAGGATACATGTGGTCTTAATCGGAAGTGCAGGGTGGCGCGACACAAGTGGCCAATGGATCAAGTATCGCGGCGTGGATGATTGCGGCGGAGTGTTAGTGAGACCGGACGGCATCGTTGCCTGGCGAGGTGACTTGCTTGGAAAAGACCAGCAATACTGGCAGCACCTGGTAGACAGGATACTCAAGGTTAGGAGTTAGGTGATTGGACAAAGTCATTTTTACGTTGCAATTCACGTCGTTACTTCGTATGTTATGCATGTAGAACTCTGTCCAAGAGTGTCGGCAGTTGAAGTGCCGCCCAGCCGAGAAGGTTGTCGGAGTCGTCCCACCGGAATCCCGCAAAAGGCATGGACATCTATCCGAGATGTCACTATACGTTCGCATACTGCATCGTCATTTGATTTGGCAACACAACATCTGGCATTATCTGCATGAACATGGCTACGACTATTGAGTGGTTTGGTAGGTCGCCTTCTGTCGCATATTGCTAGGGATAAATCAACTCACCCGATGCTACCATACAGGCGCCACGACTTTTAGATTGAAGAGCTGCGGACTTACCATCTTCTTGGATACTTGGCTAGAACGCCCGGCAATCTTACCCAAATATCTCGACATCGAGGATGTCACCGAAGCAGACTACATATTCATCTCTCATGCACACTTCGATCAGTAAGCATAGTCTCTGCCGACCTTACTTCGCGTGAAAGGTTATTGATCTTCGTATACAGTCTTCCAGGAGCTGACAGAATCGCTATAAAGACTGGTGCCATCGTTGTAGGCAACGGTGAGGCGATCGATGTCCTCCGCGCAGCAGGGGTGCCGGAGCATCAATTGATGCCAGTCTCGGGAGGCGAGCGAGTTCCTCTATTTCCCAACAAGTTACGCCAGGCTGCAGTCCTTGGTGAAGTCGAGCGTGCGCCAGGACCTCCAGGTGCACCACCACTGCCTGGAACGAGTTTTGCGGTCGCTTCGGTCCATATCTGGCCTTCTTTGCACTGCCTGATGCCTGGGAACTCGCACGCCGATGTGCCAGAAGTGATGGATACAGGGAAGGTAGGGCACTCAACCTCAGTAGCACTGGATGTTCACTGACTCTTCGCTTTTTTGACGTACAGGAGTACATCGGAGGGGCCAACCAGTACGCCTGTACCTTGGACATAACTTTCGGTATGAAGTATGGCCTGCTCAAGATTGGTGAACACATGCCTCGAGATGCCATGGACGCCGGCATGCGGTCCTTCGTTGACTACATTGAGGGCCCGGCTCAAGGGTGCATGTCGCATTTCGACGGCGGTCAGCTGATGTTCAACTTCTTACTGGGAGAGCAGAAGACGCTGATGTGGAGTGGCCATCTCGGCGGGTATGATGGCATACTGAAAGCCATCGAGCCAAAGCCGAATGTTCTCATCCAAGCAATTGCCGGACGGGCCAACTTGAATGGAAGGCCATTTGATGGGTCGGCCGCGCAGTTTGCGACATCAGTCTCTCAGTGGCTTGGTGAGCCCGAGATGGTTATTTGGTGCCTGCATGATGACTCTCCCATCAAGCCCTGGACTGTGGATGTCACTCCCGCCACAAAGCTGGTGGAGGAACAGACCCGGTCGAAGGTCATTTCTCTGGAGCCGGGAGAGTCAACCATCGTTTTTGACGATTGAAAATGAGTTTTTGTAGCACTTGCATAGCAACGGAAAGATTCCCAAGCATGTTGCTGAGAAAAGTGCCATTGATGCCTCGCGCCGTACCAGCACCAAGATTGCACAATTCTTGCTCATTGGCGCTTTTATGCTTGTGTTTGTGTTTGTGCTTGTGATTCTAGATTCCACTTACTAAGACGGAGCTCCACACTGCTAGGAGTTTAGTATATCCACATGAGGGTTTCCAATAGTGAGTGTGTTGCCGCCACACCACATGAATGTAGACAATCGTCATGTCCTTCAGGGGGACCACAGTACATGTAAGTCACCCCGGGGTCATGAAAACTCTCTTGCCGAGATGCATCTCATGATCTGGCCATCAAGGCCACTGCCGTATGCTGCCTCCTCGGTTGTACCAAAGATCTAACTTGGAGTTGTTGTTTCATGTCGTGCAACCCTTCCGCCGCACCGGTCGATCCTTCCCCGCACGCCCCACAACCTTCAAGCACTTCAGGTTCAAGATGTCGGACGCCTCCGCCTTTCTTTCTCTCCAACATGTCTCCGTCGGCAAATGGCGCCTCCGTTCCTCTGGACTGTCCGCAATGTGGACAATCTTTCCGTCGCCGCGAGCATCTGAGCCGGCACCTGGATCGGCATTCTGGCGCCCGAGCCTACGCCTGTAGCATCTGCAAGAAGAGTTTCCCACGAAGGTATGCTAGTCCGCCGTGCAGACATGGTTCCGCATACCTGCTGTCGATGAGAGCTCCTGCTGATGGACTTGCGTGACAAGAGATACTCTCAAACGGCATGTGAGTACTCACGGTGCTGCAGCGATGGCCGCGTGGACCGATCAAGAGCCACGTGACCATCGTCGCGCCTGCGAGGCATGCGCTCGAGGGAAGCAACGCTGCGATGGCGACGGAGCCGGCTCAGCGCCGTGTAGCAAGTGTATCAGCAAAGGTCGTCAATGTGTCTATCCGGACTCTTCGACAAGTAGGCATGACGCGGATGGCGAGAGCGAGATGGCCGACAATCACGACCCTGACCAATCTGCACAAGTCGACGAGTCTCTTTCTACGCAGGTCCCGGAACCTTCTATCACCCAAGGCCTGCCCATGATGAACAACGGCGATGGTGGAGGACAGCTGATGCAGTATGATCCATTTGAGGTGACAGCAGCAGTTCCTACAGCGAACGACATGTTCTCGGTCCAACTCGATTACGGCTTTCTCTGGGATGATACTCTTGTATCGCCTCAGTTCATGTTCCCCTTCTCGCCGCCGCACTCGTTAGGTGCCAGGGGCTCTGAAAACAACAGCTTTGAGTTGCAACAAGAACATACACATCATGATCAAAACGTTCCGATCGATGACAGACCCACGGAGACCTCCCCGGCATCTGATTATCTGACTGCCGAAGAGGAGGACATCCTTGTGGCTGAACATGTCCCTCATGTGCCTCCACTAGGCATCGAGATGCGAGATCACATTATGAACATGCTGAAAAACGAGTTACAAATGGCACAGATTGAAGATCTGGACGGAATATTTCCTTCTTCACGCCATCTCGACACATACATGCAGCTGTACTTCGAGAATTTCCATCACCACATGCCAATACTCCATGTTCCAACTTTCCGCACATCGCCAAAGGTGTGGTTGCTGGTACTTGCTATCGCTTGTGTTGGTTGTGATTACTCTAAAGCGAGTCTTAAGTCAGACCACAGAGGGCATCTTCAGTTCTTTGCCCGGCAGATCATGAAGACTGATGTAAGTCCGGGCCATGGACATTCTCCTCACATTACACTGACTGACAACCTATGATATGTCTAGATCACACGGTATCGAGATGTTGATGTCCTGACGCGCGCCCAGGCATTATTGTTATTCCAGCAAGTATGCTTGTTAACGGGAAATCGGGATGCGCTTGTAGGTGTACAGCTCTACCGTAACGTACTGGTCACCCTTTGTCGGCAGTTCATCTCGCAGGACGGAAATCCTTTGCACAATCACCTCGTTCCTGAGGCTACTAATCATGGTTGGTTGCAGTGGGTAAGAAGCGAGGCGATGCACCGATTAGTCTATTTCGCATGGCGTAAGTGATGTCGTATTGTTTGCGTAGAACTCGCTAACGATTCCAGTGAGCGAATGCTATCAAGCAGTATTTTTAATACTCCCGCCGCTGCTGTCAATCCATGAGTTGCAGATCGCGCTGCCAAGTGCGGAATCGCGTTGGAGCTCCAACTACGAACAATGGCGCTACCAACCGCCACCATCGTCAACGACTTTCATCTGTCCTACACTTGCTCGTATCGGTGCTGAAAATGCAATACAAGACGACCTGGAGCACCCAACCCGGTTGATAACACTTTTTACCGCATTTTGGCAACACATTGCCTCGCAGAATTTGATGAGAGCCATGATGCCATGCGCGGAGGAAGTCAACAGTGCCTCCAGTGCTTCCATCTTAGGTCCGACGGGTAGTATCTGGAAAACTGCATTTGACACCCTCTCAAAGGCAGGTTGCTCTCAGCCATTCAGTCAACCTGGAGGAGATGGCAAGCCCAACGAATTCGCCGTGGCAGCGCGCCTCCTCACTATCCTCGCATTCACTCCTTCAAGGGTACTGCTTCCTTTCAGCAAATGGCAAACGTCGGCACACGGCTATGGTGCAGCTCGAAAGGAGCTGGTAGACATCCTGAGCAAAGATGCATCACATGCGAGATACTGTTTGTATCTAGCGGCGCAGCTATTCCGCAATTACCGGAGCTCGCAGGCCTCGACTCATTTCGACACACTGTCATTCCTCGTGTGTGTGCTCTACATCGTCTCATACATCGAACTCGTTGAGCTGCAGCAACCGGTTCCTATTTCGAGAGCAGATAGCATTGGTGCGGCCAAAGTCATCAGATTGGACCAGGCCATCAGCGAAGAGGAACGCGACAGTTGGCTGAACCTCAGATGCCGCTCGAGACCCCACGTCACCGGACTTGGTCTTTTGGACACCGATCGAAGCGTTGCTCGAGTGTTCAAGGAAGCCTCACAGATTATGGTCAACAACGGTCCAACGTCGACACTGGCTGTGGCAATGTCGGCCATATACGCTTCTTCGGCAGCAGGTAGGCCGCCGGATTTTCCGCACGATCAACCGGAAACCCATATTAGCTCGAGCGATCACACATAGATACAAGGATCTGGAGTTATCGTTGCCGTAAGCCGAAACCTTCAAGTTGCTTGCCGTTGTGGAATAGAAAACGCTGTTGAACACGCGTGTGCATCCGGTGGAAGATGCGGGGGTGGAGATGCCGTTCGTCGAGGTCTTGAATGGCCCACTTGATTGGTTAATACATCGTACCTCCAGAACACATTAATACTCTGGCACTCTCACCAATTGGATTTATATACTCAGTTGTGTTTCACTGATTCATAGTGAGTTTTAGAGCATACCTGTACGAATCAGCGAACGATGGCGCCGCAAAGCAGCAGGTTTTCCGTTCCCGTCGCATTCACAGAATTGGATCACGAGCCGAAGAACATCTGGACAGACTATGGTCAACCGGAGAGGCGAATCATCAGAAAAGGCTGGGTCAAAGATGACGGCCGCAAGCCTTTCCCGGTAGATACCATCTGGGACAAGGACGTGCGTGTGCTCCTCCGCGATGGCACCGAGCTTCTGGCGGACGTCTTTCGACCCATCGCTTCAGACGACAAGCCGGTCCCGGCCATCATGCCTTGGAGCCCCTATGGCAAGACTGGCTCCGGCATGCAGCAACTGGACATGTTTCCCTGGAGAGTCGGCGTTCCGCGTGCTGCAACAAGCGGCTTGGAGAAATGGGAAGCTCCGGATCCGGCGGAGTGGGTCGGTCGAGGGTATGCCGTTGTCAATATCGATGCCAGAGGCTCCTTCAAATCGAGGGGCAATCTCCATGTATATGGAACCCAGGAAGGGCAAGACGGTTACGACAGCATCGAGTGGATCGCAAAGCAAAAGTGGTGCAACGAGAAGGTTGCTATGGCTGGTAACTCATGGCTTGCGACTACGCAGTGGTATATTGCGGCCGAACAGCCTCCTCACCTGGCTTGTATGGCTCCATGGGAAGGCCTTGGGGATTACTACAGGGAATCTATTTGTCGTGGTGGGATTCCGGACCATGCATTTTGGGATGTTTTGATGGATTGGTTCTGTGGTCCGTCAAACCTGTCTTATTGGCCGATTTTAGTTTCATCGAGTCGGAACTGAAAAGTTTACTGTTTAGGGCCGAACCATCGGGAAGACGTTGGCAGAATGATCGAGCAGCATCCGCTCTGTATCGATTACTGGGAGGACAAGAAAGCAATGCTCCGCAACATCACGGTCCCGATGTACGCCACCGCAAGCTATTCAACAGGTCTTCACACCGAGGGATCGGTGAGAGGCTTTCAGTTGTCTCGGTCCACCGAGAAATGGTAAACAAAAGCCGCGTCGATTCCAATGTCGATACCCACTAACGCCATGACTACAGGTTACGCTGGACATCCACGCAGGAATGGCACGACATCTACCAATCAGAGAACATAAACGACCTGCAAAAGTTCTTCGATAAATACATGCTGGACATCGACAACGGCTGGGAGAAGACTCCGACGATTCGATGCTCAATGCTGGGTTACAATCGGCCTTCTGTCATCAATCGCCCAGCGTCAGAGTATCCACCTGCAGACTTCAATTATGAGACTCTGTTCCTGGATGCTAGCACGGGGAAGTTGAGCGATAAGCAGCCCGCCGACGAAGGCATCGTCGAGTATCAAGCCGATTCACGCTCTGACGATGGATGCAAGTTTGTGTACACTGTCAATGAATACACAGAGCTTTTTGGAATCTCAAAGCTGAAAGTTTGGATGTCTACGGACGATCACGACGACATGGTAAGTTGAGGAAGAAAATCGAACCAGCCATACTTCCACGTTGGAGAGATGACTGAAAACAAACTTGACAGGACGTCTACGTAGTCATCCGCAAGCTCGACAAAGAAGGTAAAGCACTGTGGCATCAAAACATACCCATGCAAGACCTCCCGCAAGGAACCACAGTCGCCGACATACCGCACGAGAATGTTTGGTAAGTGCGCTCTAACGAAAGAAGAAAATAGAGACCCTACCTCCGATTCCAACCGTTGTTCAACTCACTGATCTGTCCCAAACCAACAGGCGCTACATTGGCCCCAATGGTCGCCTTCGTGCCTCACACCGCGAAATCGTACCGGAGAAGCTCGAGGGCCTCAGCGAGGAAGACTATCTCTCGCTCATGGGTCCAGCATACATTTACCACCCCCACACTTCTACCCAGCCGTTATCACCTGGCGAGATCGTGGAGCTTGAGATCAGCCTGTGGCCTGGAGGGATGATCTTTGATACTGGAGAAGGACTGAGTCTCGAGATCAAAGGTCGCCATCCGATCATGCCTGAGTTTGCGGGACTGGACGAAAAGATTGTGAACTACAATGTTGGACGGCATCGGGTGCATACAGGAGGGCAGTGTCCGTCGCAGGTCGTGGTCAGTCTGAGGAGAGGTAACCATTAAACGCAATTGCGTTGATGCGAAGCGAAAAGCTGGCGACTTTAACAGGTTCATACGATGAAAGTACACCAGCGTTCGCCATGATGATGACAGTGAAACCTTGCGATGTTGGTAGAGAAGGCACGGCAAGAAGGCACTTTGAAAGGCAGTGCACTGTTGCTCAAGATCTCTTCAATGTCTCTCACTATTGAAGCCACAGCCTTGTAAACCTTCCGAACACCACCGTGACCCTTCTGCAACAGCTGAGGCACTCTATCCCGCAGAAACACCAATCTCGAATCAAACTTTCGCATCACCACCCTTGTTCACAGCGGCACGCAAGCTGTTCGGGCATTAGCAACAAAACGAAGCAAGACTCATATTTAAAGTCAAACAGCAAAAACAAAGGCAAAAACTTACTTTTCCAGAGTGATACGCTTCAAATCGTCAGCATGCACAGAAGCCTTGTGATCCGGCAGCTGCGCCGCCACAGCGTCCTGGTATTGCGACTTCCTTCCCTTCTCAATGATCGGGACGGCTGGCCCCGTCCACGTCACAAGGACATCCCGCAGCTCTTTCTTGCCGTCGGCGGCAGACACGTCGATGCGGATCGGGGCATATTGGACCTCGTCGTCGCGGAGTTCCCGAACGAGGCCTTCGGAAGAGTCCTCGCCCGCGGCTGTCATTTTAAGTGTCTCGCGGCCGACATAGTTGAGGAGGATCCAGCTACCGGCAAAGGCATCGGAAGAGAATAGAGCGTAGTGAGCTTCGTTCAATTCGGGCTGGTTCGCGATTTGGAGGACCATTTTCGGGTTGGTTGTGAGCTTCGTAACGTCCGTCCTGGGCTGGTGGGAGTGCTTGATGAGACGGGAATCTCGAGGTCGGAGGGAACGTCTTATAGAAATGATCTGAGAGATGGCAACGTGGCTTCGGTAGGCACAAATGCAAGACGTATCCTTTGACGCAAGCGCCATGCAGCAGCATTCTCATGAGGTGCTTGATATTATCATGGATCGATTAGTCGGAGAAGCAACTTCTGCGTGGCCAGGTACCACTAAGGCTGCATGTAGAAGATCGTTGCTATAGAACTCCGGGTGATATGGCTGCCAATAGCGTGCAGAGCAATACTATTCGAATTAAGCGTGTTTGTACAGCAAAGCCAGAGCGTTGTTAGACTGCGATATTGCCTCGTATCGCTGTATCGGTACACATCTTGAGACTTTGGTCATGGACACCGAGTAGTCTTCAACGGCGAGCTTCGTGATTTATGTGGGTTATGCTTATAGATCAGGATATATGCATGCAGGTTATGCAATGCAACTACAGCTGCTTAATGCGCTCAATTGGATGCATAGGTGCAGTCATGCTGCCCGAAGCCGACTTTGCTGGCGCAAATCGACACACCGCTTTCGTTGATGCAACACATCCCGAATAACGAAGTCCAGAACGGTATCATGTCTGGTGTTGGATCAAGTGGAGTGAGAAGCGGACCACATGCATAAGTACAGTCCTGCAGCCCAAAGCCGACTGTGCTGGCGCGTTTATTCACATACCGCTTTCTTTGATGTAACGCACTCCGACAACAATGAAGCTCAGAGCGATAGGATGTCTGTTGCAGGAACAAAGTGGAGCAAGAAGCGGACCATACTGAAAGTTCAAGAAATTCGCTTCCATGTGCAGTCAGGATGTGAAAATCAGGACCTTGACCAAGTATCAGCACAAATGCTTATTGATGAACTCGTGAGATTTTTTGGAATGCATCTGCGCTGAAACGATATCATTAAAACTGGACAGTTTTCCCAAGCTTTGCCCCCTCTTTACATATCCATCATGGTATCATCGCCACCCACAGCGCCTCCGGCTTCGGGCTCGATCATCGTGCCTCTGCCCCTGCCCTCGAGCAGCTCTCTCCTGACTTCAGGACCGATCTGCTTGTGTCCCCGCGCCAGGAGCAAGTCGAGCAACGCCTCTCTTTGATCCTCGGTAATCTCGTTCTTGTATCTCTGTGCGAAAGCCAGCAGAGATTGGTGCCACAGCACAGGCAAACCCTGTACCGCAGCGCCCTTCCTGCTGAAGTTTGCGCCTGTGCCGCCCATTGCTGCGTCTTCTTGAACAGCGCGGAAGCGCAGGAAGTGGAAGACCAGAGCGTCGATGACACGGTAAGGCAGAGCGTACTTCTTCTCGAGGAGTGTGCGGATGAAGATGTTGCAGGCACCGGCGCTCTCGACATCGGACAACATCTGCTCGGCGCTCATCTCACAGAGCCTGTAGAGCGCAGTGGCTGAGTGCAGTACGGGAATACTGACCTTCGCTAGCACTGAACCGACAATCTGTGCTTCGCGAAGTGTGCAAAGTCCGCCGCCGACGAGAGGGAACAGGAGACCGCGGAAGAAAGCGGCAGGCTTGTAGAGTGCCTTCTTCAAAGCTTTGTAGAGATGTACGTTCAGCTTCTTGGTCTCGCGGATGTCTTCGCGAACTTTGGGGAGGAGAACGTCGCAACAGAAAGCTTGCGCTAGCGCAGGGCGGGAAGAGATGAAGAGCTTAGTGGCTTCGTATGTGGCGTTTGCAGTCCAGCTGTCCGGGCGTGTGATACTGAGTAGGATGTCCCATTGAGGCAGAGTAGGCAGAATCTTGAAAGGCTTGGGCAGCTTTCCAGACTTGTAGCGTGAGAGCAGCATGCCGATCTGAGTGTACACTTCCACCACCTTGGCCGGCAGCTCCACTGCATCGTCTGGGTCGCCACCACCTTGGATGTCGCGAGGGTCGGTGGGCGGAGCGCCTGCCTCGTGTGCTGCAATTTTCTCGAGAATCAGGTCGGCCAGGTTGGTTCCAGGTCCGGCTGCTTGGGAGTCGTTCTTCGGGTCCAGAAGTGTTGAAGGGTCGAATGAAGGGTTGAACTTTTCCCACGCTGCAAGGTCCTCTGGGTCGATTTCAATCTCCTCGACAATCTCGTCGTCTGATCCCCATGCCTCCTCATCATCGTATTCTCCCACTTCTGCGCCTCCCTCCTCGTCGTCGTCCTCGCCTTCCAGAGGGAATCTGCTCTCGAAAGCGAATGCCGGGTTGGGCTGTGCTGGTCGGTTGGCCTCTTGTTCAGCCTCGTCCTCTGCGGCGAGATCCTGGCCTAGCTGGAGAATGTTGCGTGACGCTTTGGAGTTGACAAATCCTTCTTCTTTGTTGGGCACATCCTCAGACTTTCTCTTCTTGTTGGCCTTCTGCTTCAGCTCGCTCGGCGCATACTCCTCGCTGAGCGGGTTGTGACGGCGCTGCTGGGCAGCTGAGGGGGTTCGCGATGCTTTGGGCATTTTGTATATGTGTGTGTGGTAGATGTCCAGGCGAGGATTGTCGTCTGGTGGGTGCTATCAAGGTGTCGCGGACCCTCGGCCAGTCGCAACTAAATTTTGCCCACACTTTCTTTGGGCTTGTTATCGCTGACGAGAGCGGGCTGTTATCAGGGTTCGCGCCGGCCCAGCTGCCGCAATGCTCCAGGGATTCGGTGCTCTGTCGGGCGTTGATCGCGTCGCCAAACGTCGCGTTTGCTCGTGAATTAGTGAAGTGAATTGGTTCAAGTGATTGAAGCAGCTCGAGTGACAGAATCACTTCACCACGACAATGGAGGAAAATACCACGCAAGTGGAGGCTCAGCCCTCACCTGCTGCCCAACTTGAAACACAGCAGGTTGAGCCAGAGACTATTACAACCACCACCACCAACGATGCCTCAATAATGGCACCAGCGCCTGCACCTTCACGACCAGCGTCCAGGACGCCTGTCCCGGCTCCAATTCAGCGCGAACAGCGTGAGAAGAAAGAGACTCTCAAGAAGCGCGAATCCGCCGCTCCCACCACCACACAAGCACCAACTAGCAATTCCTCGTCGTTAGGAAAGCGCAAGGCACACCAGGTCCATGCCTATCCTTCACCACAACGCTTCAACATCCCTCCACCCCGAGCCCAGGATTTTGAAGCACCCAAGGATGACATGATGGCCGAGCACGAGCCCAACCAATTCTGGGTGCCAGGTGAGGAGAGGCAGCTGTACAAGCCCATTGATCTTGCCGAGAACAAACGTGGATACCGATACCAGCGTGCGATCGCCGACCCGGTCTTCACCCACAAGCAGTACTATCGCAGCACCAGTCCGGCACCGCATGGCTCACGTTTGAGCTTCGAGGATGCCGACCGTTGGATGCATTTCACTACGAACGCACTTACGACGAGTAACGAGAAGGGCTGGCGCATGGTGCGGGCGAACGTGTGTGCGCGAGAGGGAACTCTCTACTACGAGGTCAGGATCCGCAGAGGTGTTCCTCCCGGAGGACCAGACCCGGCAGCTGAAGGCCCGCAACCATATGTACGCTTTGGCTGGGCCAGGCGTGAAGCTCCGCTCGATGCGCCAGTAGGATTCGACGGCTACAGTTATGGTATCACAGACATGCGCTTTGAGACGATGCACCGCTCACGCCCTGGCAAATTCTTCCAACCAAAGAAGGGTAAGAACAAGGCGAAAACACTAGGCGCGGGGCCCACAACTATTACACTCGCTCCCGAGGACCAGCACGTGAAGGAGGGCGATGTGATTGGAATGGAAATCCAGCTGCCATCTCTCTCGCTCCAACAAAAGATCGTGACTGGTGTCTACAACCCTGCAGTGGACATCGGCGATGGTTTCACAGATTCGAATGAACCACCAGTACCAGGACCTGATGATCAGGTGCCTGATGTCATCCGTGATCGCATCCCAGTTGCCTACAAGGGCAACTCTTACTTTGAGATCCTCGACCATGTGTCCACAAGGCCAATGGAAGTTTACTCGGATCGCACCACCAACCTCACTACCTTGGCCACCCAGCCTGGAGCCTCAGCAGGCGCAGGCAAAGACACAATCAGACAGGTCCCCAACCCAAATCACGAGCAAGCACCTCTGCGCACACTGCCCCACTCCGCCATACGAGTCTACAAGAATGGCAAACTCATAGGTACCGCCTTTGAGAACCTACTCGCTTTCCTTCCACCCGCCAGCCAGCCCAGCAAACAACAAGGTGCTCGTGAAGGTGGTTTCGATGACGCTATGACGGGCTACTTCCCTGCCATTTCATGTTTTTTCGGCGGCACAGCAGAGATCAACTTCGGCGACGGCAAGGATGGTTTCTGGGCGCCACCTGCGCATCTCCGAAGCACCAAGACCTCTGTCCCAGTCGCACAGCATCACGACTCGAACCAAGATGTCGAGATGCGCGACGCTCCTACCACTGCGGAGAAGCGAGAGAGACAAGGTTGGAGGCCAGGCAAGGAGTGCAGGCCGATCGGCGAGAGGTACAAGGAGCAAGTCGCGGAGGACATCGTGTACGATATCATCGACGAGGTGGACTTCTTCGTGCAAGATGGTGGCTATGAGGGCAAAGCCGGGCAGGGCGCGCATGAGAATGATGGTAATGCGCGGGCTGGCAGCCGTTTGCGTGAGGAATGAGAGGTGTAGTAATGTAATGTAAAATGGCATGAACGTCGTCTCGCGTCGTAAATCATCTCTCCGTCTCTATCCCAATAATAAGTGGCAAAAAATAGCCAGCGAACAATAAGCTCCAAACATGCATGCGATCCATCCCGCTCCTCCGTCTGACTCTGCAACGAGGAAGCGCCCCTTCATAAGTCGTCAATATCTCGGAGTCAAAGAGTCAAGAACAAGAAGAACAAGATACCTCTAGATAGAACCACTCTATCTCAAAAACCCAGGCACAAGCCTATGCCCAAACAGCCTCTGCATCATCCTGCTGTGTCGGGCTTGCTTGTCGAAGCGCTGCATGACTATGCGTTGCTGCGGCGAGATGCGAGGCGTGTCCCAGCCGGAAGTGGCACGAGTTGCTATAACGCGTCTGGGTTTGGGAAGCATGCTTGCTGTTGATGAGGAGCGGAGGGAGAGGGCTTGGAGAGGGAGTTAGTTATGTGTTTGAGAGGTGAAGGGGAGGAGGGAGTGGGAGTGGGCGTGGGAGAGCGTACTGTTGTCTGCGATGGAGTAGGCGCGTGTCATTTTGGGTGGTGGGATTGTTGGTCGTTGGGATTATAGAGGCGGTGTCGGTATGTGTTTGGTCACGTCTTTGGTTGTGATATTTGCCGAGTAGACTTGGTGGTATGGAAGGTTACGACTGTTCTACTCTCTTCAAACTCGTTCAAGGCAAAGAGCAGAGTGCACAATAATACGTAGTAGTAGCAGGAACGTAGGCAAAGTAGTCACACAGAAACCAACAACGCAAATGGCTAGCAATACGATTAAAAGAGACGCGCGCGCCCACTTTAACCCACCCACCGCTCCACTCCACCCCCCGTCCGGAACAGACGAGGAGACCATTTTGTCAGCCCTCCGAACAAACCTGGCACAGCAAGCAGCAAGCAGGCAGGAAGCGCGTGGCGCTTGGCTGAATCTTGGACTCCAGTCCACGAGTAAGGGGAGGAGGATGAGAGAGGGGAGCGGAGAGTTGGGCCTGGCTGGCTGGCTAGCAGAGCCGCAAAGGTGCAGCCGTAGCTCCGAGACCAAACGTGATAAGGGAAGCGAGACATGCATGGAGGATGCGACCTACGAGCACGCGAGCGAGCAAGTTGAGTCCGCTTCGGAAAGCAGTCAACGTGGTGAGCGAGACGAGAGTAACGGCACGTTACACGTCTTCTCTTGACTTGCCCTATGGCTCGCGGAGCTGCATGCTCTCCCAAGGACGCATTAACTACATATTCTGCCAATATTCGGAAGAGAATTGGCGGCACACGGAGTTGGCGAGCGGGTCGCCTGAGAAGCAGCACCAAGCACGATCTGTGCCTTGGCATAACGAGGGTAAGTGGAGACGTGATAATGGTCGTAAATGTATGTCTCTCGCTGGAATCTATATGTAGACACGAATGACTCAATATGTCTGGCCGGTTGTAAATGGCCTGAGAAACACATGTTGCTGTTGTGATCAATAATATCGGACGTCTAGGACACTACTACCTATGGTCAGATATAGTAGAGTGGAGTCCACGTGGATCGCAACAGCTCAAGCGCCGAGGCAACAGTCTGATATAGACGGTTAGGCGAGAACTGGAGCGAGACTACTGCATGTAGTGAGACCGCATGTACATGGTGGTGAGACAACATGAACTAAACAAGCGAGCTGTGTCGAGGATTAAGTCCGCCAACGTATGAAAGTGTGCGTGCAATAGAATACAAAATTCATTCATTCGCTGATAGTCATGACTGGCTCATGAGTAGTACAAAGAAACGCTAAAACATCCGGAGAAAAATCGTCATCAGAAGCAGTGCTGCACTTGGTATATGCTCCTTCGAGGCTTCGTGCTGACACGCCATCCTGCCAGACTTCCCATCGCGTAGCATGAAAGTAAGCTCAGGTTTGAGCACATCTCCACACTACTACGCCTTGGTCGTAGCATTCGAAAACTGCAAATTGCCAATCGAGCACCAATCGTTAATCGGCAAGCACGACAAGTGCTTGCACCACGAGCATCCCGTGCGCCAGTTGTAGAAGTTCTCCAGCAACAGCCCGAAGCCGATCAACGCTCCCAGCAGCGCCGCGACACGGAGCAGCCACCACGCCCACCAGACGCCGCGGCGGTCCTGGAAGAAAGCGAGCGGTTGCTTGATAAAGCCGCGCATACCGGCGTTGAGATCATACTTTGAGCGCGCGGTGAAATCTTTGGACGTGCGGCGTGAGACGGTTGTTGGAGAGCGGAGGATGCAGACGCCGAGGACAAGGCCCATGAGGAAGCCGCCGATGTGGGAAAAGTTGTCGAGGCCAGGGAGTAGGCCGAGGACGAAAGCGATGATGATGTCGATCCCAATAAAGAGCAGCTCTTTGCCGGGTGATTTCCGTGTGGACCAGTTGTATAGGAGGTCGAGGAGAGTGATGGCCAAGATTCCGAAAAGACTGCCAGAAGCGCCTGTAGAAGCAATGCCAGTTGCAGCGAAGTTGCCACCGAGCACGAAGCCAAAGATGCCTGCAGCCATGTAGACGATGACAAAACGAACAGATCCAATCAGCTTCTCGACATCTCGGCCAAGGGTAAGTTGTAGGAGCAGGTTGAAGGCGATGTGAATGATACCACCGTGTAGGAAGATGGGAACAATGAATCGCCACCACTGGTTTGGCGCAGGGCTGTTGGGAAGTTTCTCGCCTGCCGCAAGATTAGGAAACTGGACGTCTGGTACGCCACCAAAGCCGCAGAGTTGACTGAGCGTGCAGGTCATGTCGGCAGAATCAGACGATGTGGTGTTTGGGCAGGGCCATAGCAGGGGCAAGTTCTTTGCGTTCTGTACACCTTCCATGTTGTGCATGCAAGGTTGATACCGGGCACCCATGTTGATGTAGAGGTAAGGCGAAGGCCCAATCATAGGATTGAACGAGGGTTTGAGCTGGATTGGCGTTCCCGTGAGCATGCCTGGTAGCAGCATTTCGTCAGCGATCCTGTCTTGTAATCCTTCCCAAGAAGTTCAACATGTAACATACCATATTTGATCAACTCCGCCAAAAACACAGCCAGCTGCACCGTACTCATGAAGAAACACACCCACGTGATCTTCCCCTTGAACCATCCATCATCATCCTCTCTCACTCTACCATCCCCTCGCCCTCCGTCGCTCCCCCGCCGCCTCTTCTTCCCGGGCTCCGCATCTCTAACGAAAGGATCGTCGTCTGGATGTTGGCGCGGCAGTATAGGCGCGATACTGTGCATCGAGCCATGCTTGTGTTCCCTCTCATTCAACGGGATCGCATTGCGATCATCATAAGGGTCGGCATCGTAGCGTGAAGGAGGCTGCGCGGCGGAGGGCTGGCCGTAGGGGTCTACAAACGGCGAAGGCGAAGGCGAGGGATCGTAGGGGAGCGGAGGTAGCGGGGCGTCATTGCGGCGGTCGTGATCGTGGTAGCCGCTCGCGTTGTATGATGTCTGTTGTGGGTTGGAGTAGTCGTTGTGGTAGTAGTTGTTGGCGGCCATCTTGATTGTTCGGAGCGCGAGAACCAGTCTCTGCGAAAGTCTTCTAGGAGCAAAAGCTCACGACGGGGTGTAGGTAGGAGAAGGACAGTGTATTCTTTCTGGTAGAAGCGCCGTGCGCCCGAGCGAAGGTGAGAGAAAGGTGTTGTGTTCCCTGCTGACAGGTGGGACCACCGATTTGGTGATGTCTTCACGCGCAAGTCCAGTCCCCTGGTAATGTAGGTCGGAATGGGGCGCTCTGTGGGCCAGCTGCGGCCAACGGTCGAGTTTCAGGTAGGGAATTCTGGAAGGTTCAATCCGGTGTAAAGGCAGAGTCGAGAAAGTTTAGTACCTGAAAGAACATAAATACAAAGAAGCAAACATGAGTGTAAACATTCGCAAGCACTCGAGAGTGGCTGACGCCGACACGCGCGGCTACTTGAGAGGCTGAGCTTCAATTGTGCTGATACGGCCCACTTCCACGTGCAGGGGTGGACCAGCATCATGTTCGGACCTTTCCTTTCCCACGTAAATATACGAAGCTGATTACGACAGCATCACGTCGACAGAAGTGCACGGTGATTTTGTAAAATCTTGCTCTATCAAAGGACTACACAGTCACTTCTAACAACTGGCATACAGCCGACAAGTCCAGGTGGGGACTTCTAGATCCCAAATACAAACACAACAAAAATTTACCAGCCCCTCTAACAAATCATACAGTACAAGCTCTCCCGCGGTTTTGGCTCGGAAAGAAGCTGAGCACCGCTGTGTCCTGTTGGTTTTACATTGCTCTTGAGGAATGGCACCACGGGTGCCGTTCTTCCTAACGTGAAGCTTATAGCTGCTTCATGTGCTTTCCATGCTCGTGGAAACGGGTGTATAAATAAGGAGCATTTACTCGCGGGAAACGTCACGGCCGAAGACCTGGGTCTTGAGCCAGTCCATGACGACGAGGACACGGTTGCGAGCTAGTAGAAATGTTAGTTCAGTCGTTCAACGTCCATCGTGTTGCATTAAAGGAACTTACTGCTGAAGCACATGCTCAGGTAGGCGGAACGCCAGAAGAAGTAGGTGAGCTGGCCACCAGTGGCAAGGTTACCAGTCAACCAGCTGATATCGGCAACAGCCTTCTCAGATCCAATGTAGGCGAGGGAACCCTGGTGAGAGTACTCGAAGGGACCCATCTGCTTAACGCGGCGCAGGCGCTTCTGGAGATCCTTGATCTTAGCGAAGACCTCATCACGAGCATCCTTGTTGGGAGCCTTGCCCTGCTCCTCAGAAAGAACAGCGAGCTGAGACTCGAACTCCTCAGTCTTGGCCATCTGGTTGAAGAGGCGGGCAAGGAAAGCACCCTCCTGGGCGGCGACCTGGGCGGTAGGAGCGTAGTTGGCGACGGCGCAGTCACCGACAGCCCAGACATTCTCAGTACCCTTGACAACGAGGTACTCGTTGACGTTAAGACCACGGCGAGCATCGGCCTGAGCGGGAATCTGGCTCATCAAGTCCTTGACGACGGGGCGGAGAGCGTTACCAGTAGCCCAGACAAGAAGACCGTAGGGAATGCGCTCGAGAACCTTCTGGCCAGACTTGTCGACGTACTCGGCCTCGATGTACTGCTCAGTGACGTTCTTGACCATGGTCTTGTTGCGGATTTCGATAGTCTCCTCCTTGAAGGTCTGCTCGGTGTAGTCGATCAGGTTCTTGGAGAACATAGGCAGGACGGAAGGAAGGGCCTCAACGAGGGTGACGCGGAAGTTGCCAACAATCTCAGGAATCCACTTCTTGAGGTCGTTCTCGAAGAAATCTTGAAGCTCGCCAGCGAACTCGACACCAGTGGGGCCACCACCGACAACAACCATGTGCAGCAGACGCTTGATCTCCTCGGGGCTCTGGTCCTTGAAAGTGGCAGTCTCACAGCAGTCCATGATGCGCTTGCGAATCTTCTGGGCGTCACCGACCTCCTTCAAGAAGCAGCCGTGTTCCTTAACACCAGGGATACCGAAAGTAGCGTTCTCAGCGCCGACACCGACGACAAGCATGTCGAACGGCACCTCGGTCTGGGAGGTAGCGCCCTTGATCTCAGATTCATCGTTGATGTAGACAACCTTTTTCTCGTAGTCGATCTTGGTGGCCTCGGCTTCGTAGTACTTGACGGCGGCGACCTTGTGGCGGAGGAAGTTGCGGATGGGTTCCATAATGCTGCGGTGCTCGATGGTACCGGTGGTGCAGGACGGGAGCAGAGGAGTGAACAGGAAGTAGTTGCGCGGCGAGATGACGATGACATTGTAGTTTTCGGTGTCGAGCTTCTTGAGCAGAGAGACTGAGCCCCAGCCAGTGCCTGTAGGTGAGATGGTTAGTGATCAGACCAGCTTGTCGGTTCATCGCGGTTGCATTGAAACCTACCGAGGACAACGAGAGTCTTCTTGCTAGGGTCGGGCTCCTGCTGTTCGATGGGGTTGCGGTTGACGTAGATGCCGTAGGCAGTGAAGCCCAGCATACCAATGGTGCTCAGGTAAGTGAGCCTCCATGCCCAGCGCAGCACACCAGCTCTCTTCTTCTTTTTGGGGAGCGGGTTGCTGGGACCGGGCACACCAGGCACGCCGGCCACAGTGGTCTGCTCAGCGTAGCCCCTACGGCATTGCTGCGCGATGGACTTGCGCTGGGTGCGCGCAGCATTGAGCGCGTTGCGCGGCACTGAGGCGAAAGCTCTCTGCTGAACGAGCTGACGGCTCGCGGCGGAGAAAGTGGCAAGAGGCTTCATGGCCATTGAGGCTGTCGGCCGCACCACACCCGCCATTGCGACGAGTTCTGGGGGGAGAGGGGAGAGGGTGGAGAGGTGGGGGGTTTGATGGTGATGTTGTGTCTTGCGACAGGAGCCTCCAGCCTTTGCTTGCTCTAATCCCTGATGGCACCTCCGAAAAAGAAGCTGAGCTCTGACGTCCTCCTTTGAGATAACGCGGCTCGGCCGGCGCGACCAATGTTATCGGCCCGTTAGCTTGCGCGCAAGATCAGAAGCCGCTAAAAATCGGATGAGTAAGAGCGCGCGTGCGTTTGGTAGATAGCCTGCCGCGGGATGTGGATGAGCATGAGGACCAGGCTGAGGATATACCGGATTGTGCCTGAATGCGTTGACGTCGTGCGCACAGTCGTGCTCGTGCTTGAATCCGCGTCGTTGGAGAGCCGACTCCTATATGAGGCCGGTCTGCTTTGCGGCTGAATTGGATCACGGCATTGAGAAATCTGCGGTACTAACAATGCTTGGTCGAGTCAAGATCGTGCCTGCTCAGAGGTTGTCTTTTGCGTCTTAGCACCTATAGCCGGAGGCCACCTCGTGGAGGAGTTCTCAACATCTCAGTGGGGCAGTCTACGGACTATCCAACAGATGATTGTGTCAACGCTCAATCACTAGAGGTTGCTGGTGACAGTGTGGGAAGTGTTTCAGCACTTGAGGATTGAAGCGTGGGAGCAGTCTCATCTTTCATCCGACTAAGTACAGTACAGCCACCATTACACGCCTTCTCTCACTTCTTTCACACTCGCAATTCTGGAAGTTTCGCGCATTCTTCCGAAAGAAAAGGAAAAGGAAACCATCAAAAGAAAAACAGAACGACGCCTTCCAGGCGCCTCGCCATACTCGAGTTGAGCAATACACAAAGAGAATCGAAACAATTAAAACGCCAGGCCCGCCCACCCACACCGGGCAGAAGTTTCGCATCCTCCACTGACAGAATGAAAATAACGATGCCATGCAATGGCATTTATGGGTATCTTAGGAGCTCTGCAAAGAGCTTCGAGTGAGCGTCGTAAGTAAAATCCAAGTTGACTCTGTAGTCCATGCGGTCGTATCCTTCTCACTCAAGCTGCTACCACTGCGCCGCAAAGAGAGTGAATGTGATTGCGACTATCAGCAGTGCTGCTGATGAGGATTTGGTAGCGGCGGAGGAGAACTGGGCGGCCGCGACATCGAATGGACTTCCGCCACCACTGTGTTCTGAGCTTCCGGTCGGCTGGCTGCTTGCGCTAGTAGATGCCCAGCTTGCAGGCATACTGGGAGCCTCGAAGATTTGTGATGTCTGGGTTGATGTGCCGCTGGTTGACGACTTGCCGCTTTCTGCAGACTCTGTGCTGGAGGTGGAGCTTGTTGGCGCAGGTGAGGAACTTGTGTCGACCAACAGGCTTGTCGGTACATCGGTGGAACTCGCTGTGGAAACGCTGCTGACGATATCTGTCGTGGAGGCTTGCGTGTTTTCCGCCGTCGATGAGTAGTCTGTCGGCGTCGTGGGCGCAGCTGGTGGGCTGGACTGCGACTGCAGGACCTCGTTTGCGTTGCCACACAAGTTTTGCGGTCCGCGATCTTGCAAGAAAAGGGCTAAGATGTTCGAGTCTTTGTTGCTGCTGTCCAGGAAGCCTTCGTCGGAACAGGCGTCTTTCACAAGCTGGGTCATCGAGGCGAGAGCTTTGACACATGTCACGCTACAGCTCTTTTGCTTGAAGTCTTGTGAATCGCAACCCGAGACAGCTTGTTTGTAAACCTTGTCGCAGCCGCCTGAAACATCGTCGACTCGTGGGATGAAGTCGATAAGAGAGACTTTCTCGGCGTGTATTAACGCTGGCAGCGCAAGCAGCGCGAGTGTTGACGTGGCGATGCGCATTATGTTGAAGTGCGTGTGTTGCGATGGCGAGGTAGAGGGAGATCTTCTGAAGAAGTGGGCCGTTGTGTTGATTGTGTGCGTTTGCAGTCAATGCGTTGTGTTGTGCGTTGTCGCTGATGACAACAACAAGAAGGTAAACAGAATCCAGTCCTTCGCTCCTTCCTTCTCTACGGTCGAGTGCTGCTCCTGCTCGCTCGAAAATGACTTCAGTGCAGCGCTCAGAGTCGCTGGCGCACGCTAGTATCGTGGAGGATTAATTAAAAGATCGTGGGGTAGTGAGCGTAAGTGTTTCCGGGTGTTCTTGGATAGAAGATGTCGCTGTAATGAATGGACGCCGCGAGTGCTGGGCTGCAAGGTGGAACTCAGTTCTCGAGAGTATGAAGAGTCGAGTGGAAGAGGCAAACAGCGTCTGCGAGCACGAAGGCCAGCCTTCGTGAGTAAAAGCCGTTTGTGATAATCAGGAGGCGTGTACAGCTTTGCGATGATCAGGAGGCCTAACGGTCGCCGATCACAAGTTTGTTAATGATATGCCTTTCCTTCGCCTTCACGCATGGATGTATTAGCACAAGAAGAGGATTAACTATGAGAGGCCTTCTACAGGAAATCCAACATGCTTCGGCACGAGCGTAATCGTGCTACTGCACTCCTCCAACAAACGCAAGCATTTCCCATGCCGCATGTCTGTCGCGCGTCCACGTCTCCTTGCGTTTCAGGATGTCGGAGCGCAGTCAGCAGCCAGTAAACTCGGCTTCTAAGAAACTAGCGCGAAACGATCCCTGTCTACACCCTTCATCAATCGTGCATACCCGCCGTCGCGGTTCGCAGGCTTCATCTTGCAGCTGTAAGCTGCTGATCGCTTGTCATTTGTGCGATGCTTGTTCCGCGACACGCGCCAAACGCCCTCGGCGGCACGAGCAGCTGTGCCGATGTGAGGCAGGTTCTGATGTGACATGTCGTGTATCACGGCTGCACGGAAACATGAAACCTCTAGCGAGGACGCGACAGTTTTTGCGCCGTTTGTGCGGTGCCGAACTACACTCTTCCTCCTCTCCGGCGCCTATACTTGGACCGTCTCGTCTGCTGCGACACCTCCACCTTGTGTCATGATGTATAGCGTCGTATTCAGCTGCTCCTAGAGAGATGTCTCAAGGGCTAGACCACTATGTATGAAAGGGAGACAACCTTCTAAGCACAACCATGAAAGACTTCGATTATTGTGGTCGGGTTTCATACCAAAAAGTATAAGCGGCCAGCCGACAAACCTGTACCGAAACGCCTACCTACAACTCTCCAAAAATTCGAGAATGCTATACGATCAAGTACCTCTGCCTGTGTCTCACTAGTGGTGCGTTGAGCTTAAGAGGTTGTTGTGGTCGCGGACTCCATTAATAGTAGTTGCTACTGAGCGATCAATTACAAGAAGCATAAGCGGCATACCGATTAACAAGTGTACTATATAATTGGAGGTCTTTGCCTCGACTTGATGGCCCGATCTTCGATCAGTGCATGTGTGGGCTGCCAATCGTGTGCACATAGTTTTGTGTATCGGAGTTGTAATCTCTGCGGTAGAAGGAATGCAGCGCTTGTTGATGTTCGTACATCGAGCTGGATTTGCAAAACTGTTGGACAATTATTGTTCGCCATTGCCATTCGTTACCACGACATACAATCTCCAATATAGCTACTGCACGCCCGTGAAGGATTATTATTATTTGCGAATTAAAAATCGGCATTGAGATCAAGGAAATTATTGACCACATATCGTGACTTGACTTAATTGTGCATATACATATAACGTTACATGTATGCAAGAAGACTGTACCACACAGCCCTAACCCTTAAAGTGATGGGCATGGAAGCATGGAAGCACGACGAGAACAAATTGGACGCTAGGACGCCGGAGCGATCTGCACAGCGGATAATAAGACGAATTGCGATGAGCTGGTGGGACTGCTGGAAATTGGTGCGCTCAGACTGTAAGCTTCTCTGAGAATAGCAGAACGATTCTAGCGCAGGGCACTCAACGCGTGGCAGGCACGCAAAGAGTAAGCGGTACCTGGAAACCATCGAGTGCAGATACGATCAATAGACTCGACTGTGGTCCAGACAAGACCCTTTGCCCTCTTGACCTCACCACGTCATTTGGCTGGCTCGTGGCCCGGAAGTTTAGTGTCCGACGCAGGTGTGAATGTGAAAGCCTGGGGAGATGGAGAGTGGAGAGAGCGGGCACTCTTGGGTTCGTGGCCGAGCGTGGCAGTGTTGACGAAGGTGTGGTGCTAGCCGCGCGGACCATTGGTGCATTATGCATGCGCGCCGAGTCGAGTATGCATTTCCTCAGCTCTGCTTGCTCGAAGGATAGGCCGACTTGTCTTCTACGATATCTGATGACCTCGCTCTCACGTCGCGCAAAGCTGGGACCCGCGAGTACGCCTTTTGCGACAGGGAAGAATTGCGACGCTGCTCGAGATTGCGTCACAGGCTACTTTGGTATGCTCTATGGTATATCGGGTCTGGAGAAGAGGTGGATAGGAAGAGATATGAAGGTTCTGTGACGACGACGACGACTTAAGAGTTGAGACAAAAGATCACAAGCTGGAGCCACGATGTCGGCTTCAGGTTCGCAGTCGCCAACCAGCGATGCGACAAGAGGACAATCCGCTGGAAATACCGATAGCGACCACGAAGATACTAGCCGTGTAGCAGATACTGGATCCGTGCGACACGGTGATGCTGGAATCCTGTCATCGGGCAATGAGACACTTGACCAACGTCCTCGAGCTTCGGAAGAAGGACGTTCAAGGGTGCGATTTTCCGAGGATGGCGGAGCTCTGGACACTGGCAACCTGGACGGGCGAAGAGGGCAGATGGCCAACAGTCCAAGCCTGGCACTGGATACTGGAGTCGCTGACATCGCCCGTTCTGCGACAACAAGTCTTAGGTCGCCCGAAGGCAGCCAGGCTACGTCTCCCACCAGCGGTACTCAGCAGCGAAGCCGCAATCGTGGTATGTCGCTGCGTTCCTCGATGTTTGCAAGAAACTTCCAACGAACTCAAGATGCGGACGATGCAATCATTGAAATGGGTGAGGTTGCAACACCGGGTTTGGACGATCACGTAAAGACACAACCTGTGAAGGGTAAAGACGAAGCCGCGATCACTGTATCGCCCCTTCTTGGAAGCTCATCGCTATCACCTGAAGCATCGCATCTTGATTCTCTCAAGCACGGAGGTATAGATGGGCTTACAGTCCCGCGCCAACGAAGACCTTGGTACAAGCTGCGTGTCTCTCAATGTGTACCAGTTGGGAGGATTGAGGATGCTCTAGAAAGGACCCGGAAATTTGTACTCCGTATAAAGGATATGCCTCCTTCGAAAGATGGCCGACACATACCTTTAGACCCCTCTAGAGGAAGCCCGCTGACCGACGAACGTACGCAAAAACCACATATAAACAACACAATTCGATCTTCCAAGTACAACGCATGGAATTTCCTGCCTCGACAACTTTTTGCACAATTCTCGAAGCTTGCCAACTTCTACTTCCTGTGTGTCAGTATTCTCCAGATGATTCCTGGGCTCAGCACAACAGGAACGTACACGACCATCGTCCCACTACTTTTCTTCGTCTCCTTGTCCATGGCAAAAGAAGGCTATGAAGATTTCCGCCGGTATAAGCTCGATAAAGAGGAGAACAATCGATTTGCAAGCGTGCTTCATGCTTACAGACCTGCTGATGCGCCGGATGTCAAAGAGAACAGAACCGACTCGATCGCTGTCGAGGAAGGCCTGAAGCAGTGGGTGCCCGTGAAATGGCAAAATCTTCGAGTCGGAGATGTGATAAGGCTACTTCGCGATGAGGCGATACCTGCGGATATCGTGTTACTGCAATCGAGCGGACCGAACGACATAGCGTGTATAGAGACTATGGCTCTTGACGGCGAGACGAACTTGAAAAACAAGCAGCCCTCTCCATCGACCAGCAAGTTGTGTGGCACCCCAGAAGGTATCATGGCCTGTGGAGCACATTTTGTCGTGGAAGACCCCAACTTGGATCTATACAATTTCGAGGGCAGGATCACTGTCAACGGCAAGACCTCACCGCTCACGAATAACGAAATTGTCTATCGTGGCAGCGTGCTGCGCAACACACCCGAAGCCGTTGGTATGATCATCAACAGTGGAGAGGAATGCAAGATCCGCATGAACGCGAACAAGAACCCTCGCATTAAGGCACCCACGCTCCAGTCTATGGTCAACAAGATCGTGATCATGATGGTCGTGTTCGTGGTCGGTCTTTCACTGTCATGCTCAGGAGCATACGAAGCGTGGTCTAGCTACGAGGACGGCGCTTGGTATCTGGTCGATGCATCTGTGCCTTTTGGACCAATCTTCACTAGCTTTGTGATCATGTTCAACACGCTGATTCCGCTCTCGCTGTATGTGAGTCTGGAAATTGTCAAGGTGGCGCAAATGCTGCTTCTTAATGATATCGACATGTACGACGAGGAGAGTAACACACCATTCGACGCGAAAACATCGACCATCAACGAAGAATTGGGCCAGGTCAGCTACATCTTCAGTGACAAGACTGGCACGCTGACCGAGAACGTCATGCGTTTCCGCAAGCTGAGTGTAGCTGGTACTGCGTGGATACATGACGCCGATCTGAGAGCACAAGCCAGCGATGACAAAGCGATTTCAGTACATGAGAAACGCAAGCCAACGAAGGGCAAGGGCAAGAGGCCTCTACGTAACATTAGAGCATCGATGGGCTCGCACCGAATGTCTTTTGCACCTGTTGAGGAAGCAGAAGCACCGGAGCCTAGCATCGAAGCGACTCGCCCGTCAATGTCACGAACAATGCACCCGCAACGGCCTGCAGCACAGAAGTCGGAGCTCAACACCATTGAGATGCTCCAATACATCCAAAGACGACCACATACCCTGTTCGCGCGAAAGGCGAAGATGTTGATTCTATCTATCGCTTTGTGCCACACTTGCTTGCCAGAAAGAGCCGAGTCTGGCGAAATCAGCTTCCAAGCCTCTTCTCCGGATGAATTAGCTCTCGTTGTAGCAGCTCAAGAACTCGGGTACCTGGCGTACGAACGCAACGCAACCAAGCTGACCATCAAGACTTTCCCAAATGGCCCTACCGCCGAGCCTACGTTTGAAGAATACGAGATCATGGATGTGATTGAATTCTCCAGCAAGCGTAAGCGCATGTCGGTTGTCGTTCGATTCCCGGACAAGCGCATCTGCGTAATGTGCAAGGGCGCGGACTCAATGATTATGGAGCGACTGCGCCTCGCCTCACTGGCGGCTCAGAAGGTTATCGAGATCGAGAGGCGTGCGAACAACCGGAAGAGCATGGAAGCACAACACGCCATGGCAAGAAAGAGTTCCCAGGTCGAGAGGTCTGGTAGCATTGCCAGCTTCGCTCGCCGAAATTCATCTGTCCGGCCCTCGGTCCTACGTAGGACGTCGACTGGGAGAACAGTGCCAATTCGCGACGAAGTCGATAGCTGGCTGAGCGAACGGGAGAGAGACGTGGAAATCGACGCTGCGTCTGCAAACTCCTCTTACTACACGCCTCGGCCGTCCGCGCAGTTTAGTAGGCGATCGTCGTTGGCCGGGGCTGAACACAGGAATTCCACGCAGTCACAGCGAGAGGAGGAAGAAGAGCTTGTGGAAGAATCTCTGGTCGCAGATGACCCTATGACACTCGAGCGCTGCTTCCAGCACATCAACGATTTCGCGACAGAGGGTCTTCGCACATTGCTTTACGGCCATCGATTCTTGGACGAGAATGAGTATCGCGAATGGAAGAAGATCTACCATGATGCTACAACATCCCTCGTTAACCGATCGGAGCTTATCGAAAAGGCGGGCGAGCTTATTGAGCAACAGCTCGAGCTAGGTGGTGCTACAGCCATCGAAGACAAGCTGCAGAAGGGTGTGCCCGAGACCATTGAGAGACTCCGTCGCGCCGCGATCAAAATGTGGATGCTCACTGGAGACAAGCGCGAGACAGCAATCAACATCGGCCATTCCTGCCGTCTGATTAAGGAATACTCTTCTGTCACGATACTGGACCACGAAGGTGGCAGTGTCGAGCAGAGTATCTCTGCCGCTGTCTTAGCCATTCAGGGTGGCAGCATTGCCCACTCTGTCGTTGTGGTTGACGGTCAGACACTGAGCACCATCACTGCAGATGATGCATTGAACACATTGTTCCTCGAGCTCGCCATCCTTGCTGACTCTGTGATTTGCTGTCGCGCCTCACCATCGCAGAAAGCAAGTCTGGTTCATGCTATCCGCAAGCGCGTTGGCGGCAGCGTCACGCTGGCAATCGGTGACGGCGCCAACGACATCGCCATGATCCAAGAAGCCCATGTTGGTATTGGACTTTCCGGCAAGGAAGGTCTTCAGGCATCGCGTGTGTCTGACTACAGCATTGCACAATTCCGCTTCCTTGCTAAACTTCTGCTCGTACACGGCAGATGGAACTACGTACGAACCTGCAAGTACACAGTCGGCACGTTCTGGAAAGAGATGCTCTTCTATCTTACACAGGCACTCTACCAACGCTGGAACGGCTATACTGGTACCTCTCTTTACGAGTCTTGGAGTCTCAGTATGTTCAACACCCTGTTCACATCGCTGCCAGTCATCTTCCTCGGCATATTTGAGAAGGACCTCCTCCCTGCGACCCTCATCACAGTACCGGAGCTCTACACCAGAGGACAGCGCGGCGATGGCTTCAATATTAGGATCTTCATAGCTTGGATGTTCATGGCTGTGTGCGAAGCGATGGTGGTGTATTTCACCATGTTCGGGCTCTTCGGTAACGTGATCTTCACGCGTGACAACAGTCTTTTCGCCATGGGCGATCTGACATACACTGTCTGCGTGATCGTCATCGCAACAAAATTGCAGATTCTGGAAACGCACAACCACAGCATCACGACCGTCATCTCCTGCGTTCTTTCGATCGGTGGCTGGTTCCTTTGGAACATCATCCTGTCGAGCGTGTACAGCGACAACGTCATTTACTACGTTCGTCATAGCTTCTTGCAGAATTTTGGCCGCAACATCTTGTGGTGGCTGGTCATGATCCTCGCTGTGGCGGCTGTGCTGCTGTTCGAAATCGTGGTGCGCACCACGAAGACTGCCTGGAAGCCCACCGATGTGGAGGTATTCCAGGTACTAGAGAAGGATCCAGACGTCAGGAGGCGCTTCGAAGAGTCAAGCGTGGGCTGGCTGCATCAAGGATGGGAAGTTCCTTCTCTGCAGGCCGAGCAAGCGTTTGGTGGTGATGCTGCGAAGACTGAGCAGATGAAGCGAGAGAAGGAGGTAGGCGAGCTACTTGCTAAGCCGAGAGTTATGAAAGTAGGCAAGGACGGCGTGGAAGAAGGGGAGGGGGTTTTGGTTGAAGAGCATTCTATACCCATGCAAGAAGATAAGGCTCAGGAGTTATTAAATCAGGGATTTGGAATGGTACGGAAATAGAGTGAGATGGTCTGGTTTTAAACATTATTAGCGTTAGGCGGACATCTAGACGTGCTTGTCGCACATTTTCTTTGTCAATCAAGTAACATCGCTCTCAAATTTCCGTGGTCCCTTTCGTTCGTCAGTGGTGGTGGCACTATCACCTTAGTATATGTAGCTGGTCCCATTCCAAGACCATTGAACCAAGAGATGGAGCATGTCGTCATAAATGTGCAGTCATAATCTAAGCATCTGTACGAGCTGCATGCGTTACAAGTCCAAAGTCATCTCCCACGAAAAGTTACTTCAAGCATCAGGACTCTCAGAAAGCAGTCCTTCCAGTCTTGACAGTTTTCAGCATGCCCGCATCAGCCATTTTCTCAACCAGACCAAAGAGAGAATAATCACAACCTCTACGCATCACCAAGCTCAACGTAACCGGCACCATTTCTTCAACTCTCGTGACATTGCTGAAGTATGACACCTGCCCAATCGGCACCGTAAAGTCAGCACATCCAGCAGTAGAGCAGAAATTGACACCGGGCGTCAGAACTGCTGGAGGAGTGTAGTTCAAGTATGTGGCAAAGCTATTGCCTTCGATCAATTCGCGCTCACGGTAGCTGGGTAAGCCACCTGTTCCGATGTCGTAGATCCATAGAGCAGACTCGCCACATTCTTCGGCAGTCGTCGCATCAGGTTCGTCAACAGATTCGAAACCTTGGCCAAGGAACTCGCCGTTGAACCATTCGCTGAACGCTCGCTTGACTGTAAGCGCTGCATCGTACTCGGTTTGGGTTGTGTTTTCTCGTTGACGTGCTACCCAGCCAGGCCTGCGGGCGGGGTCAATGGGTGGGAAACAACCATCATACAGCGAGCTCCAGGTAGAGATTAAAGGCTCGGCGACTTCAACCCACTGTGTGTATGTGTTCAAGAGAGAAGTGGCGTTGTTCCAC
>Ga0265797_10002121_pt1 | contig 33938 bp, 36 predicted proteins | sample P2T30metagenome_FD_192433 | JGI IMG/M metagenome (GOLD analysis project Ga0265797, IMG submission 192433) | Plant litter microbial communities from East Loma Ridge, Irvine, California - P2 T30 | ecosystem: Environmental > Terrestrial > Plant litter > Unclassified | place: USA: California...
GAGGCCGGCGTCGTCGAGATCTGGAAGGTCACGCAGGCCAATACGGCCGACGTGCTCGTCGTCTCCCTGCACGAGGTGCTCCACGACAGCAGCCACGAGATGGGCGTCGACCCCGGGCTCACCAAGGACGGCGTCTAGGCGGACCTCCAGAAGCTGCTCGCCGAGCAGATCGACCTGCTCGGCGACGGGCACGTCCTCGTGCGCCGCGAGCACATGACCGCGATCGGTCCGGTCGACATCCTCGCCCGCGACGCGCAGGGGCGGTCGGTCGCCGTGGAGCTCAAGCGCCGCGGGGACATCGACGGCGTCGAGCAGCTCACCCGGTACCTCGAGCTCATGAACCGCGACCCGCACCTCGCCCCCGTGACCGGCGTCTTCGCCGCCCAGGAGATCCGCCCACAGGCGCGCACCCTCGCCGAGGACCGTGGCATCCGCTGCCTGCTCCTCGACTACGACGCCATGCGGGGCCTCGACGACTCGCACTCGCGCCTCTTCTGACGGCACGTGACGACCGGGCGGCGTCCCCCGCTCCCGCGGCCTCCTAGGCTGGAGGGCATGAGCTCCCCGTACTCGGTCGTCCTGTTCGACCTCGACGGCACCATCTCCGACTCGGCGCCCGACATCACGGCGAGCCTCGCCCACACGATCACCGAGCTGGGACTGCCGGTGCCCACGCCGAGCGAACTGCTCGAGTGGGTCGGACCGCCCCTGCCGCAGAGCTTCGAGACGTTCCTCGGCCTCACCGGCGACCGTCGCGACGAGGCCATGCGGACCTACCGCGCCCACTACCTGGCGAACGGCGCCACGGCGAGCGCCGTCTTCCCCGGGATGCCCGAGCTGCTCCGTGCCGTGCACGAGGCGGGGATCCCCACCTCGACCGCCACCTCGAAGCCCGAGACCCCGGCGACCGCGATCCTCGTCGCCGCGGGCCTCGACCGCTGGCTCGACGTGATCACGGGCGCGAGCGACGACGAGGTGCGCAACACGAAGGCCGACGTCGTGGCCGAGGCGCTCCGTCGCCTCCGCGAGCGCGGCGTCGACGTGTCTCGTCCGGTGCTCGTGGGTGACCGGCTGCACGACGTCGAGGGCGCGGCAGCGCACGGCGTCCCCACCATCGCCGTGCGCTGGGGCTACGGCTCCCCGGCCGAGCACGCCGGTGCCGTGGCCGTCGTCGACACCCCCGCGGAGCTCGCCGAGCTGCTGGGCGTCAGCCTGTTGCGCGGCGCCGCGTGAGCGCGGACCGCACCAGGGACCGCGGCACCGGCACCGGCGGCACGGGTCGCACCGGCGGCACGGGCACCGCCGCGGGCGTCGTGCGCTCCCCCGCGGCCTGGCTGCTGACCCTCGCCATCGTCCTCATCGCGCTCAACTACCGGGGGCCGATCGTCGCGACGGCCCCGGTCCTCGACGACATCCGCGTCGACCTGTCGCTCTCGGCCGTCGTCGCCGGCCTGCTCACGAGCATCCCGGTGCTCTGCTTCGCCCTCGCGAGCCCGCCCGCCTCGGCGCTCATCGCCCGCGTCGGTCCCGAGCGCGCCGTCACCGTCAGCCTGCTCGGGGTGCTGCTGGGCACCCTCGTCCGTTCGGTGGGCGGCGAGGCCTGGCTCGTCGCGGGCACCGTCGTCATCGGCCTGGCCATCACCGTGGGCAACGTCGTGCTCCCCGTCGTCATCCGTCGGGACTTCACGCCCGCGCGGGCCGGGCTCGCCACGGGCGTCTACACGTCGGCGCTCAACGTCGGGTCGATGCTCACCTCGCTCGGCACCGCCCCGCTCGCCAACGTCGTCGGCTGGCCGTGGGCGCTCGTCGCCTGGGGGGTGCTCGTCGTCCTCGCCGTCGTCGTGTGGTCCGCGGCCGTGGGTCCCGGCGCCGCCTTCGGCCGTCGGGCCCTGGCCGTCGCCGAGGCGCGCGGCGTCGACCCCGTGACGGGCGAGGTGCCCGTCGTGACCGGGCCCGCCGCCTCCGGCCGTCCGCCGCGGCCGCTGCTGCGCCGTGCCACGACCTGGGGCCTCACCCTCGCGTTCGCCGGGCAGGCGTTCGGCTACTACGGGCTGACCGCGTGGATGCCGACGCTGCTCGCCGACGAGGTCGGCCTCACGCGCGAGGGCGCCGGGGCCAGCTCGGCGGTCTTCCAGATCTTCGCGGTGATCGGTGCGCTCGGCGTGCCCGTGCTCGCGCTGCGGGTGCGGCCGGCGGTCGTGGTCGCGCTCGTCGCCGTGCTCTGGACGGCGATGCCGATCGGCCTGCTGCTCGCACCGGAGGCGTGGCTCGCCTGGTCGATCGTCAGCGGCGCCGCGCAGGGCGGCGGCATCACCATCGTCTTCATCGTCATCGTGCGCATGGCGACCACCGACACCGACGCCCGACGACTGTCGGCGCTCGTGCAGGGCGGCGGGTACGCCATCGCGGCCCTCGGACCGCTCGCCATCGGCGGCCTCCACGACGCCTCCGGCGGCTGGGACCTGCCGCTGGTCGCCGTGCTCGCCTCGGTCGCCGTGCTCGGGGTGAGCGGGGTGCTCTCCTCCCGCCGCGTCGACTGACCCCGCGGCCCCGCCCCGCGCGCACGCACCGCCGCCCCCCGCACCGCCCACCTCCTGCCGAGGAGGCGACCGGCCGCTCCCCGCGGACACCCTTGCGGCACCCTTCGCCGGCGTGTCGCGGGCGAGTTGTCGCGTTCTCCCGGCAGCGTCCCCGCTCAGCGCGCGAGCAGCTCCTCGAGCGTCAGCGGCTCGCGACCGGTGAGGTCCCGGACCGTCGTCGACACCGCCGCCACCTCGCCCGAGGCGACGGCCGTGTAGGTGCTCACCCACGCGTCCGCCTGCCACGGCTCCGGCTGCCAGCGCTGCCGTGAGGCGTACGCCTCGTCGACCGTCTCGTCGACGAAGGAGTGCGGGCGACCCGTCGCCGCGGTGAGGCGTGCCGCCAGTTCCGCGAGGGTGAGCGCCTCGCCACCGGTGACGTCGTAGGTGGCGTCGCGGTGCGCCTCCGGTGCCCGCAGGACGGCGGCGGCGACGGCGGCGACGTCCTCCCTGGCGACCGCGGCGACCCGGCCCTCGCCCGCGGGGCCGCGGAGCACGCCGTCCTCGTCGGCGAAGGCGACGAGCGAGTCGAGGTAGAAGCTGTCGCGGAGGAAGGTGTGGCCGAGGCCCGCCTCCCTGACGTGCCGCTCGGTCGCCGCGTGGTCGCGGCCGAGGGTGAAGACGCTGTCGGGGCTCGCCCCCTGGAACGACGTGTACACGACGTGCCCCACCCCGGCCTCGGCCGCGGCGTCGACGAAGGTGCGGTGCTGGTCGAGCCGGTCCTCGGCCTCGGCGGCGCTCACCATGAAGAGGACGTCGACGCCGCGCAGGGCCTCGACGGCGGCGGCGCGGTCGGCGTAGTCGGCGACGGCCACGTCGGCTCCCGGCAGGGCCGGGGCACGCGACGCGTCCCGGACGACGAGGCGCAGCGGCACGCCCTCGGCGGCGAGGGTGCGGGCGACGGCGCCGCCGAGCGCGCCGGTCGCGCCGGTCACGGCGAGGCGGGGGCCGGAGGCGCCGGTCCCGTCCTCGGCACCGGTGGCGGTCGCGGGGGTGGTCGGCTCGGTGGGGGGCGTCATGTCCCCAGCCAACGCCTCCGGCCGGCGGTCGTCCTCAGACGGCAGCGCCCACGCCGGCACCCAGGGCGACGCCCGCGGCGGCGGCGGCCAGGGCGACGGCGAGCACCCCGAGCGCGTCCGCGAGCGCGGCGCCCCGCCGCCCGGCGAGCAGCAGTCGCAGGGCGTCGACGCTGGCCGTGCTGAACGTGGTGTACCCGCCGAGCAGGCCGGTGCCGAGCACGAGGGCGGTCGCGGCGTCGACGGCGGAGGTGCCGGCGAGCCCGGTGACGACCCCGAGCAGGAACGACCCGGACACGTTGACGAACGCGATGCCCCACGGCCAGGAAGGCCTCCCGCGGGAGGCGGCCCGTCGGGCGACGACGGCCCCGACGGCGCCGTCGACGACGACGCGCAGCACGGCGCCGACGCCGCCGGCGAGCGCCGTCGCGAGGACCAGCAGCGGCGTCACGGGCGCCCCGCCCGGTCCCGGCCCGGTCGGTCGCGCCCCGCCCGGTCCCGGCCCGGTCGGCGGCCGGAGGCGCGCCCCGCCACGACGACGCCGGCCCCCGCGGCGAGCACCCCCGCCACGACGCTCCCCACCGCGAGGGCGAGGGCGAGCGCGACGCCGCCGGGTGCGGTCGTGGCCCCGCCGCCCGCGGTCGCCCCGCCGCCGGCGAGGACGACGGTCCCCACGGCGAGCGCGCTGTACGTGGTGAACCCGCCGAGGACCCCGGTGCCGAGCAGGAGCCGCAGGTCGCGTCGGCGTCCGGTGTCGTCGCCGCCGCGGGCGAGGCCCTCGAGCAGCGCACCGAGCAGGAACGAGCCGACCACGTTCACGGCGAGCACGGCGGCGTCCATCCCTCCGAGGCCGGGGACGACGAGGCCGGGGACGACGAGGGCGACGCCGAGCCGCAGGGCGGTGCCGGCGGCCCCGCCGAGGGCGACGAGGACGAGGAGGCGCGGGTCGAGGTGGGCTGGTCGGGGGGCGTGGGTCACGCCTCGGGCTCCCAGGGCAGCCTCTCGTCGTGGGGGGCGGGCTCGAGCGGCACGACGACGACGGGCCGGTGCTGGTGGTGGGTGAGGTGGACGGCGACGGAGCCGGCGAAGAACTCGCGGACGCTGCCGCGGAGCCCGGCCTCCCGGCTGCCGACGACGACGAAGGCGGCGTCGACCCGGTCGGCGAGGGCGGAGAGGACGGTGGCGGGCTGGCCGGAGGCGGCGACGAAGCGGACGGGGACGCCGGCCTCGGCCGCGAGGGGCGTGAGCCGTCGGGCGAGGTCGCCGTCGAAGACGGGGCGGTCGTCGTCGGCGACGACCGGGTAGCCCAGCGCGGACCCGTCGAGTCCCTCGGCGAAGAGCAGCTGGTCGGGTTCGACGGCGACGACCACGAGCGCCACCCCGTACCGGGCGGCGAGCTGCGCCGCGGTGCGCACCACGTGCTCCGCGGTGCGGGGCACGACGCCGACCACCACCGATCCGGTGGGGACCCCCTCGATCTCGGTCATGGGGCCATCGTGGCACCGCGGCCCGCCGAGGGCCAGACTGGCCGTCATGTGCGGTCGCTACGTCATCGCCCGGGCCACGGCGGACCTCCTGCCGTCGCTGCTCGACGGGCTCGGTCCCCTGCCCGAGAGGTACAACGTGGCGCCCACGACGCGGGTGCCGGTGGTGCGGCTGAGGCACGGCGAGCGCGAGCTGGTGACGGCGCGCTGGGGCCTCGTCCCGTCCTGGTACCCGGACCTGAAGAAGCGGCCGCAGCCGATCAACGCCCGGATCGAGACGGTGGCGACGAACGGCATGTTCCGCCGTCCGTTCGCGCGGGCCCGCTGCGTCGTGCCGGCGCAGGGCTACTACGAGTGGGTGGTGACGGACACGGGCAAGGAGCCGCACTACGTGCACCTGCCGGGCGGCGCCCTGGCGATGGCCGGGGTGGGCGAGGCGTGGGCGGACCCGTCGAGGGACGACGACGACCCCGAGAAGTGGGTGCTCAGCGTGTCGATCGTGACGCGGGACGCGCACGTGGCGCCGGGCGAGGTGCACGACCGCATGCCCGCCCTGCTGGCGCCGGGGTCCTACGACGCGTGGCTGTCGGACGATGCGGGACGGGACGATCTGCTCGCGATGCTCGACCGGGACTCCTTCGCGCTCGCGCACGAACTGGTGCAGCACGAGGTGTCGCGCGACGCGAACTCGGTGCGGAACGACGGCCCGCACCTCGTCGAGCCGGTCGCCTGAGCTGGGACCGCCTCAGGCTTCGTCGGGGTGGAACAGCTCCTCGATCGGGCGGCCGTGCAGGGCGGCGATGCGGAACGCCAGCGGCAGCGAGGGGTCGTAGCGTCCGGTCTCGAGGGCGTTGACGGTCTGGCGTGAGACGCCGAGCATCTCGGCGTAGCGTCCTTGGGTCCAGCCCTGCTCCTCCCTCAGGGCGCGCAGCGCGTTCCTCATCGGGCACGTCCGGGGATCGTGCCGAGCGCCCAGCCGAGCATGCCGACCGTAAAGACGGCCCAGCTGCTCCACCATCCCTGGACCCCCGCGAAGGCGAGGAACCCGACGGTGACGGCGGCGACCATCGCGGCGCCGAAGCCGACGGCGAGGGCTTGCAGCTGCAGCTGGCGCTGGTACTCGTCGAGCCGGGGCAGGAGGCGCACGACGGCCACGAGGACCCATGCGAGCGGGAGCACGGGCAGCAGCGCCCAGACGAGGCGTGCGGGCGAGTCGCCCTCGAGGTCGCCGACGGTGACGGCGAGGACGAGGAGGACCGCGTAGGCGGCGATGCCCATCGTCACGTCGCGGAGGTAGGGGCGGGCGGCCCGTCGGGCGACGGGGTCACGTCGGTTGTCAAGGTCGTTTGTCATGTCTCGACCCTGCCGCCCCTCGCAAGGAATGTCAAGCAGACTTGTCAGACAAGGAACCTTGACAACTGAGGGCGAAGAAGAAGGCCCCCCGTGAGGAGGGCCTTCGTCGTCCGTGCGCGAGGGGGGACTTGAACCCCCACACCCTTGCGAGTACTGGCACCTGAAGCCAGCGCGTCTGCCAATTCCGCCACTCGCGCGAACTCGACGAGACTAGCACGGAACGCGGATCACGACCGCCGCAGGGCAGCGTCCGACGTCGCGCCGACGCGTCCGGGTAGGATCGGGCGACCAGCTGACCGACCTGGAGACCCATGGGACTGCTCGACAACTTCGAACGCGGGCTGGAGCGTGCCGTCAACGGCGCCTTCGCCAAGACGTTCCGCTCGGGCGTGCAACCCCTCGAGATCACGAGCGCGCTGCGCCGCGAGCTCGACACCAGGGCCGCCGTCGTCAGCCGTGACCGCATCCTCGTGCCCAACGAGCTCGTCGTGCGCCTGTCGCCCGACGACCACGCGCGCACGGCCGACATGGGCCGCGCCCTGGTCGACGAGCTCACGCAGCTCACGCAGCGGCACGCGACGACGCAGGGCTACGCGTTCGCCGGGCCGCTCACGATCCGCCTCGAGCGCGACGAGTCGCTGAGCGTCGGCATCCTCGCCGTCGACTCGAAGGCCGTCGGCAGCGCCGAGGTCACCTGGGCCCCCGTCCTCGACGTCGACGGCACCCGTCACCGGCTGGCGAAGGGCCGCACCATCGTGGGCCGCGGCAGCGACGCCGACGTGACCATCGGCGACACGGGCGCGAGCCGCCGTCACGCCGAGATCCTGTGGGACGGCCAACGCGCCCAGGTCCGCGACCTGGGCTCGACGAACGGCACGAAGCTCGACGGGGCGCCGCTGTCGAAGGCGCTGCTGCAGCCCGACAGCGTGATCCAGATCGGTCGTACGCGTATGGTGTTCCGGGTGCTCCCCCAGTCGACGTCGAGCGACCCCTTCCGCGAAGGGGGCCAGCGGTGACCAGTGAGATCACGCTCTTCGTCCTCCGCTTCGGGTTCCTCGCCCTGCTCTGGGCGTTCGTCTTCGCCATCGTCGTGGCGCTGCGGAGCGACCTGCTCGGCGGTCGGGCGCGCAAGCTGCCCGAGAAGGCGTCGGCCGCGTCGGCCGCGCCCGCGCCGGCCGCTCCCGCCGCACGTCCGGCACCCAGGCAGGCCGCGCCTCCGGCCGCCGCGGACGCGCCGCCGACCCGCCTCGTCATCACGAAGGGCGCCAAGGCCGGCCTCGAGATGCCCCTCGGCGACGGCCCGCTGACGGTCGGCCGTTCCCAGGAGAGCAACCTCGTCATCCGCGACGACTACACGTCCACGCACCACGCCCGCCTCATGCTCTGGAACGGACGCTGGGTCGTGCAGGACCTCGACAGCACCAACGGCACCTTCCTCGCCGGCGAGCGCATCAGCGTGCCGACCCCCGTGCCCACCGACACCACCGTGACGATCGGCCAGACGAGCTTCGAGCTCCGGCGGTAGGCATGGCGACGCAGCTCAAGAGCGCGGCGGCCTCCCACGTGGGCAAGATCCGCTCGAACAACCAGGACAGCGGCTACGCCGGGTCCCAGTTGTTCGTGGTCGCCGACGGCATGGGCGGGCACGCGGGCGGGGACGTCGCCTCGGCGATCGCGATCCAGCGCATCCGCGAGACCGACCGGGTGCACACCTCCCCCGGGGACGCGGAGTTCGCGTTGCAGTCGTCGCTCATCGCGGCGAACCAGCTGCTCGCCGAGACGGTCTTCGAGCACCAGGAGCTCACCGGCATGGGCACCACCGTCAGCGCGTTGCTGCGCGTGGGCGACGCGATGTCCGTGGCGCACATCGGCGACAGCCGCGTGTACCTGTTCCGTGAGGGCGAGCTCAGCCAGATCACCGCGGACCACACGTTCGTGCAGCGGCTCGTCGACAGCGGGCGCATCACGCCCGACGAGGCGGCCGTGCACCCTCGCCGCAGCGTCCTCATGCGCGTGCTCGGCGACGTCGACGCCGCCCCCGAGATCGACACGGCGACCCTGGGCACGCAGCCGGGCGACCGCTGGCTGATCTGCTCGGACGGCCTGAGCAGCTACCTCGCCGAGGAGCGCGTGAAGAAGGCCCTCGCCAGCGACCTCGACGCCGACCAGGTCGTCCAGAAGCTCGTGAAGGAGACGCTCGACCACGGCGCCCCCGACAACGTCACCGTCGTCGTCGTCGACGTCGTGGACGGAGACGGGGGGCCGGAGGCGCCGCTCGAGCCCGTCACGGTCGGTTCCGCCGCGACCCCGCTCACCTTCGAGGGCGACCCGTCGCGCAAGCCGCTGCGCCTGCCCACGATCCTGCTGCACCCGCTGAAGGTGGCGACGACCCCGGAGGACAGCCACTTCGAGCCCGAGTCCGACGAGTACCTCGCCGAGCTCATCGCGGAGGACCGGCGTCGTCGTCGGCGCCGTCGCCTGACGTGGGCGGCCGCGACGCTGGTCGCGCTGGGCGCCCTCGTGGCGGGCCTCGTGCTCGCGTACCAGTGGACGCAGGACCACTACTACGTGGGCGAGCAGGACGGCCGGGTCGTCATCTACCAGGGGGTCCAGCAGGGCATCGGCCCGTGGACGCTCTCGAGCGTCCTCGAGCAAACGGACGTCCAGGTCGACGACCTGCCGAACTACACGCAGCAGAGCGTGGCGGACACGATCAGCGCCGACGGGCTCTCCGACGCGCGCGCGATCGTCGAGAGGCTGGCCGATGCCGCTCGCTGACGACCCCACCGAGGCGATCGGCAAGGTGCGGCGCCCGTCCCGCGGGCGCGCCGCGGAGCCGACGAACCTCACCCAGGCGATCACGCTCAAGCTGCGTGAGCCCGCGAGGCTGCGCAACCTCGAGCTGCTGCTGCTGCTGCTCTCGTGCGGCGTGTGCGCCGCGGCGATGGTGCTGGTGCAGCTCGGTGCGATCGGCGAGATCGACGTGCCGCCCCTCGTCGCCGGGTCGAGCGTGCTCGGGCTCGCGCTCGTGTTCCACGTGGTCCTGCGCGTGGTGGCCCGCGAGGCCGACCCCTTCGTGCTGCCCATCGCGCTCGTGCTCAACGGCCTCGGCATCGCGATGCTCTACCGGCTCGACCTCGCCGAGGACCGCTCGGGCTGGGCGGCGCTCGGGATCAAGCAGATGGTGTGGACGGTGCTCGCGATGGTCATCGCCCTCGCCGTGCTGCTCGTGATCCGCAACCACCGCGTCCTCTCGCGCTTCCGCTACCTCGCGATGGCCGCCTCGATCGTGCTGCTGCTGCTGCCGCTCGTCCCGGGCCTCGGTCGCACCGGCCTCAACGCGCGCGTGTGGATCGACATCGGGCCGTTCTCGTTCCAGCCGGGCGAGATCGGCAAGGTCACCCTCGCGATCTTCTTCGCGGGGTACCTGGTGACGGCGCGAGACAGCCTGTCGCTCATGGGCCCCAAGATCCTCGGCATGCGGTTCCCGCGCGCCCGCGACCTGGGACCGATCCTCGTCGTGTGGGCCGCCTGCATGGGCGTCCTCGTGTTCCAGCGCGACCTCGGCACGTCGCTGATGTACTTCGGCCTGTTCCTGGTGATGATCTACGTCGGCACCGGCCGCGGCAGCTGGGTCGTGCTCGGCCTGACGCTGTTCGTCGGCGGCGCGGTGGCCGCGAGCACGTTCCTCGGCTACGTGCAGGGCCGCTTCCAGGCGTGGCTGAACCCCTTCGACCAGGGCGTGTACGACGCCGTGGGCGGTTCCTTCCAGCTCGTGACGGGCCTGTTCGGCCTCGCGGCGGGCGGCCTCGTCGGCACCGGCCTCGGGCAGGGCCGACCCGAGACGACCCCGCTCGCCGAGAGCGACTTCATCGTCGCCGCCCTCGGTGAGGAGCTCGGCCTGGCCGGCCTGTTCGTCGTGCTGGCGCTCTACCTGCTCTTCGTCTCGCGCGGCTTCCGCATCGGCTTCGTCGGCCAGGACGACTTCGGTCGCATGCTCGGCGTCGGCCTCAGCTTCGTCGTCGCCCTGCAGGTCTTCGTCGTCGTCGGCGGCGTCACGCGCGTCATCCCCCTCACGGGCGTCACGGCGCCGTTCCTCGCCGCGGGCGGCTCGTCCCTCGTCGGCACCTGGATCGTCGCGGCGCTGCTGCTGCGCCTCTCCGACGGGGTCCGCGACCAACCGAGGCTGGTGATCGGCTGATGAACAAAGAGCTCAAGCGGGTGAGCATCGTGGTGCTCGCGCTCTTCGCCGCCCTGCTGGCGTCGAGCACGTACGTCACGGCCATCCAGGCGGACACGCTGCGCGCCGACGGACGCAACTCGCGCGCCCTGCTCGAGAGCTACTCGGCGCAGCGCGGACCGATCCTCGTCGGGGGCACGGCCGTGGCCGAGTCGACGCCGGTCGACGACGTGTACGAGTTCCAGCGCACGTACGCGCAGCCCGAGCTGTACGCCCCCGTGACCGGTTACTACACGCTGGGCCAGGGCGCCCGGGGCCTCGAGGACGCCCTCAACGCCGAGCTGACCGGCAACGCCGACTCGCAGTTCTTCGACCAGCTCAACTCCGTGCTCACCGGGCAGGACCCGGTCGGCGCGACGGTCAACACGACCATCGACCCGGTGGTCCAGCAGGCCGCGTGGGACGCGATGGGCCAGAACTCGGGCGCCGTCGTCGCGATCGAGCCGTCGACGGGCAAGATCCTCGCGATGGTCTCGAAGCCGTCCTACGACCCGAACGCACTGGCCAGCCACGACCGGGACGCCGTCACGGCCGCGTACGACCAGCTCGTCGCGGACCCCTCGGCCCCGCTGCAGAACCGTGCCATCCAGGGCGACCTGTACGCGCCCGGGTCGACGTTCAAGCTCGTCACGGTCGCGGCCGCCCTCGAGAGCGGCGACTACACGGCGGACAGCGCGTTCCCCAACCCCGCGACGCTGACCCTGCCGGGGACGTCGACGAACATCAACAACGCCGAGGGCGGCAGCTGCGGCGGCGGCGACACGGCGACCCTCGCGACCGCACTGCGCCTGTCGTGCAACATCCCCATGGCGGAGCTCGGCCAGGCGCTCGGCGCCGAGGCGCTGGCCGACCAGGCCGAGGCGTTCGGCTTCGGCCGCACCGTGGACGTCCCGCAGCGGAGCACCGCGAGCCGGTTCCCGACCGAGGACTCGGACGGCGACCCCATCGACGACGCGACCCTCATGCTCCAGTCCTTCGGGCAGGGCTCGGACCGGGTCACGCCGCTGCAGATGGCGATGGTGTCGAGCGCCATCGCGAACGGCGGCACCGAGATGTCCCCCACGCTCGTCGAGAGCGTCCTCAACCCCGACCTCAGCGCCGTGCGGCAGTTCTCGCCCGACGTCTTCTCGCGGCCCGTGAGCGAGGCGACCGCCACCACGATGACGGACATGATGGTCCAGAACGTGGCGGACGGCGCCGCGAGCGGTGCGACAATCGGGGGTGTCGAGGTGGCGGGCAAGACCGGCACGGCCGAGAACGGCCCCGGCGAGCCCTACACGCTGTGGTTCACGGGCTTCGCCCCGGCGGACGACCCGCAGGTGGCGGTCGCCGTCGTCGTCGAGAACGGGGGCGGACGAGGTCAGTCCGCCTTCGGCAACCAGGTCGCGGCCCCGATCGCGAAGAACGTACTAGAGGCGGTGCTGAACAAATGAGACCAACTGGCGGACTCACCTTCGGTGGGCGTTACCAGCTGTCGAGCCGCGTCGCCATCGGCGGCATGGGCGAGGTCTGGGAGGCCACCGACCTGGTGATCGGTCGCACGGTGGCCATCAAGATCCTCAAGGACGAGTACCTCGGCGACCCCGGCTTCCTCGAGCGCTTCCGCGCCGAGGCGCGCCACGCCGCCCTGGTGAACCACGAGGGCATCGCGAACGTCTTCGACTACGGCGAAGAGGAGGGCAGCGCGTACCTCGTCATGGAGCTCGTCCCCGGCGAGGCGCTCTCCACGATCCTCGACCGTGACCGCGTCCTGCCGACCGACAAGGTCCTCGACATCGTCGCGCAGACGGCCAGCGCCCTGCAGGCCGCTCACGCCGCGGGCCTCGTGCACCGGGACATCAAGCCCGGCAACCTGCTCATCACTCCCGACGGTCGGGTGAAGATCACCGACTTCGGCATCGCGCGCATCGCCGACCAGGTCCCGCTGACGGCCACCGGGCAGGTCATGGGCACGGTCCAGTACCTGTCGCCCGAGCAGGCGAGCGGCCACCCCGCGTCGCCCAGCACCGACATCTACTCGCTCGGCATCGTCGCGTACGAGGCCCTGGCCGGTCGTCGCCCGTTCACGGGCGAGTCGCAGGTCGCGATCGCGATGGCGCAGATCAACGAGACCCCGCCCGACCTGCCGAGCAGCGTCTCCGAGCCGGTCCGTCGGCTCGTGCTGTCGTGCATCGCGAAGAAGCCGGCGGAGCGCCCCAGCTCGGCGTCGGCCCTCGCCACGGCCTCGCGCGCCCTGCGCCGGGGGGACGTCGCGGCCGCGACGACCGCGGTCCCCGCGATCGGCCTCGAGGGTGCGCCCCGCGACGAGCCGACGCGCATGATGGCGGCCCAGGACGCCACCACCCAGCTCTTCGACCCGACGGCGGCCGGTGCCGCGGCGGCGGCCGGAGGCGCGGCCACGGGGGCGTTCACGCCCGGTTCCGCAGACCCCGACGCCCTCCGCGAGGGCGACGACGACGGCGAGGGCGAGAAGAAGCAGCGCAGCCCCTGGTTCTGGCCGCTCATCGTGCTCGGGATCCTGGTGCTCGTCGGCGTCGCGGCGGCCGTCGCGTTCGCCGTGACGGGCTCCGACGACCCGCAGCCCGCCCCGACGACGACGTCCGCGACCCCGACGCCGACCCGCACGACCCCCACGCCGACCCCCACGGGCGTGACGGTCAACCAGGGCGACTACACGGGTCGTCCCGAGGCCGAGGTGCGCCAGGAGCTCGAGGAGCTCGGCCTCGTCGTCGAGACAGCCGACGGTGGCAACACGGCCCCCTCGCCCGAGCAGGAGGGCCTCGTCTACCGGCTCGACCCGACGGGCACGCTCGCCGAGGGCCGCACGGTGACGCTGTACGTGTACCAGGCCGCTCCGAGCGCCGCGGCCCCCACGGCCCCCACGGCCGGCAGCCAGACGGTCGTCGCGGACGGGCAGCAGACCGTCGACGTGACCTGGCCGCCGTACACCGGCTGCCCGGCCGGCTACTCGCTCACCGGTTACTCGTACACCGTGACGGGCGGCACCGACTCCACCGGCCAGACCAGCGGTCAGGTCGGCACGAACGTCACCCGGATCCCCGTGAAGACGACGACGGCGGGCAACGTCACCGTCGCCTACACGGCGGTGTGCGGCTCGATCTCGTCGCCGGCCTCGCCCGGCGTGACGATCACGGCCACGGCTCCCGAGACCGACGAGCCCGAGCCGACCGACACGGCGACGATCCCGCCGCAGAACTGATCGGCGGCCGGTCGTGTCCGGGTCCTCCGACCCGGACACGATCGGCTGACAATCATCCCTCCGACCGACCCCCGGCACCCGGAGGGGGCACACGCGCCCGATACACTCGACGGTGGCCGACCCCGGGGAGAGGGTCGCCGTAGGGAGAGCAGGGCGTGGTCGAAGGTGTGCGTGAGGGCCTGACCCTCCTCGCCAACCGCTACCAGATCGGTGAGGTCATCGGTCGTGGCGGCATGGCCGACGTGCACGTCGGCACCGACGCGCGCCTGGGTCGCCGCGTGGCGATCAAGCTCCTCAAGCCCCAGCTGGCGACGGACCCCGCCTTCCGCACGCGCTTCCGCCAAGAGGCCCAGGCCGCCGCGCGCATGGCGCACCCCACCATCGTCCGCGTCTTCGACGCCGGTGAAGAGACGGTCCGCGACCGTTCCGGGCACGACGTGCAGGTGCCCTTCATCGTCATGGAGCACGTCCAGGGCCGCCTGCTCAAGGACCTCGTGCGCGAGGGGCCGATCGAGCCGGCCGAGGCGGTCCGCATCGTCTCCGGCGTCCTCACGGCCCTCGAGTACTCGCACCGAGCGGGAGTCGTGCACCGCGACATCAAGCCCGGCAACGTCATGGTCACCGACACCGGCCAGGTGAAGGTGATGGACTTCGGCATCGCCCGCGCGATCTCGGACTCCTCGGCGACCGTGGCGCAGACGACGGCGATCCTCGGCACGGCCCAGTACTTCAGCCCCGAGCAGGCGCGCGGCGAGACGGTCGACGCGCGCAGCGACCTGTACTCGACGGGCGTGCTGCTCTTCGAGCTCCTCACGGGCCGTCCGCCCTTCCGGGCCGACTCGCCCGTCGCGGTCGCGTACCAGCACGTCAGCGAGGTGCCGGTGCCCCCGAGCACGGTCCGTCCCTCGGTGACGCCGGCGCTCGACGCCGTCGTCCTCCGCGCCCTCGCCAAGGACCGGTTCGACCGGCCGCAGACCGCGGGCGAGTTCCGGGACGACCTCGAGGCGGCGGCCGAGGGCCGGGCCCCGGCGCGTCCCGTCCCCGTCGCGGACCCCTCGCGCACCCTGTTCGGCGTCGACCCGTCGTCACGGGCCGGGAGCGAGGCGACGCTCCGCGAGCTGGCGAGCGACGACAACGACCGACCCCAGCGCACCCAGTCCCGACCTCCGGTGGCGTGGATCTGGGTGGGCATCCTGCTCGTGGCCGTCGTGATCGTCGCGACCGCGTTCTGGGTCCTCAACCTCCGACCTCCGACGCTGCCCGGTCAGACGGTCGCCGTCCCCGACGTCGTCTCCTCGCAGTACGAGGCGGGTGCCGAACGGCTGCAGGACGCCGGGCTCGTGCCCGAGCGCAGGGACGTCGCGAGCGACACCGTCGCCGAGGGCCTCGTCGTCGAGACGGACCCGGCGGTGGGCACGCGCGTGCCGCGGGACCAGACCGTGCAGGTGAGCGTCTCCTCCGGCCCGTCGTCGCTCGCCGTGCCGCCGCTCGACGGGCTCTCCGTCGACGAGGCCTGGGCCGCCGTCGAGGCGGCCGGGCTGGCACGGGGCGAGCAGTCCACGGACTACTCGCCGTCACAACCGGCGGACTCCGTGCTGTCCGCGTCGCCCTCCTCCGGCACCGACGTCCCGCCGGGCTCCCGCGTCGACCTCGTCGTCTCGAACGGCCTCGTGCTCGTCCCCGACGTCATCCGGCAGGCGCAAGAGACGGCGGTCGGAACCCTGGGCGACGACCTCGGGCTCGAGGTGCGCGTCGTGCCCGACCTCGGCTGCGGCGGCGGTTCGGTCTCGACGCAGTCGGTCCCGCCCGGCGAGGTCGAGCAGGGCAGCTCGATCACCGTCACCGTCTGCAGCGCCTGACCGCGACCGGGCGGTCCCCGCGCGGCGTCAGCCCAGGTCGACGAGCGGGGAGAGGCCGGAGGCGCGCTCCGGCGCGTCCGTGAGGCCCGCCACCGCGAGCCAGTTGCCGAGCATCTGGTAGCCGCCCTGTGTGAGCACCGACTCCGGGTGGAACTGGACGCCGTGCACGGGGGCGGACCGGTGCCGCAGGCCCATGATGACGCCGCCCTCGGTGCGCGAGGTCACCTCGAGGTCGGCCGGCACGGTGCCGTCGACGACGGCGAGCGAGTGGTACCGCGTGGCGGTGAAGGGCTGCGGGACTCCCCGGTAGAAGGCGCTGCCGTCGTGCTCGACCGCGGAGGTCTTGCCGTGCATGAGCTCCTCGGCGTGGGTCACCGTGGCGCCGAGCGCCTCGGCGATCGCCTGGTGCCCGAGGCAGACGCCGAGCAGGGGCACGTCGGCGGCGATCGCCGCGTGCACCACGTCGATCGAGACGCCGGCGTCGCGGGGCGCTCCCGGACCCGGCGACACGAGCACCGCGTCGTGCTCGCGGATGCGGGCGAGGGCGTCGGAGGACGAGAACGAGTCGTTGCGCACGACCTCGGTCTCGGCACCGAGCTGCTGCAGGTACCCGTTGAGGGTGTAGACGAAGCTGTCGTAGTTGTCGACGACGAGGACGCTGGTCACGGGTTCTCCACGGTGACGTCGGGCTGGGGGACGAGGGTGTTGACGTAGGGGAAGACGAACTCGACGAGGGCCCACAGGGTCGCCGCGACGAGCACGAGGAGGAGCAGGAGCTTCACGGGCCAGGGTCCGGGCAGGGCCCGCCAGAGGGCTGCGTACACGTCAGGCTCCCAGTCCGAGGGCGGCGAGCTCGGCCGGGGGGCCGTCGCCGAGGGGCTGCCAGCCCTCGAACACCGAGTAGGCGATGATGCGCTCCTGCGCAGTGAACATCGGGTGGCAGCTGGTCATGGTCATGAGGCGGTCGCCGGAGGCGGTGGCCGGGTCGGGCGAGTCGGGCACCGGTTGCAGCACGGAGACCTGCCGCGCGGGCACGTACTGCGAGTTGCGGTAGAGGTACGTGTACCAGCCGTCCTGCGTCTGGACGTAGAGGCGGTCGCCCTCGCGGAGGTCGGCGATGCGGTTGAAGGGAGCGCCGTAGGTGGTGCGGTGCGCGGCGATCGAGAAGTTGCCGACCTGTCCGGGCATCTGGGTGTCGTCGTAGTGGCCGATGCCGTGCTGGTTGAGCGTGCGCACCGTGCTCGTCCCGCCGGCGATCGGCACCGCGTAGTCGGCGCCGAACCGGGGCACGTAGAGGACCCCGAACTCCTGCCCCTCGGCGGGGGCCGCCGTCACGGGCGGCTCACCGTCGGCGTCGGGCCCTGTCGGCGCCGCCTGCCCTGCGGACTGCAGCTGCTCGCTGAGCCCCGCGGCCTGCTGGTACTGCTCGGCGGCGACGACCTTGTCGTTGAGCCACTGCTGCCAGCCGATGAAGAGCAGCACGAGCACCCCGGCCGTGATGAGCAGTTCGCCGAGCACGCTGACCACGGTGGCGCGGCGGCGCGGGCGGTGGCGTCGCGCCCGCCCGCGACGGGTCTGCCGCAGCTCCTCGGTCATGGGTCGATGCTATCGGGCGTCGGCTCCGCAGCACCCGGCAGGGCGTCCCGGGCCCCCGGGGTCCGTGACGGCGGCCCTCGTGGAGGAGCGGGCGGCCGCTCTCCGTGGCCCCCGCGACCCGGCCGCTACACTGTGCGCCATGGCCAAGAACGCACGACGACCCTCCGAGCCCGAGCGACGCGCGGGCGCCAGCTCGAGCGAGGAGCAGCCGAACCCGGTGTGGTTCAAGCCGGTGATGTTCGGCTTCATGCTCCTCGGCCTCGTCTGGATCATCACCTTCTACGTGAGCCAGAGCCGTCTGCCGATCGCCGACCTCGGGTCGTGGAACATCGTCATCGGCTTCGGGATCATGTTCGTCGGCTTCCTCATGACGACTCGCTGGCGCTGACGACGGTGTCACCCACCCGTCTCGCAGTCGAACACGACTGCGAAAGCACACGGGTGTAAGTTCTCCCCACTGTGTACACACCTGTGGACAACTTTCTCCACAGCCTGGGGAGGAGTCTCTGCACAGGTGGACTGCCTGGGGACGACGAAGGGCGGCACTCCGAGGAGTGCCGCCACTCGTCGTCCCGGTGCAGCGAGGCGTCGCTCGTGCCCGGGTCAGAGCACGCCGAGCAGCTGCGCCGACCGCGCCAACGTCACGGCGACGAGGACGACCCCGATCGCGACGAGCACCGCCGCCTGCAGGGGTGCCTTCGACCGGTGACGGGTCCTCGAGTAGAGCCAGGCCACGGCGGCGCCGACGACGATGCCGCCGACGTGCGCCTGCCACGCGACGCCGGGCAGCACGAACCCGATGACGAGGTTGATCGCGACCAGCACGAGCAGCTGCACCGCGTTGCGGCCGAGGCTGCGCTCGATGACGAAGAACGCGACCATGAGGCCGAAGATCGCACCCGACGCCCCCACCACCGGCGTGTAGGGGGCGAGCAGGGCGACCGCGGCCGACCCGCCGATCCCGGACAGGGCGTACAGCGCCGCGAAGCGGGACCTCCCCAGCATGCGTTCCAGGTGCCCGCCGAAGATGAAGAGCACGTACATGTTGAACAGGATGTGGAAGAAGCCGCCGTGCACGAACATCGTCGTCACGATGCGCCACGGCTCGCTGAGCGCGTAGGGCGCCGCGAAGAGCATGGCGTTCGTGACGAGGCCGCCGGTCACCTGCTGCAGCAGGAACACGAGCACGTTCGTGGCGACCAGGCCGTACGTGACGACGGGCGCGCCGGCGCGCGACGCCGAGCGCACGCGCCCGAGGACCGGCGACTTCACGCGGGGTGCCGAGGCGCGCTGCTCGCGGACGCACTCGGGGCAGTGGACGCCGACCGCCGCCGGGGTCTGGCACTCCGAGCACACGGTGCGCCCGCACCGCTGGCAGAGCACGTAGCTCTGCCGGTCGGGGTGCCGGTAGCAGGTGTCGCTCGAAGGGCCGGAGGCCCCCGTCGACGGGTCGGGGACCGTCACCTAGACCTCGTCGACGGTCACGCTCTCGAGGACGACGTCCTCGAGGGGCTTGTCGCGCCCGTCGGTGCGCACGGCCTGGATGGCGTCGACGACCTTCTTGCTCTCGGCGTCGGTGACGACGCCGAAGATCGTGTGCTTGCCCTGGAGCCAGGGGGTGGGGACCGTGGTGATGAAGAACTGCGAGCCGTTGGTGCCCTTGCCGCCGCGCGTGCCGGCGTTGGCCATGGCGAGCACGTAGGGCTCCTGGAAGGTGAGCTCGGGGTGGATCTCGTCGTCGAACTGGTAGCCGGGGCCGCCGGTGCCCTGGCCGAGCGGGTCGCCGCCCTGGATCATGAACTCGGGGATGATGCGGTGGAAGATGATGCCGTCGTAGAGCTTGTCGGTGCTGACCTTGCCGGTCGACGGGTGCGTCCACTCCTTCGTGCCCGTGGCGAGGCCCACGAAGTTGGCGACGGTCTTGGGGGCGTGGTCCCCGAAGAGGTCCACCTTGACGGTGCCGAGGTTCGTGGTGAGGGTGGCGACTGCGGTGTGCGTGGTCATGTCGCCAGTCTCTCACGCGGGGTGCGGCGATCAGGGAGTGTCCAGGGGGCGTCCCGTGACCTGCCAGGGGACCCCGTGCCAGGATGGGGCGGACCGCCGTCGATCCGTTGGAGGAACACCATGGCCCTGAACCGCAAGCAGAAGAAAGAGCTGAAGAAGTTCAAGAAGCACGCGGCCTCCGTGTGGGGGGAGCAGCGTCAGGTGCTCGACCACGCCGGCAAGGTCCTCGGCGGCTACCGTGACGGCGCCGTCAAGTACGCGAACCGCGACGTCGTCCCGCGGGTGAAGGACGTCGTCGACTCGAACGTGCGCCCCGTCGTCTCGCAGGGCCTCGCCACCGGCTCGACCTACGCCGCCAAGGCGAAGGACAAGATCGTCCACGACTACTACCCGGCGCTGTCGCACGCGCTCACGGACTCCGACCTCGCGAACGACCCGCGCGTCAAGAAGGCCGTCAAGAAGGCCAAGAAGCAGGGTTCGAAGGTCGCGAAGAAGTACGGCCACCAGAAGAAGTCGGGTCCCGGCGCCGGTGGAGTGACCCTCATCGTCCTCGGCGTCATCGCGCTGGGCGGCCTCGCGTTCGCCGCGGTGCAGACGCTCCGCGCCGACGACGAGCTGTGGGTCGCCGACGACGACGCCGACACGAAGGCCTGACCCGCCTCTCCCGCACTCCCCACGAGGGCCCCGCGCACCAGCGCGGGGCCCTCGTCGTTCCTGCCCTCCTCCCGGTGCACCGGCGATCTCGTCCTCGCGTCTCCGAGCCGCACCTCCTGCCCCACGCGGGACGAGCGGAGCGACGTCCCCGGCGCGGCGCGGCGCAGCCGTCGCCACGCCCGCGGAGCGGGCCAGACCAGCACCCACGAGAAATGCCCCTGCGAAGCGACGGAGTCGCAACGAGGGGCACAGCATTCTCGTGGAGCCTAGGGGAATCGAACCCCTGACCTCCTGCTTGCAAAGCAGGCGCTCTACCAATTGAGCTAAGGCCCCGTGCGGGGAGGGTTCCCCGGTGTTCGGGAGTGGGGCTAACAGGACTTGAACCTGTGACCTCTTCGTTATCAGCGAAGCGCTCTAACCGCCTGAGCTATAGCCCCCGGACCGTCGTCAAGAGTACATCATCTGTGCCCGTGACGACGAATCGGGTCAGTTGTTGGTGAACCCGACGAGCAGGCCGCCGGTGATCCGGACGCTCAGGTTGTAGAGCACGGCCACGATGGCGCCGATGACGGTGCCGACGACGACGTTGAGCACGGCGACGACGACGGCGAAGAGCATGACCTGCGCGATCGAGAACGACTGCTGGATCGTGAAGTCGGTGTCGCCCAGGATGTCCTGCAGCAGGCTGTCCAGGTCGTTGAAGATGCCGGTCTGGTTGAGGATCACCCAGACCAGGAACGTGACGACGACGGTGACGATGCCGAGCGCGACGCTGATGAGGAACGAGAGCTTCAGCACCGACCAGAAGTCGACGTAGACGAGCTTCAGTCGGACCTGCTTGGCGTTCGCGGGTCGGGGGGCCTTCTTCTGGAGCCTCTCGGCGACGCTGCTCATTCGGTGTGTTCCTCTCCGGCGGTCTCGTCCACCGGGACGGTGGTCTCGTCGGCGCTCACGGGCTCGGGGTGCACGACCGGGGCGGCCGCGTTGTCGCCGTCCTCGGCGGGGGCGACCTCGTCGGCCCGGCCTTCGAGGTTGCGTTCGGAGTTGCGGGCGATCGCGATGATGCGGTCGTCCGCGGCGAACCGTGCGAACACGACCCCCATGGTGTCCCGGCCCTTGGCGGGCACCTCGGCCACGGCAGACCGTACCACCTTGCCGCTGGAGAGCACCACGAGCACCTCGTCGTCCTCCCCGACGATGAGGGCGCCGGCGAGGTCGCCCCGCGCCTCGGCGAGGCGGGCGACCTTGATGCCGAGCCCGCCGCGGTTCTGCAGGCGGTACTGGTCGGCGGAGGTGCGCTTGGCGTAGCCGCCCTCGGTGACGACGAAGACGTGTCCTTCTTCGCCGACGACGCTCGCGGAGAGCAGCGTGTCGCCCTCGCGGAACGACATGCCCTTCACGCCCGAGGTGGACCGGCCCATGGGGCGCAGCGACTCGTTGGTGGCGGTGAAGCGCAGCGACATGCCGTGGCGCGAGACGAGCAGGACGTCGTCCTGTTCGTCGACGAGGAGGGCGCTGACCAGCTCGTCGCCCTCACGCAGGTTGATGGCGATGATGCCGCCCGAGCGGTTGGTGTCGTACTCGGTGAGGGCCGTCTTCTTGACGAGGCCGTCCCGGGTGGCGAGCACGAGGAAGTCGGCGACCTCGTAGTCGCGGATGTCGAGCACCTGCGAGATCTGCTCGTCGGGCTGCATCGCGAGTAGGTTCGCGACGTGCTGGCCCTTGGCGTCGCGGCCGGCCTCCTGCAGCTCGTACGTCTTGGCGCGGTACACGCGGCCCTTGTTCGTGAGGAACAGCAGCCAGTGGTGCGTCGTCGTCACGAAGAAGTGGTCGACGACGTCGTCGGCGCGCAGCTGCGCGCCACGGACGCCCTTGCCCCCCCGGTGCTGGCTGCGGTAGTTGTCGCTCCGGGTGCGCTTGACGTAGCCGCCGCGGGTGATGGTGACGACCATCTCCTCTTCGGGGATGAGGTCCTCGACGCTGACGTCGCCGTCGAAGCCGAACATGATCTCGGTCCGACGGTCGTCGCCGTACTTGTCGGTGATCTCGCGCAGCTCGTCGCTGATGATCGACCGCTGGCGCTCCGGGCGGGCGAGGATGTCCTTGAAGTCGGCGATGCGGCGCTCGAGCTCCTCGGCCTCCTCGTGGATCTTCTGGCGCTCGAGGGCCGCCAGGCGGCGCAGCTGCAGGTCGAGGATCGCCCGGGCCTGGATCTCGTCGACCGAGAGCAGCTCCATGAGGCCGTCCCGCGCCTCCTCGACCGTGGGCGAGCGCCGGATGAGCGCGATGACCTCGTCGAGGGCGTCCAGGGCCGCGAGGTAGCCGCGCAGGATGTGCGCGCGATCCTCGGCCTCGCGCAGCCGGTACCGGGTGCGTCGGACGATGACCTCGACCTGGTGGTCGACCCACGCCGAGATGAACCCGTCGAGCGAGAGCGTGCGGGGCACGCCGTCGACGATGGCGAGCATGTTCGCGCCGAAGTTCTCCTGCAGCGGGGTGTGCTTGTACAGGTTGTTGAGCACGACCTTCGCGACGGCGTCGCGCTTGAGCACGATGACGAGGCGCTGCCCGGTCCGGCCCGACGTCTCGTCGCGGATGTCGGCGACGCCGCCGAGACGGCCGTCCTTGACGAGCTCGGCGATCTTGATCGCCAGGTTGTCGGGGTTGACCTGGTACGGCAGCTCCGTGACGACGAGGCAGGTGCGCCCCTGGATCTCCTCCACGGAGACCACGGCCCGCATGGTGATCGAGCCGCGACCCGTGCGGTAGGCGTCCTGGATGCCCTTGACGCCGAGGATCTGCGCCCCGGTCGGGAAGTCCGGGCCCTTGATCCGCTGCAGCAGCGCCTCGAGCAGCTCCTCGCGCGTGGCGTCGGGGTTCTCGAGGTACCACTGGGCTCCCGAGGCGACCTCGCGGAGGTTGTGCGGCGGGATGTTCGTCGCCATGCCGACGGCGATGCCCACGGAGCCGTTGACGAGCAGGTTGGGGAAGCGCGCCGGCAGGATGGACGGCTCCTGGGTGCGACCGTCGTAGTTGTCCTGGAAGTCGACGGTGTCCTCGCCGATGTCGCGGACCATCTCGAGCGCGAGCGGTGCCATCTTCGTCTCGGTGTACCGGGGCGCGGCGGCGCCGTCGTTGCCGGGCGAGCCGAAGTTGCCCTGGCCGAGGGCCAGCGGGTAGCGCATGCTCCAGGGCTGCACGAGACGGACGAGCGCGTCGTAGATGGCCGAGTCGCCGTGCGGGTGGAACTGCCCCATGACGTCGCCGACGACGCGCGAGCACTTCGAGAACGCGCGGTCGGGCCGGTAGCCCCCGTCGTACATGGCGTAGATGACGCGCCGGTGCACCGGCTTGAGGCCGTCGCGCACCTCGGGCAGCGCACGACCGACGATGACGCTCATCGCGTAGTCGAGGTACGACCGCTGCATCTCGAGCTGGAGGTCGACCTGCTCGATCGAGTCGCGCTTCGCGGCGACGGCGAAACCGCCCTGGAGGGGTCCGTCGTTGCCGGTCCCCGTCTGCTCGGGCTCGGTGTTCTCGGTGGGCTCGTCGGCCATGGTGCTGTCTCCGTGCTGGTCGTGGTCGCCGTCGGCGGACGGCGCGGGCGGCGGCAGGCGGGGCACGGCGGCGGTGCGCGGCCCCGGCGGCGCCTAGATGTCGAGGAAGCGGACGTCCTTGGCGTTCTGCTGGATGAACGTGCGGCGCGACTCGACGTCCTCGCCCATGAGCGTGCTGAAGACGCCGTCCGCGGCGGCCGCGTCGTCGAGCGTCACCTGCAGGAGCGTGCGCGTGTCGGGGTCCATGGTCGTCTCCCACAGCTCCTTGTAGTCCATCTCGCCGAGGCCCTTGTACCGCTGGATCGCGTTGTCCTTCGGGATCCGCTTGCCCTCGGCCTTGCCCGAGACGAGCAGGGCGTCGCGCTCGGCGTCGCTGTACACGTACTCGTGGTGCGCGTTGCTCCACTTGATCTTGTAGAGCGGCGGCTGGGCGAGGTAGACGTAGCCGAGGTCGACGAGCGGCCGCATGTAGCGGAACAGCAGGGTCAGCAGCAGCGTCGTGATGTGCTGGCCGTCGACGTCGGCGTCGGCCATGAGCACGATCTTGTGGTACCTGGCCTTGTCGGTGTCGAAGTCCTCGCCGATGCCGGCGCCGAACGCGGTGATCATCGCCTGGACCTCGGCGTTGCCGAGGGCGCGGTCGAGGCGCGCCTTCTCGACGTTGAGGATCTTGCCGCGCAGCGGCAGGATCGCCTGCGTCTCGGGGTTGCGGCCCTGGACGGCGGAGCCGCCGGCCGAGTCGCCCTCGACGATGAAGATCTCGCTGCGCGACGGGTCCTTCGACTGGCAGTCCTTGAGCTTGCCGGGCATGCCGCCCGACTCGAGCAGGCCCTTGCGGCGGGTCTGCTCGCGCGCCTTGCGGGCGGCGAGGCGGGCCTGCGACGCCTGCATGGCCTTGCGGACGACGTCCTTGGCCTGCGCGGGGTTGCGGCCGAACCAGTCGCCGAGCTGGTCACCGGCGACGCGCTGCACGAACGACTTCGCCTCGGTGTTGCCGAGCTTCGTCTTCGTCTGGCCCTCGAACTGCGGCTCGCCGAGCTTGATCGAGATGACGGCGGTGAGGCCCTCGCGGACGTCGTCGCCGGTGAGGTTGTCGTCCTTCTCCTTGAGAATCTTCTGCTCGCGCGCGTACCGGTTGACGAGCGTCGTCAACGCGGCGCGGAAGCCCTCTTCGTGCGTGCCGCCCTCGTGCGTGTTGATGGTGTTCGCGAAGGTGTGCACGCTCTCCTGGTAGGAGGTGTTCCACTGCATGGCGACCTCGAGCGAGATGCGGCGCTCGACGTCTTCCGCCTCGAAGCTGATCACCTCGGGGTGGACGACCTCGACCTTCTTCGTCGCGTTGAGGTACTGGACGTAGTCGACGAGGCCCTGCTCGTAGTGGAAGACGTCGGCGCGGGCCTCTTCGCCCTCGGCGGGGACCCGCTCGTCGGTGAGCGTGAGCCGCAGGCCCTTGTTGAGGAACGCCGTCTGCTGGAAGCGGGTGCGCAGCGTCTCGTAGTCGAAGTCGACGGTCTCGAAGATCTCGGCGTTCGGCCAGAACGTGATCGTCGTGCCGGTCTCGTCGCTGGCCTCGTCCTGCGAGAGCGGCGCGACGGGCACGCCGTCGGTGTAGCTCTGGCGGAACACGTGGCCCTGGCGCCGCACCTCGACGTCGAGCTCGCTCGACAGGGCGTTGACGACCGAGCTGCCGACGCCGTGCAGGCCGCCGGAGACGGCGTACCCGCCACCGCCGAACTTGCCGCCCGCGTGCAGCACGGTGAGGACGACCTCGACGGTGGACTTCTTTTCGACCGGGTGGACGTCGACGGGGATGCCGCGCCCGTTGTCGACGACGCGCACGCCGCCGTCCTCGCGGATCGTGATCTCGATGTGGTCGCAGTGGCCGGCGAGGGCCTCGTCGACCGAGTTGTCGACGATCTCGTAGACCAGGTGGTGCAGTCCGCGCGGGCCCGTCGACCCGATGTACATGCCCGGGCGCTTGCGCACCGCCTCGAGCCCCTCGAGCACCTGGATGGCGCCGGCTCCGTAGGAGTCGTCGGGCTGGGACGGGGTGGGCTCGGCTGACATGTGCGCAGGTGCTCCTGTCGACGGGGGCGAGGTCGCCGCCCAGGCCCTCGGAGGGCCTGCGGGCGACCTTCCGAGTCTACCTCAGGGGGGCCGCCGACGGGGCGCTGACGGCCCGTCTGAGCGCCTTTCGCCACGGGTGGAGGCAAATCACCCTCGTCAGCCGTAGGTGTCGCGCGGACCGCGCCCTGGAACCGATCTGGGACCGCGTTTCCACGACGGGGCGTCCGGGCCGAGGAACCGCACCGACTCGATCTTCGCGTCGGGGAACCTCGTGACGATCGTCGTGGTGACCTGTCCGCGCAGCAGTCGCAGCTGCGTCGCCCACGCCGTCGAGTCGCAGCGGACGGTGAGCGTCCCGTCGTCGATGCCGACCGGCGAGGAGTGCGCCGCGAGCTCGTCGCCGACGAGGGCCGGCCACGCGGCCATGAGCTCGGACTGCGCGAGCGGCGACGTCCAGCCCATCTCGGTGGTCACCCCGGCGAGCACGTCGGCGATGCCGCGCGGCTCGCGACCGCCGCCGAACGGCTGGCTGGTGGCTCCGAGGCGGACGGCGCCACGCCTCCGGGCGTCCCTCGAGCGGGACGCCGGGTCGCCGAAGACCTCGCGGAAGTGCAGCCACACGCGCTGCGACTCGGTCTCGACCGCCGGCTCGCGCCTGCGACCGGGGGGCGTCGGGGTGCTCACGACGGGTCGGGGCCGGAGTCGCGGGTCGCGTCCGCCCCGTCGCTCGCGCCCGCCTCGCCCGCGTCGTCGCCCGCGGCGGGATCGTCGCTCGCGGCCGGTTCGTGAGGCCCGGCCAGTCCGTCGCCCGCGGCGGGATCGTCGCTCGCGACCGGCGCCCCGGCCTCGGCCGCCGCGTCGACGACCGTGCCCCGGACGATGCGGACCGTGTGCGCCGCGAGGCGCTCCGGGACGTCCTCCTCCACCGCGGCCGTGATGAGGACCTGCTCGAAGTCCGCCACCGCGTCGGCGAGGCGCTCCCGGCGACCGGCGTCCAGCTCGGCGAAGACGTCGTCGAGCACGATGACCGGGTCGCCCGTCGTCGACCGCGACCGCACGACCTGAGCCGACGCCAGCTTCAGCGCCAACGCGAACGACCACGACTCCCCGTGGCTGGCGTACCCCCGCGCGGGCAGGCCGTTCAGCTCCAGGAACAGGTCGTCCCGGTGCGGGCCCACCAGGGTCAGGCCCCGGTCGAGCTCACCACGGCGGACCCGTGCGAGCGCGTCACGGAAGGCCTGCGGGACGTCCGCCGGCGCGATCGCGGCGAGTCGCGACTCCGGCCCCGGCGCCTCGTCGTCGTCCGACGGGACGGCGCCCCGGATGCTCGACACCGTCGACAGGCGGGCCGCGTGGTCGGCGCCCGCGACGAGCGCGTAGGAGCGCTCCACCTCGGGGGCGAGCTCCGTCGCGAGCCGGTCGCGCGCGACGAGGATCTCGGAGCCGAGCTCCACGAGACGGTCGTCCCACACGTCGAGGGTCGAGAGCTGGTCCGCCCCGACCCTCGACGCCCGGGCCGACTTCAGCAGGGTGTTCCGCTGCCGGAGGACGCGGTCGTAGTCCTGCAGGACCCCGGCGAACCGGGGGGCGAGGATCGCCAGCAGCTGGTCGAGGAACCGGCGCCGCCCGGACGGCTCACCGCGGACGAGCGCGAGGTCCTCGGGGGCGAACAGCACGCTCGAGAAGTAGCGGGGCAGCTCGCGGGGCTTGATCGCCGCCCGGTTCACCTGCGCCCGGTTCGCGGACGACCGGTTGATCTGCACCTCGGCGAGGAGCTCGCGGCCCTCGCTCTCGAGCCGGGCCCGGACGATCGCCGCGTCCGTGCCCTGCCGGATCATCGCCTGGTCGGACGAGACCCGGTGCGAACCCAGCGTCGACAGGTAGCCGAGCGACTCGACGAGGTTGGTCTTGCCCTGGCCGTTGCGGCCGACGAAGAGGTTCGGCCCGCGCGCGAGCGGGACTTCTGCGGAGGCGTAGTTCCGGAAGTCCGTGAGGCTGAGATGCAGTACTCGCACGCGGGCCGACGAGGCGACTAGGCCTTCTTGACGGCGTGGCCGCCGAACTGGTTGCGGAGGGCCGCGACGGCCTTCATGGTCGGCGAGCCCTCGCCCTGGCGCGAGACGAAGCGCGCGAAGATCGACGCGCTGATCGCCGGCATCGGCACGGCGTTGTCGATCGCCTCCTCGAGGGTCCAACGGCCCTCGCCGCTGTCCTCGACGTAGCCCGAGATCTCGGCGAGCTTGGGGTCCGCCTCGAGGGCCAGGACCATGAGCTCGAGCAGCCAGGAGCGGACGACGGTGCCGCGCTGCCACGCCTTGAACGTGCCGGGGACGTCGTTGATGAGGTCGCCGCGGGCCTCGAGGAGCTCGTAGCCCTCGCCGTACGCCTGCATGATCGCGTACTCGATGCCGTTGTGGACCATCTTCGCGTAGTGGCCCGCGCCGGTCGCGCCGGCGTGCACGAAGCCCTCCTCGCGGGGGCCGTCGGGGCGGAGCGCGTCGAAGACGGGCTGCGCGATCGCGACGTCCTCGGCCGAGCCGCCGACCATGAGGCCGTAGCCGTTCTCGCGGCCCCACACGCCGCCCGAGACACCGGCGTCGACGTACTTGATGCCCTTGTCGCCGAGGAGCTTCTCGTTCGCGAAGTCGCTCGTGAACTTCGAGTTGCCGCCGTCGATGACGAGGTCGCCCTCGGAGAGGATCTCGGCGAGGTCGCCGATGACCTTGGCGGTGATCTCGCCCGCGGGCACCATCACCCAGACGACGCGCGGGCCGGGGAGCGCCGCCGCGAGGTCGGTGAGGCTCGCCACGTCGGACACCTCGGGGTTGGCGTCGTAGCCCGTGACCTCGATGCCCTTGTCGCGGAGGCGGCCGCGCATGTTGTTGCCCATCTTGCCGAGACCGACGAGACCGATGTGCATGGGATTCCTTCGTTCGTGGTGGGGCGAGTCGTCCGGCCCGTCCCCGGGGTGAGCGCGCCTAGCGCAGGAGGAGGTTGGGCTGCAGCAGGTAGCGGTAGCTGTCGGCACCCGCCTGGTCCTTCGACGACTGACTGGTGATCAGCACGGGACCGGGCTTGTTCGGGTTCTCCGTCTTCGTGAAGGAGATCCTCACGAACTCGGAGTGGACGGCCCCGAGGCCGTCGAGGAGGAACTGCGGCTTCAGCGAGACCACGGTGTCCTCCCCCGTCAACAACGCGTCGATCGACTCTGATGCCTGCGCCTGCTCGCCACCGACGGCCTCGAGGGTGAGGCCGTCGATCGTGAACGTGAACCTGAGGGCCGCCTCGCGCTCGAGCACGAGCGAGACGCGGCGGACCGACTCGACGAGCTCGGCCGTGTTGACGACGGCGTAGTTCTCGACGGTGTCGGGGAAGAGCCGGCGGACCGGCGGGAAGTTGCCCTTGATCAGCAACGACGTCACCGTCTTGTTGCCGGCCTGGAAGGCGATGAGCTCGCGCTCGTCGGAACCGGTGATCGCGACGGCGACCTGCGACGCGGCGCCGAAGGTCTTGCCGACCTCCTGCAGCGTGCGGGCGGGGACGAGGGCGGAGTGCGTGTCGGTGCTGCCGGCCGTGCCGGGGTCGTGCTCGATGGCGCGGATCGCGACGCGGTAGCGGTCGGTGGCGACCAGCGACACGGCGTTCTCGGCGATCTCGAGCTGGACGCCGGTGATGACGGGCGTGACGTCGTCGCGCGACGCGGCCACCGCCACCTGCGAGATCGCCAGCGAGAACGCGTCGCCGGGGACGACGCCCGTCGTCTCGCCCACGGTCGGCAGGGTCGGGTACTCCTCGACGGGCATGCTCAGCAGCGAGAAGTTCGCGGGGCCGCACGAGACGGCGATGCGGTTCTCGTCCGTCGTGAAGGTGACCGGGGCGGAGGGCAGGCGGGCGGCGATGTCGGCGAGGAGGCGTCCGGACACGAGGATCGTGCCGGCTTCGTCCACCTCGGCGGGGATGACCGTCTGGGCCGAGACCTCGTAGTCGAACGACGAGAGCGTGAGGCCGTCGTCACCGGCCTCGATGAGCACGCCGCTGAGGATCGGGAGCGTCGTCCGCTGGGGCAGGAGCTTGACGGCGAAGGACACGGCGTCGCTGAAGACGTCGCGGTTGACCTGGAACTTCACGCTGGGACCCCTCGTCGGTGGCTCTCGTGCACGAACCGGTGCACGGCGCCGCCAATCCTGCCACAGCGTCGGACCGCGCCGACGAGGCGCCGGACGGGCGGCGACGCAGGAGCCGGCCTGTCCACAAGGTTGTTCACTCGCGGATTCTTTGTCATTCAGGAGTAACAGTCACAACCGTTGTGCACACTGTGGACAACCTGTCAGAAACCGCTCGGCGACAGGGAACTACACGGTTGTGACTTGTTCAGAGCATGTGGAGCCGGAGGGGTGGACCGGGGAGTCCATGCGAGCCCGTCAGGAGCGTCGTCCACACCCGGCCTCGCCGAGTCCACCTCCGAGGGGGTGGTTGTCCACTGCTTTCCACAAGTTGTCCACATTGTGGGATCGCCCCCTCCTCCGAGGGGCGTCCGTGCGTCCGCACGCCGCGCCGTCCCGGACGACGACGGCCCCCGACGACAGCGAGGTCGTCGAGGGCCGAACGGCGGCGAGCGGGCCGCGAGGCGGCCCGACCCGTCACTTGTAGCGGGTGTCCTGCTTGATCCGGCTCGTCAGCTCGGTCACCTGGTTGTAGATCGAGCGGCGCTCCTTCATGAGCTCGCTGATCTTCTTGTTCGCGTACATGACCGTCGTGTGGTCGCGGTTGCCGAAGAGCTGGCCGATCTTCGGCAGCGAGAGGCTCGTCAGCTCACGGCAGAGGTACATCGCGATCTGTCGGGCCGTGGCGATCGCCTGCGACCGGGACGACCCGTACAGGTCGTCGACCGTGAGCTTGAAGTACTCGGCGGTGCGCTCGATGATGTCGACCGGAGCGATCACGTTGTCCTCGTCGAGGGTGATCAGGTCCTTGAGCACCGTCTGCACGAGCGTGAGGTCGACCTCGGTCCGGTTCAGGCTCGCGAAGGCCGTGACGCGGATCAGCGTCCCCTCGAGCTCACGGATGTTGCTCGAGACCTTCGTCGCGATGTACTCGAGGATCTCGTCGCGGATCTGCAGCTTCTCGCTCTGCGCCTTCTTGCGGAGGATCGCGATGCGCGTCTCGAGGTCGGGCGCCTGCACGTCCGTGATGAGGCCCCACTCGAACCGGCTGCGCATGCGGTCCTCGAAGCCCGTGAGCTGCTTCGGCGGCAGGTCGCTCGTGATCACGAGCTGCTTGTCGTGGTCGTGCAGCGTGTTGAAGGTGTGGAAGAACGCCTCCTGGGTGCTGTCCTTCCCCTGCAGGAACTGGATGTCGTCGATGAGCAGGATGTCGATCTCGCGGTACCGCTGCTGGAACTGGTTCGAGCGGTTGTTCGCGATCGAGTTGATGAAGTCGTTCGTGAACTCCTCGCTGCTGACGTAGCGGACCCGGATGCCCGGGTACATGGTCTCGGCGTAGTGGCCGATCGCGTGGAGGAGGTGCGTCTTGCCGAGGCCGGAGTCGCCGTAGACGAAGAGCGGGTTGTAGGCCTTGGCCGGGGCCTCGGCGACGGCGACGGCCGCGGCGTGCGCGAAGCGGTTCGAGGCGCCGATGACGAAGTTGTCGAAGTTGTACTTCGGGTTGAGGCGGCTGTCGGCGCGGGAACCCGGCGTCGGGGACTCCACCGGGGTCGGCACGAACGGCGCCTCGACGTACTGGGCCGGTGCCTCGGCACGCTCGTACGGTGCGGGCGACTCGGGGCGGTCGACCGGGGGCACGAGGGCCTCCGGGGTGATGTCGGGATTGACCGTGATGGCGAAGTTCGTCACCGTCGGGTCGGCCAGGGCAGCGATCGCCTCGAGCAGGGGCCCGCGGATGCGCTGCTCGAGCATGCCCCGCGTGAGGTCGTTGGGCACCTCGAGGTAGAGCGTGCCCGCGAGCACGCCCTTCGGCTCGACGAGGCTGATGAAGCCGTGCAGCTGGGGGGTGATGCGGTCGTCCGTCGTCAGCCCCGCGAGCACGGACCTCCACAGGTCCTGGACCGGATCGACGGCGTTCACCACTGCACACTTCCTCTGTCGAGCGCCGAGGAGTTCTCCACGGACTTGTCCACAGCGTTCTCCACGTCGTCCACCGGACTGCGACCCGGGCGGGAGTGCTGCCTCTCCCCGCACCAGCACGGGGATCCCGGGCAGCAGGGGCACCCCACCTTAGTTCGCTCTCCCCCAGGGCCCGCAACACTGGTTCTCCACACTGTGGAGAACTCGGTGGAAGAACGGTGTTTGACCGTGGCGGCCGCGCAACGTACGGTAGATCAGTTCACGCATCCAGAACAGGGTGCGACGAGACTTCTCGGATCACGGCAGCCGGCCAGGTCCGCTTCCCCCTCTGGAGATGAACCATGAGCAAGAGAACCTTCCAGCCGAACAACCGTCGCCGCGCCAAGAAGCACGGCTTCCGTGCCCGCATGCGCACGCGTGCCGGCCGCGCGATCCTCGCCGCCCGTCGCAGCAAGGGCCGCACCGAGCTCTCCGCCTGACGATCCCGGTGTTGGCCAGGGCCAACCGGATCGTCCGGGCGGACGACTACCGAAGCACAGTGCGCCGTGGCCGCAAGTCGGGCACGGCGCACTCGGTCGTCTACGCCCGGCGTCGCGACGACGAGCTCGTCCGGTTCGGCTTCATCGTGGCCAAGACCGTCGGCAACGCCGTCACCCGCAACACCGTGCGCCGGAGGCTCAAGGCCGTCTGCCACGAGATCCTCCCGTCGGTGCCCCCCGGCACCGACATCGTCATCCGTGCTCTGCCAGGCAGTCCCGACACTCCGTGGTCTACCCTGCACTCGGACATCGCGGGGGTCGTCGACAAGGTCGTGAGGGCGTGAAGGCACTGGTGCAGACGGTGGGGCTCGTCCCCCGCAACGCGGCCGTGGCCGTGCTGCACGCCTACCGCGCCGTCGTGTCGCCGCTCTACGGGAACGTCTGCCGCTACCACCCGAGCTGCTCGAGGTACGCCCTCGAGGCGATCCAGGGGCGAGGCGTCGTGCAGGGCGTGCTGCTCGGGTCCTGGCGCATCCTCCGCTGCAACCCCTGGTCACGCGGTGGCGTCGACGACGTCCCACCGGCGCGGCACGAGAGGTACGCCGTGACCGCCCGGGGATTCGTGGTGCCTCGACGAGGCGACCCGCACCCCTCCACCGGCCGGCGCCTCCGGCCCTCCTCGAGCGTCGTGCTCGCCGCACCGAGCCACCGAAAGGGCTGACCCGCACACATGGGCTTCATCGACACCATCCTATGGCCGCTCAAGTGGGTCGTCGAGGCGATCCTCGTCGGGTTCCACAACCTGCTCACCGCCGTCGGCATGGGCACCGGCTGGGGCGGCACCTGGGTGCTCTCCATCGTGGGCCTCGTCCTCGTCGTGCGCGCCCTGCTGATCCCGATCTTCGTCCGCCAGATCAAGAGCCAGCGCCGCATGATGGAGATCGCGCCGCAGCTGAAGAAGATCCAGGACAAGTACAAGGGCAAGCGCGACCAGTTCAGCCGTGAGGCCATGTCCCGCGAGACGATGGAGCTCTACAAGAACACGGGCACCAACCCGCTGAGCTCGTGCCTGCCGCTGCTTATCCAGATGCCCATCTTCTTCAGCCTCTTCTCGGTGCTGCAGAACGCCCAGCGCGAGGGCGTCGGCGTGGGGTTCCTCAACCAGACGCTGTCGACCTCCTTCGGTGAGTCGACGCTGTGGGGCGCTCCCCTGAAGGAGACCTTCCTCACGGCCACGACCTGGGAGGTGCGCCTCATCGCCGCGGGCCTGGTCATCGTCATGACGGCCTCGCAGTTCATCACGCAGCTGCAGATCGTGTCGAAGAACATGTCGCCCGAGACCAAGGCGAGCCCCATGTTCAAGCAGCAGCGCATGCTGCTCTACGTCCTCCCGCTCGTCTTCGTCTTCTCGGGCCTCTCGTTCCCCCTCGGCGTCATGTTCTACTGGCTGACCTCGAACATCTGGACGATGGTGCAGCAGTTCATCGTCATCCGGAACATGCCGACGCCCGGCAGCGAGGCGGCGCTCGCCCGTGAGCAGCGCCTGGCCCGCCGCGCCCAGCGCAAGGGCCTGCCCTCGCTCGACATCACGGTCACCGAGATCGAGGACGAGAAGCCCGCCGTCAAGGCGTCGACCCAGCGCACGCAGCCCGTCGGCAAGAACCGCGCCAAGAAGCAGAACCAGAAGAAGTGAGCGCCCCCGTGGAGACCACCGAGATGAACGACGACCGCGACCAGACCGTCGAGG
>Ga0265797_10002122_pt1 | contig 33898 bp, 26 predicted proteins | sample P2T30metagenome_FD_192433 | JGI IMG/M metagenome (GOLD analysis project Ga0265797, IMG submission 192433) | Plant litter microbial communities from East Loma Ridge, Irvine, California - P2 T30 | ecosystem: Environmental > Terrestrial > Plant litter > Unclassified | place: USA: California...
GGAAGCGCGTAGCAATTAAAGGGAAGTTCGTCTTTAATACAAAGGAAATCCTTGAACTAGTCGAGGAAGTAGAGGCAGAGGCATCGAAGGGAAAGTCGAAAAGGAGACAAACGACTAGGGCTACGACTCCCATAATCGAGGACGAGGAAGAGGAAGGTATCGAGGAGAGTATATACGAGAGCGAGAGTGATTGTATTATCGTAGCTAGTAGTAGATCGAATCTGAGGTAGAAAGTCCGAAATTCTGTTCCGCTTCCCCTACTGTTCCATATCCCCTACAGTGACGTTATGTTGAATAAGCATGCAGTTGATACTGAGTCACAGCTACTTCACCTTATGTAGCTACTACTGCCTGGACCTATCAAGCAGATAACTCAAACACTCTTACACTCTGCATCTCCACCGTACTTAGCGATACAACAAGGCAGTAGTTGCTACAGCCCTCATACTCTAATCAAGACTCTCCTTTTACCTTGCCTTTGGTCTTCACTATAAGGAAGCAAATCGAAGGGGACGCCTTTTTCTCATCTCTCTGACTCGCTCTCGTATCCTCACATCAATGCATGACATCACATAATCTGCTCCAAGATCGCCTTCATATCAACCAAATCCCAAACCTCAGCGAACTTGCCATCCACCACATGATACAAGGTGAACTGGCTCACATTCACACTCCGTCCGGTCGCTTCAACACCCTGGAATGCTCCCCGATGTGTCCCCGAAACCTTGAAGTGCAGCGCAAGGAAATCGCCATCGACGGCTAGGTTCCTCATCTCCCAGTGCCAGTCCGGGAAAGCAGACACAAGCGGTGCGAATTGTTCTGTGACTTTTTCGGGCGTCCATGGTTCATCGTTGATTCTGACTGTCGGAGAGGAGTAGAAGGATCGCATTGCCTCGAAGTTGTGCGCATTGCAGTGTTGTAGGTACGAGGCGTACAGTTCTCGATACTCGTCGCCATTTTTGGTGCGATCAATTGTCTGGGCAGGGAACCTTTCGTTTTCGAATGTCATCGTCGCCACTCGGTCTGCCGAACTTCCCAGAGCAAGATCTCGCTTATACGCGCTGGTTCTAAGGCTAAGTTCTGAAATTGGAACTCGTGCTCGGGTAGTTGTAGAGTGCGAGAATCTTCTGGAATACAGTATGGTCTGTTTCATATATGTGTGTGCCCGGAGACTGCGTTTTAGTTCTGTCAGCGCTGACTAAATGCGTTTGCAGCTGGCTTATGCACTTATGACTTAAGCGGGAAGCATTCCCATTCGCTCCACACGCCGCTATGTAAGATTGACATAACAATCTTGTTGTTGTCCGAAGAACAGTGATGGTCTGGGGACGTTCGATCGAAGATGTGCCCGTGATAGACCATCTTACTCAGATACTTTATTCTCGAACATTTCTCCTTTGTTCTTACTTACCGACAACGCAAAGCGCATCGTATTCAATGTTTGTGATCTGAGGGAATTCATCAACTAGTTTGGTGCAGCAGCACTGACTACTACTCGCTCTACTTGAGACTCGATCTCTCAAAAGCTACTTACAGAATATCGTTGTCAACCACATATTGAAGGACAAAGACGAGAGAATTGTCCTCTGCATCGTTTTGGGAGACCTGTCGCATGCCTGAGAACAAGAGTAATCTCACCTTCTCATTCTGTTAGAGCTCGCGCTTCGTTGAAGTTTGTAGCGATTGCAAGTCTTCAGCGTCGAGCGAGACCGATCGTAGCGTAACGTAGACCGGTTTCACAAAGACAAGCAAATTATATGGACTGTTGGGCTGGATCGTTTCAGAGACTGCTCTGCTTCGTCGTATAATGTGCTAGTTGCTGCTGGTTCTCTCCGAAGGTATATCGAGCGGGGCCCGTACGTGTTGCAGCGGGAAAGGGTTTGACAATGCTGTTGCAAGTCTTCACTCTTGAGTCGAACATCATATCTCAACTTTCGTATAAGAGGCTAGAGCTGTATCAATTGCTCCTAGCACAGCACGAGCGCCGGTAGTGCGTTTCGTAGCACCTGTATGCCAGCAGAAACACCAGACTCGTCGATAACTGAGACCACTGGGCTGTCGTCCGATCCCCGTTGCAATACGTTTCGGGTCGTCTAAATATCGTCCAGTGCTACTTGCTAGATGCCAGCCGATGATACTGCGATGTTAGTAGTCCTATAGAGAACAGTCAACAGTCAACGAGCTTAAACGCTCCCCATAAGCTAAGAGCAAAATGGAATGCCTGGCAAAAGCAATGCTCATCATTAGATGAGCTCATTCATGGAGAAACTGGGAATCGAACCCAGAACCTTCTCCACTTAACAGGTGCTATGAAGCACGATGCTAAGAAGATGTCATACCACTAGACCATATCCCCTGACCAATTATTGCTAATTGATGGAGGGAAGTAGTTTGAGATGGTTTATCAACAATGGTGTTAGTGATTGGCACCCAGCATCTAAGGAGTATATCCAAAAATCCAGAGAGCAAAGGTTGTGTATAGACAGTGACCGTCTCGAAGTGCAGAAAGCATAGTTTCTCAAGTGGTCGATGGCAGACTTCTGTTGTGTTTCGAAGGGGAGATTGGAGTCGTAGGTCCCAAAGGACGGAACAGCTGTAGACCAGCTGAAGTGTATGAGATCCAATTTGATGGTGATGCAATGAAGATGGTCTGACGGGACAGGAAGCACTTGATGGTCGAGCTCATGGAGGCGACGTTGATGAAAGACCTCCGAGAGAAGGAAGGAGCAGACGCGTCACTGGCGCTTGGCACATTTGCCATTGACCGCGACGACTTGAGAAACATCTCAACCTCTAGTTTGTTCCCCTAAAAGTCTGCCTTTTCGAACCTGGGCCAATTCGCTCCGAAACGAGCACTCGTTCGAGAGATCGAAAATCACGTAGTGGAGGAGGTCTTCAGGAGCACAAGCAGCTACTAATCAACGTGGTCAACTTGCAAGGTTTCGGTATTGCAGGTAGCGCAAGCGGCGAGCAGTTTAGGGAGGCCGTGTAAATGATGAATCTCGATTTTGGGGGCGGCTAGCCGATGATATTGGTCGAAGCTCAAGGACTAAGTTGCTTTCCAACGAGGAAGTATATAGAAATTGCGTGTCACTGTGTCGTGTAGAGACGATGAAGTCTATGGGCCAGCTTGAATGCTGCCTAACAAATCGAACCCAGCATGGTAATCCCACTCTGGCCACTACATGTCGCGTGAGCTCACCCTTCGGATGATGTCCACACACGATAGAATTGGAATGGTTGTCATATCAATATCGCTCTGGCCAGGGCGGTGAGGGGCCAAAATTGTCATGAAAAACATGCTCTTGTCATCTTGAATCAATTGAGTTCAGCATGTGACTAGATGAATACTCGGATGAACGCCTCGAATGCACTTAAGTCATAGGCGTTGACTTCTTTGGACACACTCGGCATTGAAACCCGTGGGCTGAGAGGAACTACCCGGTGGAGGAAGGGAAGATTTCGGCTCCAATCCTAAATTGTGGCCCCGGTTGATCCCGGACAGGTTGTCCTTGGACATTGACCTGCACGTAAACTGTGTGATCGTGGAAACGAAATCACAGCGAATGCAGTGTAAGCAATTAATCGGCAGTGACATTGCTTGCTCTCGCTTATTAATGTAACAATCTCAAAAAGGTATTAATTTAGGGAGCGGCATGTTGGATTAATTCTTGCCATTCTTTGTTGTCCACCAAGGCACAAAATGATACTTTCATACCTCCTACAGTGTCCAAGCCTGACACCGAATTTCAACTCGAAACCGGCTTAGATGCGGCCCATCCGAGCCATCACACAACACTGCAAATCGTATTTCGCGCCCTGACTCCAGTTTCCGGTCCTCCACAGATCCAGGTTTTCGTGGCGCAAGCCTTCATACTGGCTATGCCCGATTCGGGGGGTATAGCCTACGCTCCTCCATCGGACTCCGCATGGCTTTTTCCTGGGGCTCCGCATGTTCTCTCTGGGGCTGGTGGGTGTGTCATGGTATGCTATGGCGCTGTAACATGCCGCCAAAGCTTGCTCGTATCATAGTTTCTCGCAATATATATACAAGTGTCCCCGATCCCCTGAAAATGATTTCCAAACTCACAACACCAAGACTGCGAGAGAGTGCCCATCATCAAGGACACGCACCTCACCCGCATCAAGTCACGGGTTTCTCAGCATGTCCGGCAACAACATGAAGACTTCGGTCTGGGGCTCGATCAAGAGCAACCCCAAGGTCTTGTTCATCGCGTTCTTTGCATCGTAAGGATCCTTTTCTAAAACCCAATGCCATTTTACTAACATCCAGACAGGCTTGGTGGTTTTGAATATGGTTACCAGCAAGGTGTCCTGGGCCAGAGTCTGGTGATGACTCGCTTCACCGAGAACTTTCCCACGGTCGTTGAGTCTGCTACCGCCACCGGGTGGCTCACATCTATCCTCCAGCTTGGAGGTCTCTTCGGATCTCTCTCTGCCGGTGTCCTCAGCGAGATCATCTCGAGGAAATACACCATGTTCGTCGCCTGCTGCTGGGTGATTCTCGGAAGCTTCCTCTACGTCGGTGCCCAGCCGGGTGTTCCAGCCCTTTTGTACGCAGCAAGGTTCTTCACCGGCGTTGGTGTTGGTTTGTTTAGCGGAACTGGTCCTTTATACAACGCAGAACTTTCGGCCCCGCACATGAGAGGTCTGCTTGTGTCGTTCTACCAGCTCGCAACGATTCTCGGCATCATGTTGTCTTTCTGGGTTGGCTACGGCAGCAACTATATCGGTGGTACCGGTGCAGGACAATCAAACCTCGCCTGGCGGCTCCCTTCAATCATCCAAGGTATTCCTGCGGTCTGCCTGGCTATCGGTATCTGGTTCATGCCTTTCTCGCCAAGATGGCTGGTGAAGGTTGGCCGTGACGAAGAGGCCAGATCGACACTGGCTTGGATGCGCAACCTTCCAAGCGACCACGATGATGTCGACATTGAGTACCTGGAGATCAAAGCCGAAGCCCTCTTCGAACAGAAAGCATTCGCTCGCGATTTCCCCAACTTGGCTGAAAAGGGCAAGAGCCGCCTCAGTCAGCAATTCGCCCAGTATGTCATGTGCTTTCGCTCAAAGGACAATTTCAAGCGTGTCTGCACTGCATGGCTCGTCATGTTCTGGCAACAGTGGTCTGGAATCGACGCGATCATCTACTATGCATCAAACGTCTTCCAGAGCTTTGGTCTTACCAGCGGTACGATCGCTTTGTTGGCTACCGGTGTCACTGGCGTCGTATTCCTGATCAGCACCATTCCCGCTATGGTAAGTTCTTACCATTACTACCAAGTCGAGGATCTTTCAACGAAATACTGACTCGCTTTCCAGTTGATCATTGACCGCGTCGGCCGCAAGCCAATGTTGCAAATCGGTTCCATTGTCATGGGTCTTAGCATGGTAACCGTCGGCGTAATTGTCTCTCAATTCCGCCATGACTGGCCATCACACGTGGCAGCAGGTTGGGCTGCCGTGGCTCTTATCTGGGTCTACATCGCCGCATTCGGTGCCACCTGGGGTCCAGTTTCATGGACACTCGTATCTGAGATCTTCCCCCTCTCGATTCGTGCGAAGGGAGCATCAATTGGAGGTAAGTGCCGCCAGCATTGGGTACCAAAGCTTAACCACTGACTCCGATCAGCTTCCAGCAACTGGATTAACAATTTCGCCATCGCCTTCTTCGTCCCTCCCATGTTCGAGGTAAGAAACTGTAACGCCTCGATGATAGAATCCAGGAGACCGAGCTAACTTGTGACTTCTGCAGGCTTGGGCTTGGGGAACATACATCTTCTTCGCCGTCTTTTTGGCCGGTGCCATCGTGTGGGTCCATTTCTATCTTCCGGAGACCAAGGGCGCGTCGCTCGAAGAGATGGACCGTGTGTTTGACAGCCACGCTGGTGAGAGGGATGCGGAGCTGCTTAGAGAAGCTCAGCAGGAGGTCAGCCTGCTTGCCCAGCCAGGCACCACGATGGTATGGATGGAGAAGGGAGAGAAGGGTCATGTTGAGCAGGTGGCTTAATTGTCTTGGACGATATAATGGTACATGATGTGGTTTGGAACCTGACAAGAAATTTGAGACTCGTGCCCTTCTTTAATACCAGCGAAACTCTCATGCAATATAGTAGTCCAACGGTCGATCACTTCCTGACATCATGCTACTACAATGGAATAACAAGAGTCTATCATTGTGTGTTCATGATGATAGAGATGCCTGGATCATTATTCTAGAGCCTCTGACGAGCATCGTTGCAACAATATTTCTGCTCACCACGGATCTAGTCGTTCGTGGCTTATCAGGATCAACTTACTCGTGACAGATCATTCATCTAGCTACAATGAAGAATGTAAGGATTTCTGTACATTATTCTCCTAGAATTCTCGGGATTGTCTCTTCAATCTTCGTCTCGCTTCCTTGCACTAATCGAGATACGACTCGCTAAAAACATTGAAGTGGTATCAGACCAAGTCTTAGTAGCTAGATTTGTCGCCAACGGCCAGCAGCCCTACGAATTGTACATTATGTTGTCAGCCGAGTTAGCTCTGTCGCTTAAGAATGCTTAGGGTTTGCCGGAGGTTCACCCCACACAGATCGAAGTCTCCGATTTCCGGGCGACAGTCTGAGGCTTCGGCCAGCATCCTTCATACAGCACAGAGGAGCCGTCTCGAGGGAAGGAGGCTATGACCCCTGTATCCGGTATAGCGCTTAGCTCCTAGATCTGATCCTACTCGCGTGTGCATTCCCGTCCTTTACGTACATCGGTCATCTCATATTGAGAAGACACGACACCTTTTCGGCCACATAGCCTCTCTGCCATGTGATTGCCCGCGACAAGGCTGCGGTTAGCCACGTGCTCCACGAAAACAGGTACGCCACCGAGAGGATCTAGCAAGCCAAGCAAGCCCACGCGATGTCGCGCCGCGCCTCAGAAGATCCATCGCTGGACCCGCGACTCCGCAATCTCCATGAAGAGCTTAGATCCGTGCTCTTCGCAGGCCTGTCGAACCTCTCTCCTTCCAGACCACCGGTAGCCGAAGTCAGCGCCTCGGAAGCGTCACGGCGGCTGGACTTCTCGTCGGTGACGGTCAAAGTCCCTCATGCGCGGCTCGTACGGTATCTCCAGAATTGGATCACAGAGTGTGCTCCGCAGCTTGACAAATTTGACGAGGAGCAGCACTTCCAGATCGAGGTCCCCCTGGTTGCTCAACGGTCACCGGCCTTACTCTATGCCATCCTCGCTTTTTCATCGCGGCAGATGGAGAGGAGAGGGTTGATGCAAGGACACTGTGATAGCCTCGAGCTGTATCAGGAAAGCATCAGATTTCTGGCGCCTGCGCTCCAGGCCAAGGATTCAGTCACTCTGGTGACTGCTTGCGTTCTTGCCGTTTTCGAGCTGATGTCCAGTGAGACGGGAAACTGGAGACGACATGTCGAGGGTTGCGCCTCGTTGTTCGACGTCTTTGGAGTCAACGGCTTCTCAGGGGGACTGCTACAGGCCGTCTTCTGGTGCTATGCAAGAATGGAGCTTTGCGGCAGTTTCACTTCTGACGGCGCGGAAACGATGGTCCTAGCATTGGACAAATGGGTGCCGACTATCGACAGGTCTCTGGTATCGCCCGAAGACGCAGAGAACTTGATCAGGTCGCTGTTCCACGAAAAGAGTCGAGATTCTCATGACATGCACGCCAACTGGTCGATATATCTATGTGCCAGAGTCTGCGACCTCCGATTCCGCAGAACACAATATCTCGAACTCGGCCGCAGCGATTCCAAAGACAACAGACCTTTCGCGCAGCAGTGGCAACAGCTCTGGCTCGATCTACAATTTTGGGTCGACGAGAGACCTCCGTCGATGAGACCAACGGCTTTGGCCGACGGTGATGACAACTCCGGGTTTCCAACAATCGTCTTCCCTCACTGGGCAGCGATATCTAGTAATCAGGTCTACCACGCAGCTTGCATCTCAATGCTAGAGATGCAACCGCCTGAAAGTCGACTCGACGCGCAAAGTCTCTCACTCTGGCACGCGCGGCAGGTCTGTGGTATATCGTGTGCGAATCCACATCCGGGAAGTATGGTGAACTCGATTCAGCCATTATTTACAGCTGGCAGACTCATGTCGCATGAAAGTGAGCGGCAGAAGATAGCCCAACTACTACAATCGATCGAGCGCGAAACCGGATGGGCGGCTTTGTGGCGCTTGAGAGATCTTGAAGCTGAGTGGGGTTACGAAGGTAGTGTAAATTGGGAGCAGAGGAATATGTCCCGCCGCATAAGCTAGTGTTACGAGCATGTATCGCAGAGTTTCGCTTCCGCAGTTGAGCGCCCGAGTCATATGTGTCTGTGCCGCGCAGCCCAGGCTAGTTTTGATAGTGGGACCCACCACGGATAGAAGGTTATGTACCCGGGTCTGCTCCACCTGAGACATCCGGTCCCAAGACTCGATTGGTAATTTGGTATGTATAAAGCTATGATGGAGTTGCTGTCTGATGCGTCGTTCTTGTAATCAAAACCGACACCATCGAGATCTGCCCACAACGTCCACCATGGCTTCACCACAGCCGATAATTTGTGTACTAGGATCATTGAACATCGACCTAGTATACTATATACCTCACCACCCACTGGCCGGCGAAACTCTCACAGCGATCGAATCGAATGTTTTCCCTGGAGGCAAAGGCGCCAACCAAGCGGTCGCTTGCGCGAAATTATCAAGAACACGCACACTGCAAGACTCAAGCGTGACTGTGAAGATGATCGGGGCTGTTGGTCCAGACGCGCACGGCACGACATTGATGGACAGCCTTCAATCCTACGGTGTCGATGTGTCGGAGGTCGTTCGCACCGAAGGTGATAGCGCACATGCCCTCACTGGCAGCGCCATTGTTATGGTTGAGAAGGAGAGCGGCCAGAACCGTATCATTATCTCTCCTGGGGCGAATGCATCTCTCCGACCAAGCCGCTTCGCCGAAAAGTTCAATCCAAGGCCGGCCTTACTGGTCATGCAGCTGGAAGTTCCCATGGACACTGTCTTGCAGGCTCTCAGAACAGCCAAAGCTACCAACACACCGGTCCTCTTGAACCCAGCTCCAGCGGCGGAGCTGCCAGAGGAAGCATACATTGGCCTGGCACATCTCATCTTGAACGAGACCGAGATCGCATTGCTTGCGCAAGTCACCGAAACGGAGTTGGAAGATATGTCGAAGGTGGAGAAAGCCACGGCGGACATCTTGGCCAAAGGCGTGCAAAATATTGTTGTGACGCTGGGCGCGAGAGGTGCTTACTATGCGTGCCATGATGGAAGGAGCGGGGTTGTCCGAGGCCTGAAGGTCGACGTGGTGGATACGACTGCTGCAGGTGATACCTTTATCGGCAGGTACTCGATACTGGCGGTTGAGGCTGCGTCGCGATCAGAAACATTCGATGTAGAGGCTGCTGTGCGGAGCAGTATTGTTGCCTCATCGATAACGGTTTCCAGAAGTGGTGCGCAGGTCTCCATCCCATGGAAAGATGAGTTGGAGTCAGCGAGATAAGATGATAATGCAAAGCCTATAACTTCATTCGACCGTTTCGAGCCTGTCTTTACTGGTTGCGGGACGCCATGCGAATGGATAATCTACATGGGTCACATGCTGTCGTTGCGCTTGAATTCATCCAGGAGACGTCAACTGTTTTGCGATACGTGAGGTGGGCCGTTGTGATACATCCGCCGCCAGCATTCTCGCAAATCAGCAACATCCCCCTCCACAGGAATCTGCGTTGTGCGTACAACTTCCCGCAGACATGACAGAAGCGCTTCTTGCTGGGAAGCGTGCGACATCTCTCGTGCTATGAAAAGCAGCGCAGCTATAGCGATTGGATCCCACTGCTCATGAAAGTGGTTCCCGATCAGCATCCTCGCGATCTTTTGAACGTGCCAGCTGCGAGACCTTAGGCGGCGCGATGATCCAGGCACGTCTCCGAGGCGGGGCCGGTGCGTTAACAGGATGATTGCTGACATGTGCATGGCAAGGTTTGCTTGTAGGGCGGTGGCGCTGGTGTATACATCTATCGGGAAAGACTGCCCTTGGCGAGCCCTGTCGTCTGGACTTTCGAGTACGGGTTCCATGCCGTAAGGTCGTGCTTGGAACCATAGTGTACAGGCGCCCCAAAGGTCGGACCACTGGTCCCATTTGAAGGAGTGAAAGTCCGCTGCTTGTGGTTGGGGAGCGTGGAATCCGGATAGCAACGGGGTTATCTGATGGTGGACCAATCGTAGGGAATTTGCGAGACAGTGAAGACATTCATCATACGACTGTAGTGCTGGACTGGCGTCGTTGAGAATTGCGTCCTCCAATGGCAAGGAGAGATTCGCTGAAGGAGGTTTGTTCGTGATGATCGAAGCTGCGAGATCTGGAGGGATAGATGTTAACAACTATGACACTCAAAGCTGCAAAGAGACTCACCAATCTTTAATTGTAAGCGCATGAGCGTCTTCAGAGGCTCTGTTACGAATCCGAACGCCCGACTTTGCGGCGCTTCTCCACCATAGCAGCGTACTGGAGGTGCTGATATTTTGACCCATTCCGAAGGGGGCGTGCAAAAGATATCGCTCATCGCAAGAATAGCGCGACCGATGTCGGCCGTGAGTGCGCCCTCTTGGGCAATCTCGTCGAAAAGTCTTGCGCGAGTGCTGGTATTCCAAGTTTCCGCAGTAGCAGTGCCACCACTCTCATCTCTCAATCGCATGCAGTATATGATGCAATCCGAAATTACTTTGTTACCGCGCGCTAAGGTCATCATCGTCGGTCCAAAAGTGGACTTGCAGTTGTTAGAATCGATCCATGGGACAACCTGGTAGCGGAAGCGGAGCAGAGCAGAACGAGCACTCATCGATCCTTGTTGTGAAAGATTGCCGTTGATCCATCTGGAGGGCGTCGTGGCTTCGTAAAGGAAGTCATCGCCCGTATGTACTGAAGTCCAAGATGGGATAAGTACGTTCTCATCCCGACTCGGTGGTGCTCCAGCTGTCGTCTCGGCGGCGAGACTGGGAGAAGGCGCAATCGGCGGGCTGGGTAGTTGGTTTGGTATCAGATCGCCAGGTCGGGCCTGGTAAAGTGAAGCAGTGCTCCCTGTCGGTAGGGGGGTGAAAGGTTCTGAGGTGTACTGAACCACATCGACCGAGTCTTCCTGTCCGTCATCGCTTGTGACGGACCCAAAGGGCCCCTCAGATATAAATGTCCAGTCAGCGTACCTGCACTCAGCATTTCTTGAAGTGCAGTTTAAACAAGCTGGTTTCCCTTCGTCACCTAGAGCCGGGATCAGCATAAGATACGTCTCTATAGTCGCGCGCCCAGGATTGTTGCATTATCTCACATTTTCTCCGCCGCTTCCGGCACGTCAGACATCCTTTGCGAGATCGCCGCTTCTCTTCCGGTACTTGTCTGACTACCGGCATCTTGCTACATCAGCGTCTATGGTAGCCCGCCACAGGGCCTGCATATCATCAAAGGGACCATCGTGTTCTAGAAAGTGGATACAACGAGATCAAAAGCCACCCCTTTGAGACGAAACAATGCCAAGGCAAAATGCGGAGTGAAGCGGATAAGCTTGCAAGGTTTCCGGGCGATGCCCAAACTAAGGACATAAACTCTAACCCTACAGCCGCTGCGCTAAAGTTTGTGTACGGAATCTCAATGGTGAAATATGATGTGATAATTCTAAGGCAGATGGTAAAAGCACACCAGGTTCTGAGATGATGACAGTCTCTCAGCGGCGAGCGTGCTTTTGATACGCCTACAGTGTAGAGGAGTATCGACAAAGCTACAGCTGGTGCCGACGCTTGAGCAGTACACAGACTTGTGCGTAAGTACTGTAAGCCTGCCTGTGCCAGAACAAACACATTTTGCATGTGAACAGGATAATTCTGTACATCTATACATGTATGTGTGGTGATACGATCGCACTTTATCTCATCATGTTGTTGTCATTCGCCTGTCAGAGGAGGGCGGCTTTACAGTCACTGATCCGTTGGCACGGCAATAGCAATTAGAGTCGATACTTTCACTGATCGGTCCAGAAGCAGGTGAAGGTGTTTGTCAAAAGTGATATCTGACATGGGCATTCACATCAATCCATGGAGCCCCACTTTAAAGGGTCAGTGCACACCAAATACGCAAGTCAACAACTTCTTTTGGTGACAACGAGTCTTACAGCAACTGTCGCAACGCTCAACCACCACCAAACCACGATACTTGCTCAATCATCTGGTCCGGTTGTTGTCACCCTTCATCGGCCAAGCCGAGACAAAAACTCCAGAATACCAACCTTCCTCGCCTACCATGTCTCAAACAAAGTTCCCACAGTTCGCAGACGTGGTGGATGGTGTGCAATTGGCGCAAAACATCTCAGCAAGCTACAGTGCCGAAGAGCAAGACACCTTCGAGAAGATCACTTCCAGTGAGCTGGACAGCTACCAGCGTTTCGTCAAGATCGCAGAGCTCAAGCCGGGAGAGACCATTCTTGACCTCGCCTGTGGCCCAGGCCTCACGGGACTCCTGGTGTGCGAGCACCTTGGCAAAGAAGGTGCCTTGAATGTCACTTTTGCAGATGCGAGCATTCCTTTCCTCGAGAAAGCCAAGAGGTGAGTAAAGCCACGCTCAGATCCCCTTGTCAATATCGCATGACTGACCGCATGTCACAGGAACGTCCGCCAGTTCTCAGACCCCGAGTTCCCGCTCGACAAGTTCCATCACATCGAAGACATGAGAAGCGTCGAGTCTCTGAGCAAACTCAAACAAGATGCCACCGGAGGCGTCGGCTTCGACGTCGTTCTGCTGCAGAACTCCCTACACTTCTTCACCAATGAGACACGCCCGATTCTTCTAAAGAGGTTGCTCACTCTTCTGTCTGCCGGTGGCCGAATCGTCGTCGACTGGCCCTTGCCGAGCTCTTCACATCTCCACATCAGAGGATCGAAAGGCGCTAAGGAGTCGATGTGTACCCTGTTCGGCTATCAGCAGATCATCACACCGAAAGGGTGGGACGATCTGAAGAACTGGAAGCTGGAATCCAAGTTGAACGTCAAGAGCACTGAGGTCTGGGTCACTAAGAACGAGAAGAAGAACGCACAGAAGAAACTCAACGAGTTTGTGACAGAGGCAGGAGGAAAGGTCGTCAGATTCGACGAATCTGAAGATCGTGCTGGCGGCAGCAGTTGCCACCTCGAGCAGCTGAAAGTTCGCAGAAACATCAACAACAAGCCGAGCGATGCGGGTGAGGGCGTCCAGCTGAACTATGAGCGTGAACAACTGGCTCGCGAGCTGTCGAGAACGGAGAAGCTCGACGAAATCCAGAAGGTTGGCGATCTCGAATTCATGAACGTCCTGCTCGACTACTGCCTGCATGCGGTTGTCAAGAATGCGGCAGAAGACTGAACGAGGTCGGTGTGTCTTTGCAGGGTTATCACCAGCATGCCGCAGGTCTCACAGCAGCTGAGCACATTTATGGCACAGATCTGCTGTGCGACTAAGCAGACTCGGGAGAGCACGAGCGTATGGCGATGGGATAAGGCAAGCGGGAGAGCTTGGTGTGTCGGATGCGATGGACTGTTGGCTCAAGATGTCTGTGGTACGATAAGCCTGTGCTCTCACTGGTGAAGGGGTATTTGACCAAGTGCTTTGGCACATAAGGCTTCACTAGTGATGGACAGAGGACGGAAATGCATGACAGCGCTACTCACAGGACTTGTTACTTCTTTTTTTACTAGGCTATGAACTCGGCTCGGAAGCGAGGCCAATTGCACTCTGTCCACAAATCAGTTACATCTCACAATGATGTGCGTTCCCAACCCACTGCAGCCCGATCTCTTCCCGTGACACATCCTCTCTTGCCACGACCATTCACACCTTCCCCCTCTGTACATCCCCCCTTCATACCAAATGTCTAAGTGCATCCATCAGCACGGTTGCTGATGCAGACATCCGCGGCGTGACGCTTGCGGCTACCAAGGATTCCATTAGCCTGGGCGCTGTTGTGGTTGAAATCGACCTGGCTCAAAGCATCAGACACCATTGACTGAGCAAAATAGTGCTGGAAATTTTCAACGTTCGACCAGGAGATGCACGCATTCCCTCCGTTTGCGGCATTGCACCACGAGCGCGGCGACGAAGGGAAGTTCGCGTACGCCGCATTGCCTAGCGCACCGTATAGGATCTGCACGGCGGCGTTGCTGGCTACGTGCTTTGCGGATTTGAGCCAACTCCAGCGGCCGCGCTTTTCGATCAGAGAGGTCGAATCTTCAGCGGTCGCCTCACTCGTGGGGTTGGGACAGATGGAGACTGTGTATGCCATGTTGTCGCTTAGCTCTTGGCACTTCCAAGTGTCGTCGGCAGCTTGGGCGTCTGTCATTGTGCCAGCCATGGTCGAGTTCAGGAAAGCAAGCACGATCTCGTGCTCGGTGCCACTACTGATAGCAGAGGCCAGGGTTTCGACCGACTCGATTGCGGCGAGCGAGTGACCGGTCAAAAAGTAATCGAACCTCGTCGAGTCCTGGCCGAAAATTGTCTCGTTCACGGCCGAGATCGAGATGATCTGCCCAGCTGCGTTCACGTCGCTTGTGTCGAGCTCGGTGGATCCGACTGATGTCGAAACTGGAGCAGCTAGGACACCATTCTGTGCGAAGACAGAGCTGAGCGTGAGCAAGACTGAGATGGATGCCATGGCGTAGAAAGGTTGACAAACGGAGTGATGTTGATGTGCAGGATGTGATGAGTTCGGCATGAAGCGTAATCGGGAGAAGGGTCGGCCTGCTTTATAGTCGTCACATAGCACGTCTCTTGCTACGTTCTTCATCGATCTTCGTCATCTTCACACGTGCTTCGTATTAGGCCCACCACTGGCCTTGTCCAGATCGCATCGTCCGCGTCTCAAGAGTATGCGATACCCATAGCAGGAGTCCCTCGAACACGCATCACTTCGCTTACCAGAAATGCCTCATCAAAACATCGATAGCTCGAGGACAAGTATGCAATCCGTTGGCTTCTGCGTTGTTAGTGGTTGTGGTGCTTGTGGTCTCATGCATGTTCTGGACCAGCACTAGGACTGTGCTCCCAATAGCCACGCTTGTACTGCACCTGTTCGACATACTGGCAGCTTTCGTTGGCACGCCGCATGGTTGAAGCACTTCTTACCTTCCTCGTCAGGCTCAAGCAGACGATGTCAAGGTCTAGCCGCAGCGCCTCTTGCGCACTGACAGTCTGAGGTGGCAGAAGGAAGACTCCAATTCAAGCCTCGGCCTGGACCGCGGCGACCGGGCCGGGTGCTTGTTTGCGCTTGGCGTTTTTTAGTATTGTATTGGCCGCAGAGTCATTTCAGGAGTCCTAACGCAGACTGGTCAGGTGGTCACCGTGGTCATCGTCGTCGTGGACAGAACACAGTTCCTGAGGCTTGCGATGTGCTAGAGAGTCATAAAGACAGCGGAGTCAATCGGATCTAATGAATCGCAAGCAACACCGTGACATGAGAGACCTTGAGATGAGGAAGCAATTGCCGCATGATCTGAGTCCCATATACAGCCCAGTTTGTAATCCTTCGCGCGACTAGTGATGTGGCTAACGTCCCTGCTCTGATCGGAACCTTGGGCCTTGAGCATGACGCTAGCACATCGCTGGACGAGCACATGCATGTCCGGGCATCACAGTCTCGCTGCATCGGCTATAGAGCTCGCTTGCCTGTACACAGTAGTCAAAACGTCGCCTTTGCGCTTGCAGTCGGCAAAGAGTTAGTATCGCTTGGGCTAGCCGCTGTCTGCCCACCGCTGCAATACGTCTCCCTTGCCATCACCTACTCACTCACACTCGTCCCCTGCTATTACACACTCGACAAGAACATCGAAACTCGCCTACATCAACTCACAGCCACACAGCTCTGACACCAGCTGAAACAACCGCAACGATATCCTTACGTGGCACAAAATGGGTCTTCATTATCTACAAAAGGCCACGACATTCGCCGGCGGAGTGCTCTGCTATGCCATAGGAGCTGGAATATACGACAAGTTCTTCAAAGCAGAGGCTGTGCCGCTACCAAATAATGCTCCTCCCAAGGTCAACTAGAGTTCGTAATGAGTCGATCGTGATGTCTCGTTGCTCGAGTTGACGAATAGTAGGGGCTTGCTATGCGTCAGTCAGTCTTACTGGAACAGCTTGAGCAAGCAAAGGCCTGTCATCAATTATCAGTTCCGTTTGGAATTGTGACCCGGTGAAAAAGGAGGTGTGAAGCAGAATTAAGCTGTACACAACTATAGAACCTTACAGCTCTGTCGCTATGCCCACCAACACTGCACCATGAAGCAAATCGTCTCGATTCACCACCGCACCTCCATTTCCTACTCCACTCAATCGACCACACTTCAACCCTTCCAGACAGCGGGGCCAGGGTACTTGTAGCTAGTCGGGATCGGGTAGTAAATGTTAATCAGAAGACCCGGGTCAGTAGCCTTGTAACCACCGGGCAAAGAGATGGTAGGACCAGGAGTTCCGGAGCCGCCGCCTGTGACCGTGATCTGCGCGCAGGAGATGTAAAACTGGGCGCCACCGGCGTTGGAGGCAGCGTGGATGGCAATGTTCTCTGCACGGAGAAGGTAGTCGCCAGACGGGAGCGACTTGGGGATGGTGAAAGAGAAAGCGTCGCGGTCCTGGGACGGGAAGCTGATCTGCCCGTTGCTGAAGGACGGGTCGAGCTGGGCGACTTTGAACCACGGCGTGCTGCCGTCGGCGGTGCTGGCGGAGGAGACTTTGGTCATGTAGAGAGCTGGTTCGATGTTAGCGTTGAGAGCAAGAGAATCGATTTGAGATGCTGTTGATCGAACATACCTGTCACGCTCTGGTGGTAGATGGGCTGATCAAGTCCAAGTCCGATGGTCGATCCAGCGGCGACGCTCAAGGTCGAGGTCTTGGCTGCATTGGGCTGCGTGCCGGTATTGCAACGAATGTCGTTGCTGGTGACATCGGTGACAGGGCTGTTGTAGTTGGTGTTCAGACGCACATACTGGTAGTCAGCAGTACTAGCACCGTTGGCAACAAGCTTCGTCCAGCGGTAGTGAGCGAAAGCAGTGTTGGCAAGGGCCAGCAAGCTGCAGGCTGCGAAGTGGAAATGCATGATGCAATGGAACCAGGCGTCGATGGATGAGTTGGTTTGAGCTGCTTTGAGTTGATTTGAGTTGGTTTAAGAAGCGATTGTCGATGTCTTGGCTGCCGTCTTATAGCCCAAAGTTGGGCCAGACAAGCACACCGCAAGCCATGATCACTTTACCCGGGCCGTGTATAGATTGATTTTGGGTTACAGCATAGCGGAACCTTGTCTCGTATACAGCTGTACGGGGCTGGATGGGGTATGTATTAGATTGCTTCCGCGCTTCCTGTGGTTTCATGTCTGTTGTCTCCGGTCCGCTTTCGTCTAGCATGAAACCAGTGTGACACGATAATTGTGTCTTATAGCGCCAGGTGCGTCGATGCAGCATTTGTCATTCATAAGACTGCCGGCTGATGTTCCTCGAGGGTGATATGGCTTGATGATGTTAGATTGGCATCTGTATTGATTTCGTCACAGGCTCGTATGGGACGGAGTCGAGTCTGCCGTCGGCTAAGATACTGTCAGACGAGCATACCGCGATAATCTCAATCATTGCGGTCAGCAGGCACTCAAGCGTCGAGAAACCATCGTTCTCGATTCTCACGTCATCGGATGATTTGAGAGGTGTGGAGCGATATACATAGAGATTTGGGATGTTGTGGTGAGGTCGAGGCAAGGATTAAGACCTAAAAGGAGCTCGACAAACATGGAAATACAGTACGATGACGTCACCGATCCGTAGGTCTCGCCTACCACTTCTTCCTCTTGCATCCACGACTGCTGGCATGGAGTCCTCCATCGAAATATGTATATGCAGGTATGGTGGCTCTACATTGGAGAAACCGTGCCAGCTGGAATGGGTTGGGAATCTACGACCTGCGCCATTACGAGAGACATCACAACACGAAGGACGCTATCGGCAATCTGGGGTTGGGCTTCTCGCTCTTGCATTGATCCGGTCAGGCATCAGGTGGGTGTATTGCGTTTCAATAAGAGCTATTTACCTCAATTTACATCCAGGATCTCAAGCCAATAAACCAAGCGCCTCCCCTCCCATCTAGGACCTCGCTCCAATCAGACCATGTCCTTCGATGCACTCGCCATGGCGCAGCTTGTCGGAGGAGGTCAGACAAAGGTCATTTCTCCTGTGTCAAGAAATCGACTTCGCTCGCTGTATCCAGAAAGTGGCTGTTCAGCCCTCGATCGATCACGCCAACTCCGCCATCGATTGCGACCTCAGCAGCTCCCTCTGCATCGATTTCTTGCTGTGTATTGCTCATACGTTCCTCTGCTCCAACGCCACTACTCATCGGAGGTCTTTTCCTTCTCTCTCTGTGCTCGAATTCGAGCAGAGAAGCGCAGCGATTGTGTAGCTTCAGAGGCTGCACGACTAGTTCGAGCCACGGGTGTTGGCTTTGTCAGCAAAAGCGCTCGTTTGCTTTCGACCCAGGCGACGAGCTCGTCCTTCTGCGCCATGACTGCTTGCACGTGCTGAAGGTGCACAGTCAAGTCGATCGCGATCTCGACTGTCTGAAAGTTTCCCATCGCGAACATGCTCACACCAGAGGCATCGAACCGATCTTCGAGAGCGGTCATCAAGAACTGAGGCGAACCTCTGGTTTCCCACATTATGTTCCAGTCAAAACTGAGCTGAAGTCTTCTCAGGCCCGATAGCTTTTTGTTGTCTTGCAGAACGAGTCCATGTCTCACGGCACTCTGGATGTGTAAGGTCGAGATTGCGCGGCTCTGGTCTGGAATCAGGTCCCGCAGGAAAAGGATCCTGGTGCGCTCGTCTGGTGCGAACTGGTTGCTGTTGAGGCCGAAGTCGTTGTGACTGAAAGGTATGAGGACGGCTTCGTTGTAGATTTGGCGGCATGTTAGAAGCAGCTCGAGAGAAACGTCGCCTGCAGACTCCCAATCGCTTTTCGGGCGGTGTTGTGACTCTTTTACTTGCTCGTGGTCAGACGGCTGACTGGAAGCTTCAGTGGGCTCTTTAGCGACGTGTGCCCTGCAGCGATAGCGGTTGGGGTGGCAGTGTGCGGTACAAGTCGATTTGTGGGGACGGAAAAAGATAGTGTTGCCTCCCAGAGCGTATTCGTAGATCTGGATCCGAACCTCCGGCGGCAGCTTGTACAGGAAGGGCGAGTGATTGGCATTGAGGACAGACCTGTCACGTTTTCCAATCAGCTGACCAAACATTACCGATCGCCAATCTCGCGAGAGATACGTACCCTGGCACTGAGAGAGGAAGCGGTGCAAGAAGCCTCCTCGGCGGACCTTTGGTGTTGCTACAAGGCGGTGGCCTGAATGAAATCGTGTGCCTTATTCCACCACACCTGTTAAAGCGACGAGGGGGTTCTTCGCCGTAGACGGTGACTCGCGTCGTTGGGGCCATAATGTCCTTGACCTTTTACGGCTTGCTGGAGTTGTGGCGAGTGATCACGGGTAGCTGATCAAAGAGTGAGAGCCCAGAGGAGGTTGACTGACGATTCCACAAGACGCAGAGCCGCGAAGGTGACGAATAAGTTCCACAAGTCGCAAAGAAGACGCGATATATAAGATGACAGTTCCCGCCTGAGGCATCTAGCCAAAACAAGAGGAAGTAGCAATCAATTGTCAGTGAACAAGCATTCAGTCTCAAGCTTCACCTTTGTTCTTAAGCAGTAGAGCAAACCGAATCTAGAAACACTGCAGGAACCAAATCGGGCAATCGATGGCTCGCATTCCAATAGGTAATTTTTACTTTTCACTCCCTCTATTTCTTACCACGTCCCTTCTGCGCAGTCAGCCTCTTCTTCAAATGCTTCGGCATCTTCGTCTCCCTCTTCTCGCGCTTCTCCTCCTTAACAAGCGCCTTATGCGCCTTCTTCTCATCCTTGTCTTCGAAGCGTTTTCCACGTGGCCTCTCACCCTCGTTCCGTCTGCGTCTACGCACAGGCTCGCCATTCTCGTCAAGCTCGACCTCGCTCCCCTCCGAATCCTCCTCGTCGTCCGATGAGCCATCTTCATCCTCTGCATCCTCACCCTGAGGTTCGTTCTGCACCAACAAGTCCTTGTAGATCAACGACTCGCCCTCGCCGAGCTTCATCTTCTCGACGTCACGCTCGATGTCGTAGACTTGCTCGAGAGTCTGCGGGATGTACTGCTGGCGGAAAACAGTATCGTCCATCTCGGCTTCGTGAGCAGCAGCGGCATCGTGCTCGGGCTCTTGCGAGCGGACCTCGAACATCTTCTCCACAACCTCCCTCATACCCTCCATATCCTTCGCTCCGCCACCGGCTGTAACAAAGCCGAAGACCGTACGTTCAGACAGCGTGTGCACGCCCTTGCGCTTGAAGAAGTCAGAGACGTTCTTGACGTCCATGCGCAGGAACTCCAGACTGCGCGGGTGGTCGTGCTCGACGCTCTGGCTGACGTCGATCATGATCAGCTTGTTCTGGTGGTAGAGCAGGTTGTACTCGCTCAAATCGGCGTGCACGAGGCGGCAGGTCTGGTACATGATGCGCATGTAGGAGAGCAGCTGGATGTAGACGTCGCGCCACTTGGAAGCGATCTCGTCGGAATCGGTGCCTTCGAATTCGAAATCGCGCAGGCGAGGAGCGGGCCAGCCTTTGTTGTTTCCGAGGAATTGCATGACGAGGACGTGGGCTTTGAGGTAGACGGGTTCCGGGCAAGGAATGCCAGCGGCGTGAATACGGCGGAGGTTACGGTATTCTTTCTCGGCCCAGACCTTGACCATGGCGCGGTTGGAGGACTTGTTGTAGCCTTGCTTGAAACGAAACTCGCCGGCAACGTACTTCTCACGATCCTTGAAGACCATGATGCTGGTCTTGTAGACTTTGATGGCGCGGTGGAGGGGAGCAACGGGTGCTTCGCCATTGGTTTCGGCGGGGATGGTGGCGGCGTGGTAGACGTTGGCTTCCTTGCCGGTGGAGATGACACCGTTGATTTCGCTGACGATGTTGCGGTTGAGCATTTGCAGGAGCAGCATGCGGGTACGAGGATCCAGGACTTGCTCGCTGGTTGCGCGGTCACTCTTCTCTGCGCCACCTTGGGCCTTGCCACCAAGTCCAGCTTCGACGCGAGTGAGCTTGAGCTTCGCAGTGTGGGCGGAGAGAGACTTGACATGGTCGTCGACGGCAGATCGGGTGTTGAGCTGCGGGTTGGCCTTGGGTTTCTGGGACTCTGGTATCGACGAGTCGTTCATCTTTCGTGTGCGGTTGAAAGTTTTTGTGAAGTCTGACGAGTTTGATGCTCCAAGGTCTGTGTCTGACAGGTCGTCGTCTGAGGGCTCAAAGAGATCGTCGTAGTCTTCATCTTGGTCGTAATCTTCATCGTTGACAACATCGCCAGTTGTTTCGTTATCTTGACCAGGAGCTGTGGTGGCTTGTTCGTCGTTTGCGTATCCTTCGTTTTCCACAAAGGTGTGTGGCGGCTGGAGAGCAGCAGCAGGGCTTTGCGTTGATTCGGCCATGTTGTGTTGGTGTCGCCAAGACGGTGTGATTTCGGGTGGGTTTAAGAATACTCTGTCTATCGAATCAAGCAATCGAAGGAAATCGCAAGGAGTGTCGGTAGTTGAGTATGCTTTGGTTTACGCAGTCTTCTCTTCTGTGACACACCTTGATCGTAGCGCACGGGCAAAATTTCGAGACTTTGCAGATTCCAGAATGTGGAGTGGAAGAGTTGGGCCGGATTTCAGGGTTCACTTGCAATAAACCCTAACGCTAGCCTTATAGTCGAATATTTTGCTCTTGCTGAGAACTTGTTATACGTTTGCTGTAGGCGCCCTTTGAATGCATTTGGTGGTCACAAAGAATGTTCACTTCTTACGATGATGACCTATGTCGCTCAACCTACCTTTTTAGGCGTGATGGAGGAAGTGAATTTTTTGTGACAACTTCTTAGCGGCGGCCCTCGCCGATTGGCCATAGATCCATGGATCTGATAAGCGTCATCGGGAGGCGGTCGTGAAGGTCCGGGTGCCTGCAGCAGTGACTACTCCACAATCAACATCGATCCTACACAGACTGTATACCACCACTGCATTATACGTCCATGTCCCGGCAGAGATGGCAGCACGCCGCTCGAGCACGGCTTGCCTCTCCTGCCGATGCCAGACCAATGTAACCACACGAAGGCGCATACAACACAGCGTCAAGAGAAACCTACAGGCCGCCACATTACAGCACGAGCAAGGCGAACAAGCCGTTGCCCACGAGGATGGCGCAAGAGATGGTTCCGGGGTGGGCGCATTCAAGTCCCTCACAGATACGGTGAGGCGGTGGAAGACACAGACACCGCTGGTAGATGTTCAAGAGGCAGTACACGCCCTAGAGGTCATGGTCAATCTGAGGGAGAGGCGTCATGAGTTCCTGCGCAGCATGTCAAAGTCATGCTCGGCTCAGCCAGTACACAACGAAACTATGCCAGTCAGAGAGAAACTGCGACTGCCCGAAGCGCAGGCTGCGCCAATTTCACATTCGAGATTTAGAGAGCTCATGCGTCAGGCGGGCTCAGTAAAACAGGTTCGCCAAGTCCTGCGTGCCCAGCTGCTTCGAGTTCGCCATCCCAAGGATCTGCTCCGAGTTGCCGCAGTGGCAATGCTGACTCGTAGCCATGCTGAGCAGCTGTCCATCTTACACGAGCCGATGATGCGTGCTCTCTACAGGTGCCGCGAAACTGTCACAGATGCTGAAGTCCTCGCTACAAGCCTGACCATTGTCTCTCGACTACGCTTCGCTGGCCTTGAACCTCATTACCAGCTTCTTACTGTTGGAACGAAATTTGCCGCACGAGCTCGTAGCCTAAATGGCATGAAGAAGTACCTCAAGTTGGTCCGCGAACGCAGGACCACCATCACCAGCAATCTCTTCCGCAGTGTCATTGCCAAATTTTCAATTGGGCACCGCGGACTGGGCGAGATTCGCAACGGGCGCTGGCGAAGAGCAGATTTGTTGCAAGTCCTCACTGGTTTCGAAGACTGCAAGGACCTCCCTCCCAACGAGCAATTCCATCTCGGAGTTTTCCTCGACCGCAACGATTGGCAATATCTGCACGGCTGGGTGGCAGTGCTGGCCCGCTGTAAAGCCAACGACGCCGTCTGGGACGAGTGGCTGCTGTGGAAGCAGAACCCTGCTCGCACAAATCCCAAGCGTCTCGAAAGCACCGAAGGCTATACGGACTCGCAGCGGCGTGGCGACTACTGGTTTCTTGAGCAGATGGTCCACACAGACGATATCGAGCGTGCATGGCGCATTCTCGAGGACACTGCCATTCCATTTTCAAGTATGAAAGACCACCTCAAATCTCGCCTTTTGGACGGCGCCGAGCATGCAAGAATATGGACCCCACAGATGACAGAGGCGATGTTGGACAAGTACGACGCAGACTTGTCCAAGATCGAGCGTGCGTTCGGCGTCACCTGGCAGCCCGGCGCTGAAGATGGTGAAGGCCAGCACCTACTTTTCCGCGACCAAGAAGAAGCGCTGGACGAGCTCGGCGCGATTGACTGGAAAGCTGAGGAAGACTTTGGGTTTCCCACTGATGGTGATGGTGCCAACCTTTCAAACCAAGAGCGAAGTCTGCACAACGCTGCGGAAGGCGCGCCTGTACGATCGCAAACCCGCTCTCAAAGAGCTTCTTCACTATACGAATCTAACGACTTACGACGAAACATACACACGCAATAACGCGAAGCAGCAGGACAGCATTCGCGGACCATTCCAGCATAGAAGAATAAGAACTACAGCATATAGTCATAGAATGCATACAGGAGCATATCATGATCAAGACATTGACCACGCTAGCCGCTTTGCATGCCGTTGTCCCTGTCCAGCTTAACATCACAGCTCCAGTCATACAGATTGACGCCTAGCACATCTTGTGTGCTCATCAAGTAAGTCCCTCCTCATCTCTCCACTCCCCTACCCATTATCCCAAATGATGCAACAAAGCGTCCCACAAAGTCGCCACCGAGTTGTGGTCCATTCCATCTACCAAGACGGACTTGAACCTGGCCCGGCGCGCGACGGGACAAACTCCTATACATTCGTGCAGGATCCAAAGAGAGCACTGATCTTCGAAGATAACATCAATTAACAACCGAAATGAACCGAAAATGAACTGGGATGGAGAGCTGATTGTGATTTGAAAACATAGACATTGCGTTGAAGGAAGGTCTTTCTTTGTGACGTTGTTGTTTCTTTCAACTCGTTCCATGTCTGTTATGAGCCTTTGAGCGTGGAGTGTCAATTATACACAGTACGGAGCTACTTGTGAGGGCCAGACTGCTTAAATATCAATACTTACTATTAGCGAATTGTGGAATGCTACAACAAGGTAATCCAAAACGTCATTTAACCATATCCACAGAACATATCAATGCCGAAGTAGCTCTGGATGAGAGAAAGGGTGTAAAAAATTGTATAGAGTGTCATGAAAAGATTGTCATTCTTCGCGCAACGGGGGGTATCCTAATTCTGATCTTCACCAACATAATCCAAAATCATCTAGAGAGCACAACGAGAAAGATCGCCCTTCATAATCTCTCGGATAACAATAGCAGCAACAACAACTCCGTCAGCCAGCAGAGCGCAAAGGCTCCACGCTCCTCGCAAACTCCTGCTTCTTCTGCCCGCCGTACCTCGCTCCCCCCGAACTCAAAGCCCTGGAAATAGGCACGCCGCCGCCACTGCAATCGCCCAGATTCAATCTTGCCACAGCGGCTTCCATGCTCTCGCCTGTAGCACCCTTGGCTCTAGTCGGTGCTTCACAAAGTTTCGGCAGCGCAACATCAACAGCGCCGAGCGTCTCCCTGATATCCGCGAACAGCAAGTCCATGGGGCAAATGTACGTCCTGCCTGTGCGCTCGGCGAGCACATGACCGCAGACTTTGCCGTCGCTGCTGACGACCCATGCTCCGGAGTCACCGCCTACGCCGAAGCCGCCGTGAGCGGTCCAGCTGGCGGAGAAAGTGCTGCGGCCGTGGAGTTTGAGGAGTTCCATTGAGCTTGAGATGACGCCGCTGGCCAGACCACTAGTACGGCCAAGGCAGTGGACTCGTGCGCCGGCAAGCTCGGTGCTGCGTTTTATTGAGACTGGGAAGCAGTCTGGGCTGGAGCGTGAGGCTGCGTCGCAGAATTTCTTGCCGCCGCGGATAACGTTGTAAGGGTGCACTCGGGGTGGGAGGAGCTCGAGTAGTGCCCAGTCGATCTCTTGAGGGAGAGAGGAGCTGATGCCGCGGTAGCCTGTTTCGGTGGAGTGGAAGGCGCTGCGCTTGAGGCCTGAAGAGGCGTGGACTTGGCCGAGCTTATAGGAGAGGATGTGGTCTTCGTCGATGCCGGAGTCTTCATCGTCGTCGTCCTCTTCATCTGCGTGGAGGTTGAGGCTGATGGCATCGTCGAGGGCGGGCTGGGTGATTTCGATCTCCATGCCGTCTCCTGGTGTAACACCTGCAGCGTCTCCATCGGTTTGTGAGTCCTCGTCCAAGCTGACGTCGGAAATACTAGACAGCTGGCGGACCGTGCTGCCGTCGTCGGATTCCAACGGCTCGTCTAACTCATCCATGCTCAGTACACTCGACGAATCGTCTTCGTTGTCCTCGTCATCATCATCGTAGTTCTCGTCCTCGTCATCCTCTGCTTCTAGCATATGATGGACACTCATCCCAAACGCCCGACCATCGACGTTGACCAGACCACCGAAGGAAACCGGTGGGAGATGCGACTCGTCTTTATACGCACCAATGGAAGCGCCGCACATAGGCTGGGGTTGATAATCTGGATTGCCCGCATCAGACTCTTGCTCAAATCTAGGAGCCATTGATCTCACAGCCAGTTGAGCAGCTGATTCTCGACGAGCTTTTCGACACCGACTGATCTGGCCCTTCTCGACGACAACATAGCACGACTTGGGATCACACCTAAAGTGCCGCTTCAACATCTCCTTAACCTTCTGTGTAGAGCGACATGTGATTTGGTATGTGGGTCGTGCTGTTTCGGGCGTTTCTCCGTACGACGTGAGACAAATTGAGGAGGATTCGGGGGAGCCCCTCAAAGCCCTCGAGCAGAGTCGCGCTAGCTTATAGGCAGTGTTATAGTCCCAGTCATCTCGGATGGCTTGAGGGATGTCCAGCAGTGGAAACTCTTTCAGCTTCGGCTTAATTCGAGCGACAGCGCTAGATGCCTTGGCCAAGGTAGCTTGCTGAAGTGCAGCGGTAGTTCTGGCTTCGCGGCATCGATCAGACCGTTCCCTCCATTTCTTTTGGATGATGATGACTTTTCGCTTGAAGTCCTGGAAAGATCCGACATTTGAAGCCCGAGTATTGCGTGGTTCCAGCGAGGCTGTGCTTGATCTGTGGGGCACTGGTCGTCTCCGGATTTGTGAAGGCATGTTGCCAGCACCAGCCAGGTTCGAGAAGGATGAAAGCCGAGAGAAGCTACTCGGAGCTGTGCTAGTGTTCGACTGAGTCTCTTCCAAAGACGCTGTTTCTGCGAGTGGCTGTGATATGCGTTCAGACATGTTCGATGGGGTCGCTGGCAGCTGTCGGCGGCTCGATGAGAGTTCTGCAAGATAAGAGGCCATCTCCGGTGGCTCTGCTGAGTCCTCGCCTTCACCGTCAAGCAAGCAGCATCTCTGAAGTTGTGTACAAACCTTGTCGTAGATGCCCTCAGTTGTTAAACTGGAGATCTCGCCGGGGTCTGCAGCTTGCAAGCAAATCTGAACAGCACGCATGTAGGCTGTGCCACATCTCGACGCAAGCTTTGGAGCCCATAGCTTTTCCAGTCGAACTTTGAAGTCGGCGAGAGAATACTTGGGCTTGAACATGTCACCAAGTGATTGCCAAATTCCGACCTCGAGTAAGATCAGCGCCAGACTGTACAAGTCGAACCTGATATCTGTTGCCAGATCCCGCTGAGATGGGTATGGGTGGTCTTCTGGGTGGCGGTAGATGTTGAGGTTGGAAGATCGGTGTAGACCTTCCACGGTGCTTTTCGAGAACACGTCGAAAGATGCCCATATGGGTGATTTGAGACACTTTAAGCGCCTTGAGGATGCCTCGTTGGATGTCATAGCGAAGATCACACTACTACTGTTGATGTTGCCATGGGATAGTTCGTTGAGATGCAGCCCGCGCAACTGCTCAGTCAGCCGCAACGCTAGCTTGAAACGAGCTTCGAGTGGTGGAGGATCAACATCCGGAGTGGTTGATTGTATTGGTTTCGCCTTTCGAATGAGGTTGAGAAGACTTAGTGGTGCCAAGGTCTCCGCCGACGAGATAGCAGTTGCATGCAGGCGATTTTGCACCGAGTATGGGAGGTCATATACTAGACCGATGCGAGGGCCATGAGGATCTTCGAAGTATCCAAGAAGGCTGATATTGTGCTGTGACTCGGCACGCATGGGCATGAAGACTGCATGGAGTGCTTCCAGTCGCTGCAGTGGTGGGCAAACGCCTGTTTCGTGGTAGGTGGAATCGAAGTTGGCATATTCAACAAGTACAGACACTTCTGGGGCTCCACTTCCGAGGGCAGCCTGGACACTATCCGATGCTCTTGATCTTAGTAGCTGTCCGACAAGTCTAGTGGCGATGGGCACTCCAATGCTCTCATAAGGTGGTGGCCGCTCCTCGGGTAGGCGCAAAGCAGAGAGCTCGATCCGTGGGGGGAGTCCGCAGTACGGTGAGAACGGAGGTCTCAGGAAAGGTTGTGGGTTTACGAGAGTGAGTTCACTATCGGCAACACTGTTAGTCTTCCCACTGCGTCTGCTTGCAGATGTTGGCTTGCTGAAAGACTGTGTGTCTGTATCCTGCTGTGGGGTGAACGTGGGATGTTCGCCCCGAGCCAGGGCCTTTCGTGATATCGACAAGTCGTATAACGTGTCGTTCGAAGTCGTCAGATCGTTGAGTAAGTCATTATAGCGGGATTCGTCAAATGGTAAAGGTTGCTTAACAGTCTCGCCCGCCTTGACAATCCCGCGGCCAGATCGTACATTGTCGAGTTCGTTGATAACTTCGCGGACGTTGCCCAGGACACTCTCGACAATCTCGGTCAATCCAGCTTTAGCAACAGACTCGTCGATGTCGCCGTTTGGCCCATTCGTGTCATCACTCCAGGCAAGACCCCAAGTGATGAAGCGATCCTTCTGAATGCGAAACTTGCGCTGTAAAGCCCAGAATTGTTCGGGAGTTTCCTGGTGTGCGGCGGCGAATGGATTTATGTTGATGTTGGTGGTCGCGCTCTTTTTGGCATCTGTGTACAGCCTGGTGAGGTGGCTAATCTTCTCCGGAGGGTGCGTGAGATGCGAGCGTCCATGTCTGTAAGCCTCCATTTTGCATGCTGTTCGTGAGTGGCGGCCAAGATCAGATGCGATGTGTTTCCAAAATCAGCCGGTATTATTGCAGCATAGATTCGATGATTTCCTGAAATGTTCGTGTCATGAGCAAAGCATGGTCAACAGCACGACAGTCGTCGAGATGGAGCTGACAATCGTGCCGCCTAGGTTACGAAGACCCTCTCAAGGCAGCAATATAACGAGACTCCATTTCAGGTTTAGCGTATTCGCAAGCTTGAGAAAGAACGCGGGGGAGAGAAAGGGTTGAGCCCTAAATAAGCACTGTCTGTGCCATCACCCTGCCAGAACAATACATTTAATGGCAGCAACGAGATCACTAAGGTACTCTCTATCCGCAAAGTAATTGAATAGGCGCGCTCGTATAAGTTGTGATACAGACGTCGGGTTGGCGTTGTGTGACATTGCTCAGTCTACCGTGAGATCACTCACAGTTGAAGGGCCTGTATGAGTGTAGTGAAATTTGCCTTCCCGGCGTGATCTGTCCCTTGGCCTTACAAGGCGCACCGACATGGCTAGGCACCTGGATGTATTAATACAACCTCGGAGACATACTGGAGCCTACAAGCTAGGAGGTACATGTACACTGGACATTCAGCTGAACTTGCGCAGCACGTTGAGAGTCGTCAAGAATGCGAGGTAAGCTCGTGTCAGGATAATCCTTCTGCCGTGCGGCTGTGAAGGTTTGAACGATGTGCTTGCTGCATCAATGAACCTGCGCAAAGTCGGATATGTTCTCTAACATGTTTTGTTGCTTTGGATAATACCTACTCGTGGCGTGAGATGATCTCAAGACATGCAACAAATGGTTTACTGCAGTGCTGATATGGAAGCCATGTGGACAAATGGACATATCCGATGGTGAACTTTGCCGCCTTTCGTCGCCGGGCAGGAAGGATCGCAACAAGTATGGCATTATTTCCCCATGTCAGCGCCGCACCCAGCAGGATGGTAGTACGCATCAAGTAGCACGATGCTAGACGATGCTAGTCGACGCACTCCAGACATCGACTCTGCAGCTAAGAGTGACATATCGCCGTCCACTGGAGCCGAGCGATCTCGGAGACAGCGAGAGACAGCAATCGGCGGAGCGCCTTTCCTGATCAGGCAAAAGTGGACAGTGCTGGGACAGTGCTTGTGATGGCGTATCAGATTGGAGATGGATAATGGTGTGACTTTCTCCTGAACCGGCCAAGGCTCAGCGCAAGTCGTCTCATCATCTGTGCTCCCTTTGCCGACCCGGCCCTTTTTCTCGCCCTCTGTCCTCTTTATCTGATCCTCGCCCCAATTCCATCTGATACCCATCACCTTTCCCCTCCATTGCCTTGTCCTCGCCCTTTGTTCGTCCTCTGATCACAGTCGTCAGCACAGCCGCGCAAGAAGTAAAGTGACTTGCAGCCCTGTATTGCCATTGCTGTACAAAAAGAGTTACTGCAGCACTCAAGCGAGAGCCTAGCACCATCGGCCTCGGCAGTTCGCGCGGAATTGCAAAGCAATTGTCAGCCTCGATCTTATCTCCCATCCGTCTCGAGTCCCGTGGCCTCGCTCAGTTGCCGCAGGCCGGCCTGGAAGAAGATTGAAGTTCTTGGTTCGTAAATCAAACCCCACCCATCCCGTCATACTTCCCAGCGATCGCATTGATTTGCACTTCTGTCCGTCTATTACTGTTACTTTCCTACTTTCCTACATTCTGTCCTTTACTGCTGAACGCGCATTACCAATTCAATATACCCCAAACTAACTGTGATTACTTGCCTCACAGTCAACCCTAGGCACCACATACAACACCGCGCAACAATATCAACCACCGCTGTCGCACACCCATTCGCCTCAATCACCACCAAAAACACACCACAGTCATGGCCGCTCCACGCTCACCAAACCGCCGCCATTCACTTTCAGCCATGCCATACCGTCACCACCCCATACCAAACAGCGCCACAAGCCACCCAGACAATCCGATTCCTACAGACCCTACCATCACACACAAAATCAGCAAACTCTCGCCTCGCATCCAGCCTAAATATGCAATCACAGATTCGACTCGCTCAAGCGCCGAGAGCCTCAGTGGCACAACCGACGAAGACAGCACCTCGGATGCCCCTTCAACTCCCATGACCGAACCACAGGAAGTCTCAGCCGACGAATCTTACGACAAACTCCCAGAGCTTGGCACAAGTCCATCAGTGGAGCGCAATCGAAGAGCAAGCACTACATATGCCTCCAACTCCAAAGAGATTAAGAAGCTCTTGGGCGACGGTGGCAGCGGAACAAAGTTTTTGGAAAAGTACTGCTGTGGAGAGGGCTGCTGCAAGAACTTTGCATTGCCTCGAAAGAGTACCAAGCCCGATTTCGAACCCATCGTTGCACCCGACAATGAGGCTTTCCGATTTCTGGCGCCGACTCTGCGCTCTCTCACACAAGATACGCCGCTCTCAAATATTGTCGACATGCCAGAAATTAAGCTGTCATTCGGCCCTCTACGCAGAGAGTCAATTGCGCAGAAATTCCCTGGCGAAAGACACGAGCACGATTCCAAAGCTGTGGTCAACCGTCCACCCCAGTACATGAAGCCACACCCTCCTTACGACGTCTTCAACGCACCGATATACGGTGCTCGCGAGCTCACAAAGCCCGGCGCCGAGAAGAGGACTTTCCACTTCGACATTGACGTAACAGACTACCCGGAGGAAGGTGGCGTAGACTTCAAGGTCGGTGGCGCCGTTGGAATCTGCCCACCGAACGATCCAGAGGTTGTTGATGACATCATGGATCAATTGGGAGTGCCGCGCTTCGTTCGTGACAAGCCAATTCGCCTACACACAACCGGCGGTCGTTGGCCGACTATCTGGGGCGACGAAGAGGCGCGTGAACTGGTCACAACACGACGCGAGGTTCTCACATGGACAGTCGACATCAGCTCCACGGCGCCGACCAAGGCATTGTTCCGCGTCCTTGCAGAATACGCCACCGCAGAGAACGAGAAGAAGATCTTGATGTATATGTGCTCAGCGCAAGGTCTGGCAGCCTTCTGCGATCTTCGTTCGGGTCCTCATGTCACACTGCAGCAACTTCTCCATGCTTTCCCATCCTCAAAGCCGCCTCTTGAGGCCCTCCTTGCCACACTCAATCAACTCATGCCTCGATTCTACTCTCTTAGCAACGATCCTCACGTCTCTTCGGCGCGCGAAGGTCTTGCTGGCCGTCGTTTGATCGAAATGGCTGTCACCGTCCACGAGACTTCCGCCGTGGGCAACACAAGCCGTACTGGTGTCGGCTCTGGATTCTTGGAACGCCAGGCTCTCCGCTTCGCTGCCGCCGAGAAGCAAGCGATTGAAGACGCTGAGGTTGCTGGCCAACCCGCTCCTCAACCAGGTGTCGCCGGTCGCCAGCTCAACATCCAGATCCCCATGTTCCGCGGCCTAATGAGCAACCCTCTCTCCCGCGAGTTCAACTCCGATGGCCCAATGATGCTCATCGGCGCCGGCGTCGGCATGGCACCTTTCCGTGGCTTCATCCTCAACCGCCTTAAGAACGCCAACTGCGCCAACAAGATCTGGCTCGTCCAGGGCGTGCGCGACAGCATGCTCGACGAGATCTACCAAGGCGAGCTCGGCACGCACGAGAAGGAAATCAAGAAAGTCGTGCAGAGCCGCGCCCAAGCCCCGCCACCCACGGCAGAGGAACTCGCCGCCTCGGCGGAAGAAGAAGCCGCTCCGCTCGCTGTCAAGGAGGACCGCAACCAGCGCAAGGTGGCCAAGTACGTCCAAGACGAGGTTCGTCTTCAAGCCGACATTGTCTGGTTCGTCATCAACGCCATCGACGGCCGCGTCTTCGTATGCGGCAGCACCAAGGGCATGGGCGAGGGTGTTCAGAGCGCACTCATCGATGTTGCTATGGACAAGGGCAACTTGGACTATGAGACTGCCACTCAGTTCTGGGAGCAGAAGAAGAAGGACGGGCAGTACATTGCCGAGACCTGGTAAGGAGGAGGAGTTTGAGTTCTAAAAGAAAGCGCCTGTTTGGGCTGCGGAGATCTATCGTTTCGATGGTTTTGTTTTGGCGCGCACTAGAAGGGACCCGGTTTGGTTGTTTTTATGACTTTCGCACAGCGATTTGGCGCTTTTTTTTCTTGTCTTGGAGGATGGATGGGTCGGGAGTTTTTTCGCACGGGCGTTACGAAGCGTTTCTGCTTTCAAAAGGGAAGAGCTGGTGTGTCGATAATCTGACAATGCTCGCTTATGGGAGGAATATTTGGAATTATCGTCAAAGCATTGTACGACTATTGGTAACGCCCACGCGTGGGTTGTTGAAAGAAGGATCCTGTAAAGCTAGCTGTTCGTATCTGTCTATCGCTGATGATAAGTAACATAGCTGTGAAAGAGGAAATGAACATTCTTGGAAAATTATTAGACTTCATTCGGATTGGATTGTGGACAGCTCTCTCGTTACAACGACCGCGTGTTGCTTGCTGAGAAGTGCTATTTGTTCAGCTTGACTACTCTACACCAATTCAATGTGCTCAAGTTTCTCATGCCCGCTAGGAAAAAACAAAAGTACTTCTCTCTCCGTGTTTGCTAAGCCTCGTCGGGGGATTCTCTCGGCTTCAACAAAACCTGTCTGCAGGCAATACCTGCAGCAGTGGTCTTCGAGTGAGAAGTAAGAAAGTCTAGAGACGCCTTCTTGTCTCTCGGTGGTGATTTACCAGTGGCACTTTTCACCCGCAGTGAATGCCACAGCTCGGATTCTCGAGCTTTGTGTGTATTTTGCCATGCTTCTTCGCCAGAAACTCTGGCTGAGAGAAGCTCTAAGGCGCCTTCAGCGGTAACCCTCGCTACCGCCAGCGACGGACTGGGACTCGTAGTCTTCAACCGACATGCCATCGACGTCCTCGCTGCCGCCGAGCTCAGAAGGCTCCGCCGTCTGGCCCAAGAACCCACCATTCGCGCTCGACCTCCCCTCGTGCTCCCACGGGTAGTCGTCAGGCCCCACCCACGTGCACGTCATGTGGCCCGCCGGGAACTTGTCAACATCGAGGTACGCCTGATTCTCCAGCACCTTCTTGACCATGCCCTGGCCATCCTGCTTCAGCTCCGAGATGCGGTTCTCGACGACGCTCTCGCCCTTCAGGCTCATGGGGAAGTACTCGTGGAACTGGCGCAGCTGGTTGCGATCGAGGTACGCCTCGCCCGCGCGCGCCACCAGCCGGAAGAACTCCCAGCCCATGTCTTCGGAGTGGTGGGTCTTGTCCGAGGCGACTTGCTGCGACAGCCAGTGGCGCCAGATCGTGAGGCCGATCCACTGCATGATGTCGTTGGCGTAGCTGGCGCGGCCGATGGAGTCGCGGTCGGCGCGGCCGACGGTTTTGGTGCGCTGCAGGGATTCCGGGTAGTAGCTGAGGAGGTTTGTTTCGGTGGCGATGGCGAGGTT
>Ga0265797_10002124_pt1 | contig 33884 bp, 34 predicted proteins | sample P2T30metagenome_FD_192433 | JGI IMG/M metagenome (GOLD analysis project Ga0265797, IMG submission 192433) | Plant litter microbial communities from East Loma Ridge, Irvine, California - P2 T30 | ecosystem: Environmental > Terrestrial > Plant litter > Unclassified | place: USA: California...
TTACCTTGGCTAGCCAGGCCTAGGCTCCCACTTGGTTTAGTCATAATATTAATGCCAGTACATTTATGCAAAATTCTGCACTGTCGACGTCATGTAAACAATCATCTTGGTTCCGATTTGTGTTCAACACGTCTCCCCACGTACATTCAGACTGGGCATCGTTGTAGGGTAGCAGACAGCTGCGATACCCTGGGAGGACGTAAAGTCCCCTCACCCTCGTAGATCCAGCCTCGGCATCGCGATACACAGTTGCGATTCTGCCAATGGCAGTAGCGCCCGCACCCAGTGTAGACACCCCAGCACGACAACACACCATACACAAGCCTGAGCGAACCCATGCAGGACATTATTCGCATGCAATGTCAGGAGATCAAAAGGCTGACGTACGACTTACCGACCAACGGCCGATTTGCTCATCATGAGATTGATGTGAAATCAAGCTCAAACGATCAACGTGCTAAAGCTTAAATTGTGGTAGCGTGGCCTTCTGAGTGGTGTGACGGGAACGACCTTTGCGCTAGCTCCCACATGACGTTTGACATTGAAAACCCACCCTCCGTGGATGATCAAGGCGTCGGGAATTAGATCGTCATTAGCTTTTGACATTGTCCAGCATATCCGATTTGCTAATCGTTACTTCATCCGGCACGTCTGGCCAACCCGATCGTATGAGCGTGTTGCCCAGTGCAGATCTGCTACCTATGTCGTCATGACGACTGCTTGATGATCCCTTTGTTCGCTGGGCGCCAAACAAGATATAGCTTGGAATGCCCTGCGGTAGCTTATTTCAAAGTACCACATCTATCTACCGTTCAGCTATTCATCCAGCAAGCTTCTTTTTTTATATCCAATTGAAGTAGGAATCCAAGACCATCATGGATTTCGTGCGCAGGAACGATGCTCTTTCGCTCAACAGTACGCACTTGGTCCCTTAGTCAGTTCTTTGGCGTGTGTGCATCTAACAATTGCTAGCCAATACCGTCAACGGTAGAACGGCTGACATCGCCATCACTACCCATGGATCAGACTTCTACTTTGCCATTTGCGCTGTGATGGGCTTCGCTGGCTTTGCCTTTGTTGGCCTCGCCCAGCGTAAAGCGCGTCGCGATCGTCTTTTCCACTACCTAACTGCTGCGGTCGTCTTTGTTGCCGCTATTGCATACTGTAAGTAAAACCCAGAGAAGTCGACATATGGCTCCTGCAGTATATATCCTAACGTAAACACTAGTCACCATGGGCTCCAACTTGGGCTTCACCCCCATCCGAGTCGAGTACTTCAGAAGCGACCCCGAGGTGGCGGGAACATACCGTTCCATCTACTATGCTCGATACATTGATTGGTTCATCACCACTCCTCTCCTGCTGCTCGATTTGCTGTTGACCGCGGGCATGCCCTGGCCTACTACACTGTTCATCATTGCTATCGATGAGATTATGATTGTCACGGGACTCATTGGTGCCCTCATCGACAACCGCTACAAGTGGGCATACTTTACCTTTGGCTGTGTCGCTCTCCTCTACATTGTCTACCACCTTGTCTGGGAATCTCGACTACACGCCAGGAAGTTTGGCCGCGATGTCGAGAGGTGTTTCCTTATGTGTGGAAGTTTGACCGCTTTCCTCTGGATCCTGTACCCAATTGCTTGGGGTGTGTGCGAGGGCGCGTAAGTTTTCTGACCCTGGACATTGCTGTTGAAAATTTGGTTGCTAATCTATTTTTGGGTGTAGAAACCTCATTGCTCCCGACAGTGAGGCTGTATTCTATGGTGTACTTGACTTCTTGGCCAAGCCCATCTTTGGTGCTCTCCTCTTGTGGGGCCACAGGGACATTGACCCTGCTCGTCTTGGTCTTGCTATCAGGGATTACGACGGCGACGCGACTGTACACGAGAAGGTTAAGCCAGTAAGTCAACATTTCTCTTACGCTTTCACCCTACCGTTTTTGGTGGTACTCTATTCCGAAGCACATTTGTGTGCTCGTTATCCCTTTCTCCTCATGTCACGCCACCTGATCAATTCATGAACATCTTGGCTAATGATTGATCTTCAATAGGTTCAAAACCACAGCGCCGCACCCCCAGTCGATGCTACCGTCTAAGCGATTTTGAGAACAACTTCGGCATGGCTCATGAAAACGGAAAAAAATGAATAAAAGGGAGGAAATGTATGGTGGAGGATGTAATAAAGTAATATGATAATACAGAGATGTGTTGTCTGGGTTGATCAGCGGCGGGACTGAGATTGGAAAGGAAAGGATGTGACGGACATTACGCTTGCATGATATGATGATGCTTTTTTTATATACCCATTGGTTGTCCTTCTTTAGTCCAATATCACTCACTTACAAAGTAATTTCATACTGTCTCAAATGTGGAAATCATCATACTGTCCTTGGCTTTGTTGTGCATCGTCATCATGAATCGTTGAACATGAATAGTGCCTTTTTTTGCTACTGTAGATTAGGACAGATGGGTTACACATAATGATCATCATCATCACCATGCACTGGCAAAGTGTCTGACAAGATGGCTGGAAAAAATAATAATCTTATTAATGACAATGTGTCAGATACACAACCCCCTCCCTCCACCTCATGACTTTCTTTTTTCACCAATCACCCATCAACCCAACACCACCTTTCTGAAAATAAAAGGCTCCCGAAGCAACTACCGTCATCACAACACTCAACAGGATCCAAACCAGCCAACTCAGGTACGGTCCGTTTTGCGCACGATCCAAGGGACTGGATGACGCCTGCTTCTCTTGTGAAGTAGTTGCCTTACCCCACGGGATACAAGACTGCTGGTGGCGATCCTCGAGAATCTGTTCCGCCACCAGCTTGGCGCCAGCGAGTACAATGGGTACGCCTGTCCCCGGATGGGTGCTCGCGCCCACAAAGTACAAGTCGGAAATGGACCGGTGCTTGGTCTTTGGTCTGAAGCTCAGCACGTTGAAGAAGGAGTGGCTCAGGCCCAGGATGGCGCCGCGGTCGAGATTGAAAGTCGATTTCCACGTCGGTGGCGTGTTGATTGTTTCCTCGATGATGTGAGGGCCAATGGACACCTTGAGCCGGGCCTCCATGATTTTGAGAATCATGCTGCGTGCTGTGGCAACCATTGTGTCCCAGTCTTGCGTCAAGCCCGTCGTGTGCTTGGACCCCTTGTGTGCATCTGTGAGTGAGTCTTGCAAATGTCCGACGGGCACCAGGATGACGAGAGAGTCGCACCCCTCGGGAGCAGCCGAAGGATCGACCCGCGACGGGACGTTGACATAGAAGCTCGGCTGATCTGGTATCAGGTGCTGCTTGAAGATGCTATCAAAGCTCTCCTTGTAGTCTTCTGCGAGAAAGATGTTGTGAGCGCTGAGTTCGGGGAATTGCCGGTCTAGCGCCCAGTAGAAGGATATGCTGGAGCAAGAAGCCTGGCGTTTGAGGAGAGAACGTCCAAACGAGCTGGAAGGCAGGAGTCGGTTGTATGCATAGGCTAGATCGGCATTGCAGACCACAACGTCAGCGGTCAGTGGTTTCTTGCTGCTGTCGTCGAAAACAACGCCAGTTGCGCGCTTGCCATCGGCCGATAGCTGTATGTTACTAATCGGACTGTCGAACATGTACTCGACACCCAAGCGTTCACCGACATTGACAAGGGACTCGATTACCTGAAAGAAAAAAAACGCAGTCAGTCAGCCTGTAGTCGTCTGCATGTGCAATGGTGCAACAAACCTTGTGGAAACCACCCAAAGGATACCAGATGCCCTCTGCTAGTTCAGTGTATTGCAGCAGACTATACGTTCCCGGGGCATCGAATGGGCTCATGCCCATGTACATGCTCGCAAACGTAAACACTCTGCGCAGCCTCTCGGTCCAAAAGTATTTACTCGCACGATAGTAGATGCTCTCAAACGGATGGAGCTCAAACAGATGTAGCAGGAACGCTGGGCGCACCATGCTGAGTAGGGAATAAAAGTTCTTCCTCAGCACGTGAATAATCGAAACCTCGTAGTGGCGGTGCGACTCTTGCAAAAAGGATAGATAGCGCTCAAACCCATCCTTGCCCTCGAACCGCTCAATCTCCTCCTTCATGATGGAAATGTCCGTCGACAGCTTGAACGACGTGTCGTCGTGGAAATGGACATTGTAGTTGGGCTCGCATTTGACCAGCTTCACACCCTCGCCGTCGAGCGTCGTGCCCAGGTCCTCAAAGGTCTCGTGGAAGAAGCGAGGAAGGAGAAGTAAGCTCGGACCCTGGTCGAATCTCTGTGGTTCTTATCAGCGCTGCTGGACGTCTCTCTCTCTCTCTCTGTTTGTGTGTGTGTGTGTGTGCAAGGTAGCGCAGAAATCTTGTCAAGCCTACCTACATAGCCTTTACGATGTATCAAGCTGCACCTCCCGCCCGAAAACCCATTCTTTTCCACTACCGTAACCTTGCAGCCCGCCGCTGCAAGACGTGCCGCGAGCGCCACGCCTCCTGCACCAGCACCGACGACAATGACACTGGGGCGCGTCCCCTTGCTTTCGACGTGCTCTCCCATTTAAGCAGACTGGTATTATTTTTTCTTCTTCTTCAAATATCAAAGTTTAACGATAACAACCTGCGAGGAGGGTTTGTACATAAAAAGAAGAACGCGCCGCGCCAACACTTCGGGTGTTGGTGGAACAGTGCACAGAGTCATGACGTCTACACAAAAATCAACAGGACTAGTCAGACATTGTTTACCACTTTTTTTTGATGAGAGCGCGTCGGCATATTTGAGTTGCACGTGAAAGCCGCTTTGCTGTAGATAAGCCGACTTCTTGTTCGCGGTAGTGCAATGCCATCCTCCGCCCCCCGCACACAACGGGCAAATGGCTCGGACAGCACAAACGACTCGTCACGCGAAAACCCATCTTTTTCGCACGCCGAGACTTTTGCATGTTTCGATCCGGCAAAGCTTGGCGGATTTCATGAATCATGCTTGGCAGGGCAAGAAGGATCTGACATGATGTCACTCTCTCGCATCAACGGCCATTTGCAGGAGTCGGCGCAACAGGCAAGTGTTACGGTCATGTTTGAAGAGGCCAAGTAAGTGAATTAAAAGTTAATCATTAGCAATACGACTAATAGTACTAATTATATATGCTTAAAACGTTGGTAGAGTTCTTGTACTCTGGCTGGCACTCCTCAGTGTAGCCACCAAAGAGCGCACGCCTCTCCTGGATAAACTTCTCAAACGCGGCTTTTGAACAGCTCTCTCCTGGTCCATCAGTGCAAGACAATTGCTGCGTGTCCCTGTTGACGAGGACGCGGAAATAATCACCTGCATCGAAGCCGTAGCTATCGCATGTCATCTTCTCAATAACAAAGTTGGACAAGAAAGGTAGAATCTTGGACGACTTCCAGGCTCTGCCGTAGTTTGGTCGCTCGAGCGGCATAGTGCCGTTGGCGTCATTCGCTCCAGAATAGGCGCTGTTGTTGAACAGGCCCATTGCAACAGCTACGGTAGGGGGCAACTCTCGATGTGTGAAAGAGACGTAGAGATCCTGATCGGCGTCATCCGAGAGCAGCAACTGAGCAGAAGCATTGAGCCAGGGCAAGCCAAGTGCGCCGGCTAGCTGCTGGCTTCCATAGCCGGTGTTGTAAAAATACATGATATCATTCATGTACTCAAACGACAACCACTCGTCCTGGGAGAAGAGATCGAGAGAACAGAAAGGCGAATCGCCTCTGATGACAGTTTCGTATCCGCACAACTGTTGCATAGCTACAACATCGTCGGCTGTGAAGTTGAAGCTTGGGGCGTAAGCATGCAGACGAGCGACAATGGGCTTTGTGTAAATCTCTTGGTATTGCTGAACGAGTTAGTTGGGTTCTATAATCTTGGATTGCGGTACTCACCGATGACTGCTTGCTGCCAAAAGAAGAGCTGTACTTTGGACAGCCCTTGTAAGGAGTCAGGGAATCGGCACCCCGTGCTGCATCCTCGCGCACAGGAACGAGCTTCGTGCCGTTGCTGTCGGCGACGAGGCCATCAATAAAGGAAGATGCGCTGAGTTCAGTCCTCTCAGCCGTTGACGTCCATACACGTTTAGGGTCCTTGAAGCTGGGGTAGCGCATGCGAACATCGACACCGAGCTTATACGACTCGAGCCTCCCGACCGCTGTGAGATCTTCTAGCTCGCTGTCTGAAATGGGCGTCTTCCATCGGGCGAGAAAGTCCAAGGGGCCTGCGCTTCGCCAATCCGCCGTCGTGTTCTTGAGCTTGTCGGTAAAAGGCTCGATGTACTCCTCGTAGTCAAAGTCGTTGGCATAGATGGCGGCATGCCGAATAAGGTACGATGCGCGCGTCACATTGCAACCCTGCGGCGGCTTAGGGTCGAGTTGCGGCTCCTCAAAGTAGGGCGCAATGCCAGCAAGGTGACGCAGAGGGTCGAACGAGTAGCCTGCATGCGCGCCAGCTGCATTAGCAACAACGAGGAGCGATACGAGGGCAGCCTGCATGGTGAAGGAGAGGGCTGGTGGTGCGAGCCGTACCTGGATGCACTCTCAGAAGACTGGCATATCGCGCCGCCTTTAAGGCTTACAGAATAAAACGATGTCATCACCAGCATCCGGAAAAAACAACCATGCCAGCATGTTTGTGGGGAATGTGTACAAAAAGCCTGGCAGTAGCTGCTGCAATTACGTGAAGGGGATAGAATGACGATGTTTTGCCAGGAACGAAGCCAATCGCCTGTCTGGAACCTGAGCTCGGACGCACGTCAGCCACGTCAGCCACCTTTTGGCAGTTGGTGCTGCAGATCAATAAAAGGCACGTGACTGAACTCTATTGCCCGAGCTTTCTTTCAAGCTTCCCACGCTCGTCCTGGTTCTTGCGACGCCCACCCAAACCCAAAAGTCGTCTTCGTCTCACAGCGGGCATCGGTACCAACGAGGGTCGATAGATCCAGAAAAAAAGCCAGCTGGTATTGAACGATATAAAATTACAATGTACAGTAAAAGATGTGCAAAGGCTCAGCCCAGCGTCCAACCCCCCCCCTTCTTCGACATCCATTAAACTATAATACCCGTCCGTCGCTGTAGCAGCTGCAGCTTGAGCTCCAGTGTTTGGCATTCGTTCTCCTTACGGTGCAGGTCTCTTAGTAGCACCTCCTTTTCCGACCGAAGAGCCTGCATCCGGCCTCCAACGCCCTCACGATAGCTCATGTGTTCCTCGAGCAGCGCTTCAATCCGCTGCCAGCCCGTCAGGCCTTCGGATGAGGCACCAGCTGGTATCCGATCGAATTCATGGTCCTCGGTCCTGATCCTTAACTCCCTGTCGGCGATTGTGGCTGTCCACGCTTGTGTGGTTCCGGGGCTTAGGTCATCAAAGTTCCCACCAGTCCGCGTTATCGCCAACTGTGACACAAGATCAGAGTTTCTCCTCTCCAGTTCCAGAGCGCGCTGCTCAAGGGCTGCTACCTTGGCGGCGGTGAAGAGATCCGAAGTGTCACGTCGTTCAAAAATGCTTCCCGGACGCCCTCGGCTTGGGCTAGAACGTCCGTTTTGCGCCTGAAACCGCTCCAACTCTCTGGTCTTCTCCGCAAGCTTGGATCGTACAATCTGCACGTTTTGCAGATCCTCATTCCGTAGCTTCTTGGTCGCCTCCAACTCGCGGCGGCAGCTTGCAAGCAATCCCTACACAATCTGTCAGTACATGGGTTTGAAGTCGTTACAAAAACACTCGATACTTACGCGAATCTTGATGTTGTTTTCCACGTCTTCGTCTCGCAAGCTCCAGATAGCCTCGTGACGCTTCCACCAAGTCTTCTTCTCCTCTTCCAGCGCCTTTAGGCGTGAGATGGTCTGCTGATACTCCTCAGGTTTGACAGATATGGCAGAGTTCTCTTGTTCAATGTAGATGAGCTTGGACATCAAAGCGGCGAGTTGTGATTCCAGAGGCCCCGGAACATGTGGTGCTGGGTTAGGAGAAGTTGGTTCCCGACCTGTTTGACTCATCCTGATGGCGGAATGGGATATCGGTGCCTTCACTGGGTACGGGATGTCGTCTTCGTCGCCGTCTAGCGTGGATGACCGTGATGTTGCATCATCGTCTATCGGTCGCTCGGTGTAAGTTCGTGGAGGCTGATAGGGCATGTTCGTCATCGGAGGCGCCAATCTTGCAACGTGCTCGACTTTACTTTCCAACTTTGGGGGGGCGACGTTCATGATCGGTTGCGGTGCTGGTCGCGGTGCTTGCCATGCAGGCGGCGCCGAGTTTCCCAGCGGACGGTGGATGAATGTGTCCTCATCATCTGAGCCTAGGTCAGAGAAGTTGTCCGAGTCGTCATCCTTTGAGTGGCTCTGAACTGGATGGGGAGGCTGCATTCGCGGAACTGGCTGTGTCGGTGCTGGGGCGACGTGCTGGCTCGGAGTCGGAGCTTGTACTGGAGCAGCAACCTGAATTGGTGGGGCACGCTGCACAATGGGCGAACGCTGCATCTGGGGTGATGGCAACGACAGCACTGATTGCGGTGATCCTGGCATCTCAGGCGAGCCTTCTACCTGGGGGGATTTCTGTAGTTGGGATGACGCAATTGACAACGGTCGGCCCCCCGACTGGAAGGAAACGATAGAGTAGATGGAGGCATTGTGGGAATTATGCCGGCTGGGTTTCGAGGATGGCGTCCACATCTCGGGCTATTTGGGTGGGAAAACGTGTGCTGTATAGAGTTGCCTTTGCTGGGTAGGGGGGGGCGGGTTAGATGTCGTAAGACGGGATGACGAAAGTGAGCTGATCTCAAAAAACAACAACAACAACACAATAGCAGATTAAGAGCAGACTGGGTTCCTTTGGTGGAACGAGGCTCCAGTCTCCTATCGTCAAATATGTACTATGGTGCCTCAGCGCCGTGAAACGATGCTGAGACACGGAGGCCAGTGCAGGGGTATCTGCAACACCGACGGGTGAACGACAGCAGTATCAGGCCCAAGTTATTGAACCGGCTCGAATGCGCAGGTCCAACTTTATTGAGCGAGGCCTGCACACCAATCCGGGTCTTAGACCAAGGGTGGACCGTCGAAGACATGGCGCAAAGGTCAGCTACCCCCACTTTAAGCCGTTGAACCGACCGCAGATCTCGCTGGTGTGACATGAAGCGTTGTGCGAGTCATGTTACTGTTTTCTGAGATGCTCCAAGGTTGAGTGGTTTGCGGCCAGTTACCGGTAACGTTGGGGCTGAAACGGTCGGAGCCGCAACCTTGTGTCAACTACCCAGGTACCCGGCTCTTCATCATCTTCTTCCGAACTTCGCGATGCAGCCTCTTGCAGTAGATGCCTCAGCTTAAGTTGCAGGCGCACAACCTTTCATATCACCGTCACACACCAGTCAGTTAACGACCAGGCTTGCACGTGCTCAACGCATAATCATCAGCATGCTTTTCTGGTGCTTCAGCGAATACCACACGAGCACGCAGCTCAGGCATCTTGTTCTATTTTACACGCCTGCATCGTACCGGTCCGTACTATGTTTTACCGGCGTGTACTGAAAGTAATCAAACTTTGCCACCTTCTCCGTGCCATTGAGATCCGATGCGGCCAGGCCTACAAAGGCACCAGTAAAGCTGCCATGGCTAAGGGGTTGTAGAGTCAGCCGGCTGCAGCGTATACAAGACATGAAATACCGAGATTACTTACGCCTGATGGCCGCCACACTCGTCACTCAGGATCGAGGCATCATAAACTGGTCCGATTTTGGTCAAGCTTGTCTGTCCCTCAAGCGCGTACTGGAACTGGAGCTCGCCGCCCCGGATGCTTAATGCCAGTCTTACCTTGCCCTCATTCGGGATCTGGACGGGATCTGCCAGAGGTAGTTTCAGATTGCCGCTGGGATAGGAAGCCTCGGAGCTGAAGATGAGCAATTCGCGCTGGCCGTCAGACCCGGCCGTGACTGTCAGATAGAAGAAATTGAAACGACAGTAGTAAGCAGTCAAGCCGGCGTAATTCCTTTCGTCGTCTGGACTGAAAGTGACAACCGTTTCCGCGTCATATGAGAAATGTGTCTGTCGGCGCGCAACTAGAGATTGCTCGAACCAGGAGCCGATTGACTCGCGCCCAATGAGATGCAAGCCATCTTTGACACTGAAGATACGTTCAGTCTCTGGCGTTCGAAGCCACTGGAAGTCCTTGTGGAGGCTGCCGCTGTCAAACGCATAGCGCTGCTCCTTCCAGTAGGGGCCGTCATCGCGCTCTGCTGGTAGATCGACATAGAGTGACGGAACAGGACCGTTTTTCACGTATAGCCAATCATCCTTATCCCAATATGCCTCTTGAATGGCAGTCTCTCGTCCCAAAACACAGCGACGGGCCTGTGTTATCGGACGGCCAGTAAGGTGGACGACGTACGTCTTACCATCTGGAGTATCGACTATGTCGCCGTGGCCCGCCCTTTGCAAAGCCGCGAATGGAGCGTCTTTGGAAGTAATGATGTACTTTTGAGGATGAAGTTCGTACGGTCCCCAGATGTCCCGAGAGCGAGCCAAAGTGCAGGCATGTCCATAGGCTGTCCCGCCTTCGGCCGTCAAAAGATAGTACCACCCATTTCGCTTGTATAAATGTGGGCCTTCTACCAGGTCTAGCTCTGTACCAGTGAAGATTGTTTTCCACGGGCCAACAAGCTTGCCTGTCTCGGCATCCCATTGCTGCATTCTAATACCCTATAGGCGTATAATGTCAGTACGTTTTCGTGAGCAATTAGTACATGTGCATACTAACAGCAAAATAACGTGGGCGTCGACGGTGATCTTGCAGCATGTTCACAAACCACTTCTTGCCATCGTCGTCGTGAAACAGCGAGGGGTCAAAGCCAGACGAGTTGACGTAAAAGGGCTCAGACCAAGGTCCTTCGATACGGTCGGCGGTGACGATATAGTTTGGGTTATCTTTGAAGGAACCGTCCTTGCGCTTGACATCCGTGTATACCAACCAAAACTTGTTTCCGTCGTGTGACAAGCAGGGAGCCCACACGCCTTGAAGATTGTTACGAAACGTTGAGTGGCGGCCTGAGTAGAAAGAAGGATTAAAAAAAACATACCACAACTATCAGGATCGCCGCGCATGTCCAGTTGACTTTTTCTACTCAACGGACGGACCACGAGCTCCCAGTTGGCGAGATCGGTGGAATGATGGATCTGCACACCAGGGTACCACTCGAATGTTGATGTCGCGATATAGTACTATGTTGAATACTTTCAGTACATGTGACATTCGTTCGGGAGCTCAAAGTTGAAGCCTTGAATTCTAAACCCGAGAGGATTCGAATTCCACTTGGAGGACTTCCCAGGGTCCAATGGGGACAATTTTAGAGTGTATAGTACTTACTATCATGTGTTGTTAGCCTGTGTTTCTAGGCCTGCAAAGGCCACATATCTTACCGTCATTACCAACGCGGAGCACCGAGGGGTCCGCGTTGAAGCCTGGTAGGATGGGGTTGCGAACTAACGGCATGATGGTCGATTTAGTTGTGTTATGAGTTTTGCTCTCAGCAAACTGTCAAGGCTCGTTGCTCTATTATGTACGAAGCCGTGGATGTGATTTAGCCGGCTACCAACCGCCACTTCTACCGGCGCTTGCTTGGCCGGCGTGTTCAGTCGATGTTGTGACCCCGCACGTGGGACGAACGTGGGGACCGACTACGTGATCTTCCAGACGTTGGAAGTGCAGAAACGTTGAAAACACAAACTATTGGCTGCTTGTCGGAGCGTTGCGCCGATTAGGATCGCAAGCCCGCAGTTACTCGATCTAGTGAACCAAAGACATGGTCTATCAACTAGATCTTACTACAAGTGGCTTGACTATCACATCGCCACATACTCTATCTGGTACATATTCTCTTCAAAGAGTTAGGTTTGGAATGATTTGTACCTTGTCGCCCGATATGATATACGAACAAGGTTAGATTCTGTAAATGTTATATGGATGCAGATGATGTGGCCTTGCTGCACGTTCCGGGATACCACATCCAGCGATCCGCCTTCAATGTCCGCAACAGCAAGACGTAGCAACACCAAAGTATGCTGATCAAAACAGCTCACTTGGCATTCATAGACAAACTACTCACAAAATTTGGGACCCGTCTTTCCAGCTTAATTGTGACACTGAAGAATATCAGCTAATGTAGATACTGAAGAACGAGTTTTGCAAATAGGCACTAGGGCATCGTACATTAGGGCGTGACAACTACTAACATTTCACGCGATTGCAATACATTCATGTTCCTAGAGAAGAATTCCAAATTGGCTTTTCACTTTCCCTATCATGTGAAATGTGGGCTTGGACTGCACGCTGGCGTAAAATGAGGAATAAAGTATTCAGCTCATACTCATTACAATTCGGACGTGGTATTACATAAGCGGCTGTTTAGTCTTGGAGCCCTGCCGTGCCTTCGTTACTGACTTCCGATCTCTCTGTATCCTGGTTGGTGATGGATTCATGACCTAGCGTCTGATCGGCAACGGGTGCAGCCACGACACCAGCAGGCGGTACAAAGGTATCACCTTCGTCGGTGTCGAGTTGCATGAGGAATGTCTCCCATATCTCAATGAGCTGGCAGATACTTTAGTATGACATGAAGAAAAAGATGGCACCATGTAAACTTACTTCTTTTTGCGCCTCCACAGCGCTCTCCAAGAACGTCTCTACGCCGGACTTGAAATCTTCAACCTTTTCTCTTTCAAAGCGTTCTAGCTCGTTGCGCATGAGTCGGCCCATGTCGTCGAATAGTAGCCTCGCTTGATGCACCTTACGCTCAGCATCTGCAACGTCGGCGCTGAGTTGGTTCAGACGGTCTTGCTGAGATCTACCTTGCCTAAGGAGCTTGTCTTGGTTCGTTTTCCGCTTCTGTAGCTCTTGCTCAGCAGAATGCCATGTGTGGTAAGCCTTCTGTCGCTGCTGGAAAGCAGTTTTTACTGAACCAATCAACCGGATATACTCATCAATGACGATACCCATGGTGAGTATGTCCTGCTGAGCTTGGCGCTCGTAGAGTTCGCGGATGCGGATCTGGATGTCGGAAAGGCTATCGAGTGGGCCGGACAAAGCGGGCGACAATTCTACGGCGGACAAGGAATGCAAGGAAGCCGAGAAGTCACCACACGCCTCGGCGAGTCCTTTCCGCTGGGTTACTACGGAGTCAGTCGCCTTGAGGAGAGCCTTGAGCTGTGCTTCGAGCGCATCGAGATAGACCCTTCGGTCATGAAACCACTAAGAAAAAAAGTTAGCATTATCCCAATAACAGTGGTCGACCGACGCACATCATCGTGTTCGACAAATTTACCGCTGCTACCAGAGAGCATGGAGCCAAACATGCCCTTGTTTTCGCTCAGGCCAGGGTCCTTGCGTTCCTTGTTCTTGATGTCGACGTTGAAGGCATCACTTTCGAGAAAGAGCTTCAGGTCACTGTCATGCTGCAACACAGGGTGAGCAGCTGCCTTGTTAAGCATGCGCTCCAGAGCGGCGCGCCGGGACTCGACAAAGTCGGCCTCGAAACGTCCCACGGCCTGCTTTTCGGGAGGCGGAGGAATAATGACACCCGGATTGTTGTTGTGTAGCTGGGTGTATAGCCAGAGGAAATCGCGGTAACGGCGAGAGACGGTGAACTCGGGACTACGGTAGCCCTTGGAAGTCGTCTTGGTGGTGACCGAGTACTCGGTGTGCGAGCTCGTGAGGTCGCCGACCTTGTGTGGATCGCCTACGGAGATGGCAAAGGACGGCTTCGCAGCCTGCTCGACACTGACGCTGGGCTGTGTCTGGCGCTGGGGGGCCGTGGCAGACGGAGCCTGGACTGGGGGAGGTATCCGGGCCCCCTGCGAGGAGTGCGGCTGCTCGTCATCGTCCAGGTCAACCGAGTCCATCATGCCGCGCAACGAGGGCGTCGAGGCGCCAGGCGCGGGCCGAGCAGCGCGTGAAGCCGCAGCTTCCTTTTGAGGCGGCGCTGGAGGAGCGGCTTCGGGGCCGGTTGGTGGTGGCGTGGGAGCCCCCAGAGGCCCCAGAGGATCCTCGACAGCCTCAAGTTTGGTTGACTGGACACCATGCTGCCGCCGTCGGGGGCCACGACCTGCGGGTGAGCGTGGTGCAGCAGCGGCAGTAGTAGCAGTAGGGGTAGCTTCTGTCTCCGGCTTGGTGTTTGTTGTTTGCGCATCGCCATCGGGCGCATCTTCTTGCTCCGCCTTGGTTGTGCTCGCCGCAGGGCTCGACCGTGAGGGCACGTCTGGGTGCCTGTCAGTGTCGCGCATCATCATCAACCGTACAATGGACGCCTACCTCCCCACGGAGAGCTTTCTGCGTCTCCGAGATCCATTGGCACAGAGGGCAGATGTACAGGGGCGTTGTTGGGCAAATGTGCTGGTGTAGGGTGAAAGTCGCAGTATACCTGAGTTCCAAGTGCGCATAGACGCAAGCCTGGGGGTATGACATACACGGAATGGCCAGGGGTCCACACCTCCACTAGCCGCAGACCAAAGAAATAATTAGTCCAACGTCTACATTGTCTACATCTGAAAACACGGAATCAAGAGTCCGTCTTTTTCTCGCCTATGTACTATCAAGCTTGCCTGAGAGCCCCATACTCACAGACTGGGTGCACTAATCTGCACTTTCCCGTGCTCGCACGTGTAGCAGACCCTTCCGTCTTCCAGCCTCATCTCTCCCATCGTATGGCCCATCCGCTTTCCCAGGTGTGTGACCCAGCTCTCCACCGTGACCTTTGTCCCTTTGACCGCCGGCCTCAAGAGAGTGATGTTCACTTTGGATGTGTTGCAATGTCAGCTTTCTAAATCCTGATGCTCACAATACCGTCGTACAAGGCCAGGTGGTTTGGTTGCGCTCCCAAGTACTACTTACTACTAGAGCGTTAGCAGGCGTGGCAAGTACTTGTCGTCGGCGCATCCTACCAGTTGCGTGAGACGTGAGCAAAATCCCAAAATCCTTCACGGCAGCAAGCTCTGATAGCCATGGAAGTCGTAATGTCAAATATCAAAGCCACAGCACCACCGTGGAGCGTGCCACCCGCATTGCACAGTTCCGGTGGAACGACGAATGAGAACACTGTCCGCGCATCGTTTGGATTGGCGGCAGACGGTGTCCACGTGACCGATTCCATCTTGAGAAGCTTCGGGATCATAGCATCGTGGCCCTACATGAGTGGATTAGACATGCAGCTTGCAACTCAGTAGGGAACATGCAATGTAATCACTACTATCCGTCGCATCCATCTATGGTTCCTTGTCAGTGCTGGTGCGCATGTGCAAAACTGGACCCGTGTAACTTACCCATTGTTGAACCTTTTCAGCAGGCGTAAGCCCTTTGACGGGCGCTGGAGCATATCTTGGCCGTTTATCCATCTTGAGACGTAGGAATGTAGGAAGGAGTTACTTGTCGTCTGAACGACAAGATCATGTATATGGGCCTCGGCATCCCATGTGACACTAAACCTGTTTGAGCCTCATCATCAAAAATTACCAGGCCCTCTTTCCATCTCACCCCAGACGTCCATCATCGAGCTTGCGCGCCCGTTGAAACACCCGGTAATCATGGATTCATCTAGCCTCTTCCGCCAGCTGTTACGTATGCCTGTAGCCCACCGCACTGTGCTTACTCCGCCTATGCGCCTACATGCGCGCTCCTTCGCCATGCTAGCCCCTCCCCTGCCGCATTCGCGCTTCATTTCCACACCACGCGTGTTGCAGCCGAGCTTCTGGGCCTCTATGATTCCAAAGCCACTTCGCAGTCGCCCAGAAAACCCTAGGCCAAAGGAGTGGAATCCCGCTACCCCGTACATCATTCTCGGCTTGCTTGTTGGCAGCCAGGCCATCCAGATACTATGGTTGAAGCAAGAAAGAAGCCACCAACTACGGAAAGCCGAGGCCAAGATTGGCATACTTAGAGAAGTCATTGAGCGCGTCCAAAGAGGTGAAGAGGTGCCGGTTGAAGAGGTGCTCGGGACTGGCAATGCAACAGACGAAAGAGAGTGGGCTGAGGGTGAGTGGTTTACATCTAGAAGCAAATGATCGTGACTGCGTATTGAGAACTGACGTACCCAAGTTTTGAAAGATCTCAAGAATGAGGAGGCTCTGTTTCAAAGCAAGAAGAAGAGGAGGGCCTTGAGAGAAGCTGCCATGCAAGAGGATGCGCAAACACCAGTCAGAGACGAGCAGGAAAAGGTACAGGACGGGCTCCCAAAACAAAAGGTGGAGAGTCTTGGTGGGGTCAAATTCTATTGAGTCCTGCAAATGTGTATCATGTGACATGGCAAGATATATCAACGAAAACATCTACGCTCCGAACTTGGGTGGACCGGCCGCCAAAGCATGGCGTTTTGAAAAAAAAAGAATTGGCTTTTCAAAGAAGCCACAAAGTCCATACTTTTGCTGCAAACGCAGCGCTGAAGAGTACTACTTTGAGCCATGCTCATTCCTCTTCTCTGTTTTCATCACTCTCATCGTCATCGTCATCGTCTCCTCCTCCTCCCTCTTCCCTTACTTTCTTGGCGAGCTTGAGCCGCTTAGAACGCTTTGAATTGCCCGTGTTGTTGGATTCCTTGGAAGCAAGTCTCGACTCCGGGTTGTCGCAAAAGAGTGCAAGGGGCACACCGCCATGAATAACGTCATCGACAATCGCCTTGCAGTACGAGAGGCAGAAACATATCCGCGAAAGCCGCCTCTCGACGCTGTTCTCACTCACATCCACCAGCTTGCCGCGCACAGCCCTCTTGTGGTAGACCTTGGGACGACTGAAGCCCCGCTCGTGAACTGCCAGGGCGTTGTCGAAGACGTGATGCGCCACTGCCTCCAGGTCCAGTGGCTCAAAGCCGGGCGCCAGATCGAAGCGCTGTCTGTTTATGGAATTCTTCTTGTCGCAAATGTTGGACCGGTCGATCATGGCTTCGTAGATGCGTCGCACCCAGTACTGACCTAACAAGCACCAGTCACATTAGCTTTTTTTTCCCTATAACGGATGGAAACACCACGACTACTTACGTCCATGACGCTTTACACGTTCAAGATCGGGTGCAAACTTGGGCGGTAGCCGCGCCCGCTGCCGATACGTCTTGGCCTCCTCACCGGTTTGGAACCGACCGGTATATGCTGGGTACAGCGGCGGCGGGGCATTTTTGCGTGGTCGATTGATGTCCATGTCCCAAGTCTGTGGCGCATAGTTGTTTTCGTTGAGGGGCTCGGTGATGGCGGAAGCAATGGGCCGGAAACCGTAATGGCGCATGATCCTGTGGTAGGTCTTGTCCATTTCGGCTTCCGTCATGTACTGCACGTCGCTTGGTGCTGGCAGTTGCTCTTCCTGGCCAAGCGATACAGGGTCTGCGATTGGATACACAAAGCTATGCTCGTTGCTTGGCTGTTGGGTCTCGTTGACATTGGTGGTGTTCTGGTCCACAGGCGTGCAACTGTAGTTCTGAGCAGTGTCGTCAACAACCCGCTCTGCATCGTTGCCATGGTCTCCGTGGACGTTGTCATCCTGATTGACACTGTTTTCATGGTACTCGACATTGTTCTCATAACCTCCATTTTCAGCAGGTGCTCCAGGAGAAACCGCAAAGCCGTGTTGCACAGTACCAAGCTCTTGTTGAGCGAGCGAGGAGTCGCACACCTTGGAGGAAGAAGAAGACATATTCGGGCGATAAAATTGTTTAGTATCTGGTTAACGAAAGAGGGGTAGTAGATTCAAGTATAAACGACGACCAGCATCTGTAAAGAAAGGAAAAAATCCACAAAGAAGAAGAAGAAGGTGATGATGATGTTGACAAACGTAGAGAGGTCGAGTGTGTTTGATAAGAGGAGAAGAAGAAGAAGAAGAAGAAGAAGAAGAAGAAGAAGAAGAAGAAGAAACAGAGATCAAAGACTACAGACTAGAGAATATATTCCAGTCGATACTGGTACTGACTGACCTTGCTACTCTGATCCATTGTCACAAGTCGCAAACAATAGTGGCTTTGCGAATTCTACCTCTGCGCTAGTACAGGTAGAGTGGGGAGCATGTGCATTGTGTAAAGTCGGTGCAGAGTAGAAGGAAAAGAAGGTTCGCTCTATTGTGTCGCATTCGAGTGTGGGTGTGTGCCCCAAAGGGTTCAACGGGGTGCAACTGATTTTGTTATTGTCCGAGCCACACCTTCACTCTCACTCGCTTTCCCCAAAAGGGTCTGTATGAACAAACAATACGCCCAGCTCCTGCTTTCCTAACTGAATCGACTGAAGAATTAAGCCTTGGTTCTCAAAAAAGAAAAGAAAAAGAATAAGGTACGCCAAATGAACATGTACGCGTCCGCTTGGACGCGTACTTACAAAAAAATCTCTCATAATGTACATTATCTGCTTGAACAAGCCTACAGTCGTTCTGGCGGACCAACAACGTCGTCATCGTCCAATCTACCTCATTAAGTGACATGCTAAACAATGACAAGTCGTTGAGAAGTGTGAGGGCTGCCACGTGATTGCCAAACTGCTAGACCAACAAAGGTCAAAGAACTCCCAATTACAGATATCTGTAGCAAGATAACAAATGGTATAAAACGAACAACTCCATCAAAGCATGATGGAAAAAAGAAAAGTAAATACTACAACTCATCAGACGTCGACAAAGACGTTGATAAAATTTCAACACCCACCGAGTGGCTGTGTGAATAATCGGCCAGGCAAGCCCTAAGTAGACGCTCCGTGAGCATGTACAAAAGACGGCGATGTAGCGACAGACTCGGGGGGTTTGGAGTTGTGAATGCCCCCAGTGCTATGAGCGTGATCCTCCAGGTCTACCCTGCTCCTCCACTGCGCAAGGGATTCATTGAGATCAGTCTTGTCACTACTAGGCCCACGCTCAAACTCGAAGCGGTCACTCAGACGATAAGCTTTGTTCGTGGTCTCCCAGTGACTTCTTAGGGCATCCAATTCAGACGCAAGGTTGTCGAGAGCCACCGAATTGCGTGTAGCAGCAGATGCAGGGCGATTGTTGGCTTCAGGAGTGCTGGAGCCATCGTTGCGACTATACAAAGACTCGGCTGATGCAACGCTGTCATGTCCATAGTGGTGGTGCACATGTTCAGAATTGGTGGCGTCGGCCGGGATTGTTGACTGGCGGCGATAGTTGTCAACAGACGATTCGAATTGGTCAAGGAACATCTGAACCCGACTTTCAGCTTCTCGGGCACGCTCCTCCATTTGCGAGTACTGGCGGCGGAGTGACTCGAGGTCGGCTTGCAATTGGGCTGTTAAATCCTCGGCTTTCTTCGTGGCAGTCGCCGCCGTCTCGGCATCTGCCCTAGCGGAAGTCAGATCAGACTGCAGCTTAGCCAACTGACTCTCGAAACGTTTGACGGTAGCCTCCATATTGTCCTGTGCTTTCGACAGTTCCGATCGGAGTGCAGTACGTTCTGCTTCCCACGCAGCGGTGTCTGCACCTGTCGTCTTGGTACGCTCATTGAGCTTCATTTGTGCGAGCTCGTCTTCGAGCCTGAGATTCGTGCTCTTGTAACGGTCAAGCTCCTGTTTCATCTTCGTGAGCATCTTCTCTGTACCTCTGAGGTACTTGACAGCAGCTTGGTGGTCATTATGCAGTGCTTGCAGTTTTTCTTCCCACTCCTTGCTGACCTCATGCTCACGCTCTTCAAACATACTACGCAATTCCTCGTGTGCCTTGTTCATGGAATCAACCTGCTGCTCTAGTTCACGAACCCGGTTGAACTCAGGTGTGCCGAACCTGGAATTAGGGCTATCCAAGACCCTGGAACGGCGAGCATCGACGGGGTTCACTCCTCTCTCTTCAAGAAGATTGCGGAGTGTCTTGAGCTGGACCTCAAAAGCATTGCTCTCGAGGCGTAGACGCTCGTGTTGCTGGCGAAGGTCAGTTCGTTCGGCCTCAATAAGCTGTACATCGCGCATGGCCTGTTGTAGCTGTTTGCGGATTGTAAGGCCTTCACGACTGGACTGTTCTTGATAAGCTTCGAGACCAGCAATCCGTTCTTCAGCTCGTCGAAGCTTTTCTGAAGCTTGATCTGCTGCTGCCTGGTTTTTGCGGGCCATGGATGTAGCAGCTTCGATCTGTTGTTTGAGCACCAGAACGCGCTCGTCAGTATTTGCAACGTCTTCTTCAGATCGTTCTGTGATAGTCTGTAGACCTGAGAATACAGTTGCTTTGTGGAGGCGCGCTTCTTCTGCATGGCTTTGCGCTAGTTCTTCTGCGTTTCGAAGTTTTTGTGAAGTTGTTTCCAGCTCCATTACCCGTGCCTCGTACTCGCTCCGAAGCTGACCAAGCTTTTGGCGAAGATCGTCGCTTTGCTCCCGCTCATCGTGGAGTCTTTTCTCCAACAACTCGGACTTCTCTGTGGATGCAAAGACCGCGGCACGCAAGGACTGAATGATGCCGGCCTGCGCTTTGGATTCCTCAGAGACCTTGGCAAACTTGACAGTCAATTCTTGCTTGTCGATAGCAAGGAGCTTTGACGAAGATTCTGCCTCGGTCGCGCTAGTGGAAACTTCTCTTGCAACACGTTCAGCTTCATGAAGCTCAGCACGCAGACTCTCGGATTCAGCCGTAGCCTTCTGTCGAGTCGAATCCAGCTCTTGTACACGCTTCTGAGCTGCGTCTACAATCTCTTCTGCCAACTGCTTAGCTTTCCTCTCCGCATCAACTTGGCGCGTTAGGTGTTCGACTTTAGTAGTGAGCTCAGCTTGGGCGGCTAGAGACATAGCTAGTCGACGATTGGTGTCTTGGAGACGATCGGCGTCTGGCGTGTCCGCATTCCGTGAGCCATCGGGCTGTGGAGTACCGCTGTGGCTACCACCTCCATGGGCCGCCAATTTCGTCTTTGCATATATGGCTTCGCTGACGGCTGCGTCCCGCTGCCTTTCAACCTCAGCAATCCTCTTCGCCGCGTCCTCGCCTTGAGACTTGATTGATGTCTGAACCCGTTCGAGTTCGGTCTTCATCTTCAAAAGCGCTTCTAGTAATGGCTTGTCTTCATCACGGAACGCGTCCGCTGATCGCTCATCGAACACCGGGCTTGTCGAAGTACCTGAGTTGTAACCGGCTCTACGGGCAAGAGCCAGTTCTGAGGCATACCAAGCATTGCGATTCTTCACGTGCTCAAGTTCTCGGAGCAGATCGGCGCTCCGTTGATCAGTCGTAGGCGATGTGTTTTTGGCACCGTTGGTGGGGAGCTGTTCAGCCGGGCCTCGTTGCTGCTGAGTCTCTAGAGATCGTCGTGTTGCTTGGTCCACGCTCTCTTGCGAGGCTTGCTGACGATGGGTCTTGGGTGTATGTCGCGAACCGACGCTGCTCGAACGCGAAGTATCCATGGATTCCTTGGGGGGCCGCGGACTTATGGCATCAGAAGTCTTTCGCTGCATGTCGTTTGCAAGTGGGCTTTCACGGGCCATTGGCGACATGTTCTCTCGATCGGCGGTGGATGCGGCTCCGGTATCAAGAGGAGGACCATAACCACGATCATTCTTAGTGGGAGTCTTGCTTCTAGCCCGCTGCCCACCTTGATGGCCGGCTGCGATTTCTCGCGGTTGTGGTGGTTGCTGGTTTGGTGGGGGACCTGGAGGTGGTTGACCAGCTGCACGAGGTAAGCGTGATCCCGCGGGAAGCACACCATTTCCCATGTTATCTGCAATCTTGGTAAGATTGACGTTTGCCGCTGAGCTCTCGCGTATTGGAGGTGATACAGCTTTTGTAGGGACGTTGCCGCTCTTTTCACCGCCGCTCATCTTCCGCTGAGTGTTCTGGGCCTGTTGAGGAGGGGCACTCTCATTAGGCGGATACCTAATCTTGGAGGTGTCTAGAATGTAGCTAAGACTGAGCTCATTCCTGTCACTGACGGAAGAACTAGGTTCGCCCGCCAGGACAACAATGTGCTTTCCGAATGATGTCATACTATGGCCTGATCGAGCTGAAGGGGAATGTCCCATGTTTTGGAACATGTACCAGCGGCGAGAGGAAATCCGGAAGGCTGCGAGATCACCCAAATCGACTCCTTCTTGAGTGCGTCCACCGAAGATGTACATGGTGTCGTTTACTAGAGCTGCTGAATGACCCTCACGAGCCACAGGAATGTAGCCAATGCAGTCGAGTTCAGTCCATGAGTTGGAGCGCGGCTCATACGTCCAGACATCGTTGAACCAGGTGAGACCGTCTGTCCCACCGAAGAGGTAAAGCTTGTCGTTCCAGGTCACGACTGAATGGTTGGTGCGAGCTGGTGGTGATTTGCCCTGGGGAGAAACCTGTTCCAGTGTGTTTGGGAGCAATACCTCCCAGCGACTCGCAGAGGACTGCAACGAATTCAGATCAAAAGCCACAAGGTCATTGAAGAAAAAGCCTTCGACTTGTCCGCCAAAAATGTATATTTTGGAGCCTAGGATGTTCAAGGTATGTCCGTAACGACCAGTAGGGCGTGGTCCCTGGGGCAGTGCGCGCGACCAGTGTTTGGTTGCTACGGTGTGTTAGTTGGAAGCAAGGAAGTTTTTTCTTAGGGCTGACGAACATGTATTGAGCAGATATAGCGTATCATCTAGGTCATCGTTGTCAGCCAACTTGGTGTCACCGCCAAAGACAATGAAGGCATTGCCGACCAGCAGACTGGCATGTCCCACGCGAGGGCCAGGCCCGTCTCCAGTGGTGGAAATCGGGTAGCAGGCCATGCTGCCGTTGCCCATCTCGGTCAGCCATAAATCGCCTTTGACCGTCGAACCGCCCACAAGCCCGCCCATGAGGTAGATAGTGCCGTCTTTCGAGGCTGTTGCATTGATAGCAGCGCCATAGCGAGGGAAGGGATTGCCTGCAGTGAAGTTGAGGCGGCGCGAGGACCAAGGATAGGGAGATTCGGGAGAGTTTGCGGCAAATCTGGGGTTGGCATTCTGGGGGTGGTCAGTACACGGGTAAGATCAGCAGTAGGGGGGGGGGGAGGTTTGAGGACGCACTTGGCTGTTGGGGTCTGTCTTCTCACGCAGAGCTTTTGGCTCAGGCGTAGGGGCGTTCTGCAAGGAGCTTAGAGAGTTATTCACACTGCCTCCGGGAGTCGAGTTCTGGGTTTGGCTGCCTCCACGGGGTCTTTCGACAACATCGCGGGTGGGAGCAGGGTTGGCAGGGTTGGGACCGTTGAGACCGTTGAGACCGTTGGCGCCATTGGCAGCCGGGGGCGGCTGTCCTGGGCCATGCGACGAGGTGATCTCTCTGGTGGCCGGCGGGAGCGCGTTGGCCTGCTGCTGCTTGTTCTTCTTGCCGAAGAGAAAGGACATGGCGCCGACGTTGCAGGGCGGGCGTTGTTGCAATGGCAGCCGGAGGCTATCGCGCACGCATTCGGCTTGTGATGAAGGGGCAGATGCTCGTGCAAGTGGTGATAGCTGGGGATACGAGCGCGACCAGGCGATCGAGTGCGAGGGCTAGGGCGAGGGCGACTGGTGAGCGCGAGGTGCTTAGGCGAGATACTGGGCAGGGCGCGCGCGCATGTCGTACTGCCGGGGCGTAGGAGAACAGCTTGACGTGGTCGGGTGCAGCGAGTGCAGCAGGTCAGGGTGGATGGGGTCGTCGTGGGTTTTGGCTATGTAGACGGCCTGGTGGCAGGTGATTGCAAGGAGATGCTGGGGACGACGCGAGTCGTTTACAAGACAAGCGCGGAACAGTCGGTGCGAAGAGCGCAGCAACACGCAGGGCCATGTCCAGCAGCCAAACGCAGTCGGGAAAGGCGACAACGGTCAATGCATCTTCCACGCCTTGTTCGCACTGCGCCGCCGCCCCTGAGAAGGCCCCGGGAGGATCAGCGGACGGGTGAGAGGCTGCAACAGGCCTCGGGCTGCGAGTGGCTGCCATTGGCTGCAGCGCCGGAACATACAGCCCAAGTTTACCAGCAAAAGTGGCCGAGTGTATAAATGAGGCGTGATTACCGTTGGCGAGGTGGCCGGGCTACCTACGCGACCACTTTGGGGTGAGAGGCCATGAGCCGTGAAGCCGTAAGCCACAGCCAGAACCCAGAGCCATGAGGCTATAGATGCGATGACACACACACACACACACACGTAGGCCGCGCCGTCGCTGTTGGTTACTTGTTAGCATCAGCTACGAGCTACAAGTGGATCACGTCTGCCGTCTAGTTGTCTCTCACCGCGGTGCTCCTTCTGGCCTAGCGCGCAGACAACTGCAACTCTCACATGGACTGATTTCATTCTCCCGCCCATCGACATAAACGCTGCCCGCTCCCCTCTAGCCTGCAGCGCCCGTCTTCTCACAGCTCACAGCTCCCACACGGTGCCCACCTCCCCTCCGCAACAACACGTCCGCCAGCCCTCCTGCCCACACGCGCCTTGCACACGCGCCTCCGCTATGGGCGCCGCCAACATCGTCACTGCTCGCCGAAGCTCATGATGCGAACTGGCAGTCAATTGCCCCTCGCCAGCGGCCACACACACCCGAACCCGCTTGCCTCGCACGCCCCCACGCCTCTCGCCATGAACGGCTCTGCGCATCCTCCGCCGCCGTTGTCTGCAGACGTCGCAGTCTTGTCGCGCCCTGGTACCGCTGCCACTGCCGTAGCTGCCAATGTCTTGTCGGCCTCAGACATGGACCATGCCACACCGCCCGCCCGCCCTGCCTCGACTGGCCAGCCGTCTGCCCGGCCAGGCTTTGGACGGGCCAAGAGCGACTTTGGGCCTCGTCATGCCGTCGCGCCCCCAGAGAGCGCCGCCGACGAGGGCAGCGTCGACGGCCACTTCAAGATCCGCCACGGCTGGGACGACCAGCTGAACTCGGAAGAGTACAGCAATCTGCTCACCTCGGTGTGTATTCTCTGGCGCCTCGTGCCACGTGCGCTCCAATACTAACGTGGCCCGCAGAACTTCTTCATGTACTACACCGACAAGAAGCATGAATCCGGCGGCCACCCCAAGCACGAGGACACGGCTTTCCCCGTCCAGGAATGGCGGATGCGTGACCGCCTCAAGACCGTTTCGGCCGTTCTCGCCCTCTGCCTCAACATTGGCGTCGATCCGCCCGACGTTATCAAGACGAACCCATGTGCCAAGGAAGAGTGCTGGATAGACCCGACCGTCACCTCCCAGACGCCAGGCCACACACCCATGAACCAGATTGGAAAGGCGCTGCAGACGCAGTATGAGCAGCTGAGTATGCGCACGCGCTACAAGCTTCTGCTCGACCCGACCACAGAAGAGACGAGAAAGTACACGTCGACCCTCAGGCGCAATGCCCGCAACGAGCGAGTCCTCTTTCACTACAATGGCCACGGCGTTCCGAAGCCCACATCCTCGGGCGAAATCTGGGTCTTCAACCGAAATTACACCCAGTACATACCCTTGTCGCTCTACGACCTGCAGTCCTGGATCGGGGCGCCGAGTCTGTTTGTCTACGATTGCTCTGATGCCGGGCTCATAATCACAAACTTCAATCGCTTTGCTGAGAAGCACCAGACTGAGTTTGAGGAAGCCCGGCGACGGGATCCCAGTGTCGAGCACGTTGACTTCAGTGATTGCATCCATTTGGCAGCATGTAGGGATAAGGAATCCCTTCCTACCAACCCGGAGCTACCTGCTGACATCTTCACTTCCTGCTTGACGGATCCCATCACCATGGCTGTGCGCTTCTTCATACTGCAGAATCCGCTCCCAACAAAGGTTAGCTTACGAGATGCCCATAATATTCCAGGCAAGGTCTCTGAACGTAGAACGCCCATTGGCGAACTGAACTGGATCTTTACGGCCATCACCGATACCATTGCCTGGAACTCTCTTTCCAAACCACTCTTCAAGAAGTTGTTCCGTCAAGACTTGATGGTTGCCGCCCTGTTCCGCAACTATCTTCTCGCCCAACGCGTCATGCGTGCGTACCACTGCAATCCTGTCTCGCATCCTGAAATCCCACAGACTCATGACCATCCCTTGTGGCGCAGTTGGGATCTTGCCGTCGAGCTGATTCTGGCTCAGCTACCCGACCTCCAAGCAGAGGCTCGTGGCGAAAAAGAATACGTCTACAAGCATTCCGACTTCTTCGCCGAGCAGTTGACTGCTTTCGAAGTCTACCTCACCCAGGGCGCAGTCGAGCAGAAGGTCCCAGAACAACTTCCGATAGTGCTCCAAGTATTGCTGAGTCAGGTTCACAGACTCCGCGCGCTAATTCTACTGTCAAGTTTCTTGGATCATGGCCCTTGGGCCGTCAATCTTGCACTGAGCATTGGCATCTTTCCATATGTGCTGAAACTACTTCAATCCCAAGCAAATGAGCTCAAGCCAGTCATGGTCTTCATTTGGGCTCGAATTCTTGCAGTTGATCAATCCTGCCAAGCCGATCTCCTCAAAGACAATGGTTATCAGTACTTTATCAATATATTCAACCCCAACTCTGGTACATCATGACATCTCCTTTCGATTATCCTTGGCTAAGTTTGAGCAGGCATACCGATTCAGAACGCTAGCGAACATCGCGCCATGTGCGCCTTCATCATCTCGATATTCTGTAAAGACTACAATCAAGGCCAGCGTGCCTCGCTAAGCGTCGAGCTAGTAGAAAGTTGTCTAGATCATGTCAAGGACGTGCAGAATCCACTACTAAGGCAATGGTCATGCCTTTGCTTAAGCAAGCTCTGGATTAATTACGAAGAAGCCAAATGGGTAGGAATACGATGCATGGCACATGAGCGGCTGTGCGAGCTTGTTGTAGATCCCGTTGCCGAAGTCAGGGCGGCAATGCTGCATGCCTTGGCAGCTTTCCTCGGCATCCGCGATGTTACTCCTCAAGTGGCCAACATTGAGGAGTCTATCGCGTCAATGATCCTCATCATGACCATGGATGGAAACAGCATGGTGCGCAAAGAGCTCCTCATCTTCTTCTCCACCTTCGTTGCCCGATACAAGACACGCTTCATTGTCGCAGCTTTCGAGCAACTCTCAGAGGAACACAGTGACGTGAAACCAAGGCAACCCGACGACAAAACCGGTGACGGGCTTTACATGAAGACGCGTACCGGTGCGTCGGATAGTATCTCGGAATCGACATCCTGTTCGCAAAACACCATATACGCGGCGATATGGAAAGAGCTGCTGGTCATGTCAGTTGACCCGCATCCTGAGATAGCAAAAGACGCTGGGATTGTTGTAGATTATATTCTGATCTCGCTCATGGAGTCCTCGCTAGCCAAGTTTGCACAGCCGCAACTTGATGAAGCTCTCCAGCACGTTCCAACCCCTCGGCCAATGCGACGCGTTCAAGAAGAAGGCTCGGTTCCGCAAAAAGCTTCCAATCCTCCAACTCCGACAAAGGATTCCACCTACCTTTCCCTTTTCGGTGGTATCAGAAAATCCACAAGCGTTGGTGCTTCGCTCAAAAGTCTCTGGGCAGGGCAGGATCCATCGGCCCCTAGGCAAAAGCCTGGGAAGACTGCCGGCGAAGATTCACATGTCCCTGCTGCATCACGCCCACAAACACCGGAAAAGTATCACGTCGAAGAGCAACCTATGCCACGAGGTTTCAGACCTCGGAGCCTGAATGAGAAACCAGAAGTTCCACTCAAAAGCACGTTTTACGAGTGGTCTGTGGAGTACTTCCGCGAGCCTCAGATGAAGCCGACAGAGGCCGATGAGCCTGGAAGCACAGACTACAACGGCAGGCTTTGGCGGAGGAATCGCAACGACAGAATTATTGCCGAGACCCAGCCATTGAAGGAAATTGCTGTTTCCAACCGCTGGGATGTGCCTCGAGGGTACGTCGACAACCTCAGCCAGCCAGCAAAGATGTGTTTCCATCAGTTCGAAGATCATCTCGTGGTTACTGATACACGGGATACGGTCAATATTTTCGATTATTCAAAATCGGTCAGCAGGATCAACTGCTTCTCCAATGGAAATCCTCCCGAGTCGAAGATTACGGAGGTGCGGTTCATCAACGAAGACGATCAAGCACTGTTGATGACCGGATCATCAGACGGAGTGATCAAGATATTTCGCAACTACGATCGCAAAGGCGAGACGGAATTAGTCACGGGGTTCCGAGCTCTCACAGATCTCGTCCCAAGCAACAAGAATGCTGGGTTGGTCTTTGACTGGCAGCAAGGCAGAGGTTTAATCCTCGTCGCCGGCGATGTCAAGGTCATTCGCGTGTGGAACGCAGGAACCGAAGTATGCACAAATGTGAGTCGCCTTGTATTTCTCATGTCCTACACATCACTAATATCCTCTAGGATCTCCCAGCGCGGTCGGGCTCTTGTATCACGTCTTTGACCTCTGATCAAGTAGAGGGGGACGTCTTTGTTGCTGGTTTCGGTGATGGTGCCATCCGAGTGTACGACCAACGTGAGAAGCCTGCCACTGCTATGGTCAAAGTTTGGAAAGAACACAAACAATGGATCACCAACGTTCACCTACAGCGGGGTGGACAGCGTGAGCTCGTAAGCGGCTGTCGGGGTGGCGAAGTTAAGCTATGGGACATCCGTTGGGATCGAAGTGTGAAGACGATACAGGCGACTTCCGATACCCTCAAGACGCTCAGTGTTCATGAGCATGCTCCAGTGTTTGCCACGTGAGTATCTCTAACAAGCTTGTCAGATTGTACCTGTACTAACATTCATCAGCGGCACCCAGCGACATCGTGTCAAGATCTTCAACATTAACAACGGCCAACCTGTATCCCACTTTGAGCCCTATTCGGGATTTCTTCGCGACCGATCTGCCCCCATTTCCGTCACTGCTTTCCATCCCCATCGACTGATGATAGCTGCCGCAGCAGTGCACGACACTCACGTCAACATCTTCTCATGTCTCGAGCCCAAACACTCGGCTGTCAAGACCGTGAAGCTTTGGGACGGAAATGCCTCGACTTCCAGTCGGGCTTCGACACTTGGTTGAATCATGTCAACAAATGATATGCTGGAGAGTAGATAGGAAGGAAGCCGCGGATATTATTGCATTGTACGTGTGCATTTGGTCAGTTGTACGAGAGTGAATGGTAAAGGCACAGTGGATTGTGTTATTTCGTGGCACCACGGCGTATGGGCAGCGGGCTCTCAAAACATTCATGATTATCAATATACCCAGCTACAGTAATAAGTAATTTTACACGAAAAGACGGGGCAGACTTGCAGTGAGGAATTTAGGCATATAGGCATGGCTATGACGCAGCGGGGATAGCGGGGCTGTGATTCATCCATTGGACCTGCCCCACCATCGGAAATGTGAGTGCGCACAACTCAACACCACACAACGCGATCAGCACACTACAATAGCGACAATGAGCGACGCTGCACCCGCACCCGCATCCGCTGGCGCCGGCGCCGAGCCGCCCTCGAAGAATGCGCTGAAGAAGGCACAGAAAGAAAAGGAGAAGGTAAGCGGGACTTCTTGGTTTCCAAGATCATAGGTTGACATTGGAGCAGGCCGAGAAGAAAGCTGCCGCCAAAGCTCGTGAACTTGCTGAGCGTACTAAGAAGGAGGCCGATGACGCCGCCGACGTATCCGCCGGTGCATATGGCGAACTTCCTCTTGTTGGATCCAAAGACTACAAGCCTACAGGAACTCCGCGCACTGATCTGGCCGAAGTTGCTAGTAACGAGGACAAGGAAATCACGTTCAGATGCTGGGTGGAAAACGCGAGAGTTCAGTCTGCCAAACTGGCTTTCTTGAACCTGCGCCAAAATCTTAGCACAGTGCAAGCAGTCGTTGCGGCCAGTGACAAGCTGAGCAAGCAAATGGTTAAATTCTGCGGCAACATAAGCACTGAGAGTACACTCGTTGTCACGGGTATCGTCAAGCGCGTCAAGGAGCCCATCAAGAGTGCCAGCATTACCGACTTTGAAATCCATATCCAAAAGCTGTTCGTTGAGGCTAGCGCTGAGATTCCGCTGCCACTGCAAGTCTCTGACGCTGAGCGGCCCTTGCCCAACGATGCTGTCGTAGAAGAGGATCAGAAGGCGGAAGAAGGTGGTGAGCGACCACTTGTCAGCCTGAACACGAGGCTCAACAACAGGACAATTGATCTCCGGGCCAAAATCAATCAGGCCATCTTTGTCATCAAGAGCGGCGTGTGTGCCTTGTTTCAGGAATTTCTTGCCAAGAAGGGATTTGTTCTTGTTCATACCCCAAAGATACTGTACGTGGTTGCTATCCCAAATCATCTTGCATACTGACCTTGCATCAGCGGCGCTGCCTCTGAGGGTGGAGCTAATGTCTTTGAGTTGAAGTATTTCGGTCGTCCTGCCTACCTTGCTCAGTCACCACAGTTCTACAAGCAAATGCTGATCGCTTCTCGCTTTCAGAGGGTCATGGAAATAGGCCCCGTCTTTCGCGCTGAGAACTCCAACACTGCCCGTCATTTGACCGAATTCACTGGGCTGGATTTGGAAATGGAATTCCAGGAAAACTACCATGAAGTTATGGGTGTACTAGAAGATCTCATGCTCTTCATATTCAACGAGCTCAACACACGGTACAAGAAGGAGACGGAGCTTGTGAGAGGAGTCTATCATATCGACGAATTCAAGCTTCCCGAATCCGGCAAAGTACCTAGGATCCCATTCCAGGAAGGTATCAAAATGCTCCGCGAAGCTGGCGAGGAGCTCGGTGACTATGATGACCTGACGTAAGATCGACATGTCTCAACAGAAGCATCCAGCTAACCAGCTTAGAACCCCTCAAGAAAAGCTGCTTGGTCGCCTCGTGCTAGAAAAGTACAACACCGACTTTTACACGCTAGACCAGTTCCCTCTCGCCATCCGTCCCGCTTACACGATGCCATCACCCGCTGATCCCGCTCTTTCCAACTCTTACGACATGTTTATGCGAGGCCAGGAGATCTGCTCTGGTGCACAGCGCATTCACGACTCAGCTCTTCTCGCCGACCAGATGCGCAAGCACGATCCCCCAATCGATCCCGCCGGCGCTGGAACCAAGGATTACGTAGATTGCTTCAAATATGGCTGCCCACCACACGCTGGAGGAGGCTTCGGTTTGGAGAGAATTGTACAATTCTGGCTGGGGCTGCCCAATATCAGGATGTGTAGTCTTTTCCCCAGAGACCCACAGAGGGTTGTACCATAAAGATGATACACGTCGAGACTAGGAACTCGCTTGATGTCGTCTGCTGGTTGGAATGGTGGCGCCGAAGATATAGAACCCGACATCACCCAATGCTAGAGCAGGATAATAGGAGGATTTTGAGCATGGGTTCAAGGCAATAGGGCAAATATCCGGCATGTGTGATTCAGGCCATGTATTGAGGATTAGCCGACTGTCAGCTTTCGATGTAGCGATGTGGGAGATGAAGTAGCTTGCTGAGTAAATCAGTGGCCTTTAGGTTTGGCTATAGGGGCAACTGACTGAGCTGCACTGCCCCAGAGAAGCTGTCGAATAAATACCATACATTTTTCAGAAAACCTGAGCAAGGGGAGAGTGTTTTTGAGTTTTCACGCTGACACAATGGCATTGCTATGTACATGTTCTTTTGCCTAATCGTGTTACCGGCGATTAAATGCGATGATACGCATAAGTCTCTTGTCTAATTCAACCAAGCCCGTCCTGCAAAGACGTGCCTATATAGTTCCGTCTGGTATCAAGACCACGGCTGAGGACAAGCCTTAGGCAGGTGTCGATCAGACCCATCCCGCTTTCTGGATTTATCGTGAGACAGTAGTGCATGAGGGTGTGGATTTCGGTTGATGGTTCAGGTCCTCGGACTTTCTGGACGCCACTGTTCTCTGAAGACTCGATGGAAGAGCAATGTTCGCCCTATCAACAATGCTTCAGAGTGGCGGCGGCGAGCTTTTTTTGTGCCTCGTCTCCCAGGGCAGCATGATCGACTTCTTGTATTGCCTGACCAATTGCCAGTGTCGTCTTCACGTTTCCTCCATCGACGTGCACCAGTCCGTTCCGGCCGACAGTGACCTCAAAGCCAATCTTTGCACCCATGGCTTGCAACAAGGTTATACCACCCCTCGCTGCGAGCATCCTTCTCGCCATGCCTAGACTGACGTTGAAAACCATTCCGCCTTTAAGGAGGCCCAGTCCTTCCCCTTTACCAGTTGAAGGATCGACGCATGTGAGTTCTGAGGGTAGATCCTTGCCAGCACTGGCAACACGGCAGTAGACGAGCGAGTTTGGCGGAAGCTGGGGCCGTGTTTTCTTGGTCGCGCCCTCAAAGGCCAAGTGGGGGAGCGTCGCCGGCGGCGTGTTCGGGGTGAGGATGCAGTTGAAGTTCTCGGCGGCAGAGCCATTGACGGTTGCTATTACAAGGTCGCCTGTAAAAGGACGATACTATTACGGTCATGTCAGCAGACTGGCAAAAGCAGTGCTCCTTCGCGCTTGTATTACCCTTCCCGTATTCGACTCTACTGAAGCCGCATTCTTCTTGTTGTCCGTCACCAGCGCACCTGCGATCGTGGCCGTGACCGTATCGGGCGGCGTATGTCGCAAACCAGGGCCCAAGGTCAAAGTCTTCTTCTTGCCTGTCCCCGTGGGCAATGCGCTCTTCGGGATGTCGTCGCCAGGTAGGACGATTGTGGCAGCCATGATGCGCAAAAGAAAAGTCGCGTCGCTGTATAAACGCATGGGATTCGAGCATGTGAAGTGAGCTCATTCCGAAAGGGCCCGTGCGCTTCCGAGAAAAATGCACCTCCGTACCCTTCGCCGACATTGAATTTGTTAGCCGCGAAGAAATATAACGCCTTGGGACTGCATCACCAATTCGGCATCCTCAAACTTCCAGTCGCCGTGCACCTCTCGGAACCTTGTACGCCCTGTCTTTTTGAATTTGTACCCATTCTCCGTGTCCAGAATTGTGCCCGCTCAAAATGAGTGCGCAGACGGACCCCGCGCAGCGAGTCGCGATTGGAATCTCCTTTGGCAACTCATACAGCTCCATTGCCTACACATCAGGTGTGAGTGCCAATTGCAAGTATCGTGTACTCTGGATATTTCTGACACAAAACAGGAAGGCAAAGCAGAGGTTATCGCCAACGAAGACGGAGGTGCGCAACTTGAAATGCTCGCTAAGGCTCTCTCCCAACTGCTAACGTCTGCAAGATCGCCAGATTCCCACCGCCCTATCCTATGTCGAAGGTGAGGAGCTGCATGGCGGACAGGCCAAGACCCAATTTGTTCGCAACGCCAAAAATACAGTCGCCTACTTCCGCGACTTCCTCGGCCAAGAGTAGGCACATTCAGACCCTCGTAGTCGCATGGCTGACACTTTGCAGCTACAAGTCGATAGACCCCTCACCCTGCCACCAGTCAGCCCACCCCATCGAGCACCAGGATAGCGTAGCATTCAGCATCCGCGATACAACCGAAGAGAAGGAAAACACCATTTCCGTCGTCGAGGCTACCACACGCCACTTGAAGAGACTACGCAGCTCTGCTTCTGACTACCTTGGAAAGGATGTCAATGCTGCCGTCATCACCGTACCTACAAACTTCACCGACGCCCAAAAGGAGGCACTCAGGGAAGCATCAACAAATGCTGGCATCCAAGTCCTGCAGTTCATCAGCGAGCCCACTGCTGCTGTTCTGGCATACGATGCCCGTCCTGGTGCGCAGCTATCAGACAAGATTATTGTAGTCGCCGATCTGGGTGGTACCCGTTCCGACGTCGCCGTCGTTGCATCGCGCGGCGGCATCTACACCATCCTGGCTACCCTACACGACTATGAGGTCAGTGGCTTCAAGCTCGACCAGGCCCTCATGGACCACTTCGCCAAGGAGTTCATCAAAAAACACAAGTCCGCTGGAGATCCTCGGGAAAATGAGAGGTCGTTGGCCAAACTCAAGCTCGAATGCGAGGCCGTGAAAAAGGCTCTCTCCATTGGCACAACCGCCAACTTCTCTGTCGAGAGCTTAGTGGGCGGCACCGACTTCACCGCGACCATCAACCGTACCCGGTAC
>Ga0265797_10002125_pt1 | contig 33870 bp, 20 predicted proteins | sample P2T30metagenome_FD_192433 | JGI IMG/M metagenome (GOLD analysis project Ga0265797, IMG submission 192433) | Plant litter microbial communities from East Loma Ridge, Irvine, California - P2 T30 | ecosystem: Environmental > Terrestrial > Plant litter > Unclassified | place: USA: California...
AACGATGGAGATGAGGTGGATATCTGTCAGCCATAGAGAGATCGGGAACGACCAGCAGTTGTCTCAACGCCAATCGAAAGCTCACGTGGTAGTATCAGCAGCGAGGGAGATGTAAAACGACATGTCGGCCCTTGAGAGGCGTAGAGCAGCAAGCACCTGTCTCTGGCTCGGAGAAAACCTCATGTGGTATTATCAACAACCATAGACTGTACAAACCACACGTTAGCCACTGAGATGTGAAGCATTATCGGCGAACCTCCGCCTCTTGCAATATCCCACACGGTGTTACCATCAGCGAAGGACAGCTAAGGGCGTGTGTTAGCCATTGAGAGACTTGAAACAGCAGCAGTAGATCTCTTCTTCAAAGCAGATCTCGAGTGGTGTTACCATTAACGATAGACTCAGAATGTGACTTGTTAGCCATTGAGAGACCTAAAGCAGAAGCAGTGTATCCCTGCTTTGCCATGAAACCCATGAGGTGATACCATCAGCGTTAGTATACCGAAGCACATCCCTAGCCATTGAGAAACTCGAAGTGAAAGTTGTAAATCTCTCGCTCAGTGGGAAGATCACGAGGTGTTACCATTAGCGTTGGAGTATCAAAACACATTGTTGGCCAGCGAGAGACATGGACTAATATCAGTGAATCCCAGCTTCAAGACAGGGCTCATGTGGTGGTACCATCGGCGTTGGTATATCAAAGTGCACTGTCGGCCAGTGAGAGACTTGACACAGTCGCAGTGTATCTCCGCGGCAAGGCAACGCTAACATGGTGGTACCATCGGCATTGACATGGTAAATCAACCCATCACCCAGTGAGAAACATGGAGCAGGATCCGTATATCTCAGCATCAAGGCGAGGCCTATGTGGTGGTACCATCGGCGTTGGTACACTGAAACGTGTTGTTCGCCAGTGAGAGACAGACATCTCTGACTTGATTTTTCGTTCATGTCCATACTGATGTAGCCCGTATCTCAGCTTTCAGTTTACGCTTATGTGGTGGTACCATCGCCTTTCGAATACTGAAACGCATCGTTGACCGGTGAGAGACACATTTCCAACTCCATTTTTCGTTGATGTCCACACTAACATAGCCGCGATCTCAGACTCCAGGCGAAGCTCACGTGGTGATACCGTCGGCATTGATATACTGAAACGCACTGTTGACCAGTGAGATACACATTTCGTACTTGGGTTTTCATTGATGTCCGCAGTAAAATATCCTATCCTTACCGTGTTTCTCGCCTCTTTTCGCCGTTTCTCCGCAGCTGCCTGCTGCTACCTACCGTTGCCACCCGCACAAGAAAACCAGAAGCCAGGGAAAGAAGGGGAAAAACAAGGGGAAATGCTCACTCACCGTCGGCATTGCTGCCCTTGCGCGAGAACACGCGCTTCCAGCCATTACTCCCGGTGCTCTTCTTGCCCTTGGCACTGCTGCTCTTCCTGGCCTGATCGACCTTCGCATAGTGCTCCAATTGCTCCTTGTTGTCCAGCTGAGCAAACAAATCGTCCTTCTTGATGCTGAACCCCTCCTCCATCCCATCCCTGGCCAGGTCAAAGTCCTTCATGACATCGCGCTGGTGGAGCGGCGTGTTGCCGCCCGCGGAGACGTAGCGCTGCTCGCTCGGCAGACGCGGGGTCGGCAGGAGCGGATCTCTCATGTCGTACGGCGCCATGCGCGTCGGAGTGGTGTTGGAGCGCATGAATGCATGACGCTCCGGCTGCTCGACCGGCGAGGTTGCTGCCTTCTGGCGCAGTACGACCGGCCTGCTACCATCGAGAAGCCTGAGGGTCTCCTCGTGCTGCTGGCGATCTGCTGGCAGGCTCTCATGGTGGCGCTCTTCCTCGTAGGCAGGGAAGCTGCGCGTCGCGTTGTCGGTGCTGAAAGCAGTGTTGACACTCTGCTTTCCCTTCTGGAAGCTCTTGATGTTCTCCTGCAAGAACGGAGTCGACTGCGTATCGAGCGACGTCTTTGGTGGCGTCATGCTGCTCTCGTCGATCTCGCTGGTGCCAGAAAGGTTGGCAATGCTGGAGCCTGCTGGTAGCGGCTTACGAGCCGGTTTGTTGTACTGAAGTTTCGACGGCATGAGGGTCGAATTCGAGTTTCTGCAGTCGTCGTGCACTTCCTCACGACGCATCTGCATGGCAGAGCAAGCGTCAAGCATACCAGGAATATCCCTCACCTCAGTACGGACTGCGATCTTGATCTTGCGAGCGTGATTCTCCGCCAGCCAGCGAGTGATCTCTCCAGGAGAGTGCGATGTCACGTCGTAAAGACCGCTGAACTTGGACATCTTGTCGTATGTGGGTACTTCGCCGTCAAAAAGGAAAGATTCGTGCTGCATGACGGCGTAGTCGAGGGCGGATGTCAAGAGAGGGTTCGTGATCAGATCCCAGCACTGCTCCACCAGCTGGGCAAGGTCCAGGACAGTGGTAGGAATCTTGCGCCGGCCTTCTCCTTCAGTGATGTGATTGTGGAGAATGGTGTTGCCCATCTCGAATCTCTCGCCGTAGGACTCCTTGAGATCGTGGTACAAGAACTTGATTTCGGCAATCAGTGCATAGAAGAGGCCATCCCAGAAGGCCAGTGGGAGCGTGTCCAGATCGTCGAGTTCTTGGAGCTGACACTCGCCAAGCGCCTCAGGGCTGTTTGGATCGACGTCGATGAACCACGGTGGCATTGCTGAGTAGTGTTCGAACGGAGCGTACTCGGAGCTCCCTGACGGATAATTGGCGTAAGAGGCGCTTCTCGGCGGCATGATGCGGTGCTCCGCATTCAACCACCAGGTCACCATAGTTTCGCCAGTGCGAAGCTGTTCAGTCAGTATAGTTCAACGTGAATGTCGTCGGATACTACATACCCTCTGGCGGTACTGCGGGGTGAACTTCAATTGCTCGTGGAGGGTTTTCGCGACAGCCTTGAGAATCTCTTTGGCCTTGATGGTCGGAAACGGCTTAAGTGTGCCATCAGCCATCGCATTACGGAAGGGCTCGAGTTGCACTTCGCCGATGAGCCCGGTGAGGATGGTGTAACGGCCGCTGGAATTGTAGTAGCGGTACATGATGTTGGAAGTTCCAGTCGCCATGTTGTAAATGAGGATGCGAGAAGATGTTGTGCGGTGCGGTGTGATGCTGCAGAGGAAATGATGCGTGGTGTGGTTCTACCGCGAAGATGTTGTGCGTTGCGTTGCGGTGCTGCAGCAAAGTTAAGGTGCAAATGAAGGATGAAGTGTTGATGTTGCGGTGCGAGCCTGCAGCTATATGACAAAGCAAATGGAGGAAATGTTGAGCGTGTACCTACTCTGTGTGATGATCAGGTATAACTGATTTGTGGTTGGAGTGCGCAAAGGGCGGATTGTCGGTGCGCAGCGTGAAGCGAGAAGCTCGGACAAAATGATGTGAGGTTGAAAGGAGGCGGAATGGCGACGTTCTGTCCTCAACCACTTTGACGGAGCGCCGAGTGGTGTTGTTGTCGGTGTTCGGCAGCTTGTAGAGTATCGTCGTGGGTTGGTGATGTGTGTGGTGTTGCTGTTGAAAAGGTGGTTGTCGGTGGGAGAGGTTGAGAAGGGCGCTCATGAGGATATGAGCTTCACTCTGAGCTCACGATCACATGCGCCAGGACGAATGCGGCATCGCGCATGATCACATGCAAATCTGCTCCCATTGCGATTGGCCCATGGAGGACTAGAATGCTCTCATTGTACTGAGGGGATCATCTTCGCTCTACAGAGCTGTGTCTATTGTGCAGATACTGTCACGGCTAGGCAAGACCCGCCTCTGATAGCGACGTCTGGGGCTCCTCAGACTGCGCACTCTCACAACTGGCATAGCCAAAGATAAGATCATCTGAAACGTAGCATTGGTAGCATTGGACGTAGCAGGACTCTCGAAGTCTCAGACATCTCGAGTACTGCGAGAGCGAGACGGCGATATCGAGACTAGACGCGGACAAACACAACAGGACACACGGCGGGAGAAGCGCACTGGGAGGGAGATCGTGGTGGCACGGGGAGATGGAATCGACGATTTGGACATCTATAAGGTCAGCATCGTTTACAAAAAGGTAGTAGGCCACTTACAGCGCATTGAGAATCGTTTTTCACCCATCAGTCGTTGATCTGAGCCTCGCCAAAGCTGATGCTTAAGTGAAGTGAGGTTAATGGGAGGTGACGTCGTGGTTTGCTGCGGGTGCATTTCCCCCTCTTTTGGACCAGTCAACATCCTCAACAAGAGCAGGGATATCCCTCCGTAAAAGGCCGAAGTGCTGAAGTAGGTCTCTGTTGCGATGTGATGGCAGTCTAGGAAGAGACCAAACGCGAGTGAAGTGAGGTTAAACTTGGGTGCCAAGCATCACGCCCGAAGCGGCATTTGCCGCCACCACGAGGCCGGCCATCAACGAACAATCTGTTATACAACGCAGATATCATCTAATAAGTAGTGTAGTTTAAACTGATGATTTAATGTCAACAGGAGAGGCGATACATTCGTCCTATCTAAAACACAGCTTTTCTCGTGAGCCGAAATGTTATACAAAGATCCAACACCAAACGCCACGCTCGTAAGCACAAGTCAGACCATCACCGTTCCCTGAGCACAGTGTGAACTCGTTCATCAAATCAAATGCCCTCAACAACCCTGCCGCCATCGACAATGACGAGCTCATCAATCCTCTTCTCCGTATCAGCTCCGCAGCACTCGACACGCTTCCATGTCACAACGCGGCCGGAATTGGTGTCCACCTCCCATACGCGCACACGACGATGGAAGCCACCATAGCCCGCATAGCCACCAAAGCCCGAACCGCCAGCATAGCACATCCAAGGCCCTAGGTGAGGTCGGTTGTCGTTATGAGAAGTCTGAGGCTCAGCTTCTGCATCGCGAGCAGCGTTTGCAGGTCGACGGAGAGCGCAGTAGTCGTTGACGTGATCATGGCCACAGCCAACAGCGACAATGCCAGCTTCTGACAGTGCGTCGTAGAAGTGCGAGTTGAACTTCGGCGCAGTGACGCCCTCCTTCCATGCGCCGCCTTTGACCATGAGTCCTTCTTCTCTGTATTCTGGCAAAGGAATATGGATGAAGGCAAGGTCAAGGTGGATATGTGAGTACTTCTTGTGAGCCTGCTTCAGGCCGTTGGATGTAGTCTTGAACCAGTCAATTTGTGAGTCTTTCAGCCAGTCGTAGCCTTTGTATTTTTTCTCGTCTGGCGTAAGGCTGTGCGTGTCGAGTAGGTAGAGAGTAATCGCGCTGTGGTGGCTCGATGAGGCGAGGACTTCGACATAGTAATTTCCTACACCTGCAACATTCTCTGGACCTGGTTGAGACAAGCTGAATGGCAATGTCTGGAGAAGCGACATCTGCGCTTCACGCGATAAATGGTTGCCTTCATCATCATGATTACCGAAGATGGCGGCATATGGAATGGAGCGCTCAATCAGAGGCGCGGCGATCTTGAAGATAACACTCTGCGTGTCGGGTGCCAGTGGACCTTCGACTTGATCGCCAGAAAGGACCACAAGGTCTGGTGCCTCGGAATCGAGCACGCTTTCGATAAAGTCCAAAGTTCGGGTGTCAGCCTCGCAGTTCTTCGCCGGTACCACGTTCCCCGAAGCATCGATCGCATCTCTACAAACTCCTGTGCCAGTGGCAAGATGCGCGTCGGAAACTTGCAGAATCTTGAACTTTCCATCCTTTCGGACACGAGGCACAATCTCTTTGTGGTCAGGGTGTGGCTGTCCGTGTCGGGTCGACAAACGTGGAGGCAAGAGGTTCTTGTCCGCTTCGATCAGAAGAGGTGTCCGAGCGAGCGTCCATCCAGGCCTGGGATCCACGGCATCCGAGCCAAATAGCACATCCACGCTCGTCACAGCCTTGTCCGAGTCGCTGTCGTGCTTACGATTGCTCCTCAGGATCCATACTCCACCGGGTCTGCTTTCCCATTTCTCGCCTTGCTGTCCTTTCTCGCCCACGCCTGGGTCCAATCGACCAATTTTAACACCCATGACAATCCTGTCTTCGGAGGTCAACTCTTCCTCCTTCTTCCGCTGCACATGCACCCAAGCGCTTTGGACCCATCCTGAATTCAGGTAAAGGTCCTTCTCAACGCGGTGCCACTTGTTCGCGTCCAGACGACAAGTGGACAGAGGGTTCAGGGTAGAACAGTATGCGACCGTGATGTCTGTTATAACGAAGCCAACATGGTGAGACGGAAGGGCAGAGTGAATACTCGTTGGGAGCACACGGTAACGGGAGTCGGCGATGAAGACAAGGATGCAGACAATGGCGACGAAGGCGCAGACTTGCGTGAGGGCGCGGGTCTTGTAGAAAGTGTTAGCTAGTCTCGCGGATGTTGCGAACAATGCGATACACGTACGATTCGCTTAGCCATATTGTCGTCTCGAGTCTTGCTCGGTAGTATCGCCTTGTAGGCAAGCGCAAGTAAGCAGTAGTAAGAGCGACTAGACGTCAGGGAGGATACTGTCTTCCTGAACCAACATGCGCCATGCTCTGCATTCAAGAACCACGTTGATACTTCCACTCCAGACTGTTAGATGTAAGAACACGCGAGCGCGAGGGTCTCACCTCCACCGCAAGGGTCGGCTTGTGAAACTCGAGCATGGGGAAATGCGATCCTTGTCATCCATCAGGAGATCGACAAGAAAGTCTGGCCACTTTCTTCGACCAACCACGTGCATTCTGCTTTCGATACCTCAATCGCGTGACCCAATAGCTCGTCAGACTCCAACCTACCTACATGAGCCTCTCATGCCACGCTTCCCGCCGCGCCAGCCACGTTCCTAGGCTTCTGCGCACTCAATGCAGACGTAGCTACGCAGACACCCGGCCCTTTGCTGTTGGCGACCATGTCGTCCTCCATCCGACCAAGAATCTTCGCGTTTCTGCTCCTCTCCTTCGAGGACCTTTGAAACAAAGCAAAATAATCGACACACACAGAGGAGTGCTGTCCTACGATGATATAATAGGAAAACGGGTGCGCGACCTTGTCCGCACTGCGCCGACAAAAGTGGACAAGGACGGTTTTCACTACAGGCTGCAGGAGTGCTCGCTGGACGAGTATGTGCGGCTCAGCAGAAGGCTGGTCACGCCTATATACCCTGCGGACGCGAACTTGATCGTGAGCCTACTGGATTTGCACCCGGAGGTGTACGATCCTGAGAAACCGGATTATGAGAAGCTCGAGATTCTGGAAGCAGGTACAGGACATGGTGGTCTGACACTACACCTGAGTCGGGCGATCCATGCCGGCAACCCGCCCGCACCCAAACCGGTCCCTGACGAGGATCCCGAGGCAACAAGTGCCAGGATAACCGAGTGGAAGACTCGTCGCCAGGCCATTCTACACACAATCGACATCTCTTCGCAATACAGCGCACACGCACGCCAGACGATCCGCGCTTTCCGCCGCGGTCAGTACGTAAATAACATTGATTTCCATACTGGCTCTGTCAGCGATTGGATCGCTTCCGCCTTGTCTGCTCGAGACGACAAGCCGTTCCTTTCACACGCATTCCTCGATCTGCCAAACGCAGACATGCACCTCGAGAACGTTGCGAAAGCGCTCAAAGTGGACGGTTTCTTGATAGTGTTCAACCCGAGCATTACACAGATCACTGAGGCTGCACTAAAAATTAAGCAGGAAGGTATTGCTCTGGATCTGGACAGGTTTATTGAGCTGGGCGTCAATGGTGGGTCTGGAGGAAGGGAGTGGGACGTGAGACCAGTGAAGCCTCGTGCGCAACAAAAGGCGCAATCGGAATCCAAGTCTGCCTCTGCAGAGGATGAGAGTACTGAGGCTACTGGAGAAGAAAGCATTCGGGATGATGGAAAGGATCAGACTCTGGAATCCGCGCATGCCCAACCACTTGACGAGGGTAAGTGGCATACGGTGTGCAGACCCAAAGTAGGGAAAGGTGTGGTTGGAGGTGGGTTCTTGGGCATCTTCAGGAAGAAGAGGGAACATTGAGCATCCTCAGCGCTGATGTATTCGGGGATGAATCTGTAAGATATGTTGTAATGTCACTTGTACAAAATGCTTGATCGGTGTGAAATCCTGGTGCTACCCAAAACAAAGCCCCGACAGTATTCATTTGATTTCGTAAGAACTATGATGACCACAATCATATATTGCCCTTTTTTGGAAGGCATAGACACTTGGTCTGCAACAACTTATTCTTCTTTTCCTGTCAACAAGATGATCGATGATAAGAATGCGCAGGCATCGGAGTTCGAAAGCTTATCAGCTGGGCTCATCGTGTCCGAGCACAACTTCGGACCAAATCTTTCAGGCGAACTCCGACGAGGCAACCAAGTCACACGATTTATCTTCCACACTAAATACTCCAAGCACGTAAGCCTATACATGCAACTATCCATGAGAAAGGTCACTAGGTACAGTAGGAACTTCGCTGCTATTTTCGCCCACACAAAAATGGTATAGGCCAGCAAACCAAACGGCACCCATAATCAGCCTCGGACCTTAACCACTCGGACCGGATCTCTGTACTTTTGATGGACTGGGCCTCTGATTCCGTTCAGTAGATCTTCAAGGAGGTTTGCCGCTTGAGCTGCTCATCCGACAACATGGGAGACACAGATGCCGGAGCGACAGAGGTCAAGACGCGTCGCAATGGACAGCTCATGTCATGCGAACCTTGTCGGAGATCTAAGCAACGCTGTGATCATGGTATGCCGCACTGTATGAGATGTCAGAAACGCGGTCAGGCGGCGCGGTGTCATTACCATCCCAATCCGATGACGCGAGGCGCGAGATCATCGGTTTCTGGTGTTGTGAAGACGACCTCGACTTCGAGTAGAAATCGCGATCTTCGTCAAGCTCGGTGAGTCGCAGTGATTATAGTCCTCGCACCTTGAGACTGCTTAGCTGGTTCCCAGAGCGCTGAAAAGAATTGGATCAAATTTGAACACAATGCTAATACAAGCCTAGGACTACTACATCCCGAGACACTATTCAACAGGCAGCTGTCGACCGAGGCACCAGTCTTGTGAGTATGGATGATGTTCTCTCACCACTCGTCGAACCGGCTGTGAATGAGCGTAATTCAACACGTACGTACACAGCTCTGACTCGAACGGGCATTGCTACTCCACCCTTTGCTCCATCGCCCGCTCTCATTAAAGAGGGCGAATCCATTCTGGAAACTTTGCGCGACTCCCCAAAGGCGATGGGAGGTCTTGTTGATTCTTGGTATCAAAGCTTTGAAGGCATGTATCCGTGTGGCCCGCTCTTCAAGATCTGCTGGACTGTTGTGCATGACGTGCTTGTCCAGAGTCTGCAAGATAAGTCCCAATTCGTGGATCTCTCCAGCCAATCTAGAACCATGTTCTCGAAAACCTCTCAGCCGCAGCGGTGGCCCCATTCGCCAGCTAATGGCGCCCTCGCGCGAACGCTTTCCATGGACGGAATTCGCTGGGACGTCGTGGGCATATACTTTGCGCTTGTTGGGAACGTACTTGGAGACGGTGCTGAGGCTATCGATTTCACCCACGAAAACTGGGGGCCGAGCCAGAAAGCGGCCAAGGAACGAATGCTGCAAGCTTCTATGCAATGCTACTCCTTCTGCGAACGCGTTGGTCAAGTTAACGATATCACTGTATCGCTTTTGATCAACACCACTATGCTTGCTACTTGGTGTTATGGCGATGACTCTTACCAGGCGTGGCGCCTGATGGGCGATCTGACAAGTCTGGTCAGCGCTGTCGGTTTCCACTGCAATCCACAGGACGGAGAGGTGGTGCCAATGTATTTACAAGAGCTTCGCAAACGGGCTATGGAGTCGTGCCACGAGCTTGATAAAGGACTAGCAACATTCGTTGGACGACCGTCGCGCCTCTACAGGCGCCACTACGATCTAGGTACGCCACTTGATTTGTCCGAAGACGTTCTTTTCGGAACGACAGCAGATATTCAGTCTGCAATCCAAGAACTTGACGGCGAAGGCTGGAACACCAAAGGCCTCATATATCCGGTTTCGCGACTCCGGGTTCAATACAAGCTTATCACTCTCCGTGAGGAGGCTCTCGAGCTGGCCATGAGCTACAACGCAGGAGATGTCAGCCTACAGTCGCAGTGAGTGGGCTAGTCGCAGATAATAGTTTTCTAGTACTGACTTGACGTTAAGACGACTTCTAGAGAAGTCCGCGAAAATATGGGAATCTTTTCCGCCACAGTTGCGGTACAACCCGACATCGCCTCACGCCGTCAGTTTTCTGGTCTTTCTCCGCCTAGAGAACTTGTACACCGAGTTCCTTCTCCTAAAGTTGATCGTCAACGAAGACCACACAAGCCGCAGCGCACTAATCCAGAAATCGCATCAGATACTCAGCCTTGTGCTCTCGGTGCTCAGCAAGAGACCCGTTGGAAACTTGTGCAAAGTGGACCTTGAGTGGTCGGTATGTAGACCATCGTCATCTGTAGCGATACTGTCAACTGATTCCTCGTACAGTTGGTTAACTACGCAATGCCTTGCGCCAGCATTCTGATACTGGAACTCCTACGCCAGCACGAGCATCCAGAACAACCTGCCATCATCAACAGATCAAAAATTATACAAGAGATCAGCGTTCTCATTTCTTGTGACTGGATGATCGAGCCTGATCAGATGAATTTCAAGTTGTGCAGACGAGCACAATCGCTCTTCTCGCGAAGCCTCGACCGGATTCTGAACCACATTCCCACACGACCCGTTGCTGCGGTGCCTCATTCGCGGAGTTTTGACATTGGAACAGCGAATCTCTTGACTCCAGACAGCCAGCTCGCACCCATCGACGATGCCGAGTGGCTTTCATGGCTGGAAACCTGCGACTTGTCAGTCGATCCATGGCTGGACATTCTTGCCGACACTACTCAAGGGTTTTCTGGGGATTTACAGCCCGACCTACCTCAGCAGTTCTAACAAGATACGACTCGACTCCGACGTTCGATGATCTGAGTAAGTAAAGGTTAGCACTGCAAGATTGTGCGGGACGAAAGCTCTGCGACCACAAGTTGGTGTCGTCCTTATCACAGCGCGGATTCAGAACGAGTGCTTTGCAAACCCGCGGGAGATCTTGCAGCCGCCTTGCTAGAGACTTGACAACGACTTCTGAGCGCTGATTTTGCACCAGCGCCCAGGTTTTGGAGCGCACTAAGGTGCAATGCGCGCTGAACGGCACATGTGATAACTCGCATTGCTGCATGCCCATGCATTGCAGCTGTCGCATCAGAGCATCAGAGCATCTGCAGAACGAGCGGGGAAGCTATAGGGATTGTACCATCAGCGTTTCGAGGCATGTATCTCATGTCGTTGATTTACAGTTTCTACTTCTTCAACCATCGCACTCAACGCAACAAAACGCCCCCAGTCCAGTTGATGTGATGGACCAAGTTGACATAGGAGAAGCAAGCCGCCTACTTCATGCGGCCGACAATGTTCTCATTCTCCTCGGCGCTGGACTCTCACAGCCATCTGGGATCCCTACCTTCCAAGAACCGTGGGAAGGAAAAATGCCCCGAGAAATATCGTCGCCCTCATTCTTTAAGGCGAATCCCTTGACCAGTTGGCGATTCTTCGAGGACCGTCGTCAGAAGGCACAGCGAGCTGTACCGAACGCAGGTCACATAGCCATTGCGGAATTTGCAAGGAGAAATGAGCATGTTTTTACCATCACTCAAAACGTAGACGGTAAGCTCCTGAGGCCCTGTACTTATTTCCCATCGATGTACCCCGTTAACAAGCCCGCAGAACTTTCCACTAGGGCCCAACACCCACCTTCAAGGCTCGTGTGCCTACACGGCTCGCTTTTCGACATCAAATGTGCATCCGAAGATTGTTCCTATCTTACCACCAACTACTCAACCGAGTCATCGGTTCCCGGACTTGACAAGGATACCCTCTCTCCTCATAAAGAACGCCAGTCAGCCACGCCTATCGATATCCCCTCATGTCCATCTTGCGGCAGCGGCACATTACGACCTGGAGTTGTATGGTTTGGCGAGAAGCTTCCTCCCGGCTCACTAGACCGCATTGATGCCTGGTTCGACAGTGTGTCGAAAATCGACATCGTGATGGTTATCGGAACTGAAGCTCTGGTGCAACCAGCCGCATCGTACATCTACAGAGCGGCGGCAGAGAAAGGCGCGAGAGTGATGCACTTCAATCAAAAGCATCTACGGCCGGAACAAGAAGACGATATGGATGACATTGATTTCTATGTGCAGGGGAATGTCGCCGAGTCGTTGCCGGCTTTGCTCGGGTTACGGAGTACATTCACCTATGGAGTTGCGCACAATCGACTGTTAGAAGGAAATTATCCCTGAGATGCCGTCGTAGAGCGCCACCACGATCATAAAGCAGGCACCTCGACACACCCAAGCCTAATGATCCACAAACGCCCATGAGTACGAATCTTCGAACACACCCCACCTCCTCTGTCACCGATCTCTACTGGGACTTCATCCTAGTATGCACACCAAACTCCACCGGCAAAACAGTGGCATTGAACTCCGCCATCGTTAGCCCAAAATGTGTCATGATCCTCGGCTCCCAGTTCTCCGAAAACCGCTCCTCGACCAGCATCGTCGTAAGATCATCCACACGACCGCCGAAAATCGTAAGCATAGTCGACGAGTTCGCACTTCCGAACATGTTGTGGAACAAGCTCTCGGAGTACTGCTTGTTCTCGAACCTTGCCGCAGACCTCCTCTTGCTCAAAGCTCTGCTCAAATCGGCTTTGGTGAGCAGCCTCTGTCCGTTAGGTGCCCGACCTGTAGCTCCGTCGAGAAGCTCTCGGACGAGATCCAGATCCGGCTTTCCTTGATCGGCCACGAGGGCGGAGTCGCGGCGCGTCAGAGATGCGTCATGCTCGATGGCGTTGTGTTTGCTGAGCTCGGCGAGGTCGAAGCTGTCGCGCCAGTACGAGCGTTCGAGGAAGTTGGCTGCAAAGTTCGGCACGAAAAAACAGAAAGTCGGGGCGAAGTTGAAAGTCTGGTGGATTGTCGTCTTGAGGTCACGGAAAGTGATGTCGCGGCCGTTATGGGGCAGGATGCCGTGGTTGGCCTGTGAGGAGGGGTGTATGAGCTTTCTGCGAGGAGGGTTGAATTGGAGCAGTCTGGATGGTTTCTTACCATTGCGTTCAACATCGGACACGCAGATCTCGAGTCACCCTCTTTCGGCGCGATGTACTTGGGCCATTTGCCCTGGTGGCCTGGAACACCGGCTGGGACAACGAAACCGGGTTTGCGCTTGGGCAGGATGAAGTTCAGAATTGCGAGACCAAGGTCCCATAGCATGACGAACAAGTCAGTCAAGACTTTTTGGAGCTTGGGGGCGAGAGCCATTGTGAGTTAACGCGAAGATGAACAGATGGTTCAATGGTCGTCTCGAGTAGAGGCAGATGGTGTTGAGGTGACGATACCTGCCGGCCTTCGAGTGATCGTGTTGGAGGGTCGTGTAAGCTTCCTACAATTATGGAAAAAAGTCCGGGAAGTAGAAGAAGTGACTTGGTCGTATTTCTTGCTGAAAGAGGTGACGAGGCGGTCTACTTTTGTTGGGTACAGATCGGCAACCCACTCGTAGAATATGATAACAAGACTACAGTATAGCTCAGTGGATTAAGTTCGACTTAAGCATAGGAGTGGACCTCATCACACAAGCCCGAGTCCGTGGGAATCCCATCGTAGATTCGTAGATCACCTGGGGAAGGACGAATTTTTTTTTGACAATTCCTGATGCGATCGACGTTTGAACTTCGATCTTGTAGTGTAGTTTTGATTGTGATATTTGCTGTGGACTCGAATCCAGTCGTTCGAATACACGTAGCAAACACAACACTTCCACCACATGAATGGCGCCAATCGATAGACGGGAGTGAGTGGGTCAAGATGCATGCCCGAACAAATCACGGGCCTCAAGCATAAGCGTGACGTAGATCTCGGAGGTATTGGCATCTCACTTTACTTGTTATGCGGGGAGTACAGGCCGAAGTGCATATGCCGGATTGGGACGAAAGTGTAATCGTTTGTCAGATGGGAGCAGCTCCCATGCATATCGATGTCAGGCATCTGAAGAACCAATTTTTGAATCCTCGAGTGTTCCATTGGCATGGATCAGTTCTAGTATGCTGTCAGATGTCGTCTGGCCAACAGTCGCGTTTGGAAGGATTCTCGTAACTTATGCTCCAGGCAGAATGCCGTTGCAGCCTAGCCTTGACACTCCTCAATGTACCGACGGCGTAGTTAAAACACCATACACGGCCACGACAACTTTCTCAGTTCGCGACACTTCTGAAGCAGAAGTATAGCAACCAAGTGTGGTATTGATTAGTCTCAAAATGGGCTACCACGAGGTAAAAATGACATTCGCCCCCCATCAATTCCATTGAAGCTCATCCAGCTGACACTTTGCCACAGACCCCATGTCAATTATGTGGCGTGTCTTTCAAGATTGCCAGGATCAGGACGCAGTCAGAGCCTCAAGACTCTGCTTGGGACATATCTCCATTCCGCGCCGCAGTGGAAGATGATCACGGTTGCATGAAGGCCGGATGCAAGACAACGACCAGACCCCGAGATCCGGAAACCCAACCAGCGGACTCGAAAGATGAGGAATTCGAAGACATCGTGCCTTCTGGTGTTGACTCGGAAGGGAACGAAGTCTCTCTCAAAGCATACATGGCTCTGCAAGGCCATGATCTGGATGATTTCGAGGATGAATATTTAGATGAGGTTTGGCCTCAGCACGGCGAAGGCTACTGGGAGTGGTATCGTTCGAAGATTCCGGACGGCAGAGAGGATCCTTATGTTGAAGCCGGACCTACACGCCGTACACGGGAGAAGCTTGTCGAGCACATTGCCGGAGTGAACTGCGAACATCGGCGTGGGTATAATGGCAACGCTATCTCGGCGGAGGAGATGAGACTCTGCGGCACCCTGCAGTGCATTGTGCACAAGGACAGTGAGGCCCACGATGGCATGCCAAACTGGTATCCGGAATCCGACGATGAAGACTTCGAACGCGACAGCAAATACTTCCTCTCAGGTCTCGGAGACCGCTGCGGATCTTGGGAAGACGACTGTACTGTAGAACCACCACGCCACGGCTTCAACGACATCAACCCCATCGACTTCGACGGCTTCGAGATGGGCGACCTCGCATTCCACCCCTACTGCTTCGAGATCTACAAGCGCGTCTCAACTTTGCGCCAGGGGAAAGCAGACGTTGCAAAATGGGCTGACTGGTGGGGTCGGCATGACAAGGAATATGGTGTCAATCCGCCGCATCCAGCGGTATACGCAGCAAGTGATCAGTGGTGGAACTTCAATCAGGGAGACGAATGGCTCGCGGCGAATCCGCTGGAAATCCCCGCTTTGACAGCCATCTTCGAAGCAGCCCAACGTCCGCACTTCAATGCGATGAACAGCCCATTCGGCGGCGCAGAAGCGACAACTTACACAGACAGCAACGACCTTTTCGGCAAGCTGCCCAGCGAACTACGCGACATCGTGCTTTCGTCGCTAGGCTCGAAGGACATTGCGAGTTTACGACTTGCAAGCAGAAGCTTCCGCCACCCTCCCACCACACTATGGCATGACCTGATCCAGAAGGAGAAGCCCTGGATTTGGGAAGCCTGGAGCGACCGTCCCTATCCTTTCATGGCCTGCACGACCAAACGCGAATACCGAAAAAACGTTCAGGCGGGCAAGAAGGACTTCCGCAAGCCTCGCGAAATTCGGCGATTGGACCGATTGCAGACGGACTGGTACTACCTGTATTGTCAGATTGTGCGGGAATGGAAAAACATCAACGGCTTGCAGAACCGAGAGCGTATCTGGAAGAGCATCGAGTATGACGTCCGCCGTGTTGCGAACCCCGATGAAGATCTCGAGTTCGCGCTAAAGGATCACGGAAAGAAGTTCCCTCACCGATTAAAAAAGACAGACCTGCAGACTGGGGACATGATCACGGCTTTGAAGCCGGGTCCCATGGAGATCTCTCCTCTTAAGACCCAGATCGATATCTATCAGATCTGATGTAACTGACATGCGTTTCATTTTCGTAGCACTAGAGCTTTCTCGCTTTTTACTTGCCATGCATACATGTGTCAAGTGTCTCTGTGCAGCTTTTACAACCAACCTACCCAGAGATCTTCAGAACTCCCAAAACGCCGCGCGAATCATCGTCATCAAGCAATCATATCCCATCCATCTCAGATCCTCAGCACACTCGACCTGCTCGCAACGCCATCGAAAAGGCAGCAGTTGTCAATAGGAACGTACTGAGCCGTGAGAATCTTGATGATCTCCTGGGAAACCATGCCACCGGCCAAGGAAGCGATGTTGTGCAGTTCCTTACCACCAGCTCTCGTCATCTCGATGCAAATCCTCTCAACGTCCGCTTTTAGGTCCGAGTACTCTGGATCTTCGATGTGGGTTCCTGCTTCGTTGATCAAGTTGTCGATGATCTTGTGCGCGATGCCGGTCAGTTTGGCCGCGTCCGATTCGTAGTCTGAGCCCGGTTCGCCTGGCGCGATGAGTGCGGAGACCGCATCGGTCTGGGTGGTAGGTGTTGAGTGGGTGGCGACGAAGTCATCGAATGCGAGGAAAGCGGTGTACAAGCCGAGCAAGCTCTCTGGGTTGGTGAGCTGGTTGACCATGGCTTTGGCGCGATCTGCAAACTTCACGTCTGCTCCTGGTTGGATGATTTGTAGAGGCCTGCCGCGGACGAGTCGGATGTGTTTGGCGCCTTTGCAGAAATTCTCGACCTCGTTGGGGTCGATGCTTGACTTTGATCTGCCCACCGACTTCTCCAGCTGCTGTACAGTCGTGATCACCTCCGCGCAGTCTTGACGCGCCTTCTCCTTATAGATCTTTTGTAGGGTGATGTAGTCATTCGAGTGTGCTTTCATGTCCGGCAGACTTCCGGGTAGCGGCAGAACGCCGTGCCTGGTATAGAATTCCTGAACAGCTTTGGCGATGAACCAGAAAGAGGCTGATGTGGGGGAAAGTTCTTGTGTTTCCTTTGCGGCAAAAATCTCACGGACTGCAGATGGAGTCTCCGGAAGGTTGAGTGATTTCAGAGTTGCGGCATAAGCTTCCTCAAAGTTCTCCTCATTCCCACCTTCAGCACCAATCATGTTCCTCACAGCACTCTTGTCTTTGTAAGTCTCTGGGAGTTTGCCCTCGTTCTGCGTCTTCCATTTGTTGACATAGTATAGCAGCAAGCACACATAAGGTATGTGGCCCTTTTCATGCGCACTCATCGAATCCAAGCCTGTTGTCTGCTTTTCTGAGAACTGCACCAGTTCTGTCCATGGCTTGAGCACGCGCAGGTCTTCTAGGGCAGTTGATTCAGGATGTGTGTCGACGATGGGGAAGGCTGGAGGGAGTTGGACCGAGAAGTGGGCGTAGTATCCGACAGAGTGGAGGTAGAAGAGTGGGATGTTCAAAGCGGTCGCGTGCTTCTGGATGAGCGCGAGGTTTGAAGGCTCGACTGGCGCGGCCACTAGTATGAGGGTGTAGGGAGTGAGGACCTTGTCTTTGGCAAGGAAGGTTTCAAGAGGCTGTTGTAGGTGTTAGCATGATCTCATTGCAGTCATAGCAGACACACCGACCTCTTTGACAGCAGTCCCCTTGACATCGGGATTGAGCTCCAACAACAACCTCACCGTCTCCTCGGCGCGAAACTTGCCCAAGCTCTCGTCTTCGAGGAAAAAGTTCACGCCCAAGTCGGCTTCCGTGACGATCGCAGGGTCGAGTATGGAGAAGTGACCAATTCCAGGCAAGACAAGGTTCTTGAGCGCCTCAATGGCCGTAACGCCAGAGCCATTGTTGACGACGAGTATGTGTGTTTCTTCGAGTGCTTGCTGGCCACTGGCGCCCCAAAGACGCAGTTGGCGATCGTACTTCCTCTCCTTCGCCGTGGGAAGATCGTGGAGCGGCGGTGGCGTGGCGACTCTCTTCGATGCCATGTTGTTGTATTTAAGTTGGTGTGTGTGGGGTGGAAGTGAAATAAACGAAGACAAGCACGTGTTTGTAGCCTCACGAACTCAGGAACTCAAGACGCGATCTAGTAGTTCAACCTCACGTAGGTAAGTTAGCTGCCATGCACGTCATTACATAATGTGGGGGCGGGGCAATAAATTGCAGAGGAGAGAGAGGTCCGAGATGCGGCGTGATTCACCTGAATACTGGACCTTGAGGTACCCATACAGCAAACATGTATGTACAAGTACCCACAGTCCCCTCACTACTCTCTTCAATGCTAATAATACACCGCACAGCACCTCGTCACATCCCCTTCTCTTCGCTCCTCCAAAAACACAGACCTACAGTAACACCACCCTTCAGACGAACCCTGTTCACCACGCCCATCATGTCTTCCACCACGCAATACGACATCCCCCCTCCCAACAAAGAGCTAGACAACATCGAGTCCGCCAAGCGCAAGGCCGCCTTCCGCGCAGTTCAAGACCACTTCCGCAGCGAGTACCGCTTCGTCGGCATCGGCAGCGGCAGCACCATCGTCTACGGCGTCGAAGCCATCAAGCACCACCTCACAATCAACCCGCCGCCCCAAGGCCACCTGAACTGGTTCGTGCCGACCGGCTGGAACAGCCGCAAAGTGATCGAGCAAGCCGGCCTGGTGCCGATCGCTTTCGACTCGTTGCCCGGCGACGCGATGCTGGAGGTGTGCTTCGACGGCGCCGACGAGGTCGACGCGCAGCTCAACTGCATCAAGGGCGGCGGCGCGTGTCTGTTCCAGGAGAAGCTCGTGGCCACCCGCAGCAAGCGCTTCATCTGCATCGCCGACTACCGCAAGCAGCAGGACCGCCTGCTGACCAAGTGGCCCAGCATCCCGATCGAAGTCGCGCCGATTGGACACGTCAGCGTGCTGCGCGAGCTCGAACTGCTGGGCTCCAAGAACCCGCAGCTGCGCGAGCACACGCTCGCCAAGACCGGACCCGTGCAGACCGATCAGAGCTTCTACATCATCGATGCGCCTTTCCCCAAGCTGTTGACTTCTGGGGACGTGGAGAGCGGTCAGGACGGCTCGGGCAAGGATGGGAAATGGGAGGTGTCTGTGTTGGCGGACAGGATCAAGCGCATTACAGGTGTGCTGGAGGTTGGACTGTTCTACGGAATGGATGGTGACGAGGCACAGGCTGCTGGCATGAAGGGTGGGCAGAAGCCTGTGGCCGCTTACTTCGGCATGGAGGACGGCGGCGTCAGTGTGCAGAACTCGCCTGGTCGGCAATGAGCGTGAGCACCGAGGGTTTTTTGTTGCTTGCGTGCACGAGAGAAAAAGCATAGTCAAGATAGCATCGATAGAGCAAGTCCGATTCCCCAACAGAAGCATGCAACGGCAGGTAAGTCATACGCACTCATCTCAAGAGGTGAAGTGTAAAATTTCGATTCCGCCAAAAGTGTCTAGGTCTAATAATACTGCCCTTGTATGTATCCAACACGACCGAAAGTCAACAAAGGCAAACCCAACATGCCATACAAGCTGCCAAAAACAAATCGGCTCCCGACCAGAAGAAGAGGATGGGAAAGTGAAAGACGATGTTACCCACTAAGTGAACGACTCACTCCCTCTCGGAGAAAAGGATCAAACGCCTTCGCTATGCCACGTTCGTAACGTGCAACAAAATAAACTGAAACAATCGACATTAATCAAATCTTATGCGTGCGTGCCACACTTCCAGACCGAGCGCTTTTTTTCCCCATCCCTGATCGTGACCACAACCGCCCATTCACTCGCCGCCTCGCTATGCAAAAAGTCTTTTGTAACGTGCCTTGTACCGCCCAACCCAGTGGTGATTCAATTCAAAGGTAAAGGAAAGGTAAAATCAAGAGATAACAGGATGGGGTATCGTTGCTTTTGTTTTCTGGGTCCCGGTCCAGTGATTGTAAACTGCGGTCTTGCCCAGGTCATATATATAGCGTGCGTAGCGTCTCTACCGGCGGCGTCTGCGTGAGGCCGTTCTTGCGGAGGGACAAGCCAGCAGCTGAGGCACTCGGTGTATCTGCTTCTTTCGTGGCTTCCTGCTTTCCGGCAGTTTGTGCCTGTTGCTGACGTTCTTTCCTCGCAGCCTTCTGGGCTTGCTTCTTGATGTCTCTCTTGTCACGGGCTGAGATCCGAGGACCGGGCTGGGACAAAGCTGTCTTGCCTGCAGGCTCGCTACTTGCTCGCTCTTCCTTTGGCTGGTAATCGGGAGGTGGTTTGGGCGGACGGAGCTTTAAGCGTATAGGAGGTCTTGATGGGGCGGTTGTGGATGTGGATGTGGATTGGGTTGTGGTGATGCTTTGTTGTGATGATTGGGGAATGGTCGATGCTTCGCTGTCTTCGCCCGTCGAGCTGGCAAAAGAGTCTTGCGAGCCATCTGCCGTTTCCAGCTGCGAGAGTGCATGTCTTGTCTCACTGGAACGGGGTTTGCTCTTCTTTGCCGCTCGGCTCAAGCGGCGGTCTTGTTTTTTGTTCGGGCCAGTGTTCGTGTCGTCGTCGCTATCTTGGTCGCGCTCAACGCTGGAGCTTTCCTGGGCGGACGAACCGCTTCCATTCTCTTCTGCGTCCATGAGGGTTGACACCGCAGCATCGATATTCCCTTTTGCAGCTTCCAACGCTCTCTTAATGGTAGGTTTGTCCGCGAGGAACGGCAAGCAATTCGACACTACGTCGATCTGCCAGGGTTGTACGTAGGGTGTAGCGTCCAGCTTTTGCTTTTGTTGGACCTCCTCCTCTGGACTCAGGACTTTGGGTGTTACTTTTGGTAGACCGGAGTGCGGACCATTCAGGTTCCGGATCGATGAGTAGTGCTCCCACATGTGGTACGCAATGTGTGCCACCGGACGGTCGGTCTGATCGCGATATTCCCCAGCTCCTGACACCATGTATGCAAAGTCTCTCTGGTAGATCTTCACGTCGACGCCAAAAGCACTACTAAAGGCGGTGATCTCCATGTTGTCTCCGTATGTGCCTCCTCGTGCCATGACGTCTAGGTGACCCTCGAAGACTCTATCGATGTCTGCCTCGGTGGGAGTTGCAATGTTGGCCGGGCTGTTGAAGGCTCCGGCATTCTTGCGTTTAGGGTTGCGTCGTGTGCCGCCGCCGGGGTTGACATCGATGAATTGTTTGTAGTAGGCGGCATGGTCACGCATGTAACAGATGACTTGGGTACGGATGGCAGCGTGGGAGGTTTGATCGCCGTAGATCTGATCGGAGAGGGCGTTGAACAGGCAATTGCCTAAGGAAAGGAAAGAAAGTGATTAGCACGTGTTGAATGAAGCAAGCGAGCATGTGAAAGCGAGACGGAGGAGAGGGCAGCGACAGGAGGGAGGCAGTGACGATGGAACGGAAGTGAGGTGGCAGCCGGTCAATCATACCATCACCGCGGATGTCGGAAGCATATAGGCCTAGAGCAGAGAGGCCTGGGAATTCATTATTGTCGCCCATGCTTCGAGGCACGAGTGGAGGCTTTGGCGGTGGGAGGAACAGCCAGCAGGCTCCTGTGTGGAAATGCGGAGAGCGGCAGCAGCAGCAGCACTGGACAGCGAGCGATTGGCAGAAGAGTCATTTGAATGGGAGCGGGCACTGCGAGGGAGTGGCTAGACAGAGGCGGCCATGAGCAGCAGGCGATGTGGATTTGGGGTGAAGGTGAAGCGGCAATAAATAATTGTGCAAGGCAGCACGAGGCCAGAGAGAGAGAGTACGAGGCGGAGGCAGAAGAAATGCAAGCAACAGACTGGAGCTCTGTTGATGACGGTAGTGCGCTGCTGCGACTGGAGGAGACACACGCCGGCGGCCGGAGAGAGGCAAGCGCTAGTACGAGATCGCCGCTCCAAGTGACTTGCATATGCCCGTCCTCTTTTTTTTTCTTACAACCTAACTGTTTTGTTCGTTGTTGCTATTGTTGATTACCTATCGATAGAATGATAAGAGGACGACGACCTGTAGCCTGAACCTTTTAATCTAATAATTCTGCTGCCTGTAGTAGCGTACACGTACAGTACGTCCTTACATCTCACCTCCATCCTCGTGACCGCTCACTCACTCATGCTCGCCTTGGCACACCCCCCGACCCATTTTCTGGCAGCACCAATAACAAGCTTTCCCCTCCTCCTGCAAACTCCCTGACTGCTACATGTAACATGTAACATGTCACCTCCTGTACCTTGCTGCTCATGACAGTCCACAAAAGGAGACAGCTGCTGTGCGCCACGCCTCACGTGCTTGCCAACGCGCCTTTGTGACTGCATGACTGTGACTTGCAGCGCTGAAGTTGCTCGTTGCTCTACCACGTACCAAGACAACGCATGTGCTATTTATTTGCTCGCATCGGCATGCCTGGCTAAGGCGTAGTCTAGTGGGGATCGTTCTGTGCTGTGCCGTGCGAGGCTTGCTTGCTCGCGTACCGCTCAGAGGCAGCTGAGTCGCCGACATCCAGCCTTCCTCATTTGGATTTATTGCATTGCATGTGAGCAAGACTGCTATATGTCTATTTGTTTACTGCTGTGTTGTCGTTCAGCAGCACAGTCTCTTACAAGTAGGTACTGTCTGTATACAGGTAACAAGATGGATGAATCACAGGTCTTCCAAGCTGTCGAGCCATCGTCAATCCGCATTTTCTAACGCCGACACAGTACTCGGTAAACAATCACATCTTATGCCGAACTATAACACGTCTCCCTACAGTACATGTACTTGTACTACCTAGATTGCTAACTGCGGCTGACTACGATCTTACTCAGCCTATCTATTTACTTACCTCAAGCCACCCGCTATCGGCGAAGCGGCCAACCTTATCTACATTCACAGGGCGTAGATTCGCATCAGTCACTCACCTCACCCATATAAAACTCCCATTGCCGGAACCATTGGTCATCCACAGACAAATTCTCAGACCTACAACTTCCCTGACGAAATATGCCTTCCAACATAGTCGTTCTAGGGTACGATCTACACTCCATGCCGACATCCAAACACATGTTCGCAGAGAGGAAGAAAGCATGCTAACATTACAATCTCCAGCGCTGGAGTCAGCGGCCTCACCACTGCACTACTCCTAGCAAGAGACCAAGGACATAATGTGACCATCATCGCAAAACACATGCCGGGCGACTACGACATCGAATACGCAAGTCCCTGGGCCGGCGCCAACTCTCTCCCAGTCGGCAAACCAAACTCACCTTCACAAACCTACGAAACCGTCACATGGCGAGAGCTCGAGCGCCTAGCCCGCGATCTTCCAGAAGCCGGCATTCACTTCCAAAACAACTTCATCTATCGGCGAGCCAAAGACGCCAACAGCCCAGTCGGTGACTGGTTCCGCGAGCTTGTGCGCGAAGACGCCTGGTTTAAAGATGTATTACCCGACTTCCGCGTACTGTCGAAGAGCGAGCTTCCGGCAGGAATGGACGGCGGTACCGCTTTCACCACAGTCTGCATCAACACGGCTCTGTACCTGCCATGGCTGGCTTCGCAATGCCTCAAGTACGGCGCCCAGATCCGCCGTGGCAACGTCAAACATGTTTCCGAAGCCGCGGACCTGCACCATACTGGCAAACGCGCTGATCTAGTCGTCAACGCCACCGGTCTGGCTTCTCTCAAACTCGGCGGCGTTGAAGACAATACCATGTATCCCGCCCGCGGACAGATTGTTGTCGTGAGGAATGATCCAGGCATCATGGCCTCGACATCCGGCACCGACGACGGCGGTGACGAGGCGACATACATCATGCATCGTGCTGCCGGAGGCGGTACTGTTCTTGGAGGCTGTCTACAAGTGGGAAACTGGGAGAGCCAGGTTGATCCGAATCTCAGCATCCGCATTATGAAGCGTGCCGTTGCGCTCTGCCCCAGCTTAGTCCCCGAGGGAGCTGGTATTGAGGCCTTGGACATTGTGAGGCACGGTGTTGGATTGAGGCCGATGCGGAAGGATGGGATCAGGGTTGAGGGAGAGGTCGTTGAAGGTTTGCCTGTTGTTCACAATTATGGACATGCTGGGTATGGGTACCAGACCTCTTACGGTTGTTCGGAAGCTGTTGTCAAGCTGGTTGATGAGGCGTTGCGGAGCCAAACCAAAGCAAAGCTCTGATGGGGCTGCTTTGGGGAGAAGGAAGGATACGAGATGTTGATGACTTACTACATGCGTCTGGTCAATCCTGTATTAGAGGTAGCTTCGACTATTAACTCCGATTGAGAAGACATCGGCTTGCATTCGTGTTACTGCTTTGCTACTTTCTACCAACACCTCTTGCTCAGGCTGGTGTTGCTTGACTGAAACGACACGTTCTAGCTATCAGGTATATGTACTGGCACTTGAAGAATCAAACAAGAGCTTCATGTCACATGTAATATCGAAACGTGCATTTACATGTGTGGATTGAAATGTTCCGTTCAACGCAGAGGCAACGCGCTGATTAGTCAGCATCTTCTGTGGCTGTAGATTCCGCTGTTGCTTGCTGCTTCCTGCAAGCTGTCTGTTTGCGCATTCAAGACGGACGGAGCGACTGGAGCCAAAACAATTTGCTGGACGAGTACTTCAGATACTTCGTTCCACAGAAACCACTGTCATTGAATCGCATTCGTGTCCCAACATGGCGCAATCTGCGGACAAGAAAAGTGTCGTCTTCGTGCATCCGGACCTTGGAATCGGAGGCGCCGAACGCCTAGTCATCGATGCCGCCGTGGGATTACAGTCTTGCGGCCACAAGGTCACAATCCTCACATCCTATCGAGACAAAAAGCATTGCTTTGACGAAGCTAGAGATGGTAGGTGTTCTCCGTTCACCTCAGCCTGGCAGATGCCACTACACGCGATCAAGGCTAAGTACCATCCAAGGAACACTCGACGTGCGCGTGCGCGGCGACAGCATCTTCCCACAGTCGATCGCTGGCCGCTTTATGATTCTTTGCGCAATACTGAGGCAGGTCACCTTGGTCCTCAGCACGAGCTTATTCTCGTCTGAGCTGCAGAAGCTCGCGCCAGATGTGATTTTCGTCGACCAGCTGAGCGTTTGCGTACCTATGTTCCGGCTCATCTACCCTCGCGCCAAGATCCTCTTCTACGGCCACTACCCGGATCAACTCCTGGTAAAACCAGGTCAAGGCTGGACGAAGCAGATCAAGCGTGCGTATCGCGTGGCTTTCGATGCTGTCGAAGAGTGGAGCACGGGCTGCGCGGACTCCATCGTCGTCAACAGCAAATACACAAGGAGCGTCTATATGAAGACTTTCCCCTGGTTCCGCATCCGCTCCTTGCGTGTCATCTACCCATGTGTCGACACCGTGGATAGCCAGTGGTCCAACGAGCCCACTTCGCCGTGGCCTGACCGGAAACTCTTACTCAGCATCAACAGATTCGAGGGCAAGAAGGATTTATCATTGGCCATCGAAGCATACGCTGGCTTGTCGGTGCAAGAGAGGAGCAAAGCCCGTCTTGTCATCGCTGGTGGCTACGACGCGATGATCCACGAGAACGTCCGAACACACAAAGCCCTGCAGGAACTCGCCGACTCGCTGCAACTATCTCACGCTACTTTCAAGCCTCAAGACACCGCAATAACCGACATGTCGACCGATGACGTGGACGTGCTGTTCCTCCTCTCCGTGCCGCAAGAACTCAAAGGACGCCTTTTGCGCTCCGCAAGCATCCTCATCTACACCCCAACCAACGAGCACTTCGGCATTGTGCCCTTGGAAGCCATGCTGGCAGGCGTGCCGGTTCTGGCGACGAACACCGGCGGACCGCTGGAAACTATCTACGATGGACGAACCGGTTGGCTCCGAAGCCCCAACAAACCAGAGCTCTGGACAGAAGTCATGCGCAAGCCGCTAATCCCCTCCAGCGCCGATGGCCTGAAGAAGATGGGCCAGAGCGGACGTGACAGGGTGCTGGCGGAGTTCAGCCAGACGAAGATGACGCAGCTTTTCGATCACGAGATTAATCGGGTCGTTGCGAGCGATGAGACCCGGCCGGTTGTGGTGCCAGGATGGTTGTACGCTTTGTTGTGGGTTATCGCCATTGCTATTCCGGGTTTCGTCCTCACTTGGAAGCTCATGGGTCGGGCTTTTGGCTCCGATAAGGGAGAGGCAGCAACGGAGGAGGTTGTGAAAATTGTTACAAAGACTGTTTCTAGTCTTACGTCAAGTGCTACTGGGGAGCTTTGAGTGGAAAGTCATCTCGGGCAGAATTGACATTGTCATAGTGTAGACGTCCAGCGCTTCTGAGTTACCGTGCTGATTCACGAGTAGGCATGTAAATATTGCAATACCACAGCGGCTTGATAGAATAGAGGACCCACACATGGGACAGACGAATGCATATTACCACATCCATTCGGGCTTCAACATGCATTCTCTCCGCCAACCGTACATCGCGATTCTCGTTTTCTTTACACTATGGCTACATGTACTTTGCTATGTTCTCTACTCGGAGGATTGTTGTCCGGATGCTTTCCCCCGCCTTCAACAACGACCCCGACAAGCACCTGGTTTCCCGAGGTACTGCACAACGAACACAAAAACAAAGTACAACTAACCATTATGTACGAATCAAGAAGCTCGTTTCTTCATAGTACCATCCAAATCATCATCAAGATCATAATAGCGAGATCCAACATATAACCCAAAAACAATGGCACCCCAACGCCCAATCCGCATCGCCGGCTGCTCAGGCGCGGTCACAGACCGCCGAGCAGCAATGGCCCAACTAGCCCGCAACCACCCCAACGATCCCGTAGATGTGATAATCGGCGACTGGATGAGCGAGTACAACATGACGACCCGCGCGGCGAACAAATCTGCCATAGCAACAGGCGCAGGAGAAGCCCAATACGAGCCAACCTTCCTCGAAGCCCTAGAACCCGCCATCGAAGACATCGCCAAACACGGGATCAAAGTCGCCGTCAACGCTGGCGCTTCGGATACTAAATTGCTGCACGGTGTCGTGACCGAGTTGGTCAAGGAGAAAGGTCTGGGGTTGAAAGTCGCTTACATCAGTGGCGACGAGGTCTTACCCGCGATCAAGCGGAGCCGGAGCAAGTTTGAGAATATTTGCACCGGCGAGCTGCTCGAGGACTGGAAGTTCGAGCCTCTGTCCGCACAAGCTTACTTGGGCGGTCTGGGGATCGCTGCGGCTTTCGAGGCCGGGGCGGATGTTGTGGTCTGCGGTCGTGTGAGCGATGCTAGTCCTGTGATTGGCGCGGCGTATTGGTGGCATGGGTGGAAGAGGGAGCAGTTGCGGGAGCTGGCGAATGCTTTTGTGGCGGGCCATTTGGTTGAGTGCAGCAATTATGTTTGCGGTGGGAATTTCACTGGGTTCAAGAGTCTTGAGGGCAGGGATTGGGTTGATATCGGGTATCCGATTGCGGAGATCTCGGGGAATGGGCAGGTTGTTGTTACGAAGAGCAAGGGTTCTGGTGGCGAGGTCAGTTCGCAGACTTGTACTTCGCAGCTGCTTTATGAGATTCAGGGGCCTTGGTATTACAACAGCGATGTGACGGCTGTTCTCGATGGGATTTGGTTCGAGCAGCTGGGTCCGGATCGTGTTGCACTCCACGGCGTGAAAGGTGAGCTGCCTCCTTCGACGACGAAAGTCGGACTGACGGCCAAGGGAGGCTATCAGGCTGAAGTGCACTGGTTTCCTTGCGGGCTGGACATTCCAGAAAAAGCGCGGATGCTCGAAGACCAAGTACGGCACTTGCTGAAGCCTCACATCCATCGCTTCAGCAAGCTAGAGTTCACCTTGAACGGCACCGCAGGAGAAAATGCCAGCAGCCAACGAGCCGCGACTGTAGACCTTCGAGTCTTCGCACAGGCGCCCACAGAGGAAGACTTGATTCCAGCAAAGTTCTTGCGTCCAGTCATCGATCCCATCATGCAGAGCTACCCTGGCGCGACTTTCCAACTAGACTTACGGACAGCTTTTCCCAAGCCCATCTATGAATACTACGTGACACTTCTGCCGCAGGACGACGTCGAGCATCGCGTACACCTGTGGGACGACAGCAGCTTTGTGATCCCTCCACCACCGCAATCAAAGACCTACACAGCACAGCAGCCCTCGCAACCAACAACCGCGAACGCCAAAATCGACTTCGGCCCGACGACTCGTGGCCCTCTAGGCTGGATCGTCCACGCTCGCAGCGGCGACAAGGGCTCCAACGCGAATGTTGGGCTGTGGACGAGGCACGCCGACGAGTGGGACTGGCTGCGCTCCGTCCTGTCCACGGACGCGATGAAGTCGTTGTTGGCGGATGAGTATAATGGCAAGAAAATCGATCGCTTCGAGCTGCCAGAGCTGCATGCTGTGCATTTCTTGCTGCATGATCATCTTGACCGGGGAGTCAGTTGTTCGAGCACTTATGACTTTTTGGGCAAGAATGTGGCGGAGTTTTTGAGGTCGAGGCATGTTGATCTTCCTAATAAGTTCTTGAACCGGGGAAAGCTCTAGTCTTTCTCTGGTGACTGCGAAAATACTCGGTCCAGTCTTCGTTCGACCTTTTTTTCTATAATATTGCGTTTAGGTAGTCTCGAATGTCGATGGAAACGTATGGAAGAATCAAGATCGACTCTACTTGAACCTGATGACCCTTTCTTCCTGCTTGCTCTGGAGGGACTTTGATGGAGCTCTCCGTTGACCTCACTGTCCACGCTCTGATTCAGACAAGTCCTTAGAGAAAGAATACCAGCATACATAGCAAAGTAGGTTCATACAAGGTAAGTTGAAACACGTTTGTTCGGCAAGGTGTTCCACAAGGCTAGGGTCGATCCGTCTGCCGCGGGAAAACAACGGCGGAGATCGTCATCGGCCGGAGCATCATCAGAGTCTCATGTTTCGACCTCTCATCGACTTCCAATCCACTCCAAACCATCAACCGCCACACCCATCAAATCCACTTGCTTGCTTACATACTCGCTTGTCTTTCTTGCTTTTTGCACCACACACTTCCGCTTACTAGCACTTGTCTCCACCCACTCCGCAACCCGCGACTCTACACCCCGTTATCACATGACCAAACGCCAACTCTCCGAGGCTGAAGCCCCACCATCCTCTAAGAAGATCATGACCGTGAGTCGACTTGCCACTGCTCTCGCGCCACTAACACCCACGTGTCTATACTAAACCATCCGGCCACAGGAATCAAACGGCAAGATGGACGTCGACACTCCCGCCGCTGCTATCCAGCAGTTGCAAGGCGCAAACGGAGAGATTGATGAGTCTCTCTACAGCAGACAGCTCTACGTGCTCGGCCACGAGGCCATGAAGCGCATGGGCTCCTCCAACGTCCTCATCGTCGGCCTGCGTGGTCTTGGTGTTGAGATTGCAAAGAACATCGCCCTCGCGGGTGTCAAGAGCCTGACCCTATACGACCCCAAACCCGCCGCCCTCTCAGACCTCTCCTCCCAATTCTTCCTCCACCCCGAAGACGTAGGCAAACCTCGCGCCAAGGTCACCGTACCGCGCGTCTCAGAACTCAACCCATACACTCCAGTTCAGCTCCACCCTTCGGATAACATCACGGATGACCTCAGCGCGCTCAAGAGCTATCAGGTCGTGGTTCTCACAGACACATCGCTGAATGACCAGCTCAAGATTGCCGAATACTGCCACGCGAATGGCATCTACGTTGTGATTACGGATACCTTCGGCCTCTTCGGCTCAGTCTTCACCGACTTTGGCGAGAAGTTCACTGTTGGCGACGCCACTGGAGAGAACCCGCTCAACGGCATCATTGCAGGCATTGACTCCGAGGGTTTGGTTTCCGCGCTTGACGAGACGAGGCATGGACTTGAAGATGGAGATTTTGTCACATTCACAGAAGTCGAGGGCATGGAGGCTCTCAACGACGCAGCACCCCGAAAGATCACGGTCAAGGGACCCTACACATTCTCCATCGGCGACGTATCTGGACTGGGAGACTACAAGCGCGGTGGTCTTTACCAGCAAGTCAAGATGCCCAAGTTCGTCGATTTCCAGCCTCTCAGCCAGCAGCTCCACGAGCCGGAGCTGATGATGTCTGACTTCGCCAAATTCGACCGTCCTGCGCAGCTTCACGCGGGCTTCCAGGCTCTCCATGCGTTTGCCGAGAAGCACAGCGGCGAATTCCCGCGCCCTCACAATGATTCCGACGCCGCAGAGGTCTTCGCTCTGGCCCAGGAGATCAGCAAAAAGAGCAAGGAGCCTGTTGAACTGGATGAGAAGCTTATCAAAGAGCTTTCGTACCAGGCTCGCGGTGATGTCTCTCCCATGGCCGCCTTCTTTGGTGGTCTCGCTGCCCAGGAAGTCCTCAAGTCAGTATCGGGCAAGTTCATGCCGGTCAAGCAATTCCTGTACTTTGATTCGCTCGAGTCGCTGCCTACATCTTGCAAGCGTAGCGAGGAGCTGTGCAAGCCTGTTGGAAGCCGCTACGACGGACAGATCGCCGTCTTCGGTACAGAGTACCAGGAGAAGCTTTCCAACATCAACCAGTTCCTGGTCGGTGCTGGTGCCATTGGTTGCGAGATGCTGAAAAACTGGGCTATGATCGGTCTTGCTACTGGACCCAAGGGTAAGATCCATGTGACCGACATGGACCAGATTGAGAAGAGCAACCTCAACAGACAGTTCCTCTTCAGGGCCAAGGATGTTGGCAAGCTGAAGAGCGAGTGCGCTGCTGAGGCGGTGCAGGCAATGAACCCCGACCTGAAGGGCAAGATCAACATGATGAAGGACAGAGTCTCTCAAGAGACCGAGGAGGTGTTCAACGAAACCTTCTGGGAGAGCCTGGACGGCGTCACCAACGCTCTTGACAACGTTGATGCTCGTACATACGTTGACAGGCGCTGCGTCTTCTTCCACAAGCCTCTGATTGACAGTGGCACTCTTGGTACCAAGGGTAACATTCAAGTTGTCCTTCCACGTATCACCGAGTCGTACTCGAGCTCGCAAGATCCTCCAGAGCAGTCGTTCCCCATGTGCACTCTTCGCAGCTTCCCCAACCGCATTGAGCACACCATCGCATGGGCAAAGGATCTGTTCCATACCTACTTCACTGGTTCGCCCGAAGTTGTCAACATGTACCTCACACAGAAAGACTACTTGGGCTCTGCACTGAAGCAGTCGGGTAATGAGAAGCAGACTCTCGAGACCCTGCGCGATTACCTCGTGACAGAAAAGCCAGAGAGCTTTGACGACTGCATCGAGTGGGCTCGTACCCAATTCGAGAAGCAATACCACAACGCCATCTCACAACTGCTCTACAACTTCCCCAAGGACTCCAAGACGTCCTCGGGCCAGCCTTTCTGGTCTGGACCTAAGCGTGCTCCTGACGCTCTGGCATTCGACGCGAATAACGCGGCACACTACGACTTCATTGTCGCCGCTGCCAACCTGCGCGCCTTCAACTACAAGATCAAGCCCACATCGGACCGTAGCCACATCACCTCGGTCCTCGACCGCATGGTGGTGCCCGACTTCAAGCCCGATGCCAACGTGAAGATTCAGGCAGACGAAAAGGAGCCTGACCCCAACGCTGCCGCTCCCATGGATGACAACGAGCAACTTGAGGCTATTGCGAAGACTTTGCCTGCACCCAAGTCACTTGGTGACTTCCGTCTCGAGCCTGTCGACTTCGAGAAGGACGACGACTCGAACTACCACATTGCTTTCATCACCGCTTGCTCGAACCTGCGTGCTGAGAACTACAAGATCCCTACCGCCGACAAGCACAAGACCAAGTTCATCGCTGGCAAGATCATTCCTGCCATCGCCACCACGACCGCACTTGTGACTGGTCTTGTCGTTCTCGAGCTGTACAAGATCATCGACGGCAAGGACGACATTGAGCAATACAAGAACGGCTTCATCAACCTGGCTCTGCCATTCTTCGGCTTCTCGGAGCCGATTGCCAGCGCCAAGGGCACCTACAAGGGCCCCAACGGCGACGTCACCATCGACAAGCTGTGGGACCGCTTCGAGACCGAGGATGTCACCCTGCAGCAATTCATCGACGACTTCAAGGCCAAGGGTCTTAGCATCAGCATGATTAGCTCTGGTGTCAGCTTGCTCTACGCTTCCTTCTACCCTGCGTCAAAGAACAAGGACCGCCTTCCCATGAAGTAAGTACACGTCATGCCATACACGATTGATAGACACAAAGCTAACAAAGTTCTCCAACAGGATGTCCACCCTCGTCGAGACCATCAGCAAGAAGCCCATCCCTGCCCACCAAAAGAACGTCATCTTCGAAATCACCGCCGAGGACGAGACGGAGGAGGATGTCGAGATTCCGTACGTCATGCTCAAGCTGTCGAAGTAAGGGAACTGTCAGGGAGTAAAGCCAAGGGATTCGGCAAGGGTTCTTGATCGAATTGGGAAAAACAAGGAAGAAAAGGCGCATCAACATAAATCATGGGCGCAGCATAGATGGAAAGAATAGGAACGGCGACTGGACAGAAACAAGGTAGCTGCGGAATCGAATTGAAACGAATAGAATGATATCATATGAATGTAACTCGATTTCAGCGGTTCATGACACAGAAATTTGACCGTTCTCATCTATCTTCTTTCTTCTTCAAGCCACGGTTGAGGATACAGTATACTGATGACATGTCCTTGGGTAGTAGGTAACATCACATGTACACATAACCTTGACCACCTTGTCGGAAATCTCGACTTGATGCCAGTAGTAACACTGTTCTGACATTCTTGGACAACATCGATCTGGCGTCATGTATTTTCCAAGAGATTCAATAGACTCGCAATGAAGCAGAGGACTTGGGAATCTAAGATTGGATCTTTGATTTGTTTGTTTTTGCTGCTAAAATTACATGCAATCGCTAGATTAACACTAAACCGTTCACTTCGTCATGTTGCTTAATTGGGTATTTTGTAATCGATCATGCCAGTTGTCATGTTTTGCTCTCTCTGCCTTTCGAGCAAGTAGCCTTCAGGGCTTCTCGGCTCATCGCTTAAAGACGGCGCATACCGTGCTCCATCTCACGCTCCTTCAACTCAAGCTCCCTCTGGCGGAGAGCCAGCTCGCGCTCCCTGAACTCGAGGTCCGAAGAGCCGGTGGCGTTGTGGCTGCTGGTGCCGGAGAGGCCGCTCGAGGTGTGGTGAGAGCTGGTGCCGGGGATGCCACTCGAGGTGGTGTGAGAGTCGTGGGGAAAGCTGCCGGGAATGTTGCTGGAAGTGTGGTGCGAGCCAGTGCCGGGGATTCCGCTGGAGGTGTGGTGGGAAGTGCTGCTGGGGATGGCGCTGCTGGCGGCGTGCGAGCTGGTGAGTCCGCTTCCGGTGGTAGGGCCGTGGCCATGGCTAGTAGAAGCGAAACGGCTGTTGTCCGAGTCGACACGTGGGTCGATTTTGTTGGCCATGTCAGAGGCGTGGGGACCTGAGGTGGTGTTGGAACCGTAGGCGTGGGAGGAGTTGGCAGCACTGTATGGCTCGTTGGTGTGCGAGTTGCCAGTCAGGCCGCCATGAGAACCGGTAACACCGTGAGAACCGGTCAAGCCACCTTGAGAGCCGGTGAGGCCACCGTGAGAACCGGTCAGACCAGTGCTGTGCGTGCTGTCGTTGTAAGGACCGCTGCCATGCTCGCCAACCGGAAGGCCACCGGCGGTGGGGATGGAACCACGGTTCTCAAGACGAGCGTGAGGACCTCCAACAAAACCGCCAGTCTGCACACCGTTGTGATCGAGAGCGTTCGAGTCAAAGCGGCCGTTGTCATTGTGAGAGTGGGTAGCGGAGTGAGTGTTGGAGTGAATGTTGGAGTGAGTCGGGTCACGGTCGGCGTAGCCGTGGTGACGAGGATCGGAGTCAACCCTAGGATCGAGCTTGTTGAGCATGTCCGACTTATGCGGTCCGACAGTCTT
>Ga0265797_10002126_pt1 | contig 33866 bp, 34 predicted proteins | sample P2T30metagenome_FD_192433 | JGI IMG/M metagenome (GOLD analysis project Ga0265797, IMG submission 192433) | Plant litter microbial communities from East Loma Ridge, Irvine, California - P2 T30 | ecosystem: Environmental > Terrestrial > Plant litter > Unclassified | place: USA: California...
CATGAGCGACCTCAGGGATGGTGATGGTTCCGCTCACGTCCGTGGTCTCCTCGCCCTTTTGGACTTTGCCAGTGTATTCTAATTGAAGCTTCACGTCGAAGATGGTGATGACCTTGTTCTTGCGCTGAGAGACGTCGACATCACCATCCATGGAAAGAATTTTGCTGATTTCAGCGGTGTGACCATCCTTCTCGGCCTTGAGACCCACGAGCTCCGTGGTGAGATATTCTCTAGTCCACTCGCTCACATCCTTGTTCACCCAGTGCCAGTTGTTGGGGTTGTGAAGAACCATTTTGACTCGACGATCTGGTAATACTGCTTATATAGCGGTCACGTTCTGCACTTTTTAACATGTTAGTCAATGGTCTCTTGCGCGGAATGTTTGACAAGTAAATGCGAATGGTTGGGTGTAAATCAGGACATAACAACATGTGTTTGCAAAGCTTGTCCACATGCACAGAGTACAAGTCGTTTAGGACTGGTGCCAGCTGGTGTTTCATCATTACAGAGGGGGTGAGGTGCAGGAGGAGGGGTAGAGAGCAGACATACCTTGGTTGTTTATGCGATTGGAGCGCTTACAGAAAAAACTCCGGGGTATCTAAAGGAAAGACAGAAAGCAAAGAAAGCAAGGAGAGTCGTAAATGTGCTGCAGCGTGAAAGAAGCCTCTAGAAGAAAGTCGAGCTGAAGTACTTTCCCCAATGTCTTGGCATTGGCAGGAGCTACCCACGGTCTTTTCTCGGTTGTAGTCAATTGCCTGACGTATGCCTGGATTTTAATTGTTTATCTGTTGCTTGCTTGATTTATGAAATGTTCAAGTGGAAGGTTAGCGGCATTTGTAATGTTTTGATTGTAGCCGCGAGTAACATGGTCGCGTACGACATGATCTATTTTGAATATATAAAAAGGAAGCGCTGTGCTATGAATTTTCGTGTCACGTTGCAATCTCATCAAAGCGTGTTGCAACCAAGCAACGCGCCCTCAAGCCTTCAACCGCTTTACTCGTCGTCACCGAAGAAGACCTTGACGGGCAACCAAGCGTCACCGCAGACCTTGAAGCGGTCGGGGAGAGAGCTGAGCGCCTTCATCTCCTCGTCGGTGAGGGTGAAGTCGAGCTTGAAGTTGTCCTCAATGCGGGAAGCAGTGACGGACTTGGGGATGACAGAGGTGCCGCGCTGGAGACCCCAGACGAGGAGGACCTGAGCGGTGGACTTGCCCTTGGCCTCGGCGATCTTAGCAAGAGTCTGGTCCTTGGCGAGAGGGCTGTTGGTGCTGCCGAGGCAGGAGTAGGCAGTGGCGTGAATGTTCTTCTCCTTGAGGTAGTCGAGGAGCTTGGGGGAGGGGTTGTTGGGGTGGAGCTCGATCTGGTTGACGGCAGGGGTGATCTTGACGCCGGGGAGGAGCTTCTCGAGGTTCTTGATGCCGAAGTTGGAGACACCAATGTTCTTCACGCGGCCAGAGGCGGGAAGCTTCTCGAGCTCAGCCCAGGTCTTGGTGAAGTCCCAGTCGGGGTAGTGCTTCTTGAGGTCATCGGGGTCGGTGGAAGAGGGCCAGTGCATGAGGTAGAGGTCGACGTAGTCAACGCCGAGGTCCTTGAGGGAAGAGGTGATGCCCTCTTCCACACGCTTGTGCCAGGGGTTGTCAAGCTTGGTGGTGATCCAGATCTCCTCTCTCGGGACGCCGGAGTCCTTGATACCCTGGCCGACCTCGTGCTCGTTGCCGTATGCGAGGGCAGTGTCGATGTGGCGGTAGCCAGCGAGGAGAGCAGCCTTGACGGCCTCACGAACCTCGTTGGGCTTGGACTGCCAGGTACCCAGACCAACAGCGGGCATCTTGGCGCCCTGTGAAAGGTGTTAGTCGTCTGTATCTTGAAGAGGAGCATGCTGTGTCAATTGCTTACCGTGTTGAGGGTGAAGGTCTCCTGAGTCCAGTTCTTAGACATGTTTGCGGTTGTGAGGGTTTTGGTTTGGTTTGGAGGGCTTGTGGTGTGGTTTGAGAGAAGTTGTGTGAGAATAAAGTGTAGATCGAGGAAAGAAGATATGCGGGCGAGAGAAGTGTTTTGATGCGGCCCTGCTGGATAAGATGCGTGCTCGCATGAGCCCTCCGGCACGAACAGTTGTCTATCTTTGCCCCACCATCGTCACCAACATCCCACCATGAATGTTCCTGAGACCCTCCATTGCGGCGTTTGTGTGATATGATTGGAGGACGGTGAGTGATACAATTTAGCCTGAACACCCGAATGGCGGCGGATGAAGACCGTATGCGGTTTTATGCACGTGGAACCGGCGTCTCGTTCATGCGTCACTCTGGGCCCCTCGTATGCCCCACTAAGATTTTATTGTGCTGCTGGCAAACAATCTTCTTCATGGCGGCAGGCTGATGTGCTGGTGAGATGGCCGAGAAGGTTGGAACGCGCGCTGCCGGTGCATGTCGACATCCTTTCTAGAGAGACGTTCTTCTGCTCAGTGGTCAATTCCAATATTCTAGCAATAGAAACATCGTTTACAAGGTTCATGCTTCCTCCACATTGTTTGAGGCTCTCGTCGCGCATGGACTTGCCGCTGAACTCTGGCCTTTTGCCCTCGTCCCTCCAACGCTCCCTCCACACCCCACATCGGGTATCTTTTTGGCCTGAAGCCGGATCTTTTGGGAATTGCGAAAACAGGCGGCACGTCGGAACACCGAGGCGCATCTCCCTCCAGCGATCGCCTTTAGCCATTCACCATTCACTCTCAGGGTTGCTCCTGTGACCAGTGTATTACCACTCTCCACGTCCACTCGTCCACCCACCCTCCACTACCTCCCAGCACTGCCGGCAGTAATGTCGCGCTTTGTCAGTGGCGGCACGGATGACCAGCCCACGCAACGCGACGAGGCCTGGCTGAAGGCACAGCAAGAGCTCGATGCCGCCGCCATCGCCAAGCAAGACGCCGCCAGAGCAGGCAGCGGCAAAAGTCTCTACGAGACCTTGCAAGCGAATAAAGGTGTCTGAAGCCCTATCACCATCAATCACCTTTTTGCCATGATTTTAGCTACATCTCCGCGCCCTCGCCACACTTGCGTTTGTGCGCGTGACCCAAATCCTTCAATGGCCTCTCTCACTCTCTCTCTTGTCGTTATCAATCTATAGTGAAACACGGCCGCTGACCGGGGTAGGTTTGAGCGCGCGCAGCCGCGAAGCAGGAAGCGTTTGAAGAAGCGACCAAGTTGACCAACCAGTTCCGCTCGCTCGACGAGGACGAGATTGAATTCCTGGATTCCGTGCAGGAGGCTGCGAGGGCCAAGGAGCTGGCGGAGAAGAGAGCCACCAAAGAAGGCCTTGACGAGTTCCGCAAGCAGCAGGAAGAAGCCGAGCGCGCTGCTAAAGAGCAAGAGGGTGTTGTGTTGCCGCCTACTGTCACCGAGAGCTGGTCTGTCGGGCCACGGAAGCGCAAGAAGGGCAAGGAGAAGGATGGGATTGGAGGGTTGAAGATTAGGAGGACTTCGACTGGTGAGCAGGCGAAGAAGGTTGAGGATACAGCGACGCCCGACGATCAGACTGCTTCCTCCAAGGTCCAGGAACAGCCATCCTCGGTCAAGGAGCAGAGTGACAAGAAGCCTGCTTCCACTCCTCCTGTATCGCCTCCAGCTCCTGCAGCCGGCTTAGGTCTAGGCGCGTACTCTTCAGACGAGGATTAGCAAGGCCCGGACTATGAACACAACATATCGATGCCACAATTATTATCAATTCAGCACCGGAGAACGCAAGCCCACAAGCAAGTGACAACATTTCCTATATTCACCTCAACGGCTCCGTTGAGGCAGATGCGCGCGAGGTCGCACGCCAGTCCTGCACATGTCGTATCTCTCTAAAGAAAACGGTCTCATCGCAAGATTGTGACTGTTGCAATATGGGAGACATTGATCATCGGTGACTTTAATGTGGAAATGTGTAATGAATCCATAAATGCATGTAAATGTACAAAGTAGGTACATGTACATTTCTAGCCAACGAGAAGCAGGTAAACCCCCAAGTGTGTATTTGCATGGCAGTGTTAGTTATCGTAACGTCACTTCTTTGATGAAACGGTTCTACATACCTTCTAAGTTATCTGCATACACCTGTATTCTCTTTTCCTCTACTCTCAAAACAAGGATTACATGTACCTGTACAATCAGGGATAGGGTTTCATGGTAAGTGATCGGCCACAGAATAGAGGGAACATGACTGAAATAATGAAGACGCACTTCAAATGCACCAATAATACGAGAAGTATATTGTTTGATCAGAGCCAAATATCATACGGCCGAGATATTGTGAACGATTCCGTTCAATAAACACGAGTACTGATCTGATGGTCTGGAATCGCTATTTACGTTGGGCCATCCGTGGTAGAGCTTTCGGAAAATAGCTATCGAATGAAACACATGCCAACTTCATATGTATATCTCTATCGCAGCATCTACAAAACAACACCCGCAATCTCCCAACACCTCGCCGCCTGCGCCCCAGCCTTCTCACAAAGCACCCTCGCGACCCCACTCTCCTCAGGATGCAAATGCGCACCACTCTGCCTCAACAACTGCACCCGATCCTCCAATCCCGCATTCGCCGCCAAAAACAACGGCGTCCTGCCCGCCTTGTTTCGCACATGCACCGAAGCGCCCTTCTGCAACAACAACCTCAGAATCTCCAAGTTCGGCCCCGTGGCCGCGACGTGCAAGGGCACGCTGCCGCTGTAGTCGGCCTCGTTGAGCAGCGACTCGGGTTCGTAGGAGAGGATGTCGCGGAAGAGGGCGAGGTCGCCTTCGGCGATGGCGTAGGAGAGTTTGCTGAGGTGCGCTTGGCGCGAGGCTTGCGGAGGGGCTTCTTCTTGCTGTGCGAGATGGGCAAATTGTTGGGTGCCGGACCGCTCGGTGAGCTCGCCGCGTAGCGAGACGGACATCAGGCGCGTGACTTCGGCGGTGGTGATGTCGGGCAGGCCGAGCAGGTAGGAGAGTTTGGTGAGTGCGGCTTCGGTTGTGAGGTCGTGGCCGGGGACGATGCCGGCGCGGCCGAGAACCATGGCGGGAGCGTAGAGGGGGCTGACGCTGCCGGAGAGACATTGGGTTACGTTTACGATGACGATGCCGCGTTGGACGGCGTCGGAGAAGATCTTGATCAACATATTGTCCGGACCGCCAGGAGCGTTGCCTGCGCCGAAGGTCTCGAGGATCAAGCCGCGGAGGCCCGATACACGCAGGACGGCGTCGATCATCTCAGGCTTGATGCCAGGGAAGACCCGAAGGCAGGCGACGTGGGCAGTGTCAAGGCTTGTCTGAATGCTGAATGGCTTGATCTCGTGGGGTCGGTAGATGGCGTTCCATGCTACATGGATGTCTGAGGATGTGATGGTGGCGAGAGGAGGGAAGTTTGGTGCGGAGAAAGCGGCGAACTGGTCTGCTGAGACCTTTGTGCACCTGTTGCCGCGGAAGAGTCTGTGGTTGAAGAAAAGGCAGACTTCAGGGATGAGGAAGTGGCCGGCGACGATGAGTGAACCGAGTAGGTTGTCAGTTGCATCGTTCTGGAGTTGGAAGATGGGCGCTTGAGAGCCGGTCAAGATCACAGGCTTGCCCAAGTTGCTGAGCATGAAGCTGAGCGCTGAACTGGTGTATGCGAGACTGTCTGTGCCGTGAAGGACAACGAAGCCGTCGAAAAGTGTGTAGTTCTTGTATATGGTGTTGGCGATCTGTGTCCAACCCTTTGAGTCGATATAGCTGGAGTCCAGCAGCTCTTCGAACTCGAGGACCGAGAACCTGACATGTCGTCCGTAACGGCTGCGAGGAGTTCTCAGGCTCTTTAGTGAGACCGCTGGACCTTCCTTCTCTGGGAAAGCCTGAAGAGATCCAGGCTCAGAGCCGTCGTTGAAAGATGGCCGTGGAGCCATGCCCGCGTCCAAGAAGCCTTTCGCAGGCACGAGACCTTCAGGGCTTGATCGCATACAGATAGTGCCACCAGTCATAATAATAAGGACTCTCGAGTCTGTAGCTCCATCGCTGGCAGTTTGTGCGCCAGTTTGCTCCTTGGAGGCCATTGTGAGATCGCCTGGTGGTTGCTGTTCCTCGCTTCAAGAGAGCGTTGTGTATGGCTTGTGAGATGGTAGGAAAGAAAGACAACGGTGTATAGGAACCTACAGTATACTGCGCACAATGACAAACGACAATCTCGCAAACGTGCGCGGCGACTCACGACTTTTCGATATTTATGCCACAACCCGCACGCTGGCACTTGAAATGCGCGTGTTCCGGACTGCAGACAATTTTAGCTTCCTGACGACCATTTCGTAGGGGTAATGTAAACTCGGGCTGTATGTATATATGAGCATATCATGCGTAGTATTGAGTATGGATTCCGATATCGATGGGATGGGGATCTCGCCCTGCAACCCTGCTATGATGCGACCCGCCGTTCATAAAAATAAGAATTGTCTATCAGGCATCGCTCGAGGTCGAGATTGTGTGCTCTTGGTAGATGGCATCGCCTCGAGGCGAGATGAGCCTCTCTCACCAGATACATGCCTCGATCGATTGGTGATTGACGAACAAGATGAAGGTATTGGACCTCCCATTACGATCAAACGAATTGGAATGAATACAGATTTGATGACACGAACTCCTTGTCCAGACAAGCTGTTCAAGATTCAATTGCAGAAGGTCAAACAAAATAACGAAATTGGCAGAATATGGACTCCAGCCTGAAGAGCGATCGCCTGGCCTTGGCCGAGGTCGCAGTTGTGTTGACCCCGCCAACACATCACATCATCAATGGCCCAGCAGAACGACGGCTGATTTGTAAGAGTGCATATCCATCAGATAAACACCTTACAATACATAGGGCGCAAGCTTGCAAGTCCTAAACCACCTATCTACATAATCTCATGTTTGCAGCACGCACCATTGCCTTTTCAAAGCCATTGCTATCATCCTCCATTCGTCGCACAACTGCTCTGACATCCCAGCTCTCGCCAACTAACACCTTCACGTACATCCGCACAATGGCGTCCATCGCTAAAACCATGAAGGGGGTGATCATGGAGAAGAACGGCGGCACTGAGGTCCTCCAATACAAAACCGACCTCCCAGTCCCCGAGCCCAAAGAGGGCCAAATCCTGATCAAGAACGACTATGTTGGCATCAACTTTATCGACACGTAAGTTGCTACGTTCAGAGCAATAAATCTTCAAACCATCGAACTGTGAACATAATATCCTGACATTTCTCCTCCAGCTACTTCCGCACCGGCCTCTACCCAGCACCCCACTGGCCCTACATGCTCGGCCGCGAATCCGAAGGCACCGTCGTCGCCACCGGTCCCGGCGAAACCTACAACCTCCAAACCGGCGACCGCGTAGTCTGCCTCTCCGAAGCAACCTACGCCGAATACACCGCCGCGCCCGCCGCCAAAGCCACCAAGATCCCCGCCGACCTGCCGCCCAAAATCGCCGCCGGAGCCCTCCTGCAAGGTCTCACGGCCCTGACGCTGATCCGCGAAGCCCACGCCGTCAAGAAGGGCGACTGGGTGCTTGTGCACGCCGCCGCCGGCGGAACTGGATTGTGGCTCTGCCAGCTGCTTAAGGCGGTGGGCGCCAATACCATCGGCACGGCGAGCACGCAGGAGAAAGTCGATCTCGCGAGCAAAGCTGGCGCGAGCCACGTGATCAACTACTCGCACGAAGACGTGAAGAAGCGCGTAGACGAGCTGACAGGCGGCAAAGGCGTGATCGCGGTGTTCGACGGCGTGGGCAAGTCGACGTTCGACCTCTCGCTGGATTGCCTGGCGCGCAAGGGCAGCTTGCTGAGCTTTGGCAATGCGAGCGGTGCAGTGCCGCCGCTTACGATTGCGAGGCTGAGCGCGAAGAATATCCGCTTGATGAGGCCGACGCTGTTCAACTTTATCGTGACGAGGGAGGAGTTTGAGGGTTACACGCAGGAGTTGTTCGATTTCATCATCAAGGATAAGATGGATGTGAAGATTCACGAGACTTATGCGCTTAGCGATGTTGCCAGCGCGCATCAGGATTTGGAGGGCAGGAAGACGACTGGCAAATTGCTTTTGGACCCGTCGAAGTAAACAAGATATGAATGAGAAGATGTTACGATCAATTTTGCAGAGTAACGTTTCCCGTTCGCAAGCAATATATCATGGCTGTTGAAATATACTAGGCCATTGGAGAAAGTCTCTGGTCATGAACATGAATCCTGTACACATGTATACAATTCGTAAATGCGTATCTACAGCTTCGACGTCTCGACAAGCTTTTTGTGCATAACCGTAGCAGCCGCCTAATACTCAAGTCAGACCGGGACGAGCTCATGACTTCTTGTGCATGACCGTAGCCGCCGCCTTGAGACAACATCAAAGTCAGCCACAACATTCCCACCGCGAAATCAAGCAAAGAACAACTCACCTGGTGATTGGGGAAAACCAGCGTATCGGCAACAACGACATTCTCCCGCCTGCCAGCCGTGAAGACGACAATCTCCGCAATATCGTCGGGTGTCAATGGCTCGCAGCCAGCATACACGGCGTCGGCTTTGCTCTTGTCGCCGTAGAAGCGCACCACGCTGAACTCCGTCTCGACTTGGCCGGGATCGATCTCGATGACACGAATGCGTGTTGCGATCAGCTCTTTGCGCATGGAGTCGGTGAAGCTGCGAACGGCAGCCTTGGTCGCGCAGTAAATGGAGCCATTGGGGTAGGGCTCGCGGCCGGCGATCGAGCCGACGTTGATGATATCGCCTGCGCCAGACTCGCCGCGGGCCTTCATCTGAGGAAGAACAGCTTGAGTCACGTTGATCAGGCCAGTGACGTTGGTCGCGAACATAACGTCCAAGTCTTCGGTTTTGATGTCGCCGACCTTGTCGACGCCACGCACCAGACCGGCATTGTTGACCAGGACGTCGATTTGCTGGAACTCCTTGGGCAGGCTCTGGACGAGCTGGGCGACTTCATCGGGCTTGGAGACGTCCAGCTGCACAGGCAGAACTTGCACGCCTGAGCCGACTTCCTGGTTGATCTCGGCGGCGAGCTGCTTGAGCGAGTCGATGCGGCGGGCAGTCAAGATAAGCTTGAGGTTCTTGGGCGCTGTGCGAGCGAACTCCTGGGCGGTACTCTTGCCGATTCCTGAGCTGGCGCCGGTGATGAGGACGGTCTTGCCTTCGAGGCGCTTGGCCATTGCGGTCGACATGTTTCTGTGCGTGGCGGAGATTGTACGTGCTGTATTTGGTGTGAGGAGTGCTGATACAGAGGATGTTGGTCTACGAAGGAAAGAAGGAGAGGAGCGGAGGAAATGGCAGAGCTTCATACGAGTCAATTGATACGATAGCAGAGATGAGTCCAGGTAGATAATATTTGCTATGCAACAGGACAGCTCTAGCGTTATCCACCACGATAAGCGCATGCGGTTGCGTGCTTGAAGAGGGGACTGTCATCTAAAGCCGAAGTCGCCGTCTTCTCGGCTCAAAGAGAGGCCGATCAATGCTTGCCTGCTCGAGTCGCGGATCGTCCCGTCAACTTTTCCAAACCCTGGACATTTTCATTCTCACATGCAGGAAGCCTGTCTACCTGGGTAGCATTGCTATACATATCGCTCAACAACAACACATATAAAATGTCTGATAGCGAGAGCGTACGCTCTGCCAGCGCCAGCCCAGCGCCGGTTGAGAAGAAGCGCAAGAGGCCCGCCGTTGCCCCCGAGGACGAAATCGAGATTGACATCAACCTGCCGGAGCCTGAGTCCAAAAAAGCGAAGCGTCAAGCAAAGAAGGAGAAGAAGGAAAGGAAGGCCAGAGCCGCGAGAGGTGAACCAGAAGAAAAGCCTGCTGCAGCAGAACCTCCCGCGCCCGGTCAACGCAGCGACTACGGAATCTGGATCGGCAACCTGCCATGGAGTGCAACCAAAGACACCCTCCGCACATGGTTCGAGGACCAAGGCATTGACGACAAGAGCATCACTCGCCTGCACATGCCCCCTCCGCCTGAGGAGAAGGGCCCTTCGCGCCCAGGCTTCAAGCCCTTGAACAAGGGTTTCGCATACGTCGACTTCCTCGGCCTGCCCGAACTCGAGCTCGCGCTCGCACTCTCAGAAAAGCTCATGGGCGGTCGCAAAGTGCTCATCAAGAACGCCAAGTCCTTCGAAGGCAGGCCATCCAAGTCTGACGCTGAGCTGGCGAAGAAGGCGGCTGCTGCGCCCGACGGAAAGGAACCTACGCAGAGAATCTTCATTGGCAACTTGGGCTTCGATGTCACCAAGGATGATCTTATGGAGCACTTTGCACAGGCTGGTCCGATTGAGGATATTCACATGGCGACTTTCCAGGATACGGGCAAGTGCAAGGGTTTCGCGTGGGTGCGTTTCCACGACATGGAGTCTGCGGCTGCGGCTGTGAGGGGTTACATCTTCAAGTCTGGTGATGATGATGACGAAGACGCCGAGGATGAGGAGGAGGAAGAGGAGGAAGAGGAGGAAGAGAAGGAGGAAGACGAAGGCGAGAAGAAGAAATCAGGCAAGAGCAAGAAAAAGAAGGAGAAGAAGCGCAAGTGGTTCATCAACCGTCTCGCTGGCCGTCCCGTAAGAGTCGAATTTGCCGAGGACGCGCAAACACGATACAAGAAGCGCTACGGCAGCAAGCCAGCTGGCGATGCGCCTCGCCAATCTGGACCTCGTCCCAACTGGGGCAACCGTGACGGTGGCGAGCAGGACGCAAGCGAGGGTGGTGTTCCTGATCGCCGCGCACCGAGAAAGATGGACGCAGATGCCAGACAGGCTATGCGTAGACAAAGACACGTTGATGCAAGAAATGTCGCTCCCGGCAAGGCGCTTGCGACTGCACAGAGAGCTAGCACTGCTATTGTTGCGCCGGCTGGAAAGAAGACTACTTTCGATTAAAAGACATCATACAGCATCGATCGAAACTCCGAATATTTCAAGTTTATATTCAATTGCAGCTCGTTCTGGGGGAGATTCCTTAGACATATTGCCCACTTGAGCAACTTTTATAGTCACTACATTCAACTCACAGTACGTCAAGCTAATTACCAAGATGTAGGCCAATACAACAGTTCAGCTCATTTCAGGCGTATCCGCCGAACGAGGTCATTGGCTTATGACATCTCGCTGATGTGTCGTGCAGATGGCGCTTGTCGCTACTGGCACCCTTAGTCTCTCGAACAATGTCCACTAAACCAACCCAGCCTGAGGCTTTGAGTCACAGTACAACCAGAAATACCCCGAGTGGAAGTATCATTTCATCTATGATCTAAGTTATGGGTGATCAGGTCAACATTCTTGACGAGAATAGCTATTACTATCATTAGGAGATTGTCGAGCTCGCCTATGCCAAGGACTGCTGAAGCGACTTTGCCTAGCTGAATCGACCACGCGATGAGGCGGTGGTTCTTGTGCAGGAGTCAGCTCTTCCATGATTGGCAGTCTGGCTCTTGTGGTCGTATCATGAACCCACCACATGCAGCAAGGCTGCAGAAGTGGCGGTGTCTGGATCCTGCCAAGTTTGGCCCCCCCGATGGTGAGACTCAGCCTTGCATGATACAGAGGTACTCATAAGGCTATGATTCAGGCTCCATTCCAAGCACATCTGGATTAAGACCTGTCAGACTTCGCCAAGAGCAGTTTTCTGGTCGTCAGACACCGCTCTGTCCCTTCCATCGTGCGTCCTCTCCCGAGAAAAAACAAATCCTCTCAGTTGGTAACTTCTTCCGCGATTTCTTGTTGTCACAATGGAATTTGCCAACAACAGAGCATCGGACCCTGCCCTCGTGTGCGGAGATCCCAGATGTCAAACACCAGACGCCAGAGTATGGTACTGCGATGACTGCGGCAGCAAGATTTGTGGAAACTGTTGGAGCTTGCAAGTCTCCCACCAGCCAGGCAAAGTCGGACGTGATAACAAGGCCCACGAGCGAGCTGATCCCGTTGTTGTCGAAGTTTACAAAAAGATACTCAACCCACCTGTTGATGCGAAAGAACTTGAGGATCTTCATGCAGCAGATGCCAGCTCTTGCTGGTTTGGTAAGGAATGTCGAGAAGCATTTGTGATTCAATACTGATCTTCTACTCACAGGTGTGAATCGCGGGGAAGACGGGAAAATGAGTCTAGCACGACCATGGCCGATACTCTTCACTGATGTCAAGCGCAGCTGTGGAAGAGGACTCGAGGGTCAAATATCCTCAGCTTGTCTCGTTCATCGGCAATACTAGTAAGTACATCTCAAGTCGTAACAGATGATGAGCTGACAGAGATAGATGTCGGAAAGAGCACCATAATCCAGATGCTGGTACGTCGCCATCAGTTTCAAGGGGTGCCGGTGCCGTCGTCAGAGTTCCCCTCACCGGTCGCCGGGTCTGTAGCGCACGAGAAAAACCCAACCACTGGAGATGTCCACTTGTATGCCGATCCGACGACTTGGAAATCACCGTTACCCGTGCTTTTCGCTGATTGCGAGGGACTTGAGGGTGGCAACCTGGAACCTTCTTCCCATGTTTACCGCAATCGTCACTTGATCAAGAAAGATGGCAAGCAGCAAGCTTCGTCTCGATCTGCACGGCAATTCAGAAGCTTTGTACGGGGTCTCGATCGACGCTCCAGGCCCATCAAATGGGCAACAACGGAGCATCAGAAGACGAGAGAGTATGTGGTGAAAGAGCTGTACCCAAGATTGTTGTACACATTCTCCGACGTCATCGTGTTTGTCGCAAAAGATGCGCAGTAAGTGGAACTTGCCCACGGCCGATCGGACTCATCTAATTCAATCCACAGGGTGTTTCCGTCGATCCTGAGAAAGCTTATATACTGGGGCGCAGCGTCATTGGAGTCGTCGCTAAATGTGCCCAGGCTTCCACACGCCGTTGTTGTGATCAACAAAACATCCGTCGAAGTCGATGAGTGGGAACCGACTGCCGCGACAAACAGCCTACTCGAGTCTATTCAGGCGTTCTCTGGTTTTGGTGGGGACACCGGGTTCGAGAAACTTGCCGCAAAATGGAATTCCCAAGACCCGTCCTTCAACATACGAACAGCCCACCAATTGCTTCTCAAATACTACTCGACACTCACTGTAGTGAGATTGCCAGATGGCCGAGGTCGCCTCGGATTGTTGGATAGTCAAGCAGCCGCTCTTCAGGAAGTTGTCATCCAGCGATGCCTGGAATCATTCTCCATCAAGCAGACTGCTCACATGCCCATCACGTGGGATGGGACTCTCAAGTACCTACAAGCTGGCTTCAATCACTTCTCGGACACACTCACACGACCTTTCGACTTCATCAAAATAGAGCTTGAGAGCAGTCCACCGCCTGAGGACTTCGCTGATCACATTTGGGCTTTGATGCTGTTGCTTCTGCAGCACATCGGCAAATCTAAGCCGCAGGTTCTACTCTCAGCGTTAGGGGGCGTGGTTGGTTGCTGCATCGTCCTTAATACCAGAGAGCGCGAAGGTGAGTGTTCAGCTTCGTGAACCTGCTTTAGGTCAAGCTGATCGCTTACTAAGGTCCAATACTGGATTTGTTCCGAGGTTACGAGGTTTTCTTGGAAGCGGCACTTCAAGAATTCCGCGAGAGATACTGGCCTTGCACCTTCAAGGGAGGTAAGAACAATCAACCATGCGTGAACAGCTATTCAGGTCATGCTTCCAAAGGGCATCAGAATGCTGCTGGTAAGCCTATCGGCGAAGGAGCCCACGTCTTCGGTCTTAACATCGATCACTTCAGCCAAGGATGGATTTTGAGGGTCAAAGACCATGTGCATCATCTCTATGAGAAGCTCAAAACTACCAAACTCAACTCAAAGGACGCCACTGAGATCTTGAAAGGAGAACTGCGCGCTGCCTACAGTGCGGGTACGAATGTCAAGGAATTGTTCAGTCACGGTACCTGCCTATCCTGTTTGATGGAAGTTCCGTCAAATGCCCTTCCTTGTGGCCATATCATCTGCTCCTCATGCGTCTCAGTTTTCGGCGAAGTCCAAAGTGAAACCACCACGATATTGGAGAGCTGTCCCCTTCATCAAGGCTTGTTTGTGCAAGGACGATGGCGAATAGCCAAAAAGCCGGACCATGCAGGTGTAAGGGTCTTGACTTTAGACGGGTGAGCATTCACATGAACTTGGGTGGAGAAATTCCGAAATGCTAATGAATTTTCCACCATAGTGGTGGTATCCGAGGCATTGTTGAGCTGGAATCTCTCAAAGCCATCGAAGAAGATCTCGACTGCGCAATTCCCATACAAGCTTTTTTTGACCTCATCGTCGGGACCAGGTATGTTACACACGAACGGGCTCCTCTCTAGACCTTTGGCTGATACCAATACAGTACCGGCGGTATCATCGCTTTGGCATTGGGATTCAAGCAGTGGTCTGTGGACAGATGCATCAGAGAATTCACTACTCTTTGTGGCAAGGCCTTTACACCTCGAGACCCAGAATTTGTGCCGAGAATATTCACACTTCTCGCACGCCGCAGTCTCTATCGATCCAAACCTCTCTATCAGGCTTTACAAAGAAGCCTCGGAGATGACCTTATGTTCGGAGGGAAACACTCTTGCCAACCCGACTGGGCCATCAACGTGGCTGTCACAACACACTCCGACACTGGCAAAGGCCCTGCCATGATCTCAAATTACAACCGAATCGAAAGTCTCGAAGAAGACTTCGATTTAGTGAGTTCGTCGGACCCAACGCGAGAGATGAAGGTGTGGCAGGCAGCTGCAGCAACCTCTGCGGCCCCGAAGTATTTCAAGACTTATGTTCACGAAGCCACCAACAGGTCCTATGTCGACGGTGCCCTCTACTACAATAATCCAGCATCGCTTGCGGAGCGCGAGCGCAAGCTCCTGTGGTCTGACACAGAAGATTCAGAGCCGGATATCCTTCTTTCCATTGGGTGCGGTCAAGATCTGCAAGCTGTGAAGGAGCAACTGGACTGGAAATCAAATCAACTGAACTCGGAGGAGCACGCAATGTAAACACATAAGACTCATTCGGGCCGGCAACATTGTAGCTAACTCGTTCTTGACAGATCGGATCGTAAGAATGAGACAGTCGAGTCTGATAAGGCAAGGCGGAAGCGGAGATTTCGCAAGGGTGTGAAAGTGCTAGTCAGTTTATTCTATTCCCCGAGTCTCCAAGAATAACAATTCAAGCTCCGGAATCATTACTAATCTATTGAAAGGCGAAACGGTTCGACAACATGCTCGATACCGAGAGGTCCTGGCTGAACTTCCAACAACAGGTTGACAGGCGCAAACAAGAATGGGATCGACGGCCTCTTCCGTACATGCGACTCAACCCAGATCTCCACCGCAAACCACCAAAATTAGATGCAGTTCGCGAGCTAGACAGGTTGCGGAAGGAAGTCGCGATCGAGCTTAGGACAAATGCCTCCAGATGCTCCATTGAGCGCATTTCCAGCCAGCTCATTGCATCGACATTCTACTTCCACAAGGATAAGACCATCAGATCAGAGGGAGAAAGGAGGTATGGTTCGTTTTGTCATGGCCGCATCCTCTGTAGATTCGACAGCGGCACAGAGGCACTCCGAAGTCTCGGGCAGTTTCTGCAGCGCCAGGAACGCATACGGTTTGTCATGTGGGAGAACGAAGAACCAGACAACAAAAAAGAGGTAAGCTTTGGTTTCATCTACTTTATCCATATACTCACATATATCTGACTTCATTTGGCAGTTCTTCCTTGATCACAGTCAAGTCAAAATTATGTTCACACAAGGAACTTTTGTGCCGATGGAGATCTGTTTGCCAGTCTGGAACACGATGGCGAAAACAAACTTGGGTATCGTACTCAGTGGCAGAACGATACAAAAATTGGTATACCCCTTGAGTGGGTTTCCGAGGCGGTTGTTGATGGAAAAGCCAGCCATGAGTGAGTATTGACTTTGATGCGGTTCCGTATGAGCCCACCTTTCGCTGACACCTTTAAGCACCAAACACAGGACAAAGATCTGCTTCAGCTGGTAGACCGCGACTGCTAGCTCGCTGGAAAGAGAACAAGATTGCTTCTCTGAGCAACAATGAGCCTCTCAAGTTTGGGACGGCGTCATCTCTGCAAAAGGTTGCAATGTTGACAACGCTACTTTCAGGCTCAGATTTGGGTCTCGAAGAGCTAAGCTCCACAGCATTCTCCGAAGCAATTCCCGATGATCATGAGGGTACTCTACCCCAGTCCGCGTGGACCGAAGACGAAAAAGAGGCATTGGCTGGATCCAGTCGCAGTGCCAGTGAGGGTGAAGAAGAAGAAGAAGAAGGATAAGAAGAAGCAGAAAGTGATGATGGTGATGATGATTACAACGATGACGCGTGACTTGCATCAAGCGCGAATCTTTTCTTTAATGCTGGGTTTCGTGTCCCAAGTCTTGCACGAGACAGATTTAGTGCAAGACTTTGGATACAAATCCAAATGACGAGCTCAAAGATACTACCCACAGTCTCGTGTTGGAAGTATATGTTAGTTGGATAGGATTGTGCTAATTCTCGCTCGGATGAACCAGTTTCCAAATTCGAACACGTGGCGCTGTCTTGGGCTGGTGTCAGCGCCAGAAGCACAACTGGATTGTTTGTTGCTATTCTTAGCGTCATCACCTTATGTAGTTCCTCCTACTATACACCTTAAGAGTACTCCTTACAGCATGGCCACCTGATCGCGACATCTCGAACGACCACCGGTCCCTCGCAGCTTCTCCGATCTATGGCCTTTGTCCACGGTCGATGCGCACAAGTACTTTGTACAGATTTCTTTGTCACGAATAAATCAACATCCACAAAACCATTGTACGGCCACCGCAGTTTTGATACTCGATCGAACAAAGGTTACAACCGCCTCAAATAGGTCGACCAAGATCTCCTCTCTCTGCTCTCCCCTACCATCTCACCACTCCTCCAACCTCCAACACCACTACCACTCCACCCCAACACCCACCATGCCTCAAGGCTACTCCACTCGCGCCGGCACCAAAGGCCCCCGCGCTGCCGAGAAGAAGGTCGCCAAACAGCCCCTCAAAGCCCCCAAAGAGAAATTCCAGCAGGCCAAAGCCGCAGCTCTTGAAAAGAGAGCCGCCGCCAAAGTCTCGCACACCGAGCGGAAAGCCACCTTCGAAGCCAACCGCCCTATCAGATGGATCAAGCGTAAGCACGAGTACACCGGGTGGCCGCCGGACAGCGGCTCGAAAGCCACAAGGGAGCGCACCTGGCGCAACATGCATTCGGACGCGAAGCTGATGAAGGCTGACGGGCATGGGCGCAGGCACGAGGGTCTCCTTGGCGACGATGGGTGGGCGACGACGAAGGGGAAGGGAAAGGGTGCCTTTGCGTATCTTCCGGGTGAGTACGGGTGGGACCCAGGGTATGTGATTGAGCACGGCGGGATCAGACAGCGTGGGTAGAAAGGTTCAGCGCTACTTACACGGGATATCACCTAGAGTCTCATGTTTGCAATACATGTTTATTGAAGATAGTTTAGAGCAGCGAGTCGCGTTGCTTTTTACCAGGTTTTTCTCGAGTCGCTTTGTCAGTGAGGTCAATCAATCAATCAATCAATCAATCAATCAATCAATCAATCAATCAATCAATCAATCAATCAATCAATCAATCAATCAATCAATCAATCAATCAATCAATCAATCAATCAATCATTTAATCAATCGATCGTTCAATCGATCAGACAACAAGTATCTCCTTCTAGTCCTCCTTTGAGTGATTAAGATGTTCAAGTAATGTAGATGTGAAACTTACAACTCTTCACTCGATTTACATGATCCAAACAAACAGCATGCACGATTCTGCACGTTAGTAGACAAAAGACGTTTCCGGTCTACTACTATCTTAATCGTCGAGGCGAGGCCTTCTCGAAAGACCCTTCTGTTGGACAGAGAGTCAGTGTTCGCAGGCTGTTTGTTCAGTCGTTTCGACTGGAATTTTGGGAAGGGGGATGTTTGTTGAGAATGGTTCAGAAAACAGGGTTGGGCTATTTTGTTATCACGAGGTATCACGTGTTTTAGGTCACCGCAGTCTCTGCTAATCGGATTGTTGTCTATCACACTTCTTCCGTTCTTCTTCCCGATGAGTTTGAATGTCTGTGCAAATGCTAATTCTTACTTGTGGTATATTCACGAGATTGTCCACTCCACCATGTTGTCAAGCCCCTCTAGAGCTTCCGAGAGATCTTTAGCACTTGCGTCATCACAATCCATGATATTCAAATTCGGCATATTGATCAAACTAGAGTGACCTTCCTCACTGAAACCAGTGATGACACCAGATCTGATGAAAGTGTCACCTTCCTGTCTCAGAAGCCATATGAGAACCTGGCGATTCTTGATGAAGCCAACGAGCACTAGCCTACAACCTCCTTCCTGTAGACCTTGCAATAACTTCCACGGATGTTGATCAGGCTCGGACGGGAAGAATCGAACTCCGCGATTCCTCAGCACACATCGGAACTGGGCATCTTGGCCCTCATCGTAACGTAAGCTTTCTTCCAGGAACGTTATCCAAGCAGCCGGGATCTCTGGAGCGCGGAATACCAGTCTTACATCATCGCTGGTGGAATGAATACCTGATGTATCCACTAGTGCTGTAGATGTTCCCTCGCGACAGAGTTTCAGATCTTTGACACAGAAGTCGACACCCCATTCGCGGCTCGTTCCCGCCCAACAGCGGTCAAATTTTGACGATCCTTTCCACCCGGCCCATGTCCACGATGGGAATCCAACTCTGCGCAGTGGCCATGTCCGGTTTGCAGTCCACAGCCACTCAGAAGCTCTAGGAATAGGCACGTGATGCCAGGAAGGAGTGGCGATCAGGGAGGTATGGCGAACCGGATCTTCATCGCTGATTCCAAGAAATATCGGCAGTCCAAGGAGCACTTGAGGACGCAGTTCATCCAGTGATTCTTCTTGACTGTACAAGTCACTATGTGCTTCCGATAGTACGCCCTCAATGGCAACCAGAGCGTCAGAATCTAGCGAGAGTTCTCTGGCAGTGAATCTCTCTATCGCCCCCTGAGTCTGATAAATATAGCGCGCTAATCGCTCATTCCCTGTATTCCAGTTGGCATAGCGCTTCCGTTGACGCGGCCCAGTGGTGAGAGATTCTTGGGAGTTGGAAGAGAGCGGTTCCTTCCAAATCTGCTCATGCTGGTCCAGGCCCTCTGAGATACACGCTCCTCGGCACTCCCAATAGCATTGATAGTCCGTGAAGCTCAAGATCCTTCGAGACATCCAGACTTCCTGTAGTGTCCATGCTCGAGTGTTCCATGCACTGAGTTCTGGAACATTTACGTTCGGACCGTCCATCTTCATGCTGTGGTATCGGTCATTCTCGAAGTATGGAGTCGATTTCCTCGGACGATGACCAACTCCAGGAAGGCCATGAGATGCACACGCTCCAGATGCGGCCACTATTGTCAACTCAGCCTGTTGATAGATGGTACTCATCTGTGAGATCTGTCGATTTTTGGCAGCCTCATCTCTCTGGTCGATGCAATATCGATCTACCCAAAGGTAGCGTAATCCTAGTGCTTCCGTAACAGCCATCGCGTCCATGATCACTGCTGGCACATCTGATGGCAGTTTTGATCCAGTGCTGGTTGATTGATTCTCCAGAGTACCCCAAACATAACTTAGTGCTGTGTAAATCTCCGAAGTCTTGGATTCCCGGAGCTCACGCGTTCGGCAATCGATCAAGGTTATGTCGACAACGACTGGCGAGGCCAAGACACAAGAGCTTGCTGCGTGATGTGTTTTACATGCTTGCAGCCACTTTGATGTCAACGTGCCATCGAAACGTGAGGAGATCTTTCGAGGCTGATAGGGGAGCTTCTGTGTTGTCGATAGGTCCTGTAGTATCATGAAGTCTGAGTCTCCTATCCACGAATCCACCATGGCGGAGGCACGCTCGATTTTGATATCGCGTGGCATGATCTGTATGACCAGGAAATCGATGCCGGCTGAGCACTGTGATATGGTCTCACGGTCACGGTTGGAAAGGGACGTTCTGTCGCATTCGAGATATGGGCAAACCCACAGTGTGTCATATTCATCTTGTACGGCTTCAGGGGCTTCGGAGTTTCCAGGTTCCTCAAGTTCACTGCTACGATCATCTCCATCATTCCAGCGATCCTTGTACCGCAGATTGCGAGTTCTCCAGAGCTGTTTGCAGAATTCGCAAGTGAGGCCTCGTGAGCTTCTGGCTCGAGTACCGAGTTTATAAACAGGTACTGGTGAAGCTGTGGCGCTATCCTTGTTTTGGGCAGCTCTCATCTGAAAGTATCTTCAAAAGTAGTCGGAGGCCTCAGGCAAATAATTGAGAAGTTCTTTGCATGATGCGCACAGGTTTTGGTCCGAAGCCATGATGATAATGTCAAAGGAATTGCCCTGAGTGGAATGGTGTGTTTGCTGAAGAATGTGTTGACAGCTTGAGAGCATATGTTTCCCCCACAACAGGGAAAGAACGTGAGCTCTAAAATAAGATAGACCTCCGTGAATGACCATTTTTGAGACGCTGGGTCTGTAGACTCGACATGGTCAGACTACCCTGAATTGTTCGAGCTCCAAAAGCTAGATCCTGCAGCCTTTAGCCTGGTGGTTGGAATCCACCATTCTCCCTACCAGCTAGTAGTGATGATCTGTCTACATCTCGCTTCGGTTCTGGTTCCCTGTATGCGTTGTTCGTTTCCACTGCTCGGCCGGATGCCTCTTCCGCCCACCGTGCTTGCATATGAGCTCTTCGAGGTACTGCTCTACAGCGCCAAACTGCACGATGCAGCAAATGGATCAGTCCGTCGTGGGGCCATGCATGCGTTGGCAGACGCTTACGTCTTCACTCTGCGTTAGACCGGCGCTTAGGAGAGTGGACCTGACTGGACTTGGTGAAGACAATGCTCTAACCTGACCGGAATGGCATTCTTTCACCGTGTTAGGCCATGACGCAATCGTCGAATACTACCGTGTGAACTGATGAGATTCGTGAGACGGTAGCTTCCAGAGCGATGCTGGCGGGTTCGAATAGTCGAATTATCTGAACTACCCAACGGCAAAGGTCGCTACTCATGTTCCTCATCATCATCCTCATCCTCGTCACTATCGTCCTCTCCAACAATCCTCTCAACAATCAAATTTCCATTCCTGCCAATTCGCTCCTTCAAGCTGCCCGTCTTTTCCAAATCGTACACCTCGCGCGGCATAGGCGACACCAGCTGGAACTTGTACACATGCTCGTAGTTTTCCGGCTCCTGAGCCTCTTTCTCACTCATGCCAATATCTCCTTCTTCGCCCAACAGATCGTAGCATTGAACAAAAGCATAAAGCTCCTCGAGCTCCGCATCAGATCGGAACTTGCGTACCACGCGCTCGCCCGATGGCAGGCGCACGCTGACTCGCACAACATCTTTGTCGCTTGCATCCGGCTCGCCAGGTATGCTCTGCGCTCGCCAGCGCCGCCATTGTGCCAGTTTTCGTGCGAGATCTGCTTTACGTTCTGCACGCTCGCGCTCTTCCCGGTCGGCTTTCTCTTTCTCGGCCTCCTCTTCCTTCCTCCTGCGCGCCTTTTCTCTGTCTTGTGCTAGCGAACGCTCGTAAGCGCTTTCCTGCTCTTGGCGCAAGCTGCGGTTGAGTTCTTGTTCCTGCCTCTGTGCACGCAAGCGATCTAGCTCTTCCTTGTGCGCGCTGATTGCGGTTGTGAATTTGCTGACCAAGTCCTGACTTGAGACGGGGCCGGCGGAAGTCGCGATCTTGCTCATTGCCGTGGAAGATACGGATGGCGTGTGTGCTATTAGACTGGCGAACGGGAAGCGGGTGACGTTTAGTGCATTGGCGACTTGGTAGGCTTCTGCGTCCTGCACGGTGCCGGCCCAGAGGACGATGTTGTTCGCGGGTTCTTTAATGTATTCGATCAGGTCGGGCGAGAGCAGGGTTTCGCGAACGAAGGGTGCGGTGTCGTCGTGTTCAGGTGAGAGGATGATGACGAGCAAGTGCTTGAGCTCACGTTTTGCGAGATCAAAGGCTTGCGCATAACCGCTTTCGTGGAAGGGTAGTGTGCCGTGTGTAACGCCGTATTCTTCCTCGAACTCGCGCATGAACCGAGCGGCGGTATCGGTAGGGTTGAGAGGGCGGCGACCGGTATCGCGGGAGGGTTGCAATGCGCGGCCAGAGTAGAGACGGTTGAGCAGACGAGGTAGGAAGGGGAAGAGGTAGCCTATTGTGCCGAACAGACGCTGGAAGATGGTGTATGTGAGGTTGAAGGGCAGGAAGATGATGTTGAACGGAAAGGGCATAGGTTGGGAGATCTGGCTCTCTGGTGTAGGTACCACTCGAGGCGCGGGCTCAAGACCTCTTCTTGTACCTCTGGCTGAGTATCGTGTGGGTATCGTGTCCACAAGCGTTTCTGATCGTCGCGCGTTCACTGGAGGTGGTGGAGGAGCGCGAGCTGCCTCTGCGGCAGGGTCGATGGTGTCGGCATCGCCATCGAAGAAGCGTGTGATGGCTATTTGCGTATTCCACTGGCACTTTTGTAATAATGGCACAGCGGCAGCGAGGTCCTGATCGGTCACAGAGGTGTATTGCTGGAGCGCCAGCTGCTGTTCCTCGCTGAGGGATGATATGTCGAAGTCGGCCATGACGACGATGAAGGAGGGAGGGACTGGAAGGAGAAAGGGAGTTGTCTAGCAGGCTACGACATTAGGATGTTGGTAGTGGAGTGAAGGAGGATTGAAAGTTGGGGACCGAGACATATGATGCCATGCGGCTCTGCGAGAGTTGGAGTGGGCCGCCCGTTCAGATCGTGGGGTTTGATCCGAGAGATGACCATTCAATAATCGTGCAGAAGGTAATGCATATCTATATGATAGTGTCCCATTCAATTTTTGATAGCTGATTGGAGGTCCCAGTAATACGCTTCCCGAACCAAATTGATCATTGCCTCTCTACTGCATGGAAGGGCGCAAAGGGAAAGGTGGCGCGAAGTGCAGTGGACCATTCTTACATTTCTACCCTATCGTAAAATGATGTGCCACTTCCAAAAGTGCCTGCATTCTCTTTATCATTCTTCGTCTCTCATAATTCGTAATCGTAAATAAGCAGTAGTCGCAAGACTGCAAGCGCACACCTTGTCCCAGTTCAAAGACTCATCAATGCAAAGCAGCATGCGCTATTTCGTTCTGCAACTGCTCCTGCACCTGCTGGTCTGCCGACGGTCCCAAATCATGAAGGCTCTGGTCAAGATGCGCCGTGTACTGCGGCAAAGGCTGCTGCTGCTGCATAGCCAGCTCCATCGCCGTCGACGTGTGCATCTGGACTTGTGAAGTTGATCCAGCACCACTTCCCTGCCTACGCCAAGTGGCAGGCAGTTTTCTGGCAACTCGAAACGCTTCCAGCCGTACTTGCTCCTGGGCTTCTGCTGGATCAAGATGCTCGCCGCGCTCCTCGGCTTCGATCACTCTGAGCCATTTGCGCTTGATCTTGGAGCATGTGGTCGTGCTGCACACCATGCCGAAGCGGTCATGGATAAACCAGACCATGTCGTCTAGGAAGCGTTCGCGATTCTTGCCTTCTTGCAGCCAGGCTTTGATTTCCTGTATCATTTCATGTCAGGCCCGTGATTGACTTGCCTCGTCTACATGGTAACAAGACAACAAGAGACAATACGAAATCCTACCTGTTCCTGCTCAGCGGTCAACACCTTTGGCCGACCATTCTTCTTGTTCGTCTCAGGTGGGGCGTAAGCGGTGCCATGCTGCTGTAGGCTACGCTTCATGCGATAGATACTACTCCGTCCCACCTTTAACCGGCGGTGAATGGTGGTGGGATCTATCCCTGCTTCAAGGAACTCGATGATCTGTTGCTGGACATCGGCACTTTGCTTGCCGCTGCCAGGCATGGCGGTGATGTTTGATTATGGCAAGATGTGGCTTGTAAATTGTCCCAGGTGTTTCTGATGTGAGGAGGCGATGCATCCTGGCTGGAGAAAGTGGTGGGTGAGACGCGCTTGCCCGCTTTGGGCCACTGTTCTCGTCTGGCTTCGGAGATGGGTTGTTGGCAACGCAGGACTCGTTCATCAATTACCATGTATACATTATTATTGCTACCTGAAGTCAACGCCATCTCAAGACCGTGTCAGATCTACCCACCATCACTCGCTCTAAGCACCACATCGCCATCAGGTCTACCTCGACCTAGTGATCACGCCCACAGCCTGCCCTTTCCACTCACTTTCTGCATTACCAAGATCACCAGCAATGAACTCTGCATTCTGCTCAAGCGTAGTCCTGTAGCGACTAGCATTCATCCCCGACACGATAGTCTTCCCGATCAAGGGAATGTGTCTCATCCAGGAGTCATTCCATTGAGGTGGCGTGCCTGCTTTCGCCTCGAGCGTGTCCTTCGGCGCTGTGCCTGGCAGTTGGACGTCCGGAGACTCGGGAACCATCCAGTTCGGACATAACATAGACCAGTCTACGGTATTTGGAGGAAGTGACCTGAGTAGCTGGAGGTTCTGGCGGTGTTCGAGAAAAATTGGGAAGCTGTTTACAGTCAGTGAAGGCTCACATTTGAGCTGCTTGACTTCTCTATAGTCGAAAACATGCCGACTTGAGAGCAGCTTCCAGCATACTTACTAGTTTGACAGCATCGACTGCGTCCCCGGGTAGTATAACACGCCCTGTCCACCCAGAAACCACACTCTTAAGGGGCTCCCTCGCTCCGCCCCAGCTTCACGCACTGCATCAAGCACTGCATTGAAGATCACTGGTAAGTCGCTTTTCGCCCAAGGAGCCAGAGCCGCAACACCAGCTGTACTGACCACGGCTTCGCATTTGTGGCCGATAATGGCTCTTTTGATTGCCTGTGAATTGGTGGCATCGCCTTGCACGATTGTGATCTGTTCGTAGACAGTCGCGGGGATGAGAGATTCGAGCTTGGAGACTGATCGCACGTATGCGACGATGCTGTGGCCGTGGGTGAGTAGTGCTGGGATGAGGCGTGAACCAAGATTGCCGGTGGCTCCGAGCAGAAGGACTTTCATGGTGATGGTTTGGTTGAGTGTTAGTTGTTGGATATGCCCGAGAAACAAGTGTTGCTCAATGCGTGGTTCGATTTGTTGATAGTGTTGAGTATTGTATGTGGAGTTCTCTGACAATGATAAAAATCAGTGTCTACACCTTCTCGATTCTAATATATACTCAATCGCATCGTGGACATTATCGCTGCCTGCGACAGGAAATGCGGTATAGTTGATGTTCCGGCCGAGTCGACCGGGCGTAAGCGGGGCTATACCAAAGGAACCAATTGGCTGTGGCTCCGAGCTGCATGGTTATCAAGCCTCTTTGTAAGCCTTGCTCTGGAAATACCGGCAGGATTCACCAGGAAGCGAGCTGAATACTTGGGCTAGCCTGTTCGGCATGCTGATGACAAAGACGTCTTCAAATGGAGACGCAGGCTATAGACTCGACCTCCTCCTTCATGAGAAGTTAAGTATCTTTTACAATAGTCTACATTCATTACGAGAATCGTCATGGCTCCTCGGTGGGCGGACGGTCCGTACACTCTCATATCCACCAAAGAGTTCTCACAGGATGTATGTTGACGAGGTTTCCTCGAACACATCACTTCGACATTGCTAACATATTATATTCCTTAGATATCGCATGCAGCATACTACGTTGCAACACAAATGTCACTTGCTCACAACGGCATCATCCGCGGACTCAATTCGATTTATCTCCAAGCAGCCAAACTCCCTCGCAATGACGAAACAACAGCTCGAGACTTCCTAACATACTGTCAATGCTGGAGCGAATCAATGCACCATCACCACGACGCAGAAGAGAAAGAGTTCTTCCCTAGCATCGAAGCCATCTCCGGTATCGAAGGTCTGATGACACAAAATGTCGAGCAGCACCGGGCTTTCACACCGGGCTTCGAGCGGTTTGAAGAGTACTGCCGGACCTGTCTACCAGCAGGGTACGATGGAGAGAGACTCAAAGCTCTTGTTGAAGGTTTCGCAGAGCCTTTGACACGACATCTCTACGACGAGATCAATACTCTACTCGCGCTCGACAAGTACGACAGCGCCAAGATTCGTCAGGCGTATCAGCGATTTGAGAAGTCGCTGATGGCAACAGACAATGTGAGTCTTCTGCATACGTCAAAGCATCATGATTCTTGGCTGACGATGTTAAAGCAACGCATCGCACCGTTAGTCTTCGGGACCGCTGATCGAAGCTTCGAAGGCGGTACTCATGATTTTCCTTCAGTACCATTCTTCGTGCCGTATGTGATCCATTATGTCTTCGCTAGGAAACACCGTGGAGCGTGGCGGTTCAATCCTTGCACGTTATGGAGGGATCGTAGGGAGTTGGCGTATGGGGAGTGAGAATCCTGCGACGGAAGAGCATGCTGTGCAATTCTGCCAGTACTGTGCCTAGAGCTATCGTCAATCACAACTTAGCCAAAATCTCCTGCGCGCCCTCTTTTCTCTTCCACGCCTCCTGATTCGCCTTCTTCCACATCTCAATCCGTCTTTGATGGCCCTGCAAGAATATGCTCGGCCATTTGGAATCGAATGGTGGTAAGCGACGACCAGGCTGGCCTTCCTTCGGCTCGCCGGCAAGTCTTCGCAATGTTTCGAAATACTCCTCAAACCCTGGGTAGATTGCAGTAAAAGGCACACCGTCTCCTTTGTTAGCGATCCTGTCTTGTTCCCATTTCTGCTGATCTGCGAGCGGAGGTAGTTGTGCACGACCTGATAGAACTCGTGCGGCTAGGACCGACTGCCACTCGTAGACCTTGAATGTCAGACCAGCAGCGACCTATCACGGAGTCAGCAATTTCTTGTCAGCGATGTACGGACGGGAGGTTACTTACAGCGCCAATGAACACGAGAGTCGGATCGCTCTGATGGAAAATGTGCTGATACAGATCTGGCACTCGGTTGTTTCGAATTGGGATATGTGGAAGGAACGGGAGCGACCAGGAGTATCCAGTCCCTATGGCGAAAGCATCGACATCTTCGATCGAGGTGCCATCGATGAAGTGCGCTGTTCGGCCTGCGATGTGAGAGATCGATGGCTTTTGTAAGATATCCGGATGCTGGAAGGCATGGTCGCCGAAGTACAAGTTCGGTCGATGTCCTTTGACGACAGCGACAACCGGGTGTTTTGCGACGCCGATCAAGTCGACCGCTACATCAGCGCCGGAGCTGCGCATGTTAGCCCTTGGACTTCATAAGATCCACAGATCCACTTACACAGAAGCTCCAACTACGACAACACGCTACGTTCCAACTGTCAGCAAAAGTTGAAAAGATCGATAAAGCAATTTGAACCGACCTTTCCTCGATAAGCATCTCGACCCCTGTAGGCTTTCGTATGAATGACACTTCCAGGCCTACGGCGTTCAAAGTCTTGAAGCCCCTTGATCTCGGGGATGTAAGGAACACTGTAGTGCCCATTCGCCACGACCACAGCATCAAAGTGTTCTTTCCACCAGTAGTCGCTTCCTACGCCGGACTTACGCAGAATGACTTCCCATTGGCCATTGACTTTACTGACGAGCTCCACGGTCGTATTGTAGGATACAAGATCCTGGTATCCCTTCCGGTCGATGAGTCTCCTCACATACTGCTGAATCGTCTGCCATGGTCTGAAAGGCGTGTCTGTACCGTGTCGAGCGATCGAGGTCGCACTGCGTTCGATGGGGATAGGTTCTTGCGAGAACTCCATGATCGATGCATCGACGTTGGTTTCCAAGTATGGGTACACGCTGGTCTCGTCATAGCGAACAGAGCTCTGTTTTGGCCTTTGCGCTGGGAGTTTCTCGGGGATTTCAGATGTGGCGTCGACTGTAGCCCTGCTAGCGACACGATTCAAATTTGTAAGATTTGGGTGCGGTTGTGGGTCTTGAAGCCTACGATAAATCGACTGGGTAAGTGACTTGGACACCACAATCGGGGAAATGGTTGTTCGCCACATGGCACTCACCAGCAACCACCAGGCGCTTCCCTCCGCTCAAATACGCGAATGATACCGAAAACCTGTTCTTGCGCAAAAGCATCGATCGCGATAGCACCAGCAGGCCCAGCGCCAATGATGGCGATCCTCTTTGCAGGTGTCGAACTCATGGCACTCGTCACTCCGAAGTATAACAACAATGCCCCGTTTGGAAGCTGAAGAGTAACTCAACACGTCTAGACACTCTTGTCACCGCGTATCACTAGCTATATCTAACTCCAGAACCTGTAGTCAAACCATCAGTCCCCTCCTCTGACAATTCCAAGCAATCACACCATTTCCCACGTGGCTCGCGCCTTGTCTTGAGAGTTCTCGGCAACACCTTCTGAGCCAATAGCGCCTGTACACTTTATCGAACAACTGTAATCACTCACCAGGATAATTCTTGAAGGCTGTATTTCGCGCGTGGTGTTGCGCGTCGGGTGCGAAGTGCAATAAACCATGCGCAATAATCGCGGGTGAAGCAGTGGGTGGGCCCACTGGGCGCACTGACGTGATCATCAAGGTACCGAACTACTGAACAGAAACAAACATCTGGGTATGAGACATTGTGATAAATCTGCACCTCTTTGCGTTTGACGGTGCGTTCCTGCGTTTTACCTGGAACTACTTTGGACCTGAACGATGGCGCACTCGAACGACGATCCGAGCAATTCGGAAAAGCAAGACCACACATTAACTACAGACGACAGCGAATACCTCAGCGACAACACGACTCCAAGATGGCAGCCCTCCGAAGAGAAGAAAGCGATCCGTAAGGTCGACACGACTGTCCTTCCTTTACTGTTCCTCGGACTACTGGTCTTCCAACTCGATCGCATGAATTTGGCCAGTGCTCTTACCGGAGGCCTACGACAAGACATCGCCATCGATCAAAGCACCGTCAATCTGGGAAACCAGATGATGTTTTTGGGAACTGTAGTTTTAGAGATTCCATTCAACCTGATTCTGCAACGACTAGGCCCTCGAAAGTGGATTGCGACACAGGTTCTTATCTTCGGATTTATCGCTACGCTCCAAGTGCTCGTCAGAGATCGCAACGGGTTTCTCGTTGTGAGAAGCATGCTTGGCTTGGCTGAGGCAGGCTATATACCCGGGTCCATCTACACGCTGTCGACGTGGTATCAGAAGCGAGAGCTCGGGACACGGGTTGCAATCTTTTTCTTCGGGATGTTTGGCGGTAATGCGCTCAGTCCGATCCTAGCATCCGGTATCTTGCATCTAGACGGTGCGCAAGGTCTGACGGGCTGGCAGTGGATTTTCATTCTTGAAGGAGTCTTTACTATGGTAGTTGGGATTCTCCTGCTGCTTGTGCTTCCTGGGTCGCCCGACGAACCACGCCCGCTGCTCACGAAAGGTCTTGTGACATTCAACAAACAAGACCAGTACATCCTCCAAGAACGACTTGTACAAGACGATTCAGAGAAACGCGTGGGCGCACAAGGCATGGCAATACCATGGAAACTTGTCCGCCAAACAGTGCTACACTACAAGCGCTGGCCCACCTTGCTGTCGAGTTTCTGTGCGTTCTCGACGTGGAGTCCTCTGACGACTTACACGCCTTCAATATACGTCGATCTCGGTTTCAACCGGATCGCAGCAAATGCACTGGCGGCCGTCGGCGCATCGTTGGCTCTGGTCGTAGTGTTCTGCTTTGCAAGGCTCAGCGATCGTACAAATCGTCGTGGCTACTGCGTCATGCTCGCGCAGGTCTGTTATCTGATCACCCTCGTCGTTGCCAGACAAGTGCAGCCTTCAGTCGGTCGCTGGGGTAGGTGGGGAGTCTGGACGGCGGTAAATACTTTTGCTGTAGGATACCATCCGATCCACAATACATGTGAGTCTCCCATGTTCAGCGGGTGGCATTGAATTCTGTGGTGCTAATAACGCGATCAGGGTTACAGCTGAACTGCAAATCTCCTGGTGAGCGCAGCATAGCGATCGCCACTTGGGTGATGTGCTCGATCTCCGGCCTGATGGTTGGAACGCAGCTTTTCCAGGGCAGCGACGCACCTCATTACAACAATGGCTTATTGTACATGATCATCCTTGTCTCCATCGGGATCGTTCTAGCGGCTGTTCAGGAAACGATATACGTCGTGCACAATAAACACGTAGCCCAAGGGAAGGGCAGGACGATCAACGGGGAAGCAGAGCCGCGGATATACGTGCCTTGAGATGAGTGGAGATCATATACAGACTAGCACTGAACAGGTATAGAGCTATAAGTACAGTCTTGCCACAGCAAGATCATCATTGCGCGCGCGATTACATCGTATTGCCCTCCTCACGAAACATGAGACGCCGAACTAAACAAGATGTCGTAGGAATCGTGGTCGTTGTAGCCGTCATCGGACCGTTGGCGGTAGTGTGAGGATCCCCCACGGGTATCGAAGATGAACGTCCGGCGCAATGAGTGTTGGCGGAAGTATCCACGTCTCTTGTCTGTGATGAAACAGCGACATCAGGTCCGTGGACTCCTGGACTATCAAAGAGCTCACCGTCCTCTTTCGTAGAAGACGACGTCCGATGAGTAGTACCGACAGCACCATACGCCGGATTCATAGGTGTGAGCGGGCGTCGAGACATGCTGCCATTGACCGACTGCATCTCAATGTCCTCCGCGTGCTGCCAGTCTGCAGACGGTGCCAGGAATCCATACTGCACCCGCATGGTTCCGACGGTGTCGCAGATCTCGCTGGCGGTGCCGTTCATATCGGCGCGATACAGAAGAGCAGCATCAAAGGCCTTGGCTGTCTCCAACGGGTCCAAGCTGACTGGACGACCAAGCTCCCACCAACCCCAATAAGTCCAGAAAACGGAGAGACAGACCAGCGAGATGAGGACGAGTGCGGCGAACAGCCAGCGGTACTGTACAGAATACACGGTGTGTTCGTAGACCATCGACATCGAGGCTTGTTGTTGTGTGGTCCGGTCAGATCCAGCAAGATTGGGTGACAATACTCGTTCGTCGCGACCGGCAGGGTCTGCAGTCTTGCCAGATATCGGTGAGCTGATACCTTGACTGGAGGTGGCCACAGCGAGACGAAAGATCAATTCGTTCAACTTGGAGATCATGTCGTCGGTAGGATCTTTCCATGTGACGTCGACGGTCTGCAGCGAAGATGCGTTCTGGATGTGGAGGTACATGCTCGCAGTAGTGGAGTCGGTGTCGATGTTATGCCAAGAGCCGTAACTGCCCATCTTGACTGATGTCTGGTAGTCCCTGAGAGCGAGCCAAAATCCTCCAAGAGTCGACGGAGTATCTGCGAGCTTGCCAGTACCAGACTTGGAGATAACAAGGATGAGAGGAATACGGACTAGTCCCTAGAGTGTATGACTCTCCACGTCTCCATACCGTCTGCGCGGGCGAATCCAACACCTGGAGTGTCGAGATGATAACTGCTTGGCCAATGATTTTGACCCGGTAACGGACCAATGCTTCGGACAAGGTACAGCTGCGCGACGAAAAGTTACCACGAGCTCCCTTGGTGGCTTTGTATTTCGTGCTGAGAACAAGTTGATAGTTGACTCCGCGGTCCGTGAATGCTTGGCCGAATTTGAATGGAGCTTGAAAGTGGGCGTAAGTGACATTTGTGTCAAACATGACCTGTGATTGCGGTGGACCGGTCCATGGACGATGTTCCGATACATTCTTCTGCCACTGCAAGTAGTCGTCGTTGGTCACCAGCTCATAGGCGCTGGTGTCAGTGGAGCATTGCACGTCCCAGCCAGGAGCTTCGATGTCGATGGTGCAGGTTCCTCGACAGCCAAGGTCTGGCAAAGTAATGTTCTCCCGTGCGTTGTACTGCTTCAAGATCTCCGAGAACATCGGATTGAACATCGTCGGGTTGGGTACTGGGCTGTACATCATGAAGATTCCCGTACTTCCTGTCATCAAGGGACTGGAAGAGATGGGTACAAGCACGTCGGCGTTGATGTGTCTTTCACGTACTACGACGCTGATAGACCTTTGCAAGATAGGACCGAAAGCCAGAAGCGACAGTGTGAGGACGCTTGCGTATGTGACTTTGTTGATCACTGGATGCCTGTGCAGTAGACCCATAAGACTGGTGCTTCGCTGATAAGAAGCCTGCAACTCGCGAAGCTCCGTTCCACGGAGCGCAAAGGTCCACCAGAAGATGGCGATGCCCGCGCTAAAAGCAAAGGGAAGGCATCCTTTGTTTGATAGTGAGGCGAATGTCGAGATGAGCACACTCGGCTGCACGGTGTAGCCACCGAGTTGCCAGTGGTCGAGTGGCTTGTCGTCGAAGTGATAGGGTATCCAGATGGCGGCAGCGGCAAACAAAAAACCGGCAAGCAACGCCGAAAGGCCGGCCCACGGTGGGTGCTTGAAAATCCCCGTCTGCCATGGGCGATTCCAGACGACAGCCGCCTGCGGTGCGTTGTCTGGGTGCTGAAGGTCTTGCCGCAATGGGCCGCGAAGATCGTCATGAGGGTACATGTTTTGGTTGCTGCTGGTTCGAATGGAAAAGAGAGAGTGCAGGTCAGGTTCTTATATGTGACCACATGGGGCCAAGTATGCTGAGATGGTGGTTTACGGTGTTGAAAGTGAGCGGTGACTCCATGACATGTGGCGCGTGTTATGGCATCGTGAGACCGATATCCAACGAAAAAGCCTCCCACCTTGCCGTGCTCCACACTCAGGAACAGAAAAAACTCTTGTCATGTTTCGCATCAGAAAAACTCCGAGAGCCCGTAATTAGCATTTCTACTAAGATCGAGTTCTATGATGTGAATGATTGGACACTCGTGGACTCCTTGGCGAATGCAGCTTCACGGGGAGCGAGTCCAGCCCCATGGGAGGAAATTGCGACACACGCGGCATATACCGATATACCAAGTGGTCGCAGCGAAATCAATCTTGGATCTTAGACGAGGCAAGCCCTGAAATCGCTGCGGGACTCTAGGCCGAGTCCTCTAGAGGGTGTGCGCCAGAATGGATGGCTGGATGGGCCCAGGACAGCCCGACCGTATACTCGGTATGCAAACGGGTGTTTGGTACATCGTGATGGGTCATGCTAAGTTCATCTCCCTATTCAGACTTGGCGCTTTAGCCTCTTACACCCGACCTTTCACACCATACCACGGCACAATTAAAAAGCCCACAGAATCTTAGCAAAATTCGCCAGGGGATACAGGCGATCGATCATGCAGAGTGAGGGTCTCACCGGAGGGCTGTGGGCTATCATGCAATGCGAATGATCGGCCGAGCTTCGTAAGGGAGGCCAGCGCCCCAGGATACAGCGATACACCTCCCAAAAAGTTGCAGCGGCCGGTATAAGCCGATCTGTGAAGTGCAATAGAGCAAGATAGATCAGCAATCTGAAGTCGGGTTAAGCTCTCTGAGCCAACTGCCGTGAGCGATCCTGGATCGCACTGGGGTGAGCCGGACCGGACATCCCAGCTGACGCGATCAGCCTTGCAACCTCTAAGCGCCCAAGCCGTGTTCAAGCCACATTCTCGATATGAAACGCTTGGTGGTAGCACGAAAACTCTTGTTGATGATGCGCTTACACAGCCGCAATAAACACATGTCTGCCTGCGCCAGCCACATCGAGTCGAGACCGCGAAAAACTTGGTACTGTGGTACAACAAGGCGCCGATCGTCATAATCCTTGTACGAATCAGCCGCCGCGCTGGTAGCGAGAGCCCAACGCGAGGGTGTGGCTTGAAAAAAAAAAAACCCCCCAGCTAAAAGTCGCCTTCTTTTTGACAAGCGATTCGTATTCGGCTGAAGATGAACTAGTGCAACCAGACACCCCATATTAGCAACTCTGGTTCCCCATGGGCTGCATTT
>Ga0265797_10002127_pt1 | contig 33861 bp, 32 predicted proteins | sample P2T30metagenome_FD_192433 | JGI IMG/M metagenome (GOLD analysis project Ga0265797, IMG submission 192433) | Plant litter microbial communities from East Loma Ridge, Irvine, California - P2 T30 | ecosystem: Environmental > Terrestrial > Plant litter > Unclassified | place: USA: California...
TTCGTTACGCCTACCTACCCTGCCGTGGTCAGACTGCTTGGTGAAGATCTTCGGCTCACCAGTGGTGATGGTGAAGTTGGCCTTCGGGATCTGGAAGACTTGGGTGTTGTTCAGTTTGCAGTCATCGTGGCAATGACAGAATGCCTAGTCGTCTGTCAGACCTCGGCGTCACCTTGACTATCAGATGGGGTAAGACGTGCGGTGTAAGTTGGTTCACCAGTGTACTCGATTTTGATGTAGCCACAGAGGCAGCTTCCAGTGGGCATCTTGGAGAAAAATGGGTATGAAGTAGCAGAGTTATGTATAGAGCTGGCGATATCGATTTTTTCTCGAAAGAGAGCGGGTTGTGTACTGGGTCTGTTCAGCTCTCCTGCTGACTATTTCAACTTATCGATGTGGCTGAAGTCAGCTGGGAGGCCGAAGGATCGAAGGGTTGCCCAGTCAGCATGTTATTACTAATTTCCATCATCGTACTGACTACACCTGCTGCAAAGCCTACAAGCAATGCGAAACCAACCAACATTCATGTTGAGGCATCTCCGCAACAAGTCGAAGAGTCTCGTTGGCTACCAATTCTTGGGCTCAAGTTTGTATACGGACTCTCGATGGTATTTGCAAGATTATTAAGTCTCTAAGGTAGATAGTACCAGCACTTCAGATTCTGAGATACAGAGGTGATTCGGATAGTATCTCAACGGCTAGTATGCTCCTAGAATCGCCTAAGCCCTATGATGATAGCATAGAGGGACATCGACAAAACGCTGGTGCGTGTGTCGTACACGAACTTGAGCGTGAATGCTGTACATGCCAGAGGACTAGTGGATGCTGTAGCAGGCATTTGTGCGATGTCGATCGTTGGGGATAAAACGTACGACATATGCGTACTTGGCCAAGGGTCTGAGTACATGTACGTAGTTTAGAACATAAATCGGCTCGCAAAATGTTCCGGTACAGTACATAAATGCATAAAACTGTAGTGGACCACAGATACGTTTCACTAACACCCTTTTTGACACTGCTATTCGCGCTATAGGTGTCACTGCATACGAATCCGAGAAAACGCGACATTGTGGATGAAGTATGGAGTCACTAAGGCTCGTATACTTTACGAGGCTTGGATCTGCACGTCTACCGGCACTTGCGCTGTCGCTCATTGGATGGGCCAAACGAGAGTTTGGGACGTACATCTGAGTTGTGGCTAAAACTCAACTGTCGTCATGAACAAAAGGAGAGTTGATCTTCCGACGGTAATACAAAGTCCTTTGTGCACAAATCGAAGCGATAATGGCTTGGGTAGCTATATATGTTGAGAACATGCTCCCGCGAAGGTTACAGAAACATCAATTTGTCACTGTTCCCTCTACCACGTTGTTTGAACAAACATGGACTCGATACTAAGCTACCGACCGAGTTTCCTGGACAGGTTGCCTCTCTCGATCCAAGCAATTATTGTGGGCATTGTTGCTACACTGGCCTACACAACGTACTCACAGCTCACCGTCGAAAGGCCATTGAAAGGGTTTCCAATCGTCGCACTCTCTGAAAGAGGATTGAGTTCCAAGTGGTCTTGGATCACCTCCAGCACCGAAACAATCGCGAAAGGTCTGAAAGAACACGATGGACCCTTTCAAATTATCACCTCTACCGGTCCCAAGGTACGCACCTACGAGCCATCCAATTTTCCTGTGCTCAGCCGTTGACAGTCATTAGATCGTACTTCCAAACCGCTTTGCTGATGAGATTCGCTCTCGCAATGAGCTCAACTTCCCCAAAGCTTTCCAAAAAGAGCTCTTCACCAACTATCCTGGCTTCGAGGCCCATAAGCAGGGCCTGAAAGATGATTGGTTTATACAGGAGCTGGCTCGCGTCAAAATCACCCAGTCTCTCAACTTGATCACACATGATCTCGTCGACGAGACCACAGCTTCCGTCCACGATGTCTTCGGCGAAGACCATGAGTGGCATACCACTATGTTGAAGGCCAACGTGGCCGAACTAGTTGCGCGATTGTCATCACGTGTGTTTCTTGGTCTGCCTCTATGTCGCAACAGGCGCTGGCTGGATATCGCAAAAAACTACACTGTCGACAGCTTCGCTGGATCGCAGCTCTTGCGCAAGTCACCGGCGATATTCCGCCCTATCATGTACTGGTTCAACCCTCACTGCACACGCCTACGTGCGCAGGTCCGAGACGCGAGGAAGTTGATCATGCCGGAGGTAGAAAAGCGCAAAGCACGCGCGCAGAAGGCATTGGAGGCTGGACTGAAGCCGCCAAAGACAGCAGACTCGATTGGATGGATGTACGAGATCGCTCGTGGGCGTGATGTCGATTACGTTGCCGCCCAGCTGTCACTCGCCGTGGCTGCAATTCACACAACAACCGAGGCGACGACTCAAGCGCTCATCGACGTCTCTCAGAATCCCGAGATCGTAGGACCTTTGAGAGAAGAAATCATCTCCGTAATCTCAGAGAACGAGTGGACCAAAGCCTCGCTCCAGAAGCTGCGATTGATGGACAGCTTCCTCAAGGAATCGCAGCGCTTTACTCCAATGGGAGAAGTATCGATGAACAGATACGTCGAACGCGAACTGGAACTCTCCGATGGTACTTTGATCCCGAAGGGCTCGAGAATATTCGTGGCCGGAGCATACACTGATGCAGCTGTGTATGACAACCCAGAGAAGTTCGACGCCTTCCGCTTCGCCAGAAAGCGATTGGAACCCGGTCAGACCAATGCTTGGGGCCACGTGACTACCAGTGCAAGCCACATGGGTTTCGGACATGGTCAACATGCCTGCCCAGGTCGATTCTTTGCCAGCAACGAGATAAAAGTGGCGCTTTGCCATCTTTTGCTGAAGTACGACTTTGACTTGCTTGATGGTGAAGTGCCGCCTGCGTACAGATTTGAAGGCAGCAACTCCGTCAGTACCGAGAGCAAGATCCGCATCAGACGTAGGAAGGAAGAGATCAATCTTGATTCGGAGGAACAGCTCTAGTGGCTCCGGAGAGATCAAGACTGGACATTGCGCGCATTATCTGCCTCGTTTCATAGCTTTCCATACCATCAAGTTAAAACGAACTACGCTTCGACCGGACGACCAAGTGCTAACGAGCCCATGCATTGGTTGAGCGAGGTGTGATCGTGTCTCGATTAGGAGATCAGCCTTGATTCGGAGAGGTGACTGTGCGAGCAAATCACATCCTCTCATTGGCGCTCATCTCTGTTTCTCACAACGGAGTTTCAGATACGACCATTATGGCAAATGGTAAAGGAGAGATGAGTACATACTCGTGCATCTCAGTGGCATAAATACTCGATGGTGATCCTGGGTTTAACAACATCAGCATACAAGATACTGAGATACGAACCAAGCTTTAGTAGTATCTCGACGGTAGTCTCAGCCGAGTAGCAAACCACAGCGGTCGTCGGTACCCTGTTAGCTATTGAGATCACAGTGAGTGGTCTCTTGCGTTGCGATATCAAAAGCACGAAGAGAGTTGGAGATTGCGCATAGAGTATTACCAATCTTATCGATAGTAAGCGCTCTGAGTTTGCGCATCAGGGTTGGTCAGCAATAGCACAAGGAGTTCATGGACAAGTAATGCTTCGAAATTATTCTTGTATGACTTTTGTATGGATCACAAACGCTACTTAATTAAAGTACGCATTTCATCAGCAAGCAAGGAAGCTGTGAGAGAAAAAGTGAAAGAAACCAGTCTAGTGTTGTGCCACATCCACTGCGCACCGCTCAAAATAAACAAACGCCGACGCTGAAGGGCATAACCTGCCGCAAACCCCGGAGGTCATCGCGCGAGAATCATCCTTTCTTTTCGTGTCCTGTGGTATCCATCCAGTGATTATGTAAATGAAAGGAGAGTAAGAAGGATCCTGTAGGTTACTCCTGCTGCTCCTTCTTTTTGAACATGCCCTTGAACGGAGCCTTGATCTTCTCAACGAGGGAGCCCAGGAAGCCGAACAGGGCGCCGAAACCGAAGCTCCAGCCCTTGACGCGGACTGTGTAGATGAAGAAATACACCAGCATGTAGTTTGTGGCCACGAAGACCAAGAACACGCCAAAATCGCGGTATTTTTGACTTGCCTCGATATTAAGCGTAGCCAGATACTGGTCAGCGTTCGAGTAAGGGCACATCATGCAGTTCTGTGTAGCATCAGGCTGCAAAAGGTAGCCGCCGGAGGAATCGGCAAAGGCACCGGCGTACTGGGTGCAAGTCTGTCCGGGCGGAGGATCGAAGACAGCGGTCTCAGACTCTGCGCACTCAATTGGCTGACCAGCGAGCGTAGCAGCCAACACTCCGCCGATCCACCAGGTGCTGGGGTTGACCCAGTACATCCAATACTTCCAGAAGACCTGCAAGTCAGAGTAGGGGCGCACGACACCATTGAAGAGTGAGAACATAACAAAGAAGAAGGGCAACACGTTCGAGATGACCGTGAAGCTTGGGGCGAAAGCCGTGATCCACTGGCCCCAGCTGGCCTGGAAAAGGAAGAACAGCATGGTCATGAGGAAGACATAACCAGCAGTAGAGCTGTCAGTCGGAAGTCCAGTAGGGTAGTACCAGATGACGAAGTAGATGACGGCGCTGAGAATAGCCCATGGAACTTCGGCGACGACTTGCGCAGTGGTGAAAGCGACCCAGCCATAGATACGCGAGGGGTATTCACGAGCTTGCCAGAGGGCCATGTTGGTGAAGAATTTGGGCACCACTGCGTTGACTACGGTGGGAGGAATTGTGATGATCAGGAAGGCCGTGAACATGCGGTTCTGCATGTCTTGGATCGTGTTGCCGAGCTGCCAGAAGGTGAAACCGTTGAAGATGCCAACGATGACAGAAACGAAGAGCTTGCCGTAAATGTAACTCGGGTCGCGCCAGTATTGCTTGAAGGTGCGGACAGTCATCTCGTAAGTCTGAGTCCAGACGGATGCGGCGAACTCTTGCTGCTGCTCTTTGCGGACCTTCTCAGGAATGGACTTGCTCCTTGTGAGCTTGAGACCTTCGATCTCCTCGATGACGTCCTGTGCCTGTTGCGAGTTTTTCCACTCATCGTTCCAGTTGATTTTGGTCCCATCCGGACGCTTCACGGGCTTGGCTGCAGTCTCCAGAATGAACTCGGCAACGTTCTTGTCCTCGGGGCAGTGGACACCACGCTCGCCAAAGTAGTTGATAACGTCAGCGCCGTTCTCGCCGACGGGACCGAAGTAGAAGGTGTTGCCGCCAGGGTTAAGAGCAAGGATCATGTCGAATTGTTGGATGAGGATAGAAGACGGCTGGTGGATTGTGCACACGATAGCCTGTCCAGCAGCAGCCAGCTTCTTCAAGAAGCGGACAATAGAGTAAGCTGATTGAGAGTCAAGGCCGGAAGTAGGCTCGTCCAAGAACAAAAGGAGCGAAGGCTTGGCTGCGAGTTCAACACCAATAGTCAGGCGCTTGCGCTGCTCAACACCGAGACTCATGATCAAAGCGTCTTGCATATGTTCAAGCTCGAGCAAGTCGATGATCTGATCGACGTAGGCGATCTTCTCCGAGCGAGGTGTGCTTGCGGGCTGACGGAGGATGGCAGAGAATTCGAGTGCCTCACGGATGGTAGCGGTACCATCATGGAGATCTCCTTGCAAACAGAAACCAGTATTACGTTGGAACTCAGGACCAAGTGCGCGGCCGTCAACGAACATTTCTCCAGTGACGACACCGGCAGTTTGACGCTGTGCAAGGGTGTTCAGAAGAGTCGTCTTACCAGCGCCAGAGGCACCGACAAGGGCAACCATGACACCAGGCTTAGCGTAACCGTTAACACCATTCAGGAGCTGCTTCTCTCCGCCAAGGTAGGGGACAGTGTACTTGACGTCGCGCCAGGTAAAGATGGAATCGCTCTTGGAGATGTTCGCAAGGGCTTCCTCTTGCGCCTTCTCATCGGATTCCTCTCCCATGGGTGAGTTTTTCTTCGTAGAAGAACTGCTGTCACTGCCAGTAGTCGCAGCAGCCTTCTCCTCATCAGAGGAAGAGCTCTCTTGGAACTTGACTTGCTTCTTGGCCTTGCGAGACTTCTTGAAGATCAATGCTCCACCACCGCCTTCGTTAAATTGGAACAGCTCGTTTGCAATCACAGTGATGAGGATGTAGAGAACAGTGAAAGCAATCACAACTCCAAAGTTTCGCCACAAATGGGAACGTGTGTAGCTGTACTGCGTCTGCAGGTATGCTGCGCCATCCACAGACTGTGCGTTGACTTGTGCACCAGGAAGCGCGCATCCCTGGTAAGCGGGATCGATGCCTGGACCCTGAGGAACGAGCTGGCTGGGCGCACACTCCATAACACGGCCAGAGAACTCATTTGTTAATACCGCTTCGAAGCTGTAACTGATTGGGTTCACGTGGTAGAGCCATCCGAACCAAATGTACTTGCTCAGCAGCTGAGTTTTGGGGATAACGTAACCAGTGTAAATGATCAACAAGTTGAGCGCAACACCAGAAAACCGCACAGCAGTGTCAATTTCCGGACTGACCGAAGCAAACATTCGATAAAGAGCGGTGAGCAGGATGGTGTTGACGTAGACAAAGAGTAGCCAGATGAAGAACTTGCTCGCAGTGACATCGAGCTCTGTCATGAAGTACATGATGATACCAAAGATGACGACCTGGACGGCGATGACGGGTATATCAGTGATGACACGAGCGATGCTGACGGCAGAGGGTCGGTAGAAGGCGTATTCCTTGTGCCTGGCGACGACGGCTCTGCCACCGACCGCCTTCATGAGTTCGGTCAATTGGAGCCATCCAAGGAACAAGATGCTGAAGAAGAGAGCACCGCCGCGACTGAATGCACCAGACGTGTTGAGTGACTCGCCATAGAAGAGGGAACCAACAATGAGACCGTTCGAGATAATGATGAAGAGCTTGGTCCAGAGAGTGGTAGTGTCACCAAGGATGAGCCAAAATTCACGCTTTGTGCATGCAATGACTTGTCTGGGGAAACTGACAGTGTAGGAAGACGATTTGGAGACATGCTTGGACTTGCTCTCCTGGACAGCACCTTCGAACTGCTTGGCATCGGCGAAATCGGTTTCCTTGATGTGCTTTTCGTAGGCAGCCATGTCTTCGAGGAGTCTCTGGTAGTGAGCAGATGCCCTAAAGGCCTTTTCGAGCTCTTCGGGCGTCTTGGGTGTGCGGTCCTCCCAGCCAGGGCGGAAGCGGCGCTCCACAGGGTCCGTGACCGCAGTCAGGAAATCTGCTGTCGTCTGCCTCGCAGGGCACTCGAAACCAAGGTCAATGAAGTACTGCTTAGCCTCGCTTGCAGGACCCATGAATACTTGGCGACCCTCATCTATGACAAGAACCTTGTCCATTACGTTATAGATACCCTCGCCGGCTTGGTAAAGAGTGACCAATGTCGTGCGGTCAGAGACATCGGTCATGATGCGCAACGAGCGAGCGTAGTCCAGAGCGGTCGATGCATCGAGACCTCTGGTTGAGTTGTCCCAAGCGACGACAGTCGACTTGGAGGCCAAGGTTTCGGCGATAGAGACACGCTTTCTCTCACCTCCAGAAACACCACGAGTATATTCATCACCAACCATGGTGTACTTAGTGTGAGAAATGCCGAACATCTTCATCAAGGCAGTGGCGATGACTTCAATCTCGTCTCGTGCCTTTTTGCGTGTCTTGGTCATGAGAGCGAACGTCAATGTCTTCCAGACGTTCATCACGGCCATGTGAGTGTCGTCCTCTTGGTTGTAGACGACCTCACCGCGGTACATCTTGCGCTGCTTCTCAGCAGAGAGACCACCATATGAAACGTCGCCAGTGACCTCAGCATAGCTCTCACGGTTGTTAGTGACGGCTTTCAAGAAGGTACTGCATCCGGAACCTGGTCGTCCGAGAACGAGCATCATCTCTCCGTCACGTACGCATCCGTTGAAGCCATGGACGAGAGTCTTGAGGTTGCCGCCGCCGACAGCGAGCTTGGGAACAAAGCGTGTGATGATGTGGTAGAGATCGGGTCCAAATGTGCCAATGATGGCGTCTGGCAGAGTCCTCGCGAAAGAAGCACCGCCGCCGATGCCCTTAACCGTGAGATCCTTGAAAATGACGCCAACCTTCTTCGCAGATTGGCCTTCGGTACGTTTTTCGAAGTGGCCCTCTCGCATGAACTGGTCGAGCTCGAAGTCATCCTCTTTGTCTCCACCTGCTTCCAGGTCGCCGCCAATGTCAGTGCCGTCGCCCTCGGTCTCCCTGTTGGTGTGTGTGGTGGGGGGACGAGCGCTTGCCCTGCTCTTTTGGCGTTTTGCGGTAGCATGGCTGTGTTGAGTATCTTGTGTCCGCGTTCTCTCAAGATTGGTCAGATCGCTCCTCAAATTCTGGAAGTCCCGCAGAGCGTCATGCTCGTTGATGCCGCCCACATCTTTTTCGCCCCAGGTTCCGGCGCGGTCGCGATCCGAGTCGGAGTCGCTTGGTTCGTGAGGAGGATGCAGGCGACCAGCGTTTTCGTGTGTATCGCCGCGGTGCCAGGCGTTCTGTGATGGTAGAGTTGTTCCAGTCTCGCTGCGCGTGAGCTTGCGCTCATCAACGCCGGTTCCCCACATCTTGGGTTGGTGTTGTGATCAAGTCTGGTGATTAAGAGAGTGTATGTAGTTGAGTGAGGTAGTAAAAAAAAAGGAAGCTGATTTGAGAGCGCGCGGCGTCTGGCGCTGCTAGTCGCTCGACAAACGAGATGTCGCCTTGGAATGAAGGGGAGGCGAAGTGGGTGGTAGAGGAGAAAGAGACTGGAGAAAGGCAGTCTTTCTTACCGCATGGCAACGCAATGGGCGAGCGCGCAGGTCAAGTACTAGTAGAGTGACGATTGGAAGCTACTCGGAGTTTGGAGGTAAGAAAGCTGAATAATGCGTGGGCACGCCGTTTGCTACTGGCCCACCGACCGGGACCCGCGCGCGCGGCCGCGGTGACAGAAAATGGATGAGGCAACGCGCTGCAAAGAAACACTGCGATATCGTCATTGCGGGCCAAGCATCTCAGCACGCATCGGCCAAGCAAATGTTAACGGCAACGGCTGACGATTACTCAGAAGGAGGAGGATGATGCTCGGGCAGTTGAGCTTCATCCAGTGCCATTCGATTCGCTGCTATAGACAATCAGGTGGCCATAGAATCCTCTTGTCACACACCAATGGCTGCATGAATGTCGTTTTCATGCGACCAGAAGTCATCCCCAAGCTCATGCAAGCCGCTGACGAATCGATTCCCTGGTTTGTTTAGCTTTTTCTTAACGCGATGTGGCGTCTCCCGCGCAAATCTTCGGGCCCACAATCTATCTCCCCTATCTCCGTTGAAGCGGTCTTCCCAATCGAGACTTGCCGCTGCCATCACTCATTCTTCATCACATCGTATGTGTTGACAGAAAACCCGCTTGAAGTGCAGGCATATAATTCCATGTGCTCAGCAAAATCTGCTCGTAATCCATTCACAGAAACGAACAGTTGAACGTAAAGGCATATTCGTTCATGGGCCTTACACGTGTTCGATCACCACAACTACGTCTAACCATTCTCCCGGCGGTCAACACGAAGGACACATCATCCGCCTCCGTAGTCGACTTACAAATGCAATCTGGATTAGCGATCAGTCTCATTCACATGGCTGGGCACTGCATATATACATATGTGTCGTTCATATAGATTGCACTTACCGCAATCGATTCATTGTGCTATCGCATCTCCACTCAACCTGACACGCCATCAGCTACAGATCTCCACGCGAGCGCCAACGCGTCCTGTGAGATCCACTGAGAGATCCACCGCTCGCTTGTGGCTCGGCCTTCCGGCAGGGCAAGCCCACAGATCTGGTGCTGTATCAATAAGCAGAATCAGAAATTGAAGGTCCTACGATGCTGGAGGTAGGAAGAATTTTTAGTTGATTCTTGTCAGTGTTTGACCTGTTGCTTCGGTCGATGATCGCCGTTTACAAATCATCAACGATCAGGAGTCGCGATCGTGATTATTGCCACATCACAACTATCCATTCTTGAATCAAGATACGGCATCCGGCAGGTCGTCTACACGGCAAGCAAGGTTTGATGTTTCGGGGTTCGGAGAGCACACACGGGACGTGTACGGATCAGCCTTGCCTGCTTCTTGACTTGCAAAACTTCCCAGGACTTCAGAACTCGACTCGCGTATTTCGTGATGACGGCCGTCTCCATTGGTGTGTGACGGCAGACCCTGAAACACACTTGCAGTCTTGTACTACGCGAGCCACGGTAGCCATTCAAATCCATCGCCTAAGGCATCCTCCGAAGCTGTAGCATGATTGTCTCCAAACTTGTACATCTTCATCGTATGTCTTAATGGCAGGAGTGCGCACCACGTCCACGTTCTGGATGACAGGCCCTTCTCTCGGTCGCAAGCAAGCGAGATGGCGCGACTGGGGCTGTGTCTGCAGCTCGGGCTTGGGATCACCGTAGCGCCCAAGCAAAGCGCAGCTGGGCCAGTGGTGCAAAAATCGCCCGCCCTGTGCTGTGCTATACAGTAATAAGTCGGTGTGTGTTACAAACGCCACTGCCTCCGCCGTGTCAAGAGTGCAAAGAGCACAAAAAAACAAACGCGCATGGCGACATGGAAGAAATTGACCCGAACACCCTCCTCTCACACCCGGGCCCACGATGGGGCATGAGATGGTTCGACGGCGGCCTCGAAGACTTGCAACTGGACATTGTCGGTTTCCTGGCCATATTGGGCGAGGATGCTGTGCGTAAGACTGCGAGGCTGGCGTCGCTGTCGAGCATCTTTTACCTGCCGCGCTTGATGCCAGCGCCTCATTCGCTGCTCTACGTCGAAAGGCCTGAGAATATCGAAAGCGTGCGAGCGTCGGTCACGGCTGTACACTCCGGGAACCAACGAGACTATTTAAACCACGTCACGGATGCGCTATTGTAAGGTTTCCTTGCGCGATTTATGTGCGTTGGATGCATTTGAGGCATATTGTACTAACTCTAATTCTCTAGCGGTTTCCAGATGCAGCCTTTCGAGGTGCGATGCCTTAGGATCCGACAAGTGGACTACCAGGGTTCTATGCGAACTACAGGCGGTGGCGCCGTCAGAGCGAACCTGTTTGGCCCGGTAAATCTCGTCAACATGTTTGGATGCATCTTGTCGATCGCGCTGTTTGTGCTGTCGGTGGTGTACGGCGATGGCATGTCCCTGATAGCCACCGTCCTCTTATCGCTCCTCTCGTCGCTTATTGGTCTGACCAGTCGGTGGCACATGCAATTTAAGAAACGCCCTGTGGGCGCTCGCGACCCTCCGGGTGATTGTGTTATCAGATGGCCTAATGGATCGTGAGTTGCGGTATACTCTGCTGGACTGATCAGACACTTTATTCTAACCACAGCAACAGCTACCTTGTGTTGAAATGCAACGAATCTCTGGCACATCAGTTGCTCTTCGCACCCGATGCGATCGCTTATAAGCTTCAGCATTCTGGCCACTTTATTCCAGTATCTTTGCTCGGCACGCTTATCCTCATGATCAGCGTGATTGCTCTCGCCAACGCCAAGATACAACTACAGATCGCCTGGGCTGTTTCATATGTCATACTGAACATTGGCCACTGGATGGCAGCCGCACTTCCAAGATGTAAGTCCATTTTACTACTCGCCTCGTTGCTTCTGTCCATCCCTTTGTTTCTTGCTCGTGACTTGCACACGGCTGTATCTCAACAGATTTATCGACACTCCAACGTTCCTAGCGTATCATTCTCTTCGTATGCCACATGCAGTCACGAACAGTGAACATCTCTCAATAGCATGGATGGTCGCTTCAATCTCTACAGCTGGTAGTACTACCACTTTGACCCATTAAATGGACAATGAGCTTCTACACTTCCCTCAGTGGAAACTTAGCTCGTCCAACGCCTCTGCCTGATGGTAGTCTCTCATTGCCCATCATGCCATCTTGGACCATACGCAAGCAACTCTTGAATCAGAAGCCATTTCTCATGACACTCACTAACTCCACCAGCCTGGTCGTTCGACTTCTCAGGATATGAAATCGAAGAGGAACACTTGTCTTCCGGCGGCAAGTCAGCGTCATTTGCCGAGGGTCTCTTCAAGGCAATTGTCTTCACTCGCTCTACTTCCTGGATAAAGCTCAACACAACAGTACCCGACACCGAGCATTGGAGAGAGTGGTTGCGACAGGCAGAACTTGCGGCGAATCAATGCCTAACGTCTGATGATATTGTCGAAGAGGTACCAGTGCCTCGTACGCTTCGCAGACACGGGTATGTTACTAGGTGTGAGCCCTTCCGGATGTCGGAACTATGCTAACTCTACACGTAGTATGTCAACTATCCATGTACTTACGCTCTTGAAGAGAAGGCTTTTGCAGGGGAGAAACATCTCTGCATAGATCAAAATCCCTGACCGAAATGCACATCGCAACTAACTAATGATCTCGTAGGCACATGGGGCAAGGCACACGCATGCGGCGTCACGCACCAAACCCCGAACCCGGATATTTTCCAGTCCGACAAAGCCTTTAACGACATATCGAACCGCATTTTGACGAAAGAGATGACACCAGTACCCGAATGAGACATACATAGCCGCCAATGTACATGACCCTGTAATGAATTTGTATCGATCGATTAACTACACGTCTCAGTAGTCAGTGTGTCACAATTATCCGGCCAATACCTTCTTGACTTCCGCAGGCACATCGTATGAGCCGAACTTCCGGTATTGTTTCGAAGCAAGCCCAGTCTTACCTGCACGACACGTTAGTCAGCCCGTCTCCAACGTTTGACCAGAGCGTACTCACATCCCATCCAGATGAAGAAGTACATCACCATTTCTTGCACAATGCCCATATCTTGCTTCATCCCGCTGCGCTTGTCGGCTTCCTGTCGAATCCACAGCAATCTTGGAATGCGCATGTCGGAGTAAAGTTTCGTGGCCAGACGCCAGTCAGCCTGGCCTTGATTCTGGTGGTGTGCGAGCAACATGGCTAGAATTTCGCAATCCTCCAATGCCATGCTTGCGCCTTGACCGCTACCTGACGATGTGTTGTCAGTAAAGACGCATGAGCCCAACGAGATACAAGGGTTTACATACTTGGCTGCAGCGCATGGGCTGCATCTCCTAGGATCACACAGCCTCCGTTCTCCCAGGTAGCCAGGTCGGGAGTCGTGAATGTCGGATACACACTGTCAACTTCCACCTTTTCGATAATGCGCTGTACCACAGAATTTTTCCAGTTACGATGGCGTTCAGCAAGCTGACGCTTAGCGTCTTCGCGATCAATCCGGCGCCAATCCGTTGGGCACTCTGCAAGCGAGTATGTTGACCACCAGGCGGCTTCGCTCCCATGCTTCCGAGGGTCAGTAGCTTCAGAGGAACTGTACCCGTACCCGAAGAATCCATTCGCGCCAAAGACGACATTCATCTCTCCATCTTCAACGCCTTCGAGCTTGTCGCTGTGCACAAATCCACCAACGCCTGTGAGTCCTTGGTAGATCGGCTTCACCTCCTCTCCCAATACAGCCTTCCGAACCCTGGACCACACTCCATCACAGCCCGCCACCAAATCCGCCTCGATCTCTCCACCGTCTTCGAAAATGATTTTGCACTTACTTCCTTGTTTCGCGTCCCCAGGCAACACCTCAACAACCTTCCTGTTGCCCACGATCGCAGAATCCGCCACCCTCCTCTTCAAACACTGCCAAAAAGCCGCTCTACCAACCAGAGCTCCTCCACCTCTCTCAGCAACCTGCGTCTCGCCAAGGAACCACCCTCTGGCATTGCTCATCCTCCACCGGTCCATCCAATGCCCAGTCCTCAAGATCTCCTGCTCTAGCTCGGGATCCAGACGCCGCAGGACTCGGAGGCCGATGGGCGAGAAGCCCAGTGCGCCGCCGATGAAAGATGCATTGGAGGCCTGGTTGTTGCCGTTGTCTTCGGCTGTGGCTGGGGTGGCGGAACGAGCTTCGTAGATGGTGATTGTGTGGGTAGCTGTGAGTCCGAGCTTTTGTAGCCAGAGGTATAGTGAGAGGCCTGAGATGCCGCCGCCAATGATTGCGATATGCATGGTAGTAGTAGTGACTCGTACGTTCAAGAAGACGCTGCGATAAATTGCTCGATGAATAGGATTGTTGGCTAGCCTGTTTGTGATCAGTGGAGAAAGATCCTCTGGACGTGCTGGCTCGTTTGTCTGGATAGAAGGAGTATGTAAGGATTTACTATTAGCCGATTTGACAGATCTTGGACTTGAACTGAAATTGTCAAGGTTGTCTTTATAGCGTTGCACAACAGGCACCCACTTCCGTTGTTCGCACTCGCGAGGATGGAAAGGTGGGGTGCAGTGGTAGACTATTCTGAGTTCTGAGTTTCAACTCTGGGGATCATGCGATGATCAGCTGATACTAATACAAAGGATCCGGTCTTTGCCATAAGAGTAAAAGCGCTGTATCTACATGCTACTGTTCATTGGACTGCTTCCAAGCGTGACATTAGACGAACGTTTACGATCAGCTGTGAAGGCGCCCCACCAGGCAACCACGCACGCTATCGTCTACTTCGCTATGATACAATATTCTCGCAGTTGTGGTTTACCCTCACATGACCTTACATGCTGGTCCATCGGTTTGCCCCCCTCTGGCTGTAGTGGTCATCGCCGCGGTCTTTGCGATGTCTTCGAAAACTTCTCGGCACAACTGTGGAACTGTTAGCGCACTGAAACGAATATTGAGAGATCTAGAGATGCTCACTTCTCCCGTCACTGCACTACATTCACAATACCGATCGCATCGCATCTTCTGGGCAATTCCGAGTGCTTCTTGAGGGTACACGAACTTCCGTCCGTTAATCGGATCCCGATCTTCCGATTGAGTGGCGTCACTCGCGGGCTTCACAGATCCGCCATAGTCGTCCTGGCTACGGACATCTCGTTTCAAGCCGAGCAGGACAACAGGTAGTGTGTCGTTATCGTTGAAATGCGTCTCGACAAGTGGCTTCCAATACTTGTGAACGCTTGTCAACGACTCTGGATTCGCGATGGAGTAACATAAGACGACTAGTGCTGGACGCAGAAGAGTGAAGTTCTCAGGAGACGCTGTGTCGTAGAAGTTGAAGCGATAAGGCCTGTTGTACATGCGAATGTTGAACGGGAAGGGCTGGTCCATGTCTCGTAGTACTGGTAGGGGCTCATTCGAAGAGTGGCCCTGGGTGCCCAGCGTTAGGCGGCTGAGGCATATTCAGCATGAGATAGATGTCCAACTCCTCAAAGGATGAATATAGAGGACACAAGGAAACATCGAGAGACTCACGACAGAAATGTCGACTTACCCACTTCAGCATCACCGAGGAGGAGGATGGGCACCTCGGGCGCATCAATGGAGGGGTCTGCCATGATCACGTGGGGTTGAGTGACTAAAAGAGTTGTTTGTCTATCAAAAGGGAGTGAACATGACGTTGAGAAAGTGTGCCACCGAGATAGATGGTATTCAGCACGTGCAGACAGTCTTGTGTAAGGCTGGGCATGCGAGGCGATAAGGATAAGGCTGCAGCAGTCAAGGTGCCCTGGATGCTGCTGACTGTCGCGTAGGTGCATTTGCGTCTGCATCCCTCTCCCCGCGTTGCACGGGCCGCATCGTCACATCTCTTCTTGCGCAAGAATCTCTGCCTGTGACGCTTTTGCATGCCTCTGCTCTCAATATGACCAATTGCTATTCCTCCCATAACCTCCTCCTACACACCACTCCGGTGACGGCATCGGTCAATACCAGAGCCCGGTGCTCCACCATCACTCCTCGCCCGCCCTGGCCATCCTCCACGCCACGCTCGAGTAAAAGCAGCCTTTGAAGAAAAGTCGGAGCTTCGGATAGCGACAGCAGAATCACCGCTCGACTCGTATATCGCATCCGTACCTACACACATACCTTCGATCGACACGTCCATACACCATGGTTCGCAACATCGTCATCTTCGGCGGTTCCTCGCACCCGCAGCTCACCGAGAACATCTGCACCCACCTCGGAATCCCGGCCGCCAACATCGAGTTGAAGAAGTTTGCCAACGGTGAGACTCGTGTCGAGATTGGCGACAGTGTCCGTGACAAGGATGTGTACATCGTGCAGTCCGGTGGCGGCAAGGTCAACGATCACCTCATGGAGTTGCTCATCACCCTGAGCGCATGCAAAACTGCAAGCGCAAGACGAGTCACCGCGGTCCTGCCTTTGTTCCCATACTCGCGCCAGAGCGACTTGCCTTACAACAAGGTCGGTGCGCCGCTCGCCAGAATGCCCACCAAGGCCGACGGAGATGCGAATTACACCTTCAACTCGAGGCCAGCGAGCCCTTTCCCAGGTGGCCCTGAAAGTCAAGGTGTCAGCAACGGCAACGGCGCCCAGTCCTTGACAAAGAAATTGAACGGCCTGTCTATGTCGCGCAAGAACACATTGGATAGCAACCAGTCCGACCACTCGGACAGCGAGGGACACAGTGCTGGAGCGCCAACAAGCAACCCTGCTCCCGTCCAGCACTCCCAACCGCCTCAAATGGCGGTGCAGAAGGGCTACAAGATGTGGGTCGCTCAGGCTGGTACTCTCGTCGCCGACCTCCTCACATGTGCTGGAGCAGACCACGTCATCACAATGGACCTGCACGACCCACAATATCAGGGCTTCTTCGACATCCCTGTCGACAACCTCTACGGTAGGCACATGTTGAAGAAGTACATCCAGCAACAAATCATCCCCAAACATGGCGGAGCCGACAATTGCGTGATTGTCAGCCCCGATGCTGGTGGCGCAAAGCGTGCGACCAACATTGCAGATGCTCTCGGCGCAGACTTTGCGCTCATCCACAAGGTAAACCCACGAAACCCATTGGAGGAAGCTCCATCATCTGACATAAATTAGGAACGCCGCCCAACTCAGGTCTCAGACCGTCAGAACGCCAGCATGCTGCTCGTTGGTGAAGTACGCGGCCGCACTGCCATTCTCGTAGACGACCTGGCGGATACCTCCAACACCATCACTCGTGCCGCCAAGCTCTTGAAGAAGGAAGGCGCCCAGAAGGTCTACGCACTCGTCACCCACGGTGTGTTCTCGGGAGATGCTGTGGAGCGTATCAACGCCAGTGCGATTGACAAGGTCATCACAACCAACTCCGTGCCCCAAGAAGAGCACCTCAAGAAGTGTCCCAAGCTGGAGGTCCTGGAGATTGGAAACGTCTTCGCCGAGGCCATTCGCCGTGTCCACCACGGTGAGAGCATCAGTGTGCTCTTCCAGTATGATTAGAGAGGTTCGGCTCGTATCAGGGCGGACGATAGATTTGCTCATCCTTGCGTTGCATGCACGGCGTTTGATTAAGGAGGTTGGTATTATCGATTTCCAATGGCAGGAGCCATAAAATCGAGGGCAGCTCACGCGAGCAGGGCCCAAAAGCACGTAGATGGTGGCTTTGTACTTGCCGATCAATGTACATTTTTTTTGTTCTCATGAGGTACACTTCGAACTTTGATGGAAGCGATGAACACATGAATGCAATAAGAAGGCCACCATTAGTGGTACCGTCGGGAGTGGCCTGAAATACAGGCGCCTACCTCTAAGATATCAATGGCATTGCAAAAAGTCCATGATCATTCTGCTGGTACCAGCCAGCATGACTGTCGAAAAATGGCATGTTTGCCTTCCACAAGCTCAATGGCCGACGTGCTAGTAGCATCGTGCGTAGGTATCTAAATAGCCAACCTGACACGTATATAATCACAATATGACACAAGTACTCGATATCCATTTTCCAGTTTATTCAGGCATATCAACCGAGGCAAGGAAATCGGTTTGTGGCCATGGATTAGCATGATTTCACCAAGAAATATGTGGAAATCAAAAGTCCTCCACTTCCCGGCCGCGTCCAAGGCTCTTCCCCTCATCCCCAAGCCGTCCTCCACAACTCCTCCACGTCTAGATCCTTACATCTTGCTAATGAGGCCGTTGTTAGTCTTTGTAGCCCTATGGTATACCATCATGGCTTGAAGACGAGATCTTCGTGACTGGTGGAATCCATCATCTCGGTACTTGAGTTTTAGGGTTTGGATGACAGATTATGTATTGCGTCCACGTGGACCTCGGATACAATCTACAATGTAAGAAGGCGATCTACATTAGGCTGAAGACGTCTAACATAAATATCGGTCGCCCATTTCTTAGGATTTCCAAGGCACCATCGATCAACTTCTAAACATGGTCTTCCTCAAGTCCCTCACCACCGCCGCAGCGGCTGTGCTCTCGCTTTCGTCTCTCGCCACCGCGTCCCCAAAGCCCCAAAAGCCATACTTCTACAATGGCTTTGACCTGTCATCGCTGAAAATCCAGGAGGATGGCGGCTATGTCTTCAAGGACACTACTCGTGGTAATGCCACCAGACCCGTGGAGGACATCTTGGGCGATGCTGGAATGAACACCGTCCGCCTGCGTCTTTGGGTCGACCCTGTGGTTCCTTATGACGGTGGCTACTACGAGAGCTACGATCTGGAGTATACCCTTGGACTGGCGAAGCGATTCTCGGCCAAGGGATACAAGATTTACCTTGACTACCGTAAGTGCCACAGCACATATCCCGAATTCTCAATGAGCTATGCTGACCGAGCTCAAATACAGACTTCAGCGACTACTGGGCCGATCCCCAAAAGCAGTGGCAACCTGCTGCCTGGCCTACCACCATCAAGCCTCTGGCTTCAAGTCTCCGCAAATACGTCTCCTCGACCATGCAGACTTTCTCAGACGCAGGCGTAGACCTTGCACTCGTGAGCTTGGGCAACGAGATCCGCAACGGCATGATCTGGCCTCTCGGACGCGTGAGCGTCGATCTCGAGCCCCAGCGTGCCCGAACTGCCAACTTCACCGGCCTGGCCACCTTGTACGCCGCCGCTCGTGAGGGAGTCCGCGATGCCGTTGCGAAGGGTGTGCACCCCCCCGAAGTCATGATCCACATCGACAACGGATACAACCTCACCACGCAGCAAAGGTGGTTTGGGTCTTTGACCGCGACAGGATTAGTGAAGGAGAAGGACTGGGACGTCATTGGCCTGAGTTTCTACCCGTTCTACGGCACAGGAGCCACCCTTAAGAACCTCAAAGACACGATGACTTGGCTGGCGAAGAAGTACTCCAAGCCGATCCACGTGGTCGAGACTGACTGGCCTGCCATTTGCGATGGCGAGGATGCTCCTGCTCTCAGTGAGCCTAGCATTCCGGCTTCGGTGGAGGGACAGCTGGAGTGGGGTCGTAAAGTGTTGAAGATTGTCAAGGGCCTGCCTAAGGGTCTCGGAAGGGGTATCAAGTGAGTGCAGCCTAGTCTGATGTGACTAACAGGACAAAGCTAATTGTGATTTTAGCTACTGGGAGCCAGCATGGTTGAACAACACTGGTCTTGGATCAGCCTGCCAGGACGCCATTCTCTTCCGCCCAGATTGGAGCCAGTGGCCGAACGTCACCGCTTACTCTCGGGAAAGCGTTAACCTTTTCAACCAGTGATCGTCAGATTCGCCAGATTAGTAGCGTTATAAATATGAGACCAGGCCAATCCAGCCATTTGTTTTACCCGTTTCTACGATCAACTCATCCATTAGTTACTGGCACTGGCTGATAGGAATGATACGCCTACAGCCGCAGCACAAGAGACTACTCACACCTAATAGCTGCCAACGTAGCATCAGCAGCCGTGTTTTGCAACCCGGCTAAGACTACCATTGAGATATTACTAAAGCTTAGTCAGTGGCTCAGCATTTTTATGCTGCTATGGTTGAGCCCGAAATCACACACGATTACGCAGCCCACTGAGACGCAACATTACGTACTCTCCCTTGCCACTCAACGGCGAGCGCCAATAGACTAATGCGATCTGCTCTCACGGTCACCTCTGCAAAGACGGCATCCCCCCAGAGATCCGCAGAAGAAGTTACGATATGAGCCAGTGGTGCTGATAAGATATTCAAGCAAAGCGAGAATCCATGCGTACAGCGTGTGTGCTCCTCGTCCCGCATGCACCTCAATGGAAGATGTGCTCCTACGATCATGCATCTGCTCATAACACAGCACCGCTGAAATGTTGATGCCGACTTTGCCGACAATGAGGGTGCCTGAAAAGGAGGATCATTTAACCCTTGTCGTGTGCTATACTGTTTAGAGTACTCGACCAATCGGGCAGCCCGCTCAAGCGCCACTGAGTCGCGCTTTCCAGCACTTGTGCACTGTTATCTTGTACCAGAGCGCGTTCGAATTGGTGCTGCGCCCCAGATACGTGATTTGATCCGCTTCCTACGTGCTGTTATCATCTGTAAGCTATGCACTAGATAGGAAGGCCCGGTATACTAGGCCGCTCGCTTGGATATCGTACGAACAACGATCTATCAACCGAAACATCTTACCGAGGGGTCACCCTCTCATCAAAAACTCTACATACATTCTGACTTGGGGCAGTGATTGCAACGTACGGAACCTCTATTATGGAGTGCCCTCCCATCTCAGACAATGGCTTTGGTCCTCAGTATTGCGACAAATTCGATTTCACACTGGTATTCGAACAAAGTTTCTTCCAGATTGCACCATGTGCTCTGCTCCTTCTTGCTATTCCATCACGTGCTTCCCGATTACGACGACAGGAAGCGAAATGCCCTAGATCATGGACACACTTTTGCAAACAAGCATATCATGCTTGGCTCTGAGCCAATGCGCTCTCTTGATCTCCTCAGCTCTATCCAAGGACACTAGTCGAACCGGTCTGGCAGCGGCAAGCTTGTCTTTTCTTACTTGTTTGGCTCTGCTTTGGCTTTCTTCTCTCGAACACATGCGCTCAGCGAGACCTAGCGACCTCATCAGCGTCTTCATCCTCGTCTCCATTATTCTGGATGTCCCACAAGCCCGTACTCTATGGCTGCGACACCGCTCAGACATAGCCGTCGCGACCACTTTCACTACTTGTCTGGCCATCAAGATTGCCATACTGTTCCTCGAATCGAGGTCTAAGCAGCCATGGCTGTTAGCTCCGTATCGAGCCTACTCTCGAGAGACACTCACAAATATCTTCGATCGGACTGTGCTCTGGTGGCTTGGCCCGCTCTTTCTCCTCGCATATCGGAAAAATCACAGGTTCGAGGACTTGTACGCTATCGACGACAGCCTGCTATCTGGATCAGTGGAACATCGATTTATGCAGCATTGGTCACGCCTTCGTAAGTCAGACTTTGAAATCATGTCAACCCGCTTCTTACATATCAAACAGGCCGATACCGTTCTCAAAAGCGTCCGCTATTGCGAGCAATCGTCTTGACAACCAAGTGGAGTCTTGCTGCGATCGTTTTTCCACGCCTCTGCCTCAGCGCTGTAAAGCTTACCCAGCCACTTCTAATCGGCAGAATAACAAGCTGGCTCGGTGAAGACCCACGAGACAATGACTCTGGGAAGGGCTTGATTGCCGCTACAACACTAATCTACCTGATCATGGCACTGTTCACTGTAACGTACAAAAGGCAAACCGACCGCTTTCTCACTACGTTGCGCGGAGTCCTGATCTCTGCATTGCATTCGCAGAGCCTGGCTGGTTCAAAACCCCAGCTTGCAGATGGTGACATGCTCACGCTGGTAAGCACAGACGTCTTACGCATTGCCATGAGCTTGCAGAGGATAGGAGAGATCTTTGCCGCACCGTTCGAAGTCGTCGCTGTTGCAGCCTTGCTAGCTAATCAAAGCGGCGTGTCTTGCGTTGCCCCGATCGCAGTGGGAGTTATAGTACCAATCGTGAGTGCTCTCAATACCAAGCGAGGTCTACCAATGCAGAGGCTATGGCTCGATGCCATTCAGCGACGTATTGCATACACAAGTGCCGTGCTCGGCTGCTCCAAAGGCTTCAAGATGCTAGGATTGACCGAATTTCTGTCCGAGCAGATTCAGCGACTAAGAGTGAAGGAGCTTGCTGATTACGCTGGGTATCGAAAATTCGTCGCAGCTAGAGAAACACTCGCTTCAGTACCCAGAGCCTTGGGGCCGACACTTGGCCTGATGATGTTTACTCTGATCAATGGCGGCAACAAGCTGACTCCAAGTCTGGCGTTCAGTATGTTGTCATTGTTGTCACTCCTATCTTCACCAATAGAAGAGGTAGTTTGGGCCATCATTGACCTCCAGCTGGCTTCTGCGAGCGTTCTACGAATTCAGTCCTTCTTACTCGGCGACGATAGCGAGAACCCTATGCCCTCGCTAAATTCAAACAATGCCTCTCCATCCATTGAGATGGCGGCTAGGCCTCCACATGGCGTCAGTCTGACCAATGCGACAATATATGCGGGTAGCGATCCTCAGCGCCCTATCCTTCAGGACATCTCCCTGGATCTGCAGAAAGGATCTTTCACTCTCGTCCTTGGGTCGGTAGGAAGTGGAGGAATCTTTACTTCGTGTTGTCATGGCCGACATGAAGCTGAACGCTGGCAGTCGCTCCGTCTCGGAAGACTTTCATGCATTCGCCTTCTGCTCTCAAGAACCCTGGCTACCCAACGACTCAATCCGGAACATTATCGTAGGAGAGTCCGATTACGACTCGATTTGGTACACCACAGTTGTGCACGCGTGCGCATTATCGATCGACATCACCCGCTTCCCAGCTGGAGAGCAGACAACCGTAGGCGATAAAGGCATGTCACTGAGCGGCGGGCAAAAACAGCGTCTTGCCCTCGCGAGAGCCCTGTATTCACGAATCCCCATGTTGGTGCTGGATGACATCTTCAGTGGGCTGGATGTTGGCTCCCTCAGACACATTGTCAAAAACGTCTTTGGCCCCTCAGGCATAGCCAGGCGACTTGGCCTTACAATCATCATGGCCACTCAATACGGTGCTCACGTTGTTCAGCAAGCTGACCAGATAGCAGTCTTGGGACGTGACGGCAGGATCGTCGAGCAAGGGTCATTCCAAAAGCTGGTGAGCAACCGGAACAGCTTTCTCCATACCATCGAGCTTCGGGAGGAGAAGTCTCTCGGTGGTCCGCCCGAAGAGACAAATGATACTGTCGTTACTCTTGCCGGTCCGGTTGGGGAACCAGACGAAACTCCAGAACCTACCTCTGCACGCAGGACTGGAGAACTCTCAACCTATGCATGCTGGATCCGGTCGTTCGGACCGAAGTTATGTCTTCTGTTTCTGGCCGCAACAATTTCTGCAGGATTTTCCTGGAAATTTATGGATGTTTGGGTCCAGTGGTGGTCTGATGCAGCTGCATAGCCGTCCGGAGCGTCTCAACACTCTCTAGGATATTGGATCGGGTGGCATATAACTTTTGCTCTGCTCGCATTGATGTTCGACTTTGCCAAATTCTGGACAATCCTCGTCTGGGCTGTGCCTCACTCTTCAGCGCAGCTCCACCAACAGATCTTGAACAGCGTGATGAACGCTCCGTACTGGTTCTTCGTCAAAACTAATTCGGGATCGATTGTGAACCGCTTCTCCAACGACATGACGTTGATTGAGAGCGCCGGTGCCGGGCCTATTTTGCAAGCCTCGGAGACCTTGACAATGGTCTTGGGCAGCGCAGCGCTGATATTGGCCGGTTCCAGCTATGCCAGTGCCACTCTACCATTCCTTCTTGTGACAGTCTATCTCTTACAGCGGTTTTACCTTCGTACGTCGCGCCAGCTCCGATACATGGATCTTGAAACTCAAGCACCCTTGATCAATGCAATCCAAGAGTCGATGTATGGTGTGTCAACCATCCGCGCCTTTGGATGGGAATCTGCTTCCCATCAGAAATTCCTGGACCTATTGGATCGCTCTCAACGCCCGTACTACCTTCTGCTGTGCATTCAAAGATGGCTGAGTCTCATGTTGGACATTCTTACAGCTTTGATCGCAACCGTCGTTGTGTCCCTGGCTATCGGCATACCGTCAACATCATCCGCAATTTCGTTGGGCCTGGCCTTGCTCAACGTACTGGGATTCAACAGTCAACTCTCTGCTTTCGTTGTCGCATGGACAACGATTGAGACTTCTGCTAGTGCCGTCTCTCGCTGTCAAACCCTCGAACAAATTACTCCAGACGAGCGACTGCCTCTTGAAATTGCGGAACCAGATCAAAATTGGCCAGCAGAAGGGAAGATTATGATCCAAGATCTGCGGGCTACTTATACCCCAGATGGTCCAGAAATCCTCCATGGAATCGACCTTAGCATCGCACCGGGGGCCAAAATCGGTATTTGCGGCAGGTCGGGAAGCGGAAAATCGTCCTTCCTACTTTCGCTGTTTCGGATGCTGGAGAATATGCCCAGCATCTCCATCGATGATGTTGATCTTTCGACCCTTCCTCGAAGCGTTCTCCGGGAACATTTAACGGCGATTCCTCAAGAGACACTGATCATACCCGGTTCGCTGAGGGAGAATATCAACCCTTTGAAAACGAGCAACGTCGATGATATCAATTCGGCATTGAACAAAGTCGGTCTTGCTTCTCTAGTCGCTGATCGAGGTGGAATTGAAAAGGACATGACCGACATTGGTCTCTCTCAGGGCGAATTGCAGCTATTCGCTGTTGCTAGGGCCCTTTTGCACCCGAGCAAAGTCCTGGTGGTGGACGAAATGACCTCTTCCATGGATCATTTGTCAGAACAGAGAATTCTTGGTCTCATGAGAACTGAGTTTGAAAGTAGCACGGTTCTGGCGGTTGCGCATCGGCTCGCTACCATTGTCGACTTTGACATGGTTGTTGTTCTGGATGCGGGTCGCGTGCTTGAGTCTGGACACCCGCGCGAACTGCTTCAGAGAACTGATGGGTACTTCAAGAGGATGTGGGATCAGCAACAGTTACAAGGCTGATAATTGTTATCAGATAGCCACTACCCACCTGCTCACGAAAATTATCACCGCCGCGCAAGATGCCGCATTGCAAGACCGGAGGACATTGCACACATTTCCGGCGCTCGTCTAGTTATGGTCGCACGTAGATTCGCATATACGATGGCAAGAGTTGAGATGTAAGTAGAAAGAATATTATTATAGTGAAATCTTGGAAGCACCAGTGTGCTCCTATAGACTGTCTACAACAACTTTGGTTCCACAACCCCCGTCTGCTTGTCAATGAGCCCATAGGTTTCGATCCTTCTGTGGCGTGCATAGTCAAAGGTCTTCTCCTTACCTTGCCTGCAGTCGCTCAAGTCGATCTCGGCAACCACCAGCTCGTCCTCGCTTGTCTGCGCTTCGGCAATCACGTGGCCCTCTGGACTGATGATGCTGCTGCCAGCGATGAGATCATACTTGCCATCGTCCAATCCACATCGAGCGGAGCTTATTGAGAAGCATGCGTTCATGTAGCTGTTTGCCTGCTGGACCAGCCGTGAATGGAAAAGAGCTTCTTCTTTCGCCTTCTCCGGAGACATGGGCTTCGAGCCCCAGAGGTGCGACCTATTAGGCATCAATGTGTTAGGGAATGCCACTTGTACATATAGCGAGATCAACTCACATGTTAGCTCCTGTGTTGTATCCGAACATCAGGATTTCGGCTCCTTGGAGCGAGTACGTTCGCCAGGCTTCAGGCCAGCGACGATCGTTACAGATCATCATTCCAAGGATAGGATCACCTTTGCCCACGGTAGACTCTCCATCTTTGGCGGTGGACTTCTTGATAGTATCTGGGACTAAGCCAGGCGCACGGAAGGCATTGAAGCCTAGATCGCCCGGCGTGAAGTAGCGTTTCTCGAGTTGGTTTGTTGCTTCGGGATCCTTGAAGGGCTCTACTGTGCCAGGAAGGTGGACTTTGCGGTATTTGCTGAGCACCTTATCTTCGCTCGCTGAATAGTAAACGGATGTGTTGTAGCCAGTGCCATCCGGGGTACGCTCAGCATATCCTAGTACGATATCGATTTTGAGCTCTTTTGCTTCATCGAAGAGTGGCTTGACGTCTGGCGATTTCGTGATGTCCTCGCCGTGCTCGAAAAAGCTGTCTAGCGTCTCGTGGTCCTCGAAAAAGTACCGGGGGAAGAAGGTTGTCAAAGCAACTTCGGGATACACCACGAGTTTCACGCTCTTTTGTGATGCTTCGCGTAGGAGCTTGATGAGTCTGGGAACTGTCTCTGATTTGGGTGTTTCGCGATTGATAGCGCCGATCTGGGCGGCGGCAACGATAAGATTTCTAGGCATGGCGGAGAATATGGTCTATGAAGCGGAACAAAAGGCACAATAACAATTTGAATAAACAATCCAGGGTTTCGTGTCTTCTTTTATCTATATACATGTCAGGTGGTATCGATATCCACGTTGGCCGCCTTGGTATGCACGCCGGCCGGTAGCTGTACTGTATCGTCGCCGGTGGAGACCAAGGGCACAATCAAGCAGATCTTCGCCGGAATCCTGCCTATCGTTGCCCGACACCCCAATTGAGAAGGTCACGTTCATGGAACAACATAGTTGCCCGTGCAATCGGCCAACATGGTCTCTTATGATCTTGTTGCTGTTGCTGCCCAATATTGACTTTGCCGTGTCATTGTTGTGAACTTCTGCTGGTTCGACAATATTGACCTGGGACTGCTAGCCGCCGACAGATTGCGAAAACCGAACAAGCAGGAACACGACTCTAGCAATCATGGAGTTCGATCTCATAGTGACGGGAGGAATTATTGTACGAGTCTGTTCAATGAGACATCTTGGGCTGCGGTGCTGATAAGATTCCAGGTGACTGCAACAGAGATTCTCCCTGAAGGCTGTCAAATTGGTGTCAAGGACGGCACCATTGTATGCATCGGCAAGAACCTACCATCATCACCAAACACTAAAGTCATCGATTGCGAAGGAGCATATATCACGCCAGGTGGCGTAGACTCGCATGTGCATCTAGCACAAAAGAATGCGCCGACCGGCGACGGCTGGGAGACAGGGTCACGATCTGCGATTGCTGGCGGCACCACCACAATCCTCGCATTTGCATCTCAACAACGAGAGGACACGTCGCTCTATCCGGTACTCGAAGACTACCACCAGAAATCTCGTGACCAAAGCTACTGTGATTATGGGTTCCACTTCATCCTGACCAATCCCACCGAACCAATCCTCAGAGATGAACTGCCTAAGATAGCACGAGAAGAGGGCATTACAAGCGTGAAGCTTTACATGACCTATGAAGCCATGAAGCTCGGCGACCGTCAGATCCTCAACATTCTCTTCGCATGTAAAGGTCTCGGCATGACTACCATGATCCATGCCGAGTCTCACGATATGATTGCCCTCATCATTGAAGGTCTTGAACGCAACAACCACACCGAACCTTACTTCCACGCGCTCGCTCGTCCGAGAATCGCAGAAGACGAAGCATCCTACCGTGCCATATCGCTCGCAGAGCTCGCCGACGCTCCAATGCTGATAGTGCACATGTCGTCCGAGACTGCAATCAACCACGTGCGGGATGCTCAAACAAGACTTCTCCCCGTTCACGCCGAGACCTGCCCACACTACCTGTTCCTGCTATCTTCTGAGATCAAAGCAAAGCCACATGACCACTTCTCCGGGGCCAAACACGTCTGCAGTCCTCCTCTGCGACACAATCCTGCTGACCTGGAAGCTCTTTGGCTATCGATCGCGAATGGTACCTTCACAACATGGTCATCCGATCACGCCCCAAGCAAATATGACCACCCAGAGGGCAAGAAACTCGGCCTGATGGAGGGCAACATTCCTCGATTCTCAAAGATTCCCAACGGTTTGCCTGGTCTCGAAACCAGAGTTCCGCTGCTCTTCAGTCAGACGCCTGCCTGTCAGCCAGCAGGAAAGGCTCGTCTGAGCCTGCCACGTTTCGTGCAACTGACTGCTACCAATCCTGCGAAGCTTTACGGCCTTGGTGGACGGAAAGGCAGCATCGCGCCGGGCTATGACGCTGACCTTATCATATGGCATCCGGACAAGAAAGGTGCGCGAACCATCGTGCAGGACAGACTGCATCACGACATTGACTACACACCTTTCGAGGGCGTGGAGGTGGGCAACTGGCCGAGGTACACCATCCTTCGTGGAAAGGTCGTGTGGGACGACGCTGAGGGCATTCTTGGAGAGAAGCAATTTGGCCAGTTCTTGAAGCGTGACAAGGGAGAAGTCATTGTAGGCAAGACAGGAAATGTGCCGAGGGGCATGGGTGCTGATGAGCGTGGGTATTGGCTTTGATAAATCACGAAGGTTGCGATCAAATAAAATACATGTACACATCGCATCAATGATGAAAATTTTTCTCATACAATGTATTGCCCGTCTGATATGTCACAATCGTTGCCATGCAATCTGTGGTGGAAGCAAAAAACATTGAAGGCATACATGTACATGAGACATCATGCCGCATCATGCCGCATCATGCCGCATCACTAGGGTTAGTGTTGGGGCAGGGTTAGGATGCCTGATCCTAAGACATGGATCAATATCACTTCATAGAGAACAAACAATCGTTGTATTTTGTTATTTATGAGTCCCTATCATTCGTTAAGGAACTGCTGGCCTGTGTGAGGTGCGTTGTGATGCTGAGTGGCGTTAAAGCTTTTACAGAACAAGTTGACTTTGGAACTTTCCAATTGTTCATGACAGTTTCATTCAAAACGATTGTCCCAACAACGAAAGCTACGACGAAGCCCATAGATCAATGACACTACCAAGGTACTCACAAATCCCCTGGAAACCTGTAGGGATTCATCTCATATCAGCTATCCACAGTGTCTAGTATACATTGTTCCGGACAAGTGAGCGAAAGTCGGAATAAGCTCTGATATTAAGACTTTTGGATGAATTAGCCGTCACTTGGATGCCTGTGTAATCTGTTCACATGTAAATTATATCTGTGGTACCATTGAATCTGCTCATTCCAGAACAACGAAACGACCAGAGCATTCTGCAAAGTGTTCAGAAGTACCAAAATCGACCGCACAATATCACTGCCAGCACATAGACGATGGCAATGTAATAGCTTTCACACTTTCATCACATCCAAGGTGCCACTCCTCCCTGACCCCTCTTCTCATCCCAGCGCCAGGCCCTCAAGGTCTCCGCACCAACACTACGTTTGTTCGCCAAAGCCTTCCTCCGCAGTTCTTTGACGACATTATCATTTGCTTCCAACTCGGCAAGCGTCTCCGGTTTTGACTCTACGAGCTGCTGTAGCGTGCTCAATGAAGACTGACGAATGTGTTTCCAGAGCGCTCGGGCATCGTCAGATCCGTTCCTGGTGTCCGCCGAGGACGCATCCGTGTATGGGCCGGATACTGCAGTGGTGACTTTAGCCGCGGAGATCAATGGATGAGTCGATGATGTTGCAGTGCTGGTTTTGCGTTTGGCGATCTTGGCCGGCGTGGCAGAGAGGAGCGATCCGGAAGATGGAGCCGCGCCTGTTGTCGGGGAACATGGTGCCGTGCTAAATTTCTCGGAAGGTGCTGGGGAAGCTATGCTTGAATCCTGTTCGAGAGAGGTGTCGGAAATTAAGATTGAGGGTTTGTCAACCGCTGTTTCAAAGGATGCAGATCTCTGTTCGTGCAGCTGGGTCTCCAGGCCGACGCAGATCTTCTCAATGGGAGTTTCAGCGGATGCAGCAGGGCCCAGATGATAGCGAATTAGATCCAAGGCTTGCTCTGGCGGGCATTGTGATATGATGTACTTGGCGAGACGCTCGTGGACGTCCGAGGCGTTTGACTGTCCATCGCTTGCCGAATATATGCTCCACCGAGAGTCGGTCTTTGGCCGACGTAGCTTGCAAGCTACGCGGCAAGTCAATGTGTTGCTCTCTGGAACGAGGGAGTGTTTATAGCGTGTCTCGACGTGAAGTGCGTCTTGCTCGAGTGTGCCGACGATGCTATGCAATTCTGCAAAGAGCGATTCTTGATCGATATCGCCATCATCATCGGTGGAATTGCTTGGATGGATACGAGGCACAAAAAGTTTCATGAACAATAGGCACGATTCTCCAGGCTGGAGTTCTTTAGTCGATTTGCGTCCGACCAAGTCGATAATTCTACTGCCAGAGGTGGGTTTGTAGCAGATGCGGAGGCTCGTGATCGCGCCTAGTGATCGGTCTTGCGACTGCTTGGAGTTGGAAAGCTGCTAGCCTTCAATGGGTAGGTCCACATCATGCGTCTTCACCGTCGCTTCGATGGCGATCCAGATGTTCTTTTTCTCGCCGTAGTCAACAAATGAGGTGTCCATCGCTACTTCAAGTTGGACGTAGGGCGCCGCAAGCTGAAGTGTAGTTTTCTCGGCAGCAAGCTGCACTGTTCTGTCCAAAGGTCGAGGCGTGAGCTCGAAGCCGGCAGGATGTTTAGGCGGAGGCGATTCCGGTGCACCAGAATAGCGGTGCTTGAAGATCACGCGATCACCAGTCGGTGTGCCCAAAGGTGACGTTACTGAGTCCAGATCCTGCACGAGAGCCGATGTACTCACTGTGCTGTCTGTGAAGGATCGCTGATCAAGTCTGTGGACATCGCGATCCGCAGCTTGGCCGTCTGAATGGTCGGGTTCACTAGCGACGCTGTCGCGACTGACATCGAAGCCGTACGCTCTTCTCTCTGGTTGTGATACGTTGGTGGGTTTGCGACGCCCAGAGATTCGACGTAGCAGGCTCGCTTCAGATTCCATGGGACGGATGGCATGAGTACTGCGAGTCCGAGTGGCGGCGCTTTTGAGGCTGGACAGCATGCGCTTGCTGACAGAGCGATGGCGTGATATCTTGGGTTGCTCGGGGACAGTGTTTCCCGGAAGCGGCTGTGGAGGGAATGGTTCTGGCGACAGATTGCGAGGGCTGCTGGGCACGTGCGATGCAGGTGGCGAGAGTGTCAGTAAGCTGTCGTATGGTGTCGTCGCATGCAGCCTTTGTGGGCTGTCCTCTGAGCTTGTACATCCAACGCACGGCGGCGGCACATCACCAATCCTGTCATCTTTCTTGAGATTCTCTCTGGTCTTGCGCACCCGAAGAGGTGTGTCTGGTCTTCTGCATGCCGAATGGTCCCTCTGTCGGTGTAGGGCTGGCTTGTCGCTGGGAGACAATGGCCTAATGTGCGCGGGTAATGGCTGCGAGCGTAAACCCCGAGGCGTTGGCGGTAGATTCTGTGCATCGTCAGTCTTGATCATGGGACACATGTGCGGCCTCTTACCTCTTTTGAGCTCGCCATATGACTGTTGCATCATGATGTGATCGAGAGCTATGTCGTGTCGAAATGGAGTTCAGGCTCGACGACAAGACATCAACAGTGTGCAAACAAGGGCAGGCGCTGCTTGGGAAGCTTGGTGTTCTTTTTGGCAATCGTTCTCTCAGCTTAACTTGCAATGGAAGTCACTGTGGATACGTACATGCCTGTGTCAAATCAACCCAATCCTCAAGATATGCGGAGGGAGCAAAGCAGGATGCAGTGCACATGTCGCGCTGGTGGTTGTCTTGATCAACAGTGGTTCTACATGGATGATAAACGGGCATTACAGGAAGTGGCAGAAAGAGGAACATGTATTTGATCATCGCTTACTGGTTGGATCTACCACAACTGTCAGACTAATGTAGCAGGGCCTCATACGGGTACCATGATTCCATCATCCCACAACCTGCGCCTGAATCTGTGGCATGATGCTAGCCAGAGCCTCATCATCAATTTTGGCAAAAGAGATCTAATCGAAAAGTTAGCAACATAATCCCCAAGAACTCTATGCGCAAATACGTGCAGCAGTGGCACGCAATCACTTACAACATCTCCAGTACCGCCACCACCAAACAGTGTGCCCTCCGCTCGACTCGCCGCAATCACCTTCCTCACCCGGTCCTCCCAAACGCCCGACCAGTTCCACTCCCCGGGCCTTCTAGCGCCGCCAGGTTGTGCTGCTCGAGGTGATAGACTGCCATCACTGCTGGCATCTCCATTCAGCGATTTAGCCGGAGACTGTGCGCGGTTTTCTCCCAGGACCTTCGCTCGGTGGCTGCGCCATGCATGCCAGGCGCTGGGATTTGCGGCCGATGACAATGGTACGGCGTCTGTGATCTCTGGTGCGGAGAAGACAAGACCGAGGTATTGCAACACTTGAGCGATGTGCGGCGGAGCATTGTGTGTGGCTGCGGTAGCTTCTGTGCCTTCGCCGGCCGCCTGCTCATCTTCATCTTTCTTGCTAGCCTCTGAGGCTCCATTGGAGAACCATTCTGGGAATCCCTCTTTCAGCACCAATCCTCCAGGCGGAAGCTTCTCCTCGTCTGCAGCGCTTATTGTGCCTCCCCTTTCTCTTGTGGAGTGTGTGTATGTGGTCAACGGAGTGACGAGCGGGTGGAAGACATCCTGGAGGAACGTGATCACAGGAGGACGATCGGGATAGTCGTCAGGGAAAGCGATCTGGAAGCGGAGAATGGCATTGGTATACGGGCCTGGCAAGTTCACAGAGGGTCAGCAAAGTGAGCTGGCTGGTATGCGACACCCGGATAGCGAGGGCGATACCTTTGCGCACGAACAACACTCCGGTCCACAGTAGAGGCTCCTCGGGCACCGGCGCTACGTAAAGACCCTTGGGATTGGCATGCTTCAAACTGGCGCTGCGTTGTCGAGCTTGTCAGTGATCTTGCATGAGCAATCGATGAACCCAGGCGCGCGTACCGCGACAGGCAGGTATAGCATCAAGGTTCCGGAGGTGGAGAAACACGTACAAGTCTAGGCACAGCTTTTGCCGCGCGAAGGCGCGAGAACGCAAGGGCATGATATGCGCATGTTGCAGTGCTCGTTCAGGTCCCAAAGCCGGCGCGATCGAGAAGCAAGTCCGACTACTCCTCCTACAACTCCCCACACGGCGGCGTAGTTGGAGCCAGCGGAGCGGGTACGGTAGTTTTAGTGGATGAACACCCTGCGGTTTCACCTGTACAAATCGAGACACAACGATGCAAACGCCTCTGGAGCTTAATGCGGAGCTCGAGGGAGATCAGATCCATAACATATATCAATAAAGTCATTATCATCGGGGTATGTGCACCGGAGGACACATGCTCGATGACCACACCTGGGCATCGCAGTCGCCCGATGCCTTCGGAGGTCTCGCTAGGATAAACGTGACATCACATGATCAGCTCGTCCTGCGGGTGATAGCGAATCGAGAAGGTTATAGGCCGCATGAACCGCGAAAGCCTCTCTCACGCAGGAGTCCAAAAGTCAGCACTGTGGCGGCCTCCTGTGATGATCATCTCATTCACTGCTCCCGTTGCTAGCTAGCTGACATTGAGCTCACGAATGAAACATCGGCTAGCCGGTCACAATGTGTTGCCACTCGTACAATAATTTTCTGTCGTCTGCTGAAGCTCTACCAGCTGTGGAATCATTAACGGCCCGAAGCACCGTCTGGTAGCCTTCAGAGAGTGACGTTAATCACCCTGACTGTGTTTGGAAGTTGGCGGCCCGTACATCAAACACCGGCGTGCTGGAAGCTATAACGCCCGCGAACCTCTGACACAGAGGGAAATTGGAAAACCCTTCTCGGAACGACTTACGACTCGCTGCTCACTTAACGCCGGCGCAAATTCAAAAGCTCAAACCTGAGTCAATTGAGTTTTGCGCCTCGGGATGTCAAATGGAGCGGCGGGCGGACTCAGCTCCACAAGCCTCCCAAGGGCCCAGACGACGGGGTCAGTTATTACATGTGCTTCGATCGCTATAGATTGTTATGGCCTCGTGGGCCCTCGGCGTGAGGAGCGTGCTGTCGGCTAGTCGGCAGCGCAAATGTTTGAGCGATGGCGCGATGAAACAGGCACCACACATTTGAAATCCACTGCCACTAACATAGAGCGCCGGGGGCAGCGCGGATGGGGACAAGGGGAATTGCTCTCCGATTGCCGCGAGACT
>Ga0265797_10002128_pt1 | contig 33858 bp, 40 predicted proteins | sample P2T30metagenome_FD_192433 | JGI IMG/M metagenome (GOLD analysis project Ga0265797, IMG submission 192433) | Plant litter microbial communities from East Loma Ridge, Irvine, California - P2 T30 | ecosystem: Environmental > Terrestrial > Plant litter > Unclassified | place: USA: California...
AGACCCCCGAGGAACATGTCAATTGTCCTCTACAGGCGGATCACGTTCAAACACGTCTTCCATCCATTGTGTAGCGTGCAAGACTGCCGGTTCACTCAAGGTGCATGGACAATCGCGAGGCACCTCTCTGTTCCGTGATCTTCGCGACCTGTCCATCGGGTTGCGCCACCTAATGAATCGACCTGATTTGAAAATCACGAAATTGACCAGGATTTGGAAGTCGTCAAGGAGTGGCCCGTCTTCGAAGAAGGGAGACGGATGGGCGGCGCTAAAGCAGTATTTGTCGAACAGAAATGCCACAAGCGCTCGGTACAGAGTATTGAGGTACATGCAGCGGCCTCTGTACCGTGACATGAATCGCCAGATGTCCACCACTATCTCTCTCCAAGTGTCCTTGTCGGCGTCACTATACGCCCTCTGCTCCATTCTGGCAATCTCCATTAGCAAGTTCCCCATAACAATGAGGGACGAGCCTAGCGTCTTGTTAACGATTGTTTGTCCCCCGTCTTCTAGAAGGCCTCGGTCCGCGGCCACCCAGTCAAGGGCAAAGAGTGCCGATTGGTGCATTTCCCTTTGATTCCACAGGATGTCATTATGGAAGAAGGTGAGCCTATCAGCGCGAGGCGGATATGCTTGCAAAAGGAGTTGTCCCAAGCCGATGGCATGGAAAGCTCGTTCGACCTGTCGACGGCTCCTTTGGAGTGGCGCGGGTGCTTCATCCTCTCTAACCTCGACGGGACGCACGAAGAAGTTCCGGCGACAGAGTGGGCAATTGTTCACGCCAGGCGTATTGAGCCATTCCACAATGCATACCCTGCAGAACACATGCTTGCAAATCGTACTGACGGGAGAGACCAACGGCTCTCCCCTGCAGATGGAACACATTTTGATGGGAGACCTGCAGTTGGAACACGTTCTGTCCGCATTTTCCAGACCGGTGGCCAGGAATTGCTCTCTGGCAGGAAGCTGAAGGGGTGGTGGAGGCATCTTCGCTTTGCGTGGACCGTGCGCCGAGGATGCGGTGGGTATCAACTGCTGTTGGTTTGACTCTATAGATACGTTTTGGGTTGTAGCAATGGCGTTGTAAACGATGGTGTAGTCGAATGTCCTGCGATTTGGATCCGGCGACGGAGATCAGATTGTAGAACGTTTGTGAGGTGAAACAAAATCTGCTCTCGCACGACCTGGATTAATATTTCAGAAGCTGGATTTCATTCAGGCAGATGCTGGAGATTGAATATTGCGAATCTCCGGCAAGGGGAGAATTGAACAAAGGTACCTCAATTGTAAGTTGTAATCTTACGACAACCAAAGAGACAAAGTGGTGAAAGGTAGATGGCCGGATTTGGTCAACAATACGAAGTCACCTATAGGCAAGTATGTTCACTAGGTAATTATGTGAACACAAAGAGTTCAGGCTTTTCATACCTTGCAAGATAGTGTCCATAACGGCGGGTGGTGCTCCAACAACTATAACGGCGTTGTAAAGCGTGGAGGGAGCGGATTGGACTGTCATGCTGAATCAAGACGGCGCAGGGTGTTTTGACCCCAGCATCGGTACTGTGAATTCGGATTAGTTCGAGCGTCATCAGCCCAGGACGGTCCTCGCTCCCCTGAGATGTTAGTAATCGCGTTGGAAAGTAAGCGAATTCGACTGGGTTCTCGAGTGCCCTCCTTTGTCCAAAAGGACGCGTTGATGGTGCTGGGCTCCAATTGTGAATTCTTTATCTGGCACGTTGTAGCAGTTTCCGTGACACGTCGTCGAACAACCGAACAATTCGAGTCATATTCCTGTAGAGTATTGGGCGGAGAGAGGCTGGTGTATGCGAATGCTCGGTACTAAATACATAAGTTATGATACAGTTCGTCTTCTCTCTTTCTCCACGTACACATAGACACTTAGCCCCAATCAGCGATCACTCATCAAACCCGGGAACAACACGCCCACGTCACCTTTACCAAGGTCAACCATTGGGTTGCCGAAGGTATCATCCTTGCCAATAACACACCAATCCCAGCTTCGTCGCTCGGGATCCACACCCAGCATGTCGAGCATTCTGGCCGCACTCTCGGGGATGAAAGCCTGCAGTATAATGCCCACGAGGCGCAGTGTCTCAGCATTCATGTACACGACGCGGTCGATCTTGGCCTCGATTTCCTCGACGCTTTCACCGCGTTTGGCGGCGTCGTACATTTCTTGGCCAGTCGTGTCGGCCATAATGTGGCGAAGCTGTGTCGAGAGTGTCCAAGGCGCCGCCTGTTGTAGATATCCGTTGGCCGTGTAGACGGCATTCATGGCGGTCTGTAGAGCAAGGTTTGGATGGAGGCTGAGCATGTGTGCCTCGACTTGTTTGGGTAATGCTCTGAGGCGGCCGTAGAACTTCTGGCCTGTGATGTTGCTTTCATGTGAGACCGCTGGGAATTGACCTTCGGGCAATTTTTCTGGATGAGCATAGCGCTGGACGGCGCGAGGAACATCCCAGTTCTTCGCCCTCATGACTCGGCTGACGAGGTTGCCGAGTCCACCGTTGAGACCCTTCTTGTATTTCTCGATGATGAAGCTGTTGTCGTAGTCGGCATCGTTTTCGATGCCGCCTTCTTGGATCAGATACCAGCGCATCGCGTCAACGCCAAAGCGTTCGAGTGCGAAGAAAGGGTTGACGACGTTTCCAGTAGACTTGGCCATTTTCTGCCGGCCTAAGGTCCAGTGAGCGTGCGTGAGGATTTGCTTTGGCATGGGAAGGTCGAGAGCCATCAGGAATGCGGGCCAGTAGATGCAGTGGAAGCGAACAATGTCTTTTCCAATAACCTGGACATCCGGAGGAAAGCCAGTGCTCGACTCTTTGCCAGGAGTGAATGGGTAGCCCACCGCAGTGGCGTAGTTGAGCAGAGCATCGAGCCAGACATAGATCGTTTGGGAAGAGTCTGTGGGTACGCGGATGCCCCATTGCAGTCGACTTGAAGGGCGTGACACTGAGAGATCTTCCAGATTTGTAGAGACCTGCTTGATCACATCCTCCATTCTCGCTCGCGGCACAATCCAGTCCGGGTTCTCCTCATACCATTTCAACAACCGATCCTTGAAGGCTGAGAGTCTGAAATGGTAGTTCCTCTCGCTGGTCCACTCCACTTCCTTCCCAGTTTCTATGCTCTGCATCAGCTTCTTGCCAGTCGGAGGATCAACAATCAATTGAACCTGACTCTCCGGATAGAAAGTCTCATCCGAAACGCTGTACCATCCCTCATGTTTGCTCTCGTACAGATATCCCTTCTCTTGCAGCATCTGCCACGCATATTCCACGCCTTCGTTGTGTTGCTTGTCGGTGGTCCGAATGAAGATATCGTTACTGACGTTTATGCTCGCGGCAAGATCCTTAAACACCTCGGCGCCTTTGTCGCAAAAGTCTTTTGGTTCGGTATCCGCTTTGGCAGCAGCTTGCTGGATCTTCATGCCATGCTCATCTGTGCCAGTGCATAGGATCGCTTTGCGTCCTTTGACTTCTTGCCAGCGCTTGAGCACGTCCGTGAGGAGCATTGTGTACATGTGGCCAACATGTGGGGCGGCATTGACGTAGAAAATAGGTGTGGTCGCGTAGTATGGCTTTGTCGATGTTGCTGGTGTCGACATATATCTCCGATGGGATGGCCGAGGGACGGACTCCAGACTGCGACAGCTTCGACAGACCCATTGTGGTCGCCATCTTCGCGCAATGAGTGATTGTAAAGGATTGAGAGCACCCGCCACGGATGCTGTGGTGCGCATCTTTGCGGTGATGGTGGTAGACTATCACGTCTGAAGTTACGCGATCCAATGAATTCACGCGAGGACGATCACTCGGAGAGCAGTGCCGAGGCTTGCAGCGCGGACCTCACCTTAAACCTTAACCTTCAATACTCTATTTCGAAAACAACAACTTTCGAGCGTCTCTCTGTGATCAGCAGACGAACGTATATACTGTTTACTCAGTCACTAAACAGCTGGACACGATGGCCTTGCTCGAGGTGGATTTTGTGAAAGCAATCGAAGGCTTCGCTTCTGTTTGGCGGTCTTCATCGACCGAGCTTGAGAAGATTGGGGATGAATACGAACATAAGAAACAGAACGGTTGGGACGATGTTCAGGTCGCCGACAAGGTGAGTTGTTGGCTTAGCTTTGATGACGGTCTCTCCTACTGTCTGCAATCAATCGCATCACTGCTTGGACGATAAGACGACTGACTTGAGATCTGAAAGTTTGGTGCGCGATACATGCGCATAACTAAGAGGATCTCTACCCGGGTTGAACAGGTAGTGGACAGTTGCAACGGCGGAGTTCACGAAAGCGAAGACGAGAATGAGATCGAAATTGAAGATGAAGACCCGGAAGCCTTGTTCGTACCAGCGGCATCAGCAAACAGGCAAGCCCTCGACCGGCTGGTGCGGTACGACGTAGTCTACTCCCCTTCCTATCAAGTACCAGTTTTGTACCTCACTTTCGCCGAAGCCACCACTAGCAAAGGCGTGCCTCTCCCATCAGCGGACGAGGTCTACGGAATGCTGGTCCCGCAAGGCTTAAAAACGCCAATGCGCGATATCGGAGTTATGGGCGCTTTGAGCATGGCTGAACATCCGATCAATGGGATGCCTGCATACTTTGTTCATCCGTGTCGGACGCAAGAGGCTTTGGAACCCTTGCTAGCAGAAACTAGCTACAAGACTAGATCTGAGCCAGAACTGGAGTATCTGCTGCTCTGGTTTGGAGTGATTGGAGCGAGCGTAGGATTGAGTGTTCCGATGAACACTGCAATGTTGCTTGCAGAGAGGCGGGATGAGGCGGCAAAGCTTGGGAAGTGTTAGATTTCTGTTATACTGGTTTTTTTTGGTGTTGTGATACCCACTCAGTACTTCGTCTTCGTCAATCTCTCCACACACGCGTTTTCATGTACGCGCTCGGTTCTTAACCCGGATTGGGTATCATTTTCGCTCATTTTCTCATGAGCTTTCAGTTGAAAGTCTTCCTGATCTCCTCGTTTACTCATCGTCACTCATCTCCATCTCGGATCCCTCTTCTTCCATTGGCGCGTCCTCGTTATCACTCTCCTCGCGCGTCCTCTTGGTACCCTGAGGGCTGGGCGCATTTTGTGCTCCAGGAGGGGGAGCCAGACCGGGAGGAGGCAAGCTACCAGGCGGAGGAACTCCAGTCCCAACACCAGGAGGAGCTCCGAGACCGGGTGGAGGAGGCAAGTTGTTTGCGGGTTGTGCTTGTTGCTGCGGCTGGCCGGGTTGAAGAGGCGGGTCGTACTGGCCGGTCATTTTGGCAAGCGTGTGGCTCTTCTCTTTCGCGTAGCTGATTTTCTGTAATTCGATTGTCAGCATCAAATGTTCCGTCCTCTCGTACTCATGTCCATTGCGACGCACCATTTCTCTTCCGAAGAAATCAAAGCCTTGACACGCCCTCATAGCCAGTGTCGCTGCGTGCACGTCGCGGAACAACACGTGCGCCTGTCCGCGCATCTTGCTTGATTTTACGGCTGTGACATCCAGTACCGGGCCGAAGGTTGAGAAGAGCATGTACAGAGACCGCTTGAGGTCGGGTTTTTGAAGTTTCTCAGGTAGATTTTGGATGTATAGCGATTGGTTGGGTTGCGCGCGCGCGTCGGGCGCTGCATTCGTCTTGGCGACAGTAGTGGTAGCCATGATGCCTTGTGAGAGGTGTGGGAGAGAAGTGTTGTGGTGGTTGTCAAATGTTCTCTAGGCCGACCGCATCAAATGAAGGGACGACGAACTGAAGCTTTGACTTTGGCCCTCGTGTCGGCCCTTGACGACGTCAGCCTGAACTCCCCACCATTGCTGTCCTCGACACTTATCTTCTATACACAATACCAACAACACCGTGACAGTAGAGCGATCTCCCCTCCTGTCACACATATCCAAAATGGCCTCTCCCGAAGTTCACCACCTCTTCCATGCACCAATCGCCGACCACTCTTTCTCGGCCGATCGTAACTCCCTGGCCGTCACCCGCGCCAACAACGTCGAGCTCTATTCCAAGCAAGGCAACCAATTCCGCCTGCAGGATGAACTCCGTGGACATGACAAGCTTATTACCGGCGTGGACATCGCCCCCAACAGCGGCCGCATCGTGACCTGCTCTCAAGACCGTAACGCCTACGTCTGGGAGCCTAGCCAGAGCGGGGAGTGGAAACCGACCCTCGTCCTACTGCGAATCAACCGCGCGGCCACCTGTGTTCGCTGGGCTCCCAACGAGAGCAAGTTCGCCGTCGGCTCCGGCGCCCGCATCATCGCCGTCTGCTACTTCGAGGAGGAGAACGACTGGTGGGTGTCCAAGCACCTGAAGAAGCCGCTGCGCTCGACCGTCACCAGCGTCGCCTGGCACCCCAACAGCGTGCTGCTCGCCGCCGGCAGCACCGACAGCCACGCCCGCGTCTTCAGCTCCTTCATCAAGGGCAACGACGCCCGCCCTGAGCCCAGCGCCTGGGGCGAGCGCCTGCCGTTCAACACCGTCTGCGGCGAGTACCTGAACGGCACCTCCGGATGGGTGCACAGCGTCGCCTTCTCGCCCTCGGGCAACGCCCTCGCTTTTGCTTCCCACGACAGCAGCGTCACCGTCGTCTACCCTTCCGCTCCGGAGCAGCCGCCTGCTGCCGTCATCTCGATCTCCACGCAACTGCTGCCCTTCGCCGACCTGCTCTGGGTCTCCGAGAGCGAGATCGTCTGCGCCGGCTACGACTGCGAGGCCTACCGCTTCAACGGCAGCGAGAGCGGCTGGCAGCTGACTGGTTCCGTGGAGAAGGCCAACGGCGGCGGCAAGGGCGGCGAGCAACACGAGGAGAGCGCGAGGAACATGTTCAGGGCTATGGACTTGCGCGGACGCGCGGGCGGGAATGAAGTCACGAAGCTGCCTACGGTGCACCAGAACTCGATCAACAAGCTGCGCTCGTACCAGGAGAGCGGTGGGCAGGTGACGAAGATCAGCACGGCTGGTGTCGATGGGAGAGTGGTTGTTTGGAACCTGTAGAAAGATTGACACAGCATTGTTGGAAGGATTGAGAAGAGGGATAATTACAATTTCGATATAGACTTGCTCATTCCTCGCTACGCTATGCTATGCTGAAGAAAGCAAAATTCATGATCCTGCGCTGGGCTAGATGCCTATGCGCTACGCTGCTGTACAGAGAGAACAAACAGAAAAAAAAAGAAAACCACAGACTTCCAACTTCCAAGCAAACCTCTTCATTCACTTACCTCTGCTGCAAACTCACAGCCTACTGCCTAGGCGGGTACGGATACTGGAAGTTCGACGGCTTCGGCTTCTTGGGCTGAGGGGTCGGGTACGGGTAAGGGTTGGACTCCTTGCTGCTCGTGAACAACGCCGCCAATTCCGACGGTATAGCATCCTCAGTCTCGGTCTCAGTTGGAGCCGGTGGAGGAGGAGGTGGAGAAGTAGTAGTAGTAGTAGTGGAAGTCGTCAGCGTGCTAGAGGCTGTCGAAGTCTTCTGAGCAGGCTCGTCGCTGGTCAGCCCAGGGAAAGACGGTGGCGCCCGCTGCAGAGAACTGTAGCTAGATGGAAGTGCGGCACTGCTGGAAGGCGCGCTTGTGCTTTTGATCAGACGGGTCAGAGTCGGGGACGAAGCTGCCGCGGATTTGGTGAGTTTGGGCGAGTTGGTTGCTGTGGGAGCTGGGGCGCCATTGGAAGAAGTGTAAGTGCGGAAGACCAGAGGCGTAGTGGTAGAAGAAGCGCTGCCGAGTCTCTTGGGAACAGGGCTGGAAGACAGCGCCTGGGCTGCTGTTGTTGTGGGCTTCAAGTTCTGTGGTGGCGCTGCTGGGAGTCCATTGATTGGGTTGAGGCCGAGTTCCGCCGCGAATGCTTTAGGTAGGTTGAAAGTCGGGGCGGGTGCAGATGAAGATGGGGTGTATGATGCGAAGACTGTGGATGTCGCAATGATGCTGGTGACCGTAACAGTATTCTGGCGTGGAATGACACCTGCCACTACTGGCCCAGCCAGGAGAGCAGAAATAAAGATGCTGGAAAGCATAGCTGTTGCTTGCTGACGTTGATGTTGTTGTGATGAAGATCGACGAACGGTCGTTCTGACTTCGAGGGCGAAGGTTGTGTTGCTAGGGGTAATTGGTTTTGATATGCTGGGAGGGAAGGTGCGAAGAGCAGCCTTGTAATATGTTCTCGCCTTTGAGAAGGCGCTCGAGAACAATGGAAAAGCAGTGTTTCGTTTGTTGTTGTGAACAATGACATGGCCTCGTAGGGATTGAATTACAAAGCCAGCCGAGAATAGTATCCTGTGGCGAAAGAGAACAATGATAATCAAAGCGAGCCTCCGCGAGTCGCTCAACTGTACAGCCGCGCAATCCAGGTGGCGATCGCAACAAGAAAAACCGAAGAGACTGTAATACCCACCGCGGTATTGCACATTCCGATCAGGACGGAAGCTGCGAACTCTGACATCTTGCCACCATAGCGCCTTAGGAAATTGTTGGGCGGCGCATCCGTAATATCTGGGAGCTCAGCGGCCTCTTTCTCGACTTCCTCAAGGTTCCTCGTCACACCTCGCTGTCGGACTTGGAGTACGGCCTCGACGCGACCGCCTTTGGCATGGATGGATACGCAAGCGGTGGAAGAGAGCAGGCCATTGTCCAAAATCTCAATGCTTGAACCATGCTTTGCGTACCTCTCCACCAGCAAATTGATGGGTCGATACTGGGTCATGACGTATTTTTTGTATCCGATGATGTTGAAGAGGTAGTTATTGAAGAGGTAGCCGCTGGCCTCGAGGTGGAGTTGTCGACAGGTCAGAAAGATGTCCATGCCAAGCGATCCAGGGCTCATCATCGGATGGATGCTCTCGCGGGAAGCCATCAAGTATATCTGCCTGAGCGAGGGAAAGAGGTGGCTGTAGATGAGATATCGCACGTCGTAGGGCAGTGAGAGTAAGTGCAGGCGACTGCCGACTTTCGCAGGTGCCGGTGGTCTATTCCTTGATGCGAGCATGATTGTTGATGTGTCTATTAGTGCAGGTTGAATGGAGTTGAAGGGTTTTGGTCGACCTTTTCGTTCTGCTGGTGCCTGGTGAGACGAGGTCGCCACGTAAGCTGAACTCGCTACAAGTACAGTACGATTTCGAATGATGATCTCAGCCGCACTCTCTTCACTGACTCTACAGAGTCGTGCGGCACTGTGATGTTGAGGGGTGATGATATTTATCGGAGTAGAGATGGAGTGATGTTTGGTTCAGAAGTGTCGCTGAGCTGAGCTGTTCTCGTCAGATTCACAGCAGCGACGTCGGCGCCCATTCACGCCTGCCCATTGCATTCTGCCTTTGAAATGGAACATACTACACACATGTGTACATGGTCAGTCAATGAAGGATGAAGAAAACCCTTCCGATAACGACGCGTTGATGTTGTACCTCACAGAACATGACGTCAAAACGGCTGGTGGTGTCGTTGGGAGATTTCCGGGAGCAGATGGTGTGATTACTCCATCCTCGACACCCGAGTTATTCCATTCACTGCATGATCTATGCTCTCGATATCTCGCACATATATTAGAATCTTACGACCGGCAAGTGGTGGCGACTTGTTGCACCAAAAAGGATACATCTCTATCAGAAACATGGGCTCCATCCCCAACAACAGCCGGCTCAAGGTCGACTCCGTCGCTATCATTGGGGCAGGTCCTTCGGGACTGACAGCAGCAAAGTAGGCCGGTTTGCTCAAAGGAGCTATGAACGGATGCTGATCTCATCAGATACCTACTCGCCGAGAAGGCTTTTTCACGAATCCAGGTCTTCGAGCAAAGAGCCACAGTAGGTGGTATCTGGAACTATGTACCTTGTCCCGAAGGTGCACCAAAAGATCAGGCTATTCCACAAACGAACCCATTCGCCGGTCTCGATGAGCCTATCTGGAATAACAGCAATGCTAAAGATACTTTGAATAAAGAAGACAGAGAAAAGGCTTCATTCTTATCGCCACTCTATGACCGCCTAGAAACCAACATCCCCCGCGGACTGATGGGATTCTCCGACCTCCCATGGCCAGAAACCGCTCAACTGTTCCCCAAGCACGCAGAAGTGCAAGAGTACATTGAGGACTACAGCCAAGACGTCCGTCATCTCATCCAATTCGAAACCCAAGTCATCGACCTACAACATAACACCTCCGGATCCTGGACCCTAAAAACCCAACCCATCACCCGCTCGACCAACAACCCCGAACCCGAAACCCACCACTTCGACGCCATAGTCCTCGCAAACGGCCACTTCAACATCCCCTACATTCCGCAAGTCCCCGGCATCTCAGCCTGGAGCGCCGCCCACCCAGGCACAATAACGCACTCGAAATTCTACCGCCTCCCCGAGAAATTCGCAAACCAAAAAGTAATCATCGTCGGCAACTCAGCCTCGGGCCTAGACATCGCCTCCCAAATCGCCCCCTTCAGCAAACAACCCCTGCTCATCTCCTCCAAATCCGAATCCTACCTGCAAAGCGGCGAAACCCCGTCGAACCAGCTCGACAAACCCCCGATATCCAACTTCATCGTCCAAGACCGCACGGTGGAATTCGAAGACGGGTCTCGCGAAGCGGACGTCGACGCCGTGATCTATTGCACGGGGTACTTTTACTCGTTCCCTTTCGTGTCCGGGCTCGAGGAGCCTTTGACCACGACCGGCGAGCGCGTCGAGAATTTGTACCAGCACCTCTTCTACCGCCCGGACCCGACCCTCGCTCTCCCGGTGCTGAACCAAAAGGTCATTCCGTTCCCGTTTGCTGAAGCGCAGGCTGCGGTGGTGGCGCGGGTCTTTTCCGGCAGGTTGGAACTCCCGTCGCAGAAAGAGATGGAAGAGTGGGAGAAGAGGGAGGTTGAGGAGAAGGGCGCAGGGAGAGGGTTCCATGTGCTGAAGTTTCCCAAGGATGCCGAGTTTATCAACATGATGCATGATTGGGCTGCCGGTGCTGAGGATGAGGGTGCCGTTGGGAAGAAACCACCCCGCTGGGGCGAGAAGGAGTTTTGGACTAGGGAGCGGTTTCCGGCTATTAAAAAGGCTTTTCAGGGGTTGGGAGAGGGGAGGCATGAGGTGCGGTCTTTGGGTGAGGTTGGGTTTGATTTTGAGGCTTGGAGGGAGGAAAAGATCAAGGAGGGCAAGGGTTTGCTTTAAAGAGATGGGAGTCCCACGAGTGGGAGGATGTCAACCATCTACAAGCAAAGCATTTGTCGTGAACGAATCTTATGATATAAATACACATGTTCTTTTCTCTCTTACATGTTCTGTACACGTTCAAAGACGATTCTGCTCATTGTCTGTTGGCAGAAACATCTCCTCCATCATCCATCCGGCTTAGACGGTCCTCATCCTGACAGTGGCCCTCTCCAGGTCTCCGATGATTCCACCACCACTCAGAGTCCACTTCTCGCTGACCAGACGCTCTGTGACTGTGTTCCTCAGGATGCCAGACATGGCGTAGTACTCCATCAAGCCCTTCGCCTCCGCCTTGCTCAGACCCTCAACCTTCTGCACGTCCACGCTCTCCAGCGCCTTGCGGACGTTCTCGTCGAAAGGCGCGTATGGACTCCACTCGGGCACGGGCGAGCCTGTCACCCAGGTCTGTGTGGCAGTGTCGAATCTACGCTCTGTGTGACCAGTCTGGGCGCTGTGCTTGGAGTGCAGCAGGTACTTGAGAGTACCCGTTACTGCGGAGTTGGACCCGGACGTTGCGGCAAAGACCATGCCGCCGTTGGGCAGCGCGCTTTCGCCGGTCATGTAGCGCACGAAGATGTTGATCAACTCGAGCTGGTGGGCGTGAACCAGAGCACCCTCTTCGTTGAGGTATTCGGAGAGTTTCATTGCGTGGTCGATCGAGTCGAAGCTGAGGAAAAGAGGCACGCGATGTTGCCCTGCGCCCGCGTCAGGCTTTGAGGGTGCGCTGAGCTCTTTCATCAATGCAGCGTAGATTTGAGGTGCGACTTCGGGGTCGCGGGCGCCGAGCTCTGCGAAACGGGCGAGCGAGATGTTGGACTGGACAGGCATGGGCAGGTCGTGCTTCATGCTGATCTGCATCTTGCTGAGGGCTGCCTCATTGGCCTTGACAATGGTGTCTAGCAGTTTTGCGGTGTATTGCGGTTGTTGGAAAAGCTCGCCACTTGCGTTCGGTTGGTAGGCGTGGTGTCCGTTCGTGATGTCGTAGCCTTGACGAGGGTTAGCAGACGGCTCATCCTCCCAATCTCCAATCCGACGTACCATTGGGCAGGTGAACGACGACCCAGCCCTTGTTCAGAGCAAGCGCCATAGCCTGCATCTGTAGCACCGTCTTTCCGCTTCCCTGCTTGCCAAACAAAATCCTCTTGACCACCTTCTTAGCCTTGCCATCTTCTCCGCCCTCGACCTCCTCCAAAGCCTTTGCAACCTCAACGGTCTCCTTCCGAACCACAGTTGCAGGCCGTCTGAACAGACTCCATCCTTGGGTGTGTTGGAAAGCCTCCAGAGTCCTCAGAGCGCTCACATTGGCGTCCGTCAAAGCAACAACCTTTCCCTCGAGTTCCGCAATCCTTGCAGCCTTGCCATTCTCCCTGTTCAGCTCCTGCAGTCCCTTGACTTCAAGCGCGTTTGTGTTGCTGAGCACCAGCTTCTTGCGCGCGGCCTTCCTCTCACCGGGCGCAGGAGGTTTACCAGTAACTTCACGCTTGTTTTTGCTGAGGCGTAGAGTTCCACCCGAGCGAGCTGATGAAGGCGCAGCGGCAGCCTTCTTTTTAGGCGGGTCTTTGGCGAGGGCGGATGAGGTCGAGAAAGCAGCGCGCTGCACGGCGTTGAGGGAGGACGAGGATGTTGCGGATGACTCAAGGGAGAGATATGAACGCGAGAGACATCGCGAGCAGAAGGACTGTGACATTGCTGCGGTCGATGTTTATTTTGGGCCAGCCTATGAACACTGGTGCACTGTCTGTCTAGCTAACGTGATGTTCGGCTCCATCTTCAATTCCCAAGTCGAGCGGGAGTCTTCTCCTTTGCCCGCGCGCCATGTCCAAATCAGGCTGGCTAGCGCAGACCTCTCGCAACTCCATCTCCAACTCCCCACCAGATTCACTTCCATTCCATATAAACAACAGAAGAATAAATTCCACAGCTTGAATATTGCCATCAAGCAAATCATCATTGCCGACGTCCATGCCTAAAGACGCGACCAAAGACGCGCTTTTAGAGAGACCATGCATGCAGTGTCCTGCCCTCGACACGAGCCATTGCCGTGGTGACGCACACGGCGGCTCACCCCATCGTGCTGCGATTAGTCCTGGCTCAGCCTCAGGTCATCGTAGACGCCCATGAACATGTTGACCAAGTAGGCGAATCTGCCTTTGGTCATCGAGTTCTCCTCGTTGGAAGGCCACTCGATAGTGCCGTGGTCCTTGACTTGGACGCGGCCGTTCCATTTGTACTCGGAAGTCATTTTCCCAAACTGCGCATTCTTCGAGAACACGAGCTGGAACTTCTCCGTCCGCTCCCTTTTGAATGCGTTGGGGGAGACGCTTGTCTTGCTCGACACGTACCACTGGAAGCGGCGCATGTGCTGGATCCAGCCCTTCTCGGTGGCGTAGTTGAAGTAGTCCATGTAGTTCTTGCAGATCTGCATTGACCTGTCCTTGCCCTTGTAGATCACGTTGCCTGGATAACTAAGTGGCTCGTCTTGCGGCCCGGAGACGGAGTGGACGTTCATGGTGACGTTCTTGAAAAAGACCGGCAAGCTCTCGCTACGGACCAAACTGCTCGTGCGGCTGATGGGCGGCGGAGCCGGGCGGGTGCGTGCTTTGTCGTCCATGGCGAACAGGTAGACCATCTCACGCAGCTCTGGGGCCAATTCCAAGAAGCGAGGGAAGCGCGAGTCTTTGTCGGCCTTCTCGAGCCTAGCGACCATCTTATCCTTGGTCCTGTTGAGGGTGTCAGTCTGTTGGAAAGTGGCAAAAGACTAAAGCCGTGATTCTGAATGGAAAAGATTAACTTACATGTCTCTTAGTCTGGCCTTCTTGGTCGCCACTCCTCTGGCGATCATGGCCTCGAGCAGTGCGGTTTTGGTCCACTGGGCGTAGTCGCAGTAGCGCTTTGTAGCAGCCGGTGTGGAAGAGATGAAGCCGGGATCATCGCGCGTTGCTCTGAGCAGGCCTTCATCGATGCGTCGTTGGCGCATGGGAGCTAGTCTGCTGTTTGCTTTGTTGATGTCTTTGAGAGTGAGGTTGGCAATGTTGACTCCCTCTTCGTAGCCGTAGTAGTTGGGTCCTGTTTCGAAGTTGATGAAAGGCATGACTGTGGTGTCGGTCGGGTAACGAGATTGCGGTATGGATGTGGTGTTGGTAGGTTGATGATGTTGTGGTTTGGCTGTGGTGTTGAGGTGAGTGGTAGATGAGGGAAGATGAGGGCGAGCGCCCGGGAAGTAGGTATCATCGCCCATGGCTTATTGTGCATTTACTATTGTGGATGTTTGCCGGGATTGACCCGGTGTTCCAGTCTTGACAATAGCAAAATGCACTTCGTCGGTGCTGCGAATTGCCTCATTGTTGGAAGCGGAGTAGTGGAGCTCAATACGGTGGCGGGAATGTGGGGAGGTGGCTGGGAGTGACTTGGTGCGATTTCACGGAATTGAGTCCAGCTCTCCAGTCAAGGTTGATGTGGGGGTGCTACCAGCAGCTTTGTTAACCCAGGGCTGCAAGATTCCACTGAGACGCGATGTCGAAGTCCATCGACCATATCAAGCGTGAACGTTGAGTCGTTTCATGAACAGCAATGATTGGCTTGTCTGTCTGTAATCAATGAGAGTCGCGCCTACATCAAGTCAACAAATGTGTCGAAGAATCAGGTTCGCAGACTCTCTCGTTAGTTGCCTTGCCAGATTCTGCGTTCTTAGTTGACAGAATCGCGCATGAGTTCATGCGGCCACCGGGAGACCCAGTACAAGATGCAGACTGCTTCGATGGTGAGCTGACCGCCAAAATCGATCGTAATCGATATGACTTACACAACGGTACTGTAAGGGGTACCGAGGATTGTCTGCTCCTGGGACCAGGAAGTCCCTCGAAGGTAGCATTGCCACGTTTGCCTCTCATAGTCGATGGTTCTTGCATCCTCATTGTCGAGAAGGCACATCGTGATGGCCATGTTTCCTCTCTAGGTAGTATTCGTTTGTCGTGCCATACTTCAGGCGTGATTCGATCGTCGTTGCCCAGCATGTGATAAGGATTAGTGCAGTCTAGATCAGAATCGGTCGGATGTGCAGTCCATTCGGTGGCAGCATTCTGTTGGGATACCGATCAAGAATCGAGGGCCGAATTTCATAGCGCAACAATGGCAATCGACTCGCGTAATACAGAAATCTGCTGCCAGAGGTTGAAGCCGCATTGAAGTGAGGTCAAGCCAGCCAAGTCTTGGCATTGAAGTTTGTCGCCAACAGTCGAACAAACGAAATGTTTGCAATTCTCAGTCTGCAAAGTCGTTGAATGAGGACAATAATGATTCAATGAACGATGTTTGTGTGATGGTTTAATTGAGCGACTGGCTCTAGCGACTGGCTCGAGGCGCTGACCTTTGGCAATGAACCTGGGGAGCCACGTGGACGAATGGACGATGTTCGTCACTTCAAAACGGCGATCTTCTGATGACGGTAGTGTCGTCTTCAGCAGCTGACAACAGCGGTATATCGCACCTTGTGACCATGTGAAGCGTTGTTTGGAAGGCGTAGCGACTAGCACCATTAGTGATCGCTCGAATGCGAAACACGCGAATGCGATTTCTCTTGATCCCCCTGCTATGACAGGGCCTGTTGAGAATGCGAAAAATATCTGTGCGAATTGACGCCACGGTTCCTTTGTGCTGGAATCTCTGAGCTTGCCTGGCAACGGCGTAAACTTCAGAGTGAATTTGAACGCCGCTGAACATGTGCAATTCTCTAGGTTGCTTAGAGACACGACAAGGAAATGATTAGAAGACAAATGAAGCCAATGGAAGTGAGTACATACAAGAGATCACATGCCGCGCAGTGTCTTCATCTCATCGAGGAGCAGGCACCTTCTCCATCCCCTTAGGCCACCAGACCATGACAGGGTAAGGAAAGACCTCTCCCTCGTAAGAGCACTCAACGACATCAACTCTCTCGAATCCTAGCTTCTCATAGACAGGCGCCCCTTCTTCACTCGCCTCAAGATAAGCAGGAATTCCAAGCTCTCTACACCTGTCAACTCCCCACTCAACGCACATAGTTGCAAGGCCTCTCCTCCGATATTTCGGGGCTATGGTCATGTACCTCAACAGCGCGTGTGGTCTTCCGCCCATCCAAAGCGCGTGTTTGTCGATCAAAGGCTGATTGAACTCCAGCACCTTTCTCTTGTCTTCCTCGTTGTCCATCCACGAAGCTCCCAAGAGGTGAGGCGCGGCACGGTATTGCTCCGGTGTCCTTTCGCGATCGTATGTGTACCACTCTGCGGAGCCCGCGATTTCTTTCTTGCCAGTCTCGGGGTCGGTGTGCACGCACTTGATTGCGCAGGCCAGGGAGGACTCTTGAGCGTGGATCCGCCAGGCTTTGCGGTGTTGGGCGGCTTTGTTTTCTAGGTTCCGTGGAGAGGGTTCGCCGAACATGAGGACTTCTGCCGGGACATTCTGGAAAGCTGGGCTGACGATGGACATAAGCTCCGGAAGGTCTTCTTCGCTCGCGATTTCGATCTTGATGTTGGAGGCCATGGCTGCGGGAGTATTGTCTGATTCTTTACTGTAGGTGCCAAGCGAGAGGCTCTTGTTGTTCGGGAGACACCTGGACCTGGTATCGACTCACCTTGAGTCACAACTTGCTTCAGCTAGCCAAGAGCACGCCCTATGGTCAATCGTGTGCTGCAGCGTTCCTACCTTGGCGGTGTGAACCCGCGACTGCCTTGCATGCTGTTACATGAGGTACGTGATCGCATTTGACGAACGCTCAGGCATCTGTGATCCGATGGCCGTTGTCGAGTTGAATGAAACTGCAATGTTGCCGAAGTGAAGTCAAGACAGTCGGCATTCGGCACGACTTCACCGTGTGACGCGTCACAAACCCGAACTCTCACACGCGAACGACAACCGACCCTTGGACGCTTTTGCCGAAAGAGACGACATTTCGAAACGCAGAGATGAATTGATTGAAAGGCTTTCAGAGGGCAGGATCCGATTGCTTCGTTTCCAATAACGCAATAATAGGATCAAATGGAAAACAGTCCAAAGCTACATGTACTGTACCAAACATACAGCTGACGACGAAGAACCCCACCTACTCGGCAATACGAACCTTCAATACATGTTCCCTCGCATTCACAGACGTACCTAGGTACCAATTAATCAACAATTACTACAGTGCCCTGTCCTTTTGCTCTACACTATTTCTCTCAACCCAACTAACCCCGGACACCTACAAACCAACCACCACAGCACGGCATACCAAAAACAGTCATGTCTGAACCCCCACAACAAGAACAACATCAGGAACAACAACACCACAAACCCTACCTCCCCGGCTACCGCGAAGTAGGCCACCACGCCTACCGCACAGTAGCCAACAGCACCCCCTACCTAATCCCCACCCTGCACCGCCTCGCCTCCCAAACCCCAGCCCCAACCCTCCTTGACGTCGGCGCAGGGCCCGGCACAATAACCGCAGACATCGCCCTCAACTACCTTCCCCAAAGCAAAATCACCGCCATAGACCTCAGCCCAGAGATCCTCTCCCGCGCAGCCGCGCACGCCCAAAAAGCCGGCGCCGCCCCATCGGAAAACATCACCTTCAAAGCCCCCGTCAGCGTCTACGAGCTGGCGCAGACGTTTGGCGAAAACGCCTTCGACGTCGTGCACGCCCACCAGGTGCTCACGCACCTCGACGCCCCCGTGCAGGCGCTGCGCGAAATGCTCAGAGTGGCCAAGCCGGGCGGCGTCGTCGCTGTGCGGGAGATCGACATGCGGACGTGGTCGATGTTCCCGGACACCGCGGTGATGAGGGAGTGGCGGCGGGTGCAACTGGCGAGCCACGAAGCCGCGGGGGGCAGCAATATGGCGGGGCCTTCGCTGGTGAGCTGGGCGATGCAGGCCGGGGCGAAGAGGGAGGAGGTCGAGGCGAGTATGGGGGCTTGGATGTATAGTACGGAGGAGGAGAGGAGGGTTTGGGGCACTTCGTTCAGAGACAGGATTCTGAGTGGCGAGATGCGGAAGAAGATCCTTGAGCTTGGGGTTGCTACTGAGGCTGAGATGGATGAGATGGGCGCTGAGTGGCAGCGTTGGATGGAGACTGAGGATGCGACTTGCGGGACTATTCATGGTCAGATTCTAGTGAGGAAGCCTTTGTAATCAATTGGTCTATGTTGATGAGACTTGGCATGGAATGTGTAAAACACCGAATATATACATAGTAACAAAGCTATGGGGATTTATCGGAAATCGAGACAATCGAATTCAAAATACTACCACATGATACAAACAAAAGAAGTGCGCTAAGGTAGACTGTACATGCACTCTCCACCTTGGTCAGTCACTCCCACATCATCAGCCTAGTTTCCTTTCTATAACCACAAATAACCCCCATCTTCATTTTTAGGAGATTTAACGGCGGGTCTGGGCGGGGTTCTTCTTGCCAGCAACAACGGGAGGGTTGTACTGGATGTGTCTGGTCTTGATGGTGGACCACTTGTACCTAATCCTTGTTATTAGCATTTCATTCTGGGGGACTCGTTTCCGAATGTTCAAGACATACCTCTTGACCCAAACGCTGATGGCGAACAGAACGCTGCCGATGGCCATGACCTTCCAGCCCATGCGCTTGCGCTCGTCCATCTCAGGCTCGGCGGTCCAGTTAAGGAACTCGACAACATCCTTGGCCATCTGGGAGGTAGTGGCGGGGGTACCGTCCTCGTACTCGACGAGACCGTCGTAGAGAACACGAGCCATGGCGATACCGGTGCCGGGGAAGTACGGGTTGAAGTTAAGGCCGGAGGGAACGACGGCGCCCGCAGGGGGCTCCTCGGGGTAACCAGTCAGAAGCGAGAAAATGTAGTTGCAGCCACCGTGTCTGGCCTTGGTGATGAGCGAAAGATCCGGGGGCAGGGCACCGTTGTTGGCGGCGCGGGCGGCCTCGTCGTTCTTGTACGGGCTGGGGCAGTAGTCGGAAAGCTTGCCGGGGCGCTTCTCGATCTCACCCTCGTCGTTGGGCTCGGTGTCGTACTCGTTCTCTTCGGCAAGGGCCTTGGCCTCGTCGACGGTCATCATGGTACCGACAAGTGTGCGCCATGGGATACGCTGGAGGGAGTGGCAAGAGGCGCAGACCTCACGGTAGACCTGGAAACCACGGCGGAGAGCGGCGTGGTCGAAGGTCTTGAAGAGCTTCTCGTGCTCCCACGGGTAGGGGGTGGCGTGGAGACTGTGGGCGATGTGGGTTAGTCCATGTCCTGTGCGTCCCAGATTGGCCTTGAGAGGGCCTCCCAACTCCCAATATGGTGTATCTTTCGATGACTTACCCTTCCTCAGCAGGAGTCATGGCGTGTGCCGAACGGGCGAACTGGAAGTAGTAGAAGCCGCAGGATCCAACGGCGAGAGCAGTCGAGGCGGAAAGGGTCGCAGCATTCTTCCAGGAGGAGGCGGCGCCCTCGCTCTGGGTGGAGGCATTGCGCTGTCATCCATCATCCGTTAGCGCCCATATGTATCACTTTTGCTCGCCCATCGCCTCCGCCGCCATTGCCAGTGTTTTCGGGGCCCTGGATAGCTCGGTCGGGTCGGTGGGTATATTTTGCGTACCGTAGCGTTCTTCGCGGCGGTCCTTGCGGAACCGAAGGCGCGCGCAGTGCGCACACCTGACCTGGCCAGCATCTTGACGGAGCGAGTCTCAGCGCTTGAGACTGCTGGATTTGGTGTGTAGAAGGGTGTTGGAGTGAGTGAGGTGGTGGTGGTCGGGGGCCTTCGTCCTCGTTGCGGCGTTGGCGAGGAAAGACACGGACGACTTCGAGAGACCGGGCGGGCTGGTCAGCTTTGATGCCATTGGCTGATCACACGGCACGGCCCGACCTCACTAAGCTGGATTCCTCTCCTAGACATCATACACTTGCTGCTAGTATCGAACATGGATCTAAGTACAGAAGTAGCTTGAAAGTAGGCAAGCACGTGATACAAGTACAAGATGAATCGATCGAAAATACATCTCAAAACGAGCACAGCACTCAACAGTGATGGCCGCTTCGAATGTCCCGCGATTCAATCAGTGGTAAATACTTTTACATGTAATCAGAGCCACCTCAACACCCTCAACTAATTTCCAGGCACCCTAGTTCCCTCCAAAATGATCTGAGCCGCAGTAGGCTCAGGATCCGGCTGATCGGTAGCCGTCTGCATCTTCGCCAACTCGCCCGTCTCTGAGCCCTTCGCCCCGTCCGCGATAGTCCTAGTAACCTTGATCGTCTCCATTCCGTCCTTTGCTGGGGCGGGTTTGCTGTTACTGGCTTCAGAAGCGTCCTTCTTATCGGTCGAAGGATCGTGAATGAGCTTGCCATCAGGACCGCGAGGCTTGCGCTCCCAGCCAGTCTCGAATAGCTTGCCCATCTGGAAGCGGGGGAAAGCGTGCGCTTCGGTGTTGAGTACGACATCGGTGAGTGGGAGGATGTCATCTGTGGAGAAGAGCAGGTAGAGGTATTTGAGTGTTTCGGCCTGTCGAAGTGAAGGTTAGTACGATGCTTCTCATCACGGTCTTTTGCCACTGTCAGACTCACCAGCCAGAAGCTCTCCATGTTGTCTCTCGTGGGTGGAGGGGTCTGCATGACATCGCTCACACTGCTGAAACCAGTGCCATCTTCCAGAGCAGTCCACTTGACGAAGCTCTGGAACATCTCCCAACCCCACTCGCGATACTTCTCGTCGCCCGTGATGCGCCACATGTAGAACAGACTTTCTACGGTCTCTGGTCGTTGCAAGTTGTGGGTGTCTGCAGGCTTTAGGATGAAATCATCCTTGCCGATATAGTCGCCTTCCAAGTCTGGCGAGTTGGGCGGGTTGAACGCTTCAGGAGACTGGGGCAATGTCGAAGGTGTGAAATCGTTATACATGAGCGGCGGATCGTGCATCTTGAAGTGCGCGATCTCGGGTGCCAAACCGGTCGGCGTGACCTTGTACATTCCCCAGCAGGTCTTCATGAGCTCGTCGGCGAGCTTCATGTCCTCTTCTTGCGTAGGGCCCCAAGTCGGTAGTTTACGGGCTTGAGCCAAGGGCAGACCATTAGTCGTCGCAAGAGCAATTGTGCCAGGCATGAAGCATACGAGGTGATCCATCTTGGGGCTGATTTTCTTGTCCAGACCATCAGGACGTTCGGCAAGGATGGTGAAGTTGGACGGGTAGCTGTAGGTAATCAAGTGTTTCTTGACACCAGCAAGCGACTGGTTCCACATCTCCTGGTAAATCGGTTCTTGCTTGCTGGTCTGAAGATATTGCTTGATGAGGTACTCATAGTACGAGTCGCCTCTGCTACCGAGACGAATGTTCTTAGAGCGGAAGGTACCTTGATCGGCATAGATGAAGATGGGCAAGAGACCGTCCGGCTCGCCATTGTCGTCAACAACCTTCATGACACGTTCAGAGCTCGTCCAGTAGTTGGTCTCGCCGGTCAACTTGGCAAGATACTTCATCTCAAGCTGCAAAGAAGTTGCTTCAGCGGTTGAAGAAGCGCCAGCGTCAGCATGCGATTCAATGCCCTTCATCAAATGCAGGTTGACGCTCGCATACGGGACACCAGATTCACTTTCGTAGGCGCCCAGTAAGCGATCTGCGAGATCCGTGGCCTTTTCAACGTAAAGGTCGTCGCCGAACTTGTCATCGATCGGGGCGTATTTCCCATCGAATGATGTGCTGAGATAGTGGGCTGAAAGCAACCCACCAAGCATCCTGATAGTCGTCTCAAACGTGTTGACATCGTGATCCTGGTCGTAAGTTAAATTGTTGTGTACCCATTCACGCGCATGAGCCAGCTCTGTCGTGAGGTTCATGAGCATCATCGTGTCCAGTGCATCCACAATGATCCAACCCATGCCGTTCGGTGTCATTTGTCGGCCTTCTTTACTCTTGGGGTGAAACTCGTCGAATCCTGGCACTCATGCGTCAGTCCTTTCGTTCAATTGTTCAAGAGGACATGCCATCCAAGCCGGCAAAACATACCCCATGCATACTTTTCGTAACCCGTCCACGAAAGCTGGAAAGCTTCCTTCACGGTCTGCGCTCGGTCGTCCCAGTTCGTTGTTGGCTTGCTGCTTCCAAACAAACTCCACGATGACGACGATGACGACTTCGACGACGATGATTTGGCCTCCCCATCCCCTGAGAGATACGACAAGGGCGACAGTACTCCGAACCACCAACTCAAGCCCGCCAATGACCCCAACACAAGGCCAATCGTCCGCTTCTTCTTCCACGCCGACTTCCTTGACGAGTGCCCAAATGGTTTGTCCTTGTACATAGGCAGCGAGTCCCTCCGCTCCGGATTGAACATGTTGTTCATCTTCTCCCCAATCCCACCCTCGGAATGTCCATTCTGCCCACCTCTTGACCACTGATCGGGATGCCGTTGTGTCGGACCATTCTGCGGAAGGGCGTACGACATCGTAGAAGCCGAACTGTCCTCGGCTATCTTCTCAGGTCCGTCGTCACTTTTTTTCTTCTGTCCGACGTCGTCAGGTTCTCCTATAGCAGAAACGATTCGCTGGGAAGCCTGGGAAGCTGTTCGCTGGAGAGTATCGGCGCCGTTGCGGAGGAGTTGGAAAGCCGGCAGTGGGCTTCGGCGGATGTTGAATGGGTCCCTGTTCATACCAGACGCCCTGCCTGGAGAGTGCGTTTAGGGACAATATGTACCAAGGGAAGCGTGGCTATTTGCTGCTGCTCTCCCGTGCCATCACATGCCAGATGTCCGCTTTCTGCCTGCCTCAGGGATGCCCGTTGCATGCACCCCAGACGGACTGCCCCGCCGCTAGGAGCCATGTGGGTCGATCTGGATCTGGGTTGCGAAGTGTCTACATGGACATGGACTGGAGGCAACAGCATTAACTACCTGACATCGTTACACAAAGTGCGTCATCCTTTAGGCGACTTCTTGATACCAACGAATATTGCCGCGAAATATCATATCAGCCAGCTTTTCGACCCCCAGAATTCCTTCGACATCACCGCCACCATGCCAACTCCCATTGATCAAGCGATGAACTCGCGGGTATGCTTCATGACATAAACCAACAAGTGAAAGACCTCATACTAAGCCCTACCCAGAACTTCTTCTTTGGTTTCGCCGGTCTCGTAACCGCAGCCGCAGCATGGTCGATCTGGGGCGGAGACATGTTCCCCCAAGTCGAAGATCCAAAGGGCGACCCCCAGAAGTGGTCGGAAGAGGAGATGCGGGCATGGCTAAACAACGTAAGTTCACATTGACGGAATCGAATGATGGATTAGGCCTAGTGACTGACCGATATCGCAGAGGAATTTGCAGCCTACGGGCAAAGAGACGAGGGAGGAGATGATTGCTAGGATCGAAGCGAACAAGAGGGCGCCCAGAGTTTGATGGGGGTTTGAAATATACTCATTTATCGACTCGGTTTCTGAGAGCACGTTGTATCACTGCACTAAAGTAACCTACCGGTCGGATCCTACTTTCTAAACGCAAGCCTCATCCGCCCTATGCTGCTCGCACTCAATCATCATATCTGGTCGCGTCGATGCCTAGAGGACATGTGTTGCCACCGCAGTCAAGTATCCTATTGTACTGTCCGCTCTCTTAATGAAGCCCTCATGCATCTCATGCCACTCGCGCTCATTTCATCACGTCCGATCGCATCGATGTCCAAGTGCAACCTTCTCACTGCACTCAAATATCACAAGGGCCTACCCTCCGACTTTAAGGGTTCCAAGCTCACTCCTTCCACCCAACTCACCCCTCCCCCATCAACCCCTCCAAAGCCTCCCTCTCGGCCTCTAACCTCGCCATCTCCTCATCCTCCGCCTGATTCTCCCTCTCCAATGCCTCCATCTCAGCCGCCAAAGCCTCCTCCTCCTTTCGTTCCTCTTCCTCCTCAGCCTCCTTGGCCTTCTGCTCCTCCTCACGACGCTTAGCCTCGCGCTCAGCCCAGAGTCTCTGCTGAGCTTCGAGCTGGCGCTTCTCGTCTTCGAGCTTCTTCTGCTCTGCTGCTCTGCGGTCGCGCTTGGCTTGCACTTCGGCTTGCAGGCGGGCTTTCTTTTGGGCCATTTCTTCTAGGCGGGGGCGTTTGGTAGGCGGTGGTGGAGAGGAGGCCGGGGAGGTCGGGGAGGCGGAGCCGGCGTTGGTCGCGATGCGCTTGGGAGGGGGTGTCTTGGTGGCAGGACTGGGTTTCTCGACCTGCTGCTTCGTTGAGGCGCCTTCGTTTACTTCTGAGATGGTGCGCTTGGTTGGGGGCTTCTGGGAAGCAGGGCTGAAAGTACCCGACTGCTTCGTTGACGGACCGACTGGAGGCAGAGGCCTTGGGATGGGTTTCGATTTGACAGTCCTTGGGGCGAGGTTTGGTAGAGATGGTGCGGCCAGGTCGTCGAACTTGTGTTCCTCACTTGGTTTGGGCATGGGTTTTCCTGAGCTGGTGAGCATCTCGAGAGGATCCGCAAAGGACACGCGGGATGTCTTCACTTTAGAGGCTGGTGTAGTGGGTGCACGTGTTGGGATTGGTGGCGGTGGCATCGATGGTGGTGCGAAGGGTGGACTGGCATTGATCGCTTTACTCTTGCCCTTGAGCGGGATCGGATCGGGCGTGGTGACAGGAGAAGCGTTGCCGTCGTTGTTGTCCTCGGGAGAGCTCGTGCTTCGAAGGCTTGTCTGTCTCGTGATGCGTCCTTCAGATGGCGGCAGAGCTTGACCGAGGCCTAACGACTTCCTCGTTCCTTTGGCTGGTGTCGTCGGCGAGACGGGTTCTGAGGGCAGGCGTAGCAATGGTGATTTGGGGACCTATCATGTATCGTCAGTCTTGAGCCTTCACGTGAGTGCCACGCGCCAAATATTACCTTGTGAACAATTGCCTGTTCACCGGCGGGGACGAAAGTCCCATCGTCTAGCGGCAGCGCCTTGCTCTCAGTCAAAGGCTGTGCTCCTGCCTCGTCGATGGCGTCCTGGCTCCTGTAGTAGAACACCAAGTACGCCCATGCATTTGAGCCAAATCTGTCCGCCTTCTGATCGCGCCAGTATTGAGTCGCCTTCTTGTCCTTGATCGGGTTTGACTGAGGAAAGACTTCCATCGCCAGCCCGTGCTCGGGCCTGATGCCACTCTCCGCCACTTCATCAGTACGTTCACGCCAGCTGCCCAAGGTGACGTGTGGATAATATGGGCGCTTGTCTTCTTCGCCGTGTTTGTCATCACTTTGCTGGGCGAGTGAAACGACCACAGCAAGGGAACCGACTCCAAGGCTGCTCGCCTCATCGTCGCCGTGCAGAGGGCACCTCGTTTCCGCCGGAGACAGACGCGTTGCGACCAGATTCCCCTCGACGACTTTGGGTCTCACCAAATGATTCCTCTTGTCGTTCAAGTCCGGCACATGCAGGAATGTCTTGACCTCGACCTTCCTCTTGCTCCAATACTTTACATCGGGATCTTTGACGCCAGGCTCGTCGATGATGCGGTTTGCGACGAAAGTGCCATCCGCCAGTACGTCGACGCGGCCAACTAGGGCAGAGCCGGTGAAGCTGCCCTGAATCGTGATAGTCGCGCCATCGTCGACCGGGATGAAGCAGACCTTTGCATTGGAATCCCCCTCATCTTCTTCGGGGTTGATGAACTCTGGACATTTCTTACCGTTGGCGGAGATTGTGAATTCGACCTCGCAGTCGGTGCCGGGTTTGTAGACTTTCATCTTCGACAGTGCGCGCAGTTGAAGTCGATGGTGTAAAACTTTAGTAAGAGGCAGTGTGTTGGTGGTTTGGAGGGTCGGTGGTTTGACTTGCCGTAGCAAAGGCCAATGTGGCGAGTTCGCGGCTCGTGCGGTTGCATGTGGTTGATATCGCGCGCATGTGACCGTTTTCACTGATAACAACCAACGAAGTTAGGCAGACACCACGTGCCCTTGCTTCTCAACAGAATGGATTTTTCACTTCAATGGCTTGATCGAGCTGGTGGCTCGCAGATCGATGCAAGTGTAGAATGTTCTCCATGTTGCCATCCAACGCAGGGCATCTAAACCAAGACGCGGGCAGATGTGATTGGAACTTACATGTGGAAAATTGTACGATACAAGTTCGAGAAGAGAGAGGTCGTCTCTATGAAATCGTCGATCGACAGTGCGTTGAGACTGCTGACCGTAAGATCTCAAGGCTGTTGCATGTGATTGATCAACTTTCCGTAACAACTCAACAGTCTTTCGCGTTTTCCCAACCAGGAATCCAGAACCTCGCCACCACGAACCCAAACCCAAACGCCTCGCTCAAAGTACCAGACCGCAATCCACTCTGCCCAACTCACGTAACGAACCTGAAGTTCTGAGTCTGGATGACCCATTGTCTGCCGTGCCCAGACTTCGCAGTGCCCTTTCCTCCAACTTCCTCCTTGTTCGGCACCAGTACAAAGCTGTCGCTGAACCCCTTCATCGGACCGTCCTTCCTCTCGTAGAGCCGCACGTAACCAGAGACTTGCACCGTCAAGCTCATGTTGCGTTCCAGCTCCTTCTTGCTCTTGCCCTCGACCGGAAGCAGGGCGCGATTGAGAACATGAACGTCCAACGACTGCGGCTCAAAGTGCGTCCAAGGCATCTCCTTCTCGAACTTGGTCGCGAAAGCAGTCGCATCGTTGGTCACCTCGCCATTGTAACTGATGTGGGGCAGTCCGCGACCACTAGGCTGGGTGATGGCGGGGACGTAGAAAGATGCGAGCTGGTTGCGCGAGCCGTTCAAAGCAGTGTAGAAGGCGTCGGTGAAGTGCTCAGCAGCATCGTTCGAGACGCGCGTGTAGTCTGTCTCCGTGAGCGTAGCCATTCTCGTCCGACGATCGCGTGCGGTGTTCTTGCCAGTCAGTGATCTTGTTGCGACAGGACAAAGATTGGATTGAAGTCCAAGTTCACGCCCCTGCCAAAGCCGATCCCCGCCAAGATTTCAAATTAGGCGCTAGTAAAGCGGAGCATTCCGCGCCCGCACCGTGAAATCGCAAGAGGTCCATTGAAGACACACGATTGAGCGTATTCACGTATCACCAGACCGATTCAGTCAGACAATACCGCCAACATGCCCCGCGAAATCTCCGACATTAAGAGCTTCATCGAGATCTGCCGCCGCAAGGATGCTTCCTGTACGTTCCACACGACATTCGAAATTACTGGAGAGATGGAGTAAAGAGCGCAGGATGAGCGGGGAATATTGAGCGATTGCTGCGGAACTTGCGCAGGCAGTAGCGAATGGAACGGGAGAAATATAGGAATATTTGGCTGATTCTCAATGTCTTGCAACAGCTGCGCGCGTGAAGAAGAACGCCGACAAGCAGATCAAGTTCAAGGTCCGCTGCAGCCGCGAGCTCTACACCCTTGTCCTCAAGGACAGCGACAAGGCCGACAAGCTCAAGCAGTCCCTTCCTCCCGGTATGCGAATGATCTATCCCTCCAGGCGCCCGAACGCGCTTTACGACCAGGCCTATGGACGAACGTTGACTGACAACGACGATCAGGACTCACCGTTGTCGACACCCCCAAGAAGAACGCCAAGGGCAAGCGCGTTGCTCAGTCCTCTTAGATGTTGACTGCAAGGCTTTGAGGTGCAGGGCGTTGGACGGTTATGGCATGAAATCACTGAGAGGCGCGGCGATGCTAGCGTAGCATCGACAACAACGAAAACGTCCAAACTTCAAAATTTCTTCTTTTACAAGCGTGTATTTGGCTTGGTTTCCTTGTCAAGTTATTGGCGGTTCGGGGGATTGTGATTTCAGCCAGGTAGATCAACATTCTGTTGAACCTGTGGTTGGCATATTGATGTGGAACCCCTCGAGAAGCCCCAGCCACGAGTGTCCTGCAGAGAAGCCCGACTACTCCGACGACATACCGAATACGTTGTGAGCTCACAGCCAACAGATCGCTCGCTCGCGAGTGGCGTATTGTCCAAAACGTACCACGCTACGCCTCGTTCTCACATTGATCTAATGTGTAAGAGGGGTCGAACACAATGATGCTGACAACGATCATCATCACACACTAGCAGCCTTGAAACCCTAGAGACTTCGAATAGAGGAAGCTGACGAGGCTGGATTGTTCACAGCACATAGGTTGCCTATGCGCGGAAGCTAAGGGCAGAGCGCGTTAGGAGCGTGTAGTGCGATCGGAGATTTTCTCATTTCATGGTAAGCTGATAGCTAGTCAGCGTTGGGGGCGTTCTTTGGCGCGTTGGGCTCGTTTAGTCAAAGTCGGTGTTCTTGGTTGAGGCTGAGGACCTGAGGTGAGGGGTGAAGTGGGGATAGTCTAGAGGGCTTTAACGTGTTTCGGACTCTTGTCACATCGTCTCTTGAAAACATCGTGGCCGCATTACCTAGAATGTACGGTTGACTTTGATCGTACGTTGTGGTTGAGGGCGTGATAAAACCCGCAATTATCGAGATTATAGTACCGTTGGAGTCGGAGGAGTCGAATTGATCGAATCTGCTCATGTATTCCAAACGATCGTTCACGTAGCTGTCGGGCCTTGCAAAGAAACGCGATCGCACTGTCATCAGCATCGGAGTTGGTTTAGCTGTTCACTGCCATTGAGATTGACAAGTTCAATCATGTCACCGATGGGTGCAGGTCACAAGTCTCCAAAGCACCGCGATGGTGATATCTTGGGGCACCATGTTGTTTCATTCCTATACTGCCATTGAGAACGTTGCACCTCGACAATCGCACCTCGATGAAGAGTCTAAGTCTCCAACGTGATATCTTCGGCTCTCGAATGTAGTTGAACCCATAGCACCAGTGAGAATTTTACATCTGAGCAACCGTACCTCAAGTAGACATTTGGAGTCCTTCACGTGATGCCTTTGGAGGCCTACTAGATTTGGTGGCCGGGGAAAAGGTCCAATTTGTCAGTAGAGCTAGACGAGGCACGTTTTTGCATCTGGTAACGGCTGAATTCGATCATGAACTCGGAGCTCAGGGTATCGTCAGTCAAAGCCGGCTCAAGCCACTCGGCTTTGCCGACATGGTAGTACACATCCAGCCACAGTCGACGGAGCGGAGATGCCGGCAAAGTGTTTTCGAACACCAGGCTGGTCAGTCTCTTGTTGAAAGTGTCTTTAGCCACCTTCTCCATAACGGCGTCGATCACGGAGTTCTTGAACGCGGCGTCGATGAGTTTCGAGCCGAGGATATATGCTTTGACGAGCAGTTCGTACTCTTCGTCGGACTCCGATGAAGTTACCATGCTCTGTCGTGAAGTGTGGACGAGGCCGTCGTAAAGCCAGTGCTGGCAGACTGAGAAGACATCCGGTTCGTCGTCTGGGAGAGGGATCTTTCGAGTGCTTGCTTCTTTCCAGTCGCCACGAAGAGCAAGTTGTACGAACTCCGAGCTAGGTTTGACGATGTCTTCGTGGACCGTGAACCTTTTTGGGGCTTCGGTGCCCACAAGGAAGACCACAACTTCACCGTCTAGCCTGCTCGAGCTGGTTAGCAGGCAGTCATGAGTGTGGTGATAACACAGTATCTTCTTACCTGCGGGTGTCATCGCGCGAGGCGCGGATTGGAGTGCGACAGTGAACCGGTCCCGTGACAGGAAGCACTCCAAAGGCAGAGCTGCCCAGAACTGACAGAGGGCTTTGCTTTGTGGTAGGTCGGCCATTGTTGTATTCTTGCAGGCGCGGCTCCTCGAAAGACATGTTTCGATAGGATGGGTTCGGGTGCATAGATATCGACTGAAAGGCCTCGTGATGATGGTTCCATGACTCGACCAGGTATGGAGGTCCGGAGGCGTCTTCACTAGATACCATACTGCTCGCGCATCTGAAAGTGTAGAAAAATATGTTGGAGTGTCAAGTTGCGACACTTCGGAACACTTGAATGGGACGACGCGGCAAGTCCCGGGCGTCTCACATCATTCCTCGCTCGCTGTCGTCTGGCTTCACTCTATGCGTCATGAAGCATAGAAACTGCGACGTACTGTAGTGAAACACTGTGTTGCACCTAGTGCGCTGTGTGATTGCATAAAGGAAAGATGAAAACTGCAATACCACTGTTCATTAAGACATTGCCTGTACTTGCACTGATTATCTACTTTTCGTGAAAATTCCATGTGCCGCACCAACCTTAATCAACAAGGATCGTGCTCTCCAACTCTCCGAAATGCTCGAAGAAGCTGTCGAACAGGTTCACGCCGTGCTCTACGTCGTGGGTACCGCAGGTCTCGCGGATGGAGTGCATCGCGAGCTGAGGGTTACCGACATCGATCGTCCTGGCGCCCAGAGCGGCACTCAACATGGGACCAATGGTGCTTCCGCAGGGCATGTCGTTGCGCACCACGAATAGCTGGAGTGGCACACCCTTGCCCTCTCTTGCGGCCTTGGAGCCAGGCAGCTGGAAAGAAGCTGGCTTCGCGCGGCGGGCACACTCCTGCAGCATGACAATACCGGGAGAGTTGGTGGCGTAGCGAACGTTCGCGTTGATCTTGATGACCGTTCCGGCGTTCATGTGAGGCTTGTGTTCGGACTCGTATTTCGCAGCGTAGTTCGGGTTGACGCTGTGGGCCATGTCGGCGGAGACAAGGAACGATGTGGCAAGTGTCTGCTCGTGGGCGGTGGACATGTCGTCACCGGAAGCGCTGCCATTGTTGCTGACCTTGTCGTAACTTTGCTCGCTGGAAGCAGAGCTACTTGAAGGCAGGCAAGAGAGGCGGCGGAGAATACCAGGAAGCATGCTGCTATCAGCGCCCTGAGCGGATGTCGAGCCAATCTCTTCGTGATCGAAACAGGCGATGAGACGGATGGTGGAGTCGGCGGAGAGAGCTGAAGGGGACTCGAGGGACTGGATGAGGCCTTCGACAGCACAATAGGTCATGCCCAGGTTGTCGAGACGGGCAGAAAAGACAAACTCGTCGTTGAGACCACCAATGCAAGCGGGCTGAGTATCGAATAGAACGCACTCAAAGTCCTCTATAGCAGATGGCTCAACGCCAGCATTCTCAGCGAGCAGTGTAACGAGGTAAGGGTGGTGTCTCTGAGTAGGCGTCTTGAGCGGCTCAAAGGATGCATCTCTCTCGGTCTCAAACTCGTCCTTGCGAGTCTCTTCCTGTGTCTTTCCTGTACGGTTGAGCTCTGCAGAGACCAGACCAGTGATTGGGAATAGCTGGGCCTCCTTGTTGAACTCAAACGGCACGCTTCCACCAAAGTGCACAGCCAAGTTGGGTATCCTGCAAACGGGCTTGTTGATCCTGACCAGCTTCTGCTCGACGTTTCCGTCCTTGTTCTTGACCATCAACCTTCCTGCTACGCCGAGATCGCGGTCGAACCACGTGTGCCACATGCCACCGCCGTATGCTTCACAGCCGACCTGCATGAAGCCCTCGCCGCTGCGCCTCGAGATGGGCTTGATGCGCAGACAAGGCGAGTCGGTATGCGCGCCGACCATGCCAACCGGGTTGCCTGGTCTCCAGCCATTGCCAATTGCAAAGGCAACGATCGTGCTCGTGTTACGTGTGAGGTAGTACTTGCCGCCGGGCCGAAGGGTGGAGGCCCAGGAATCGCGTTCCTGTGATACAAACAGTCAGACGGAGGCTCGCATGTACAGCCAAGCAGTACTGCATACCTTTATCTGCTTGAAGCCCGCCTTCTCCAGACGCTGCTTTGCGGTGTGCACGGCATGGAAGGGTGTTGGCGAGGCGTTGAGGAACTCGATAAAGTCCTCGGCTCTCTTGAGCGATGCTTTGCCTACCGACATTCTGCCAAATTGTCTCAAAGTTATCGAGTGTGTTATAGGGCGTCGACGCGACAGTGTATGCAAAAGAGGGATTTTTGTCACGAGGAGTGGCAGGTCGGCCATGTGGTCCACTGCTCTGCTCAAGCTGGTGCAACGTGACGTCGGCTTTAAGAGGTGGAGACAGCACAGGTTTATGATAAGGCCGCGAGAAATACAAAAGTAAAGTTACTAACCGTGAAACCTCGGATAACAACGACACAACCTATCGCCCTTGTCCCGAAATCGTCTTCTTCCCGCCTATCTGCTCTCCGCTCTCTGTTTCCATTGAGTTTTTAGCAATCACCAAAGGAGGTCTGGTGTCTCGGTGTATTTTGGACTTGCGGCGCGTTCTTATCCGGGCTACCCACGCAGTCGAGACCATCTCTTATTCCTAGAATAACAAAACCGGTTCTCTGACGCAGCCGCAATATCTCCTTAAACCATTGAAACAGGTTCTCGGTACGCGACACTGCTATGTTCCGCCGCATATTCTCCTCTCTCCGAACAGAGCCCCTAAAAAACACCGGATCCGTGGCGCGAGACTTGCTCGCAAGCGAACGTACCTTTCTCGCGTGGGCACGAAGCGGTCTTGGATTCATCGCACTCGGTGTCGCATTAGAAAAAGTCGAAGCTTTCGCGTCAATTTCGCCTCAGCTCTTACAGTTGGAGAACAGCAATACCAAGATCGCAGCTGCGGTTCTTGTCGGTAGCGGCAGTCTTTGCGTAGCTCATGGCACGCACAGCTATTTCAGCACGATGAAGCTGTTGCAACAGGGCCTCTTCCGGCCCAACATTGTCGGCGTGAGCCTCATGGCTGCTACTTGTGTTGGTGTGGCTTTCACTGGCACCTTGCTGGTACTTGAAAATGAAGGCGGCAGGCGCGCGAAGAGACTCGAGCAAAGCAGGCGGGATTGATCCTTTGGTTCTATACAAAGGAGCGGGATGTCGTCCTGGATCTGGTCCATCCTTGTGAGTTCCTTGCTGCAAGACAGTCAAGAACGAGAGTCCCATCCTGCCCTTTGCACAAGCGATGTAAACATGAAGCAGTGCTTCGTATCGCTTAGTACATCCTTTGGGCGATCCGGGTTGTAGCCGACGTACTAAATCACATGGGCTTCTGACGTTCTGCGAGTTGTTCAAACTTCTCGCCGTTAACAACACGGCGACGCAATCAATTGCGACGCGATAAGCATCACCACCAGGCCCCGATCATGTGTTCGATCGAATATATTCGAATTCATATACATTTACTATTTAAAGCAACCGCCAATACTACTGCTGGAACCGTATACGAGACCCCGCCCCCACGCACCCCGAACTGCTCTCAACTTCAGCTCCAACACATGCGAGAACCTTCCTCCGCAAAACAATAACGCCCTTTACATACCTAAGCCCTCGAGCACCAAACCTTGGGAGAATTCAAGCATATCTCATCACCGGCTGATACGCATCCTGGCCCAACAGAATCTTGCCAAGTTTGAAGTGCCGTGAACAATGAGAAAGGCAGAAGTGGGCGTCCGTAAGTCGTACTGAGGTGATATCTCATGGATACAACTGATGATATCATGTCACCAGAGCTTAATCCGGGGAGGAGTCACTTTGAGCAACTCCCATCAGAGATTATACTTTCGATACTGGAGTTACTCACGCCACCTCATCGTCTCTGTCTCGCTCTTGTCAGCACAAGGCTCTGGAACCTCTACAAGTACACATCCCCCAGAATTCCCTCTCTGTGGACCGACACCACTCAAATCTCATCACCAAACGACCCAGGATGGCATGCTCTACCGATGAATTACCCAAAAAGCTATGGCAGCACCACCCTACTTGGCTCTCTCTTGCAAGAATGGATGGCTCCTCGATACCGCATGGTCCGCTTCGAATCACCACGACGAGAGTCACGAAACAATGATTACAATAGGTA